>Ga0068707_1002429_pt1 | contig 13119 bp, 7 predicted proteins | sample YNPNPMetaG_FD_66600 | JGI IMG/M metagenome (GOLD analysis project Ga0068707, IMG submission 66600) | Anoxygenic and chlorotrophic microbial mat microbial communities from Yellowstone National Park, USA - YNP NP MetaG | ecosystem: Environmental > Aquatic > Thermal springs > Hot (42-90C) >... | reverse complement strand
TTCCGTTTTTCGACCAAGCGCACCGATAACACGACGGATGTGGTCCTCTACGAATACCGGGTTTACAACCCCAGCACCGGCCGCTGGCCATTGCATGACCCCATCGGGGAACACGGCGGTTTAAACCTATATGGCATGCTCGGAAACAACCCGGTCAACCTTATTGATGCCTTTGGACTATGGACGAGTTGGCCGAACGGGGGCAAGCACGATACACTGACAAGAAACTCCTTGAACACTGCCTTGGCAGCCTTGACACCACCGCTCAGCAGTAAGTGTAAGAAGAAGATCACAGAGACTCTGGTGGCCGCTAACGTGAGTCAAGATCGTGATTCCGCCGCAGATGATTTGTCTCGGCACTTTAACCGCACGGGGTTTGCCACTGAAACCGCCCAAGAGGTGCAACAACGAAGGACTGAGGCTCGGAATGCTTATGAGCAATACCTTCAAAATGAAGAAGTGAGTTTCAATTATATCCCAGAGTGTTGGGAGCGTTTGAAAGCGCTGAGGCGGCTTAGCCATAGCTGGCAGGATTACTATGACCACGGAGTTCATACGTCACAGGGATTTGTGGATCCCATCACCGGATCACCAAGCAGTTTCACAGATTTCTGGCCTTCCAGTTACCCCGGCGGGCACAAAGACAATTGGACTGAACCGATTTCTGTCAGTTCTCGGCGGTTTAGACAAGCCGAGGCTTACGTTGCGCGGCGTTTTCGGAGAATGCTCAAAGACTGGTTGGCATCATGTCGGTGCATTTGCGAGCGATAGGGGTAGCTATGATGGGGCGCACAAGCCGAATGATGTTATTTCTCTTTTGCGGGCTTTTATCTGGAGTCGCCTTGTGGGGAATAGCGTGGTTTCTTGCAGCTAACGCTGGAGTTCATGGGAGCCAACTGCCGTTTACAATCTGTTTCCCTTGGTCTTATTTTCTTTATCGGATCGCCTTATTTGGGAACCACACGTGGGTACTGGACGTCGTCACCTTTCTACAATTACCGCTGTATTCTCTTGTTCCTGGATTATTTTGGGAAGAAAAACATCGGACTCTCGTTCTCTTGATATTAATTGGTTTTCACATTCTCGCAGTGGGAGTCTGCTTCTTGCCGGAAAATTTCTACGAATCATTCTGGTGACCGCCTACATTGTATTGAGATGGGAGGTTCGCAGGAGTCACCACTAAATCTTGTTTGTTTTCCGCCCTGGCCTCTGGTCCCGGGCCGAAGGGGCGGTGGTTGGTGCTGGTTTGGGCGACCCTGGAAGACATGATTTTTAGCGGTACCATAGCAGTGGGCGGTGACCTTGCTGAGCGGGAAAGAACCTGTCCTGACTCTGAGTCGCAAATGCCAGCAAGCGCTTCTTGTCGAGATGCCAAAATGCAGTTGGAGGTGTGTGACGGTAAACGACATTCTCGACGCGGCGTCGAGAGGATCGTGCATCTAAGCCGCCAGACGCAGAGAGCCGTTATCACGGTCACCGTTATGACGCGGAGGATGATCATTTAGCTTCTGTGGCCGCCGGATGGACTACGGCGGCGAGTTTGGTCGGTAGTTCACGATGCCTGCCACTGTAGTAGTTGGTAGTTAGGAGATCGTATTTCCAAAGCTGGTCCGGGTTTAGGGGTACGATGGGGAGCCTGGGTTTTTTCAGGCCCAACAGGCCAGCTCGCTTTGGGTGAACCACCAGCGGTGCCTTTCCCAGGCGTTAAAATCATTGAACAGGCCGATCTCTGTCTCGACCTTGCGGCTGTTCATGGAAGCCAGGAACTGGAGGGATTCAAGGCTGTGGTGAATGTGGTAGAACTTGCGGCGCTTGTTTCTGGGCTAAGCGCAATGGCTTGAACGGGTCAGTTCTTATGAACAGCTACTGAAAATGGTCACCCACCAGAGGTTCCGGTCAAAACACAAAGATTCCGATCGGACCTGACAGCCGGGGTGTGTAACATAATTTCTGTAAAATTGAATAAAGCCCGGCCGAGAAGAGGTAAATAGATTGAATATAGAAAATGAAAAATGAAGAGTAATCGGTTATGGCAAAGAAAGAGCAAACATAGACGAAAATGATAAATGTCAAGTTGAGGGTCAAATTATAGATGTAGCAGTTATCAGGAGTTTAATCGTCGAGGGCGGGTGGTAAGGATATTTCCCAGTCCTGTGTGTTGCAAACGGTTGTATGTGCGATAGCCAGGGAATGGTGGACTGGATGACTGGCAAGAGGTATATGGACATGGAATCGTTATGGGATTGGGAAAGGGATCGAGGCGCGAATGAAGAGGAGCTAGCCCCTGTTCATTCGATGGAGTTAAAAGCAACAGAAAAATTGTTGCACAACTATGCAAAATAAGGCTCAACCCCAATTTTCGCACTCAAAATTCAATGGAACTTCCGTTAAAAATAAAAATCTAAGAGAAATTAGTCTGGCTTTGTAGAATATTTAACATTTTCTAACGTTGTTCCATCGGGTTTGACCAATCTTGCGCTAAATGCCCACCCAAGATTGTTTTGTGTGATTTTCAGCATCAATGAATTCCATCCTTTTTGCAACATCAGATTAACTTTATCAGAATTCGGTGTTATTGGTCTGGCTACATTGTTTTCATGGACTAATTTGGAATTTAACCAAGCCTTTATACCATCGTCGCTTCCCAATTCTAATCTGGCTTCCTGATCGGTAGGTGAGTAAATAAAAGTCCTCGCGTATGCTACCCTTTGTTCACCGTCGAAGATATTTAACAAGTCTATTATATAAGGTTGCTTTGGATCTGTTCCTGCCCGTGCTATTTTCCAGTTTACCTTTGCTGGATCTTGCTCTGGGGGGAACGCAACGTTGAACAGAACATCATAATTATAACCTTCTTTGAAATATGGTCCGTTTACCTCCCAAACTGTTATATATTTGAATAACTCATTAATTTGTTTCAGAGTTATGTTAGCTTGATTTTTCAATGATTCATTATCAACAAATGAGATGACTCTTTTTATTGCATCTATTGCTTCCTCAGGATAAGCTCCAGAAATTGATAATGAAATCTGCAGAACTGCGTTTGCCGCTTCTAATTTAACTGAATTATCATTTAGCATTTCTAATGCAATTGCTAAGGTTTTGATATCAGGTGCTGTTGGTAACCCAGAAAGAATTAATTTTTTTTCTTCGGGATTTTTAGCGTACCTGGACGCTCGTTCGAAACATTTTACCGTTTCGCTAAGGTTGACCGGATCTAAATCCATTGAAGAAAGCAGTCTTATATACCCTTTAAATGCGAGACTTTTATATATTTCATTTGGATTACTTTGGTAAATTGTTTCAAGTATAGGGATGGCAGAAGTGTCTTGCCAATCTGCGAGTTCTCGAATGGCTACATCTTGTAGTTTTGATTGATTTTCAGAAAGGGCAATCTTTCCAAGAAATTGCAAGGATTGTGAATCAGCAATACCGCCTAGAATTCGTAGTAAAGAGGTTTGAGCATTTTCAGACCTTGCATTTTTCCATTCATCTAAGATTGGTTTTGAACGATTATTTTTTGCCTCAATTTTGCTTGCAAGTTCAATGGCTGCAGATTCGGCTTCTCTTAGCGCAATTATATCTTTTGAACTTGTGATAATAGACAATATTTCCTTGATATTTGAAGGTTCACCAAGTTGTGCAATCGCTTTAAATGCAACCGACTGAAGTTTTTCATCTTTAGCCGTCTGGCAAATTTGCAAAAGTTCATTTACTGCATCTTTAATGTTTCTTTCTAAGACAATATTAATGAGTTCAATCGTGGTTGAATAATCTGAGCTTTTTAAATATTTTAAAATCTCGTTATTGCATTTTTCATCTGGCAGTTTTTTCAGGCTTTCGACTGCTAAGTCTTTTTCTGGTTGTATATTTTGGGAAATGAGTTTAACGAGGGTTTGCACAGATGAACTATCGCCAATTCGGCCGATAGCTTTTATACACGCAAGGCGAGTTCTTTGGTTCGAATCAGAAATCATATTCTTGACGACAGGCAAGAGATTTTTAGGTTTTCTTTCGCTAAGTATATTAATTACATCTGGTAGTATTGTTGGTGAGAAGTCCGGTATCGATTTGATAATGCTTTGCAAAGAAATTGGGTCTTTTAGAACATTAATTGCATAAATCGCGGTTGGATATAAATTGGTGTTTTTTGATTTCAGGACGCTGATGATAATGCTGACATTCTCCGGAACGGAATTCTCCACAATTCCAATAAGTGAAGCTCGTCTTATTGGTGCAACAGAAGATGATTTAAATAATTTGTTGTAAATTTGTAGTGCTATGAATTTTTTCCCGTTATTTGCTAATCGTAATGCGCATTCAATAAGTGCTGGTTCCAGTAATTCTTTTTTTAATTGCATATTTGGTGAATCAACCAGTTGTGTCAGGATCTTTGAAGCTTCTTCATTTCCAATTTGTCCTAATGCACGGATTGCTGCTTCTGAGATTTGTGGCTCTTTATCATTGCAGAACTTTGCCAAAATCCTGACAGCAGATTCAGCGCGTTTTTGCCCTAATGCATTTATCACAGCAAGTTGCGATTTTGGATCATGAGTTGTAATGTTCAATGCATTTACCAATGTTTCTTCAGCTTCTTTACTTGGATTTCTTACCAGCGCATAACAAGCCCATTGCACTGTGTTTTCGTTTGTAAACAATGTTGATATGGAACTTACTGACTGAGATGTTCCGAGATACCAGAGTTGACGGCAAACAAACTCCTTAAACTCAATCGTAGAGTTCGGATTTATCAATGCCTCTGAAAAAACCTTTTCAATTTTTAACCGTTCTTCCGGAGTTGTGGCTTTACTAATTAAATCTTCTATTGTTGCAAGTTTCTGGCGATTTTGTCCGTATTTATAATTTATCGATTCCTTTAATAACTTTTCTATTTCCGGCACATTGGATTCTGCCCCTTGTCCTGCAAGGTAAAGCTGCAATGCCAGCAATGCGCTTATTGTAAATCGTGTGAGGAATCGTATTATATTTTTATTCATATTAAGGTTTAAATTGAAATTGGCATATCTAATTGAGAATGGCTTTATTTGTATCACTTCAATACGAAAAATATTTGCTTGTCGCTTCTCAATCCTGTCTGATGATAAGATCTTAAATATTTTGTTCGTTTTTTATACAAAACCATTTTAATCTTAAAAAGATTAGTTCAAAAAGGTAAACGGGTACAATTTATAATACCCAGGGTGCACGCATAGGGCGTGCAAGCATTTTGTTTGCTTCGTCGTCGTTTATGAATTTTTCAGCTTTGGAATCCCATTTTAAAGGTCTGCCAAGAATTTCTGCAATGTTACCGATATGCGCTACGGTTATAGAACGGCAGGCGATTTCCGCGTCGCTTGCCGGGCGCGTCCTTGTTATTACGCTATTGAGAAAATCGGTATGATGGTTCGTGCTATAGTGGAGATGGATTTCGTTAGGTGCGATTTTTTGAAATCTTAGACTTTCTGGCTGTGTTTCAAAGACCTCACGGCTAACTTTTACAACACCTTTTGAGCCGACGAACATAATTCCTTTGCTCATACCTGGGGTTGACTTGCGTTCAACCACGATGTTTCCGGGATAGATGTATGTGAGATATTTTATTTTCTTTCCGTCTGGTGGAATGACTTCGAGCGGCCCGCTTTCATCCATCCCCAGGCCCCATTGAACAATGTCAAAGACGTGAGCACCCCAGTTGGTCATATCGCCGCCAGAGTAATCTGAATAAGCCATCCAATCGGATATGATTTTTGAGTTGTAAGGTCTCCAGGGCGAAGGTCCGAGCCATAGGTCCCAGTCTAACCAATCCGGGACAGGTTCTCCTGGAAGGTCGCAATAAGCCGCTCTGCCTGCTACATCGGCGGCGACATACTTTACGTCTCCGATATATCCATTTCTCACGAGCTCGCAGGCAAACCTGAAATTGTTCATTGAGCGTTGCTGAGTGCCGATTTGAAAAATAATACCGTATTGTTTCACTGTGTTTGAAAGAGTGCGTGCTTCATAAACAGTGAGGGAGACCGGTTTTTCACAATAAATATCTTTACCTTGTTTTGCTGCGCAAACGCTAATATACGGATGCCATCGCTCACCTGTGGCAATTAAAACAACATCGATGTCTTTCCTGGCTAAAAGTTCTCTGAAATCACGATATATCATGCAATCGTTATTGCCATAACGTTGATCGACAATGTTTTTTGCCCGCTCAACATTATTTTTATTTGGGTCGCAAACAGCGACAACTTTTATAGAAGGTTGCGCAATAAAACCGCCTCCTGGTGACCAGATGCCTCCAGCCATTTGACGAGTCCCTTGCCCGCCTACTCCGATGCAACCCATATTCAGTCTACTGTTGGCTGGCACTGTGCCAATAAAACCAAGAGTTGATGCCTTAATTATCGTAGGGATGCAGCATATTAAGACACCTTTTTTTATAAATTCGCGTCGCGATTGGTTAATAGGCTTTTTGCTGTTTGTCCTGGTATTTTTCATTGTAAAAAAGTTTTTGATGGTTTCTATTTGATTATTTATCAAGTCTCATAATCTTGTTCACGACACACTGGTTTTTCAATGTTCAGATATAAGACTTTTATTTTAAATTGCAAAGGATTTTTCCAAAAATCTCTGGTTTCAATTCAGACAATTTTCCAAATGCTTGAAATTAGGAACGAAGCCCAAGTTATTTTTTTTCAAAATTTCTTTGCACTCTGAAAACCAATAATAGATAAGCGATTTTGTTAAATATGTGTTTTTTTGTGTTTTGTAATAACAGTTTTTGGTTTGATAATGCTGTAGGCTAAGTATCCAACGCAGTTAATTTTTGGTATGTGAAGATTAATAAGACGATGAATTATGTTATTTTTCCATAGAGCTTATTTACTTTCGGAGGGCATTGAATGGGTTACGACAGGCCGAGTTAAAAAATTCGGTAGGTCTTTAGGTGGTTCTTTATTTAGATTATTTATCTCTAACCAGGTCCCGATAGGACAATTTTGTTTAATAGAACCACCGGTCATCAAAATAAATTTGTTATCGAATATCATAGCATCTATATTATTCTTTGATTCCCAATCGCTGTTTGAAGCTGTAAATCGAGCCTTTGAAATTGAATGCCAACCATCATTAACAGTCCTGACAAAAATATTAAAAAACCTGGCACTTCTCACCTCATTTACACTTTTTTTGTCTCGTCTGAAATCTTCAATAAATGAATAGAGCCCATGCATATTTTTACCTCCGGTTTTAGTCCTGAAAGAAACGAGTTTTTTCCATGAGTTTTTGTCATTTAACCAGATAAAACCTGTATAGGTTGTCTTATTTGATTGGACTTGAGAAGTTACAAGGAACTTATTGGTCGACTTAGTCTGCCAATTAAAATTAAACAGACATTGAGCGCCACTGCCTTCACCGCCAAATCTATTAATTTTAACATCTTCGGCTTTGTACAGGCATTCTGTTTGTTCGTGAACGGGTACAATATCTGGATTATCCTGAGGCGAAGAGTCCCATACAGAGAAGATGGCTATTTTGGAGCCATTTCCAAGCTCTTGAATTCCGAAGTATCCTGTGTTCCACCCGCAGGCCATAAAATATGAACCCGGTACTGAGTCGATTACTTCCAACTCGAGATAGAATGCGTCGCATTCTGTTTGTGGATAACCAAGGTGAACTGATCGTGCTGCTGTAAACTGCACTGGTTCGCGAGAATGCACAGCAAAGGGTATTAATGCTATCGTAAGCAAGGCTAAGACTAATTTCTTCATGAGATAATCTGTTGCTTAGTTTCCGGGCTAAATCAATCAAAAATTATGAGCAAGAGCCCATTGTTGGGAATCAAGTATGGCATGAAAGATATTTTTCAAGAGATCCTCATATTGATTATTGCTCATTCGTTAATAATCGGTGTTTTTAAAATATAAGTAAAACTAATGCATATTATTAAATATTTTTATTGCAAAAAAACTGGAAGGCGTTAAAGTTTTATTAGTTTTGAATTGAAATTGAGGTTTTCAATGTTGATAAAATGAAAACAAGAACAGACAAAATTACCAATGCTCAGCAACTCGGTTTGTATAGCTCTGAGTTTGAACATGATGCTTGTGGAGTAGGTTTTATTGCAGATATAAAGGCCCGAAGATCTCATGAACTCGTCAATAAAGCACTGGATATCCTCCTAAACCTTAATCATAGAGGCGCTAGCGGTAGTGAACCCAATACTGGTGATGGAGCTGGAATTTTAATTCAGGTCCCGCATTTATTCCTTCAGCAAGTTTGTAGTTTTTCTGGTATTAAATTACCCAGGCCCGGTAAATATGGGACTGGATTTGTTTTTTTGCCAAAGGATCCTGATACCTGTTCCAGATGCGAATCCCAGTTTGAAAAAATAGTTGAAGAAGAAGGATTAGAATTTCTGGGGTGGCGGAATGTTCCAGTCAATAATGGACCGTTAGGAGATACAGCAAAAAAGTGTGAACCTTTAGTTCGTCAGATTTTCATCAGGAGTACTTCAGAGATTAAGGATCAAGACACGTTTGAGCGCAAGCTTTTTGTAGTTAGGCGCAGGGTGGAGAATGAGGTTAGGTATTCCGGGACAGGTGGAGTACAGGACTTTTACGTAGTTAGTTTATCGTCGCGGACAATTGTTTATAAAGGAATGCTCACGGCGGGGCAGCTGGGAGTTTATTATCCTGAGCTGTCTGATCCATTGATCCAGAGTGCTTTGGCAGTTGTGCATTCCAGATTCAGTACCAATACGTTTCCGAGTTGGGAGCGGGCTCATCCATATCGGTATATTGCGCATAATGGAGAGATTAACACTTTGCGTGGCAACATCAATTGGATGCATGCTCGGCAAGCATTATTCCGTTCGAGTCTATTTGGTAAGGATTTGGAAAAAGTTCTACCTGTGATATGCCAGGATGGGAGTGATTCTGCCATGTTTGATAATGCATTAGAAATGCTTGTATTGGGTGGCAGGAGTTTGCCTCATGCATTGATGATGATGATACCTGAGCCGTGGCAGCATGATGAAACGATGCCGAAAGAACTGAGAAGTTTCTATGAGTTTCATCGATGTTTAATGGAGCCCTGGGATGGGCCGGCCTCTATTGCGTTCAGTGATGGTAAAATTGTGGGGGCTGTTCTTGACAGGAACGGCCTAAGGCCTGCGCGCTACTGCGTAACCCGCTCCGGTCTTGTTATAATGGCGTCTGAGACAGGGGTCTTAGACTTGCCAGCAAGTGATATTATTACAAGGGGGAGACTACAACCAGGTAAGATGCTACTGGTAGATCTTGCAGAAAAACGAATAATTACCAATGATGAGATTAAAAATCGGATTGCATCGGTCCAGCCCTATGATCAATTAGTTAAGAAAATCGTTGTTTCTATATCGCAACTGCCAGTTAAAAAGGTTAGATCAAGGAAAAGCAACAGTGAGCTTTTTAAACTTCAGCAAGTATTCGGTTATACATATGAAGATCAGAGATTAATTTTAGCTCCGATGGTGCAAAACGGCGTAGAGCCTATAGGGTCGATGGGGACTGACACACCGCTTGCGGTATTATCTGAAAAGCCACAGTTGCTTTATAATTATTTCAAAGAACTTTTTGCGCAGGTTACTAATCCGCCAATCGACTACTTAAGGGAGTATATAGTGACCTCAACAGAAACATTGTTAGGATGTGAAGGCAATCTTATTGAACCAGACCCTAAAGACTATCGATTTATAAGATTAGAATGCCCGATCCTAACGGACGATGAATTAGAAAAGCTAAAGGCATCAGATGCAAATGGCATAAATAGCGTGACGTTACCCATAGTGTTCGATCCCAGAAAAGATGGGTATGGGATTGAAAACGCATTGGATCAATTAAACAAGGATGCTTTAAAAGCAATAGATTCTGGAAAAAACATAATTATTCTATCAGACCGGATGGTTGATGCCGATCGCGCGCCGATTCCAGCATTATTAGCTGTGTCCTCTTTGCATCATTATTTAGTTCGCGTGGGTAAGCGCACAAAGTTAAGCATTGTGGTTGAGTCTGGTGAGCCGCGAGAAGTTCATCATTTTGCCCTTCTTCTTGGCTACGGTGCAAGTGCTATTAATCCATGGCTGGCATTTGAGACCATTGACCAGATAATTAGAGATGGATTGATTACTGACATTGATATTGAGGCGGCTCACAAAAATTATATCAAGGCGATTGTAAAGGGCATACTGAAGGTGATTTCTAAAATGGGAATATCGACAATCCAGAGTTACCGTGGAGCGCAGATATTTGAAGCGGTTGGGCTGTGTAAAAAATTAATCGACAAGTATTTCACCGGGACACCTTCACGTTTAGAAGGTATTGGATTGGAAGAAATATCGCAAGAGACCATCATCAGGCATAATCAAGCTTTTGAGAATAAGGCGTTTAACATCAAGGCATTACCAACTGGAGGCCAATACCAGTGGCGGGCTGATGGTGAATATCATTTAATGAATCCGGAATCGATATATAAACTTCAGCTGGCAACTCGTACTGGTAGTTATGAGTTATTTAAGGAGTACACGTCATTTATAAATGAAAAGTCTCGGAAGCTTTGTACTCTACGGTCTCTTTTCGAGTTTAAATATTCATCAAATACAGTGCCAATAGACGAAGTAGAGCCCGTTGAGGCAATTGTCAAAAGGTTTAAGACTGGGGCAATGTCCTACGGTTCTATTAGCAAAGAAGCGCATGAGACTTTGGCTATTGCCATGAACCGTATAGGTGGCAAGAGCAATACTGGTGAGGGTGGTGAGGACCCAGCAAGGTATGAAATGATGCCCAATGGTGACTCACTCAACAGCGCGATCAAGCAGGTAGCGTCTGGTCGGTTTGGTGTTACTAGCTGGTACCTAATAAACGCCAAAGAGTTACAGATAAAGATGGCTCAAGGTGCCAAGCCTGGTGAGGGTGGGCAGTTACCCGGGACTAAGGTTTATCCCTGGATAGCAAAAGTAAGGCACTCAACACCAGGAGTTGGTTTGATCTCTCCACCTCCACACCATGATATTTACTCGATTGAAGACCTGGCGGAACTGATATTTGATTTAAAAAATGCTAATCCATCAGCCAGGGTAAGTGTCAAGCTAGTTGCCGAAGTAGGAGTAGGTACTATAGCAGCTGGGGTCGCAAAAGCAAAAGCTGATGTTGTACTTATAAGTGGGCATGATGGTGGAACCGGGGCTTCACCCCTGACAGCGATTAAGCATACTGGGTTACCTTGGGAACTTGGATTAGCAGAAACGCATCAAACTCTCGTATTAAATAACTTGCGTGACAGGATAACAATTGAGGTAGATGGCCAGTTACGTACGGGTCGTGATGTTGTGATAGGAGCCTTATTGGGTGCTGAAGAGTTCGGTTTTGCAACAGCGCCTCTTGTGACTTTGGGCTGTATAATGATGAGAGCTTGTCATAGTGACAATTGCCCTGTTGGGATTGCGACGCAAAATCCTGAATTAAGGAAAAATTTCTCAGGCAAACCCGAATACGTCATCAACTTTATGAGGTTTATAGCACAAGAAGTCAGGGAATTAATGGCACAGCTCGGATTTAGATCTATGGATGAAATGATAGGAAGGTCTGACCTTTTGGAGAAAAAACATGCGATAGACCATTGGAAGGCCCGGGGGTTGGATTTCTCCAGGATTTTTTACAGACCTGAAGTTCAATCGGGTAAACCGATGTATCATGTAATTCAACAGGACTGCGGGTTAAATGAAACAATGGACAAGCAGATACTTTTACGATTATGTGAGCCTGCACTTGAGAACAAAAGTTGTATAAAGGCTGTACTACCCATAAAGAATTTCAATAGGGCCGTTGGTACCATGTTAGGTAGTGAGGTAAGCAGGCGTTATGGCTTATCTGGGTTACCTGAAGATACTATCTGGTTGAAGTTTAAGGGCTCTGCTGGTCAAAGTTTTGGTGCTTTCATGCCTGAGGGAATAACCTTTGAGTTAGAAGGGGATGCGAATGATTATATAGGTAAGGGCTTATCTGGGGCAAAGCTGATAGTTTATCCGCCAAGAAATTCAAGTTTTCAAGCTCATGAAAACATTATCATTGGCAATGTAGCGTTATATGGAGCAACAAGTGGTGAGGCATACTTTAACGGTATTGCTGGAGAGCGTTTTTGTGTCAGGAACAGCGGAGCAAATGCGGTTGTTGAAGGGACAGGTGACCATGCGTGTGAGTATATGACTGGAGGCAGGGTCATAATTATAGGTAAGACCGGGCGTAACTTTGCAGCAGGGATGACAGGCGGTATCGCATATGTTCTAGATTATGATGGTACTTTTGAAGACCGTTGCAATTTAGATATGGTTGACATTTTTGGCCTTGAAAATCAGGAGGCTGCGGAAATTGAACAGGTGCGGAAAATGATAGAGCTTCACAAACTGTATACTGGCAGCAAGAAGGCAAATGAAATAATTAAAAACTGGCAAACCAATCTGAAATATTTCGTTAAGGTTTTGCCTAAAGACTATGCCAGAGTTCTGTTCCATATGAAAAAGGCAGCCGAGATTGGTTTGGCAGGTGAAGATGCTGTGATGGCAGCTTTTAATGAAAATAGACGAGAAAAAGTCAGAGTAAGTGGAGAATAACCATTAAAAAATTTAAAGATAGATTGTTATGGGAAAGCCAGGTGGTTTTTTAGAATTTAAAAGAGAAATTCATAAAGAGGTAATACCTCAGCAACGTGTGCGGAATTGGGATGAATTCCGATTGCCGTTTGACGAAGACAGTCTAAGGACACAAGCTGGTAGGTGCATGGACTGTGGTACTCCTTTTTGTCATAGCGGAATGCTTATAGCCGGGGTTGCCTCAGGATGCCCAATTAACAATCTGATTCCTGAATTCAATGATCTTGTCTGGCGTGGTTTATGGAGAGAGGCTTACCAGAGACTATCCATGAAGAACAACTTTCCGGAGTTTACTGGCAGGGTGTGTCCTGCTCCGTGTGAGGGTTCTTGTGTGTTAGGGATAATCAACCCGCCTGTGGCTATTAAAGATATTGAATGTGAGATAATAGATCGCGCATTTAATGAAGGCTGGGTCGTTCCGCAACCGCCAAAGACACGTACTG
>Ga0068707_1002427_pt1 | contig 13120 bp, 8 predicted proteins | sample YNPNPMetaG_FD_66600 | JGI IMG/M metagenome (GOLD analysis project Ga0068707, IMG submission 66600) | Anoxygenic and chlorotrophic microbial mat microbial communities from Yellowstone National Park, USA - YNP NP MetaG | ecosystem: Environmental > Aquatic > Thermal springs > Hot (42-90C) >... | reverse complement strand
GAGGGTCAGGGACGACCTGGACGGCACGGTCCGGGACTGCGCCGACTGCCATTCCACGGGCTACCTGGGGGCCCCGGTCGCGCGCCATGCCTGGCTGCCTCCCCTGCACCTGGAGAGGCTCGCCTGCCAGGCCTGCCATATCCCGGAGCGCCTGGTCATGCCCATCGAGGTCCAGGCGAGCGACCGGTTCAATCCCGATCCCTACATCACGCCGGGGATGAAGCAGCTGTGGACGTTCTACGGCCCGGATCGGCGCTACCGGAACCATTACGGCATCCTGGAGACGATGGGGTACGACGACAAGCCCACGGAGCCTTTCCGCCCCGTCCTGGTGCGCTACAAGGGAAAGATCTACCCGGTGAACCGCGTCCACAGCGCATGGCCGGCCATCGAGACGGAAGGGAAGCCGGGCCTCATGATGCCCAAGCCGGGGGACATCGTGAAGATGTGGAACTCCCACCTCAAGGATCCCGCACGCTTTCCCGAACTGTCCAAGATCCAGGACGACAACGGGGACGGCGTTTCGGAGGTCAACCGTCCGGACGAAATCGACGCCCTGATCGCTTCCGTCACCGCCCAGCTGAAGGAGTCGGGATACCCGATGGAGGGCAAGCGGGTCGTCTGGGTGATGAACGACCGGGTGTACTCCTCGGGGACGCGGTACCGCGAGATCCCGAGGGCCCCTTGGGAGGCGTCGCCCTACGGGAACGTCCACAAGTACAGCCACGATGTCTACCCCGCCGCGTCGGCGCTGGGGGTGGGGGGGTGCACGGATTGCCACAGCCCCGCCTCGAGTTTCTTCTTCGGGGCCGTCCTCAAGTATCCCTTCGACGAATCGGCCAGGCCGGTGGTGGAGCCGCAGTACCGGATCCTCGGCATCGGCGGGGGCTGGGCCAGGCTGGGCGCCTGGCGGGAGGCGTACCTGAAGCCGATCCTGTACGGCTGCTTGGTCCTGCTGGGGTGCCTCCTGGCGGGGTGGGTCGCCCGGTGGGCCCTCGCCTGGGGTCTGGGGGAAGCCGCCCTCGGCGGGGCTTGGCGGTTCCTGCCGTGGATCGTGGCCGCCGCCGGCGCCCTGGGGGTCCTGCTCCTGGCGCTCCAGCCGGCGCTGGCGGCATACGTGCTCCCCACGCGGTTCCAGCTGGACGCAAACCACCTCGTTGTGGCGATTCTCGCTCTGGGGGCGGGTCTTGGGGCCCTGCTGGTGGAGGTCCGGGCGGCGCGGTCCGGCGGCGCCGGCGGGGGACCGATCCCGCGCCGGCCTCTGCCGATGGCCTTGGCGGTCGTCCTGATCCTGGCCCTGGTTTCGGGGACGGTGATGCTGGTGAAGGGAGCGGTTCCGGAAGCCATGGCGCGCCTCGCCTACACCCTGTTCGATGGCGCCCTGGTCCTGGCGGCGGCGGGGGCGGCGGGGGTCTTGGCCCTCCGGCTTGCCTCGGGGAAGGAAACGAAGGCCGCCGGGGCCGAATGAGGGGGCGTTCGCGGACCGCTTCCGGGAGGGGTGCGCGAATGCGCCGGACCGGCGCGTGGATGACGTGTCCGGACCGGCGGGAGGATGAGCCTTGATGTTCTGGCCGTGGATTCTCGTCCAGGCCGGCGCCCCGGGCGAGCCGGCGGAGCGGGGCTGGGAGCGCTGGAATGAGGATCTGAAGAACCTGCCGGTGGGGCCATTCCGGCTGGACCTCGGGGGCGAGGTGCGTCTCCGGTTCGAGGACCAGAGCCATTTCGACGTGCGGAGCTACCGGCCGGGGACCCGGGACCGGCTGTTGCTGACGAGGCTCATGCTGGATTTCAACCTTCGGGTCGAGGAGGAAGCCCGCCTTTTCGTGCAGTGGCGCGATGCCCAGGCAATCGATTCGCAGCTCCATTCGGGCGACTTCCCGAAGAACAACCCGATCAAGGACACGATGGACGTCCGCCAGGCGTTCGTCGAATGGCCGCATGTCGGAGGAAGTCCGGTCGGAGTCAAGGCGGGGCGGCAGCAGATCTCCTACGGCGACCAGCGCGTGTTCGGGCCGGGTCTCTGGGGGAATACGGGGCGGTACGTCTGGGACGCCGCCATGCTGAAGATCGACACCGAGGCGTTCCTCCTGGATCTCTGGGCGGGCCGGTACATCGAGAATCGGCCGGACGAATGGCCGAACCGGGATTTCCACGACCCCACGACCTTCGTCGCCTACGTCGCCGCCAAGGGGCTTCCGGCCCGCCTGGACGTCTTCTACGCCTTCAAGTACGACGACCGCGGCGAGACCCGGGGCGAAAGCGGATTGGGTTATCTGCGGTCCCACGCGCTGGGATTTCAGTCGCAGGGGACCTTGGCCGGGCCCTTCGATTACTCCGTGACGCTCGTCGGACAGGGAGGGGACTACGGGGACGATCGCCTCGAGGCCGGGGGGGCCAACGCCGCGCTGGGGGCGACCCTCTCCCTGCCCGGGCAGCCTCGGTTGGCGGCCCAGTTCACCTGGGGGTCGGGGGACCGGGACCCGGAGGACGGCAGGCACGGCACGTTCGACGGGGTCTGGGGCGGGGCTGACCTCAATTTCTACGGGGACCTCAACCTGTTCTACTGGGCCAATCTGCGGGACTATGAGTTGGACCTGCACCTTCGGCCCTGCCCGGAGATGCGCCTGTTCCTGGAGTATCATGTGTTCACGCTGGACGAGTCCCGGGACGCCTGGTACACGACGGGACTGAAACCCCTGCGGCGCGATGTCACGGGGCACTCGGGGATGTCGCTGGGTTCGGAGGTCGATTTTCGGGCGACGTATGCCCCCTTCAAGGGCCTCGAGGTGATGGCCGGCTACGGATGTTTTTTCCCCGGATCGTACGTGCGCCGGACGGGCCCGGCGGAAGAGGCGCAGGGGGTGTTCTTGCAGGTCAAATATGCGTTCTGATTCGTGCGCCTGTCCCGGAGCGAGGGGTAGGATGTGGGGAGGGTGGGGGGTGCGCTGGAAGAGGAACCGGGGTAAAGGGGATAGGGTCGGGAAAATCTTTTGAGGAGAGGAGCCATGACTTCGGATCTGTCGCGTCGCCATTTCCTCGGGGGGGCCGCGGCGGCGGTCGCGGCCGCGGGGGCGGTCCCGGCGGTGTCGTCGCAGGACGCCCCCAAGGGGATCAAGATCCTGGGCATCGCCGCGAGTCTTCGGAAGGGGAAGACCACGGCGGCGGGGGTGCAGGCCTGTCTCGAGGCGGCCCGCGCGGTGGCGCCCGACCGCATCGAGACGGAGCTGGTGGAACTGGCGGACCTCAGCATTCCGGCGGGGCCGGCGGCGGGGATCCCCCTGGCGGCGGGTCAGGCGGATGATTTCCCCAAGGTGGCGGAGAAGATGGCCGACCCGCGGGTGGCGGGGATCATCGTCGGTTCCCCGGTCTACATGGGGACCATGAGCTCCCTCTGCAAGGCCTTCCTGGAGCGGTGCATCGCGCACCGAAAGAACAACTTCGCCCTCAGCGGAAAGGTGGCCGGGGCGATCGCCGTGGGCGGCGCCCGACACGGAGGCCAGGAGCGCACGATCCAGGAGATCCTGGCCGGCCTGGTCTGCCACGAGATGGTGGTCGTCGGAGAATCGCGGCCCACGGCCCACAGCGGGGGGACGCTCTGGAACAACTGGAAGGACGACATCACGCAGGACGAAGTGGGCATGGCCACCGTGAGGAACCTGGGGAAGCGCGTGGCCGAGGTGGCGCTCCGGCTGGCGGCCCGATGAGCCCGGGGGCCCTCCTCGTTCTGCGGCGGTCGGTCACCGGGGTTCTTCTGGTCTTTGTCGCCGTCAGCGTGGTCGTGCTCGTCGTACAGGAGGTCCGGGGAGGGCGGGCCGGGGCCGACCTCCTCGGGAACGGGCCGCGGGACGGCGTCCTGGCCGTCTACTTCCACCGGACGGCGCGGTGCGCCTCCTGCAAGACGATGGAGGAGGTGGCCCGCAAGGTGGTGGAGGAGGAGTTCGCTCCCGCGGCGGGGGGGAGGCTGGCCTGGCGGGTGGTCGATCTCGACGCGCCCGGGAACGGGCCCCTGGCCGGGGAATTCCAGGTGGTCGCCGCCGGGGTGGTCCTGATCGAGGTCCGGGGGGGCCGGCCGGCCCGCTGGAAGAATCTTGACCGGGCGTGGGACCTGGTGGGGGACGAAACCGCCCTGGCGGAATACTATCGCCGGGAGATCGGGGCGTTTCTGAAGGGGGCCTGATGGGCGGGCCGGGAATGGCGGCGGCCGCAGCCCTGTGGCTGGGGATCCTGACGTCGATCAGCCCCTGCCCCATGGCCACGAACATCGCGGCCGTCTCCTTCCTCGGCCGCGGCGTGCGGAATCCTCTCCGGGTGCTCCTGGAGGGACTGCTGTACACGTTCGGCCGGACCGCGGCCTATGTCGGATTGGGGGTCCTCTTGACGGGGGGCCTCCTTTCCCTGCCGTCCCTCTCCGCCTTCCTGCAGGGATTCATGAACCGCATCCTGGGGCCCATCCTGATCTTGGCGGGGATGTTCCTCCTGGAACTGCTGACGGTTCCGATGCCCGGCGGGGGGTGGACCCAGAGGCTTGGGGAGAAGGCGGGGCGGTGGGGGAGCGCCGGGGCGGCCCTCATGGGGTTCGTCTTTGCGCTGGCCTTCTGCCCGGTTTCGGCGGCGCTCTTCTTCGGGAGCCTGATTCCTCTTTGCATCAAGTCCGGCTCGGCCGTCCTCCTGCCCTCGGTCTACGGGGTGGGGACGGCCCTGCCGGTGGCGGTGTTCGCGACGCTCGTCGCGGTGAGCGCCCAGCAGGTGGGGAAGGCCTTCCATCGGCTGGGCCGGGTGGAGCGGGCGGCCCGGTTCCTGACGGGGACGGCCTTCATCCTGATCGGGATCTACTTCTGCCTGGTCTTCATCTTCCGCGTGTGACCCGGCTTCCGGGCGGCGATGGAGAGGGAAACCACGAATTCGGAGAGGCCGGCCCTGCGCGGGAGGGCCGCCCGGACGCGCCGGTAGAGCCGCGATCGGCGGTCCATCAGGGCATCGATGGCCCCCCCGTTCCGTTCCAGCCGGAGGTCCACGAACCCTGCCTCCCGGACCATGCGCCGGAGGTTTCCCACGGTCGCCGCGCCCGCGATGCACCCCACCAGCGCGTCGGCGGATTTCCGGACCGCGGGCGGGAGCGGTTTCAGGAGGGCCATGTCCGAGACGGCGACCCGGCCGCCCGGCCGGAGGACGCGGGCGATCTCCCGCCAGACCTGCGGCTTGTCCGGGGAGAGATTGATCACGCAATTGGAGATCACCACGTCCACGCTGGAATCGGCGGCGGGAAGGTGTTCGATTTCCCCCAGGCGGAACTCGACGTTGTGGAGTCCGGTCCTCCTCTGGAAGCCTTCGGCGTTCCGGCGGGCCCGGGCGATCATCTCGGGCGTCATGTCCACGCCGATGGCGCGGCCGGACCGTCCGACCTTCCGGGCGGCGAGGAAGACGTCGAACCCCGCTCCGCACCCCAGGTCCAGCACCGTCTCGCCCGGTTTCAGCGAGGCCAGGGCCGTCGGATTCCCGCAGGAGAGCCCCAGATTGGCCCCCTCGGGCAGGGCTTCCAAATCCGCTCGGCGGTATCCCAAGCGGCGGGCCAAGGCATCCGGGTCGGCGGATCCGCAACAGGAAGAGGAGGAGCCGCATCCGCCGCCGCCTCCTCCGAGAGCGATGCGCCCGTACCCTTTCCGGACCGCGTCGCGCGCGCGGTATGGCATCGAACTTCGTCCCGTCCTTGGGTATTTTATCATCCCTGACGCTTCTTCGGGGGACTTTATTCCGCCGCGGCAAGGACGGAGGCGCGGCAGGGTGCCGTCTCCTCCGTGCCGCGGCGAAGGCGAAGTGGCCCACCGGCGGGCGAGGGATGGGCCTTCTCCCGGGCGTTACCGGGGGGCGAAATCGCGCCCCTTCCGGCGTTCCCGGGGGCCTGTGCCGTCCCCGCGGTCAGGGATTCTCGGGGACCACGAAGGGCGGCCGGTAGTCCCGGCGCAGGAGCTTGCAGGCCGCCTCGTTGCCCGGGAAGGTCTCCCGTTCCGGGTCGAACGTCAGGAGCGGCCCGCGGCAATACTTGAGCCCGGCCAGGTCCACGCCGTTCTCCCTGAGGTGCACCTTCATCCGCTCGAAGGCCTCGTTGCCGGCGTCGTTGTCGGGGAAGGGCGGTTCCTTGCTGTCGAAGGGGACCTTCTCCCCGAGCCGGTAGGAGATGTTCCCCAGGTGGCAGAGGGCGGAGGAGAGGTGGCCTTCGAGGATCTCGGCGTTGAGCAGGCTCGGGTCGTTGGCCCGGACGGCGTGGATGAAGTTCTGGAAGTGCCCGCCGGGGCCGGGGGGGGAGGCCTTCGTGGTGATGGGGATCTCCTTGCCCTCCTTGTCGAACGCCTTGGTCCCGGCCGTGTGTCCCTTCTCGGCGTGGACGATGTCCCCGATGCTCACGCCCATGTATTTCGGGGTTTCGAGTCCCCGGACCTCGAAGATGATCTGCTGTCCGTTTCCGTAATCGTAGCAGGCGATCTGCGTGTTGGGGGTCTCGCCGTCGTCCTCGTAGCCGAACCGGCCGCCGACGCTCGCGACCCTCCGGGGGAGTCCCACGCCGAGGAGCCACCGGGCGATGTCCATCTCGTGGACGCCCTGGTTGCCGATGTCCCCGTTGCCGTAGTCCCAGTGCCAGTGCCAGTTGTAGTGGAACCGGTTGCGGGTGAAGGACCGGACGGGGGCCGGGCCCAGCCACAGGTCGTAATCCACGCCCTTGGGGACGGCCTCCTCGTGTTGGAAGCCGATGCTCCCGCGCCGCTTGTAGCAGAGGCCGCGGGAGATGCTCACCTTCCCCAGGCCGCCGGCCTTGAGGAAGGCCGCCAGGCTGTAGTAGCCGGCGTTGGATCGGCTCTGGGTGCCGTGCTGGACGCACTTCTTGTATTTCCGGGCGGCCTCCACGAGCTTGCGCCCCTCCCAGACGTTGTGGCTGCAGGGCTTCTCCACGTACACGTGCTTTCCGGCCTGGAGGGCCCAGATCGAAAGCAGCGTATGGGTGTGGTTGCACGTGGCGATGGAGACGGCGTCGATGGACTTGTCCTCCATCAGCTTGCGCCAGTCCTTCTCGTAGCGGGGCGGCTTCCCGTAGGCCTGCGTGATCTGCTTCATCGCCCCGCCGATGACGTTCTCGTCGACGTCGCAGATGCCGACGACCTGGACGTCCTTCATCTTGATCCACTCGGAGATATGGTTGCCGCCGCGTCCCTTGACGCCGGCGACGGCGATGCGGACGAGGTCGTCGGGGCGGGCGGGGCCGGCGCGGACGGCGAAGGAAGGCAGGGCGGCGGCCGCGGCGACACCCGCGGAACTCCCGAGGAAGGCTCGGCGGGACAGGCGGTCCATGGCGATCCTCCGTCAAAGGCTCAACAGAAAGGCCACGAGGTCCTCGATCTGCTCCGTCCTGAGGTTCCGGGTCCGGCCGTGGCGGTCCTCCGGGTTGCGGGTCGTGAAGAGTTCCCGGAGGGTCCGGACCGACCCGTCGTGGAGATAGGGGGCCGTTCGCCAGAGCTCGATCAGCGTGGGCGTGTCGAAGGCCGAGGCGTCCCGGTCGAAGCGGCCCTTCGTTCCCACGTCGTGGGGCTTGAGGTCCGTGTAGAGGGGCGGGGGGTGGCATTCGGCGCAGCCCACGGCGGGGTCGTGGAAGATCTTCTCGCCGCGGCGGGCGGCCTCGGAGGGTTTCCCTCCGGGGCGATGGGGACTGGGGATCGGCCGGAGGGACTTGAGATATTCGTCCAGGGCCCGGGCCTCCTCCTCGGGGCGGACGGAGAAGAGGATGAAGCGGATCCCGGAGCGCGTGGCCGTCTCGGCGGTATCGCGGACGCCGAGGCTCATGGCGGGGGGCGTCTGGTAGGACAGGAGCAGGCTCCGGGTGTTCTTGGGATTCCCGATGCCGTCGTTGAGGAGGTCCCAGTTCAGGCCGTCCAGGCGCCCGTCGAAGGAATGGCAGCTGGCGCAGCTCTGCCATCCCTGGAAGCAGATCGTGGCGTCGTTGAAAAGCTCCTCGCCCCGGCGGACCGGGGAGGGGGCGGGGGCGGGTCCGAGGGGGAAGGCGGCGGCGGGCTCCCGGCCGGCGGGATCGAGGACGCCGAGGCTGTCGGAGAAGTAGTGGGCCGTCCAGAGGCGCCCGCCGGCGAAGGTCAGGGCGCGCGGCCCGCGGCCGCCGCAGGGCAGGCGGCGCCGCACCCCCACCAGGAAGGACAAGTCGTTGGGGACGTCCGCGGCCGTGGAGGCGCCCGCGTCGGCGTAGGTGGCCGTCGCGGCGGCGGGGGCGGCGGGCAGGCGGGCCAGCTTGTCCAGGAGGGCCGCCGCGTCGATCAGGCTCACCTCGTGGGTCCCCGCGTGGGTCACCGCCAGGATCCGGCCGTCCGGCGACCAGGCCACCCCCCAGGGGTTGGCCGCACCCCGGTCCACGTTGTCCAGGAGGACCGTGTTGATCCGGTTCCGGGAGGGGACGTCGATCAGGGTGAGGGCGTTGGTGTTCATCCAGCCACGGTCCAGCTGGGTGGTGGGGAGGTGGAAGCGGGCCAGGAGGTGGGTCACGGCCGCATGCCGTCCGTCGGGGGAGATCTTGACCCCCAGCACGCCGGTGCTTCCGCTGGGCAGGGGGATCTCGGCCGCGGTCTTCCCCGTGGCGGCCTCCAGGAGTCGGACGGTGGCGCCGACCTCGTCGGCGTCCGACGGGCCGGGAGGGAGGTGGTGGGCCACGACGAGGACCTTCCCGTCCGGGGTGACGTCGGCGGCGATGGGCTCCCGGCCCACCGGGGCCCGGTACCGTTCCCGGCCGGAGGTCGTGTCGAGGGCGGAGACGGTGTCCTCGAAGCGGTTGCAGACGTAGAGGGTGGCGCCGTCGGGAGACAGGACGGGGCTCGTGGCCGAGTGGCCGGCGGGCCAGGTGGCGCAGACCGTTCCCGTGGAGGTCTCCAGGCCGACGATCCGGCCCCACGGGTCGGCCACGGAGACGTAAAGGCGGGCGCCGTCGGGGGACAGGGCCAGTCCCGTGGGCGGGCCGGGGAGGGAGAAGGTGCGGGCGATCTTCCGGGCGGAGGCGTCGAAGACGGCGACGCGCCCGGCGGTGGCGCAGGCGACGTAGAGGAGCTTCCCGTCCGGGGAGGCGGCCAGGGCCGCCGGCGAGAGGGGAGACGTCTCCGGGGGGGCCTGCCGGCCTCCGGAGGAGGCGGCGGCCAGGAAAACGACAGCGGGAAGGAGGGAAGTCAGGCCGGGGAGAACGATTCGGCGCCTCATGGATAATAATTTAACGGTTCGCGCCCCCGGGAGATGTCATTCTTTTCGCGGGGTCTGCCGCTTGGCCGGTCCCTTTCAGAGAGGGGCGGCGGCGTCCACCTCGATCTCGAAGAGGAGCTCGTCGCGGCAGACGTCGGTCTGGATGGAGACGGCGGGGAAGAAGTCCAGGCCCCGTTCGGCGCGCCAGGAGTCGAAGGCGGGGGCGTCGGAGATCCTCTTGAAGTAGGTGAGGGAACGGGTGACGTCCGTGAAGGAAAGTCCCCGCGACTCCAGGATCGCCCGGACCACGTCCATGGTGAGCTCGATCTGGCCCTTGAGATCGTTCGGGTGGGCGCTGGACCCATCGGCGGCGATGCTGGCGGTGCCGGAGACCAGGACGCGGCGGAGGTCGGGGGTGGAGAGCTCCATGGCCCGGCTGAAGCTGCTGCCGTATCGCGGGGCCGGGCACTGGAGGGGGGAGGGGACCTCCCGGACGGCCGCGGCCGGGTCGAGGGGCCGGACGGCCCAGGCCCCCGCCAGGAGGGCGGCCCCGTAGGGATTGCGCCCGTGGATCCCGGTGCTGGCCGGGAGGCGGCGGCCGAGGATCCGGTGGAGGCGGAAGAACTCCGTGCGCACCTCGTTGAAGGGGCCGTACCAGGACAGGAGGTTCTCGAGGTAGAGCCAGGTCCGGGCCACGTCCTGCAGGGACAGGCCGGCGCGGTCGAGGGAGGCGGCCATCCGTTCGAAGACGGCGCGGGCCTGCTGGGGCCGCGGGGCGGAGGGGTCGGGGGGGGCCAGGTCCCCGAGGACCAGGTGCCGGGCCCATCCGTCGTCGAAGCGCCGGCCGACGATCCGGTCTTCCAGGCGGACGGTTTCGACGGGGACCCCGGCCACGGCCCAGACCTGCATCCCGGCCAGGGCGTCGGCGGCCCCGTTGTGGGAAGGTCGGCCCTCGTCTCCCTCGATCCAGGAGACGGGCCAGTCGAGAGGGCCAAGTTCCTCCCGGAGGGCCTCGAGGGTCCGCCCGCGGGCGGCGGAGGAGCCGAAGACGGCGTGGCGGACGACGGCGGCGCCATGCCGGCGGAGGAGGATCCCTAGGCGCCCGGCCAGGTCCCGCAGGGTCTCCCCGGGAAGCGGGTGGATCGTGAGGTGCAGCTCCCGGAGGTGGCGGCGCTCGAGAAGCGCCAGGTCCACCCCGGGCTGCGAGAGGTGCCGTCCCGCCTCGGTGGTCATCGCTCGCCCTGCCTTTCGCTGCGCCCGTCTCTCCCCTGGCGGGGAATGCCGGGCGCCGGGCGATCCCGCTCCGACCTTTCAACCCTCGGCGGGGCCGGGAGTGGCGGTCGAAACCCGCGCACGCCCGCTTCGGGCCCCCCTAAAGATTACACATGAAAACTGCATTCCGGAGAGGAAAATCCCGGGCTGCTCCGCCGGATCATTTGGCTCCCTTCAGGGGCCGGATCCCCGCGGCCGTCTCGAGGGTGAGGGCGTTGAGGGCCGTGGCGCAGGCCTTTCCGCCGAACATCCCCCAGCGATCCGAGGGGGCCCAGGATCCGAGGGCGCAGGTCTCCCCGGTCTCCTGAAGGGGCAAAAGGGCCCGTTCCACGGCGAGGACCCAGAACCCCCAGTCGTTTCCGCGCCGCTGGTGGCGGTGGGCGAGGAACTGGGTGCCCCAGAAGGCGTAGCAGAAGTCGCGGCGGGGCGCCTCGGCGCTGGGCGGGTCGCGCTGGAGGAACCGTTCGGCCGCCAGGACGGGGCCGCTGGACCGGCCCTCCAGGAGGAGCCGGGCCAGGGCGGCGGAGGCGCTGAGCGTCTCATGGTGGTGGAAGGTCGCGTTGAGGAGGTACGAAACCTTGTTCCCGGGAAGGACGTTGTAGGCCACGGAGAGGTCGGTCTTGTCGGTCTTGGAGTCGAACCATTGGAGGATGGCGGAGAAGGCGGGTTTGGGGATCTCGATGCCGGCGTCCCGCGCCGCCAGCAGGGCCAGGGCGGCCCAGGAGGTGATCCAGGAATCGGAAGGCTGGCCCGCGGCGTAGCCCCATCCGGCGTTCTTCTGCTGGGCCGCGAGGGCGTACTTGACGGCGCGGCGGGCGGCCTCCAGGATCGGGGCCCGTTCCGGCGCCGCCGCCGGCAGGGAGGCCGCCGCCGCCGAGAGGGCGGCGGTGGCCAGGAGGTGGTCGAGCACGGGCTGTGCGAGAGGGGGAAGGGTGATCAGCCCGTCCGCCTGCTGCCGGGCCGCGATCCAGGCGAGGGCCCGGTGCACCGCCGGGCCCGCCGGGCGGCCCCCGAGCTCGAGTTCGCTCAGGGGATGGATCCCCGCTCCCAGGAAGGCCAGGACCGCCAAGGCGGTGACCCCCACGTCGCGGGGGACCGGGATCAGGACGGGGTCGCATCCCTTCTCCGGGCAGGAGGCCGGGAGCAGGGAGGTGGTCCAGAACCCTTCGGGCGACTGGTGGCGTGCCAGCCAGCGCAGGGCGTTCCAGATCGGCCGGCCCTCCCGCATCCGGATCCAGGCGGGGAGTTTTTGGAATTCCCGGAGGACGCGCTCCAAGGGGCGTCCGAGGCCCTCGCAGGCGGGGCATGGCCAGGCGGCGGCGGGGAACACGCTTCCCGTCCCCGAGCAGGCCTCGCAGAGGCCCAGCTCGAGAAGGTAGCGGAAGAGGCTTGGGGGGATGGTGGTTCGGGCCTTTTTCCCCTCGCACGAGACGCACTTGACGATCTTGGCCCCGCCGCATCCGGTACAGGGGATCGTCCCGTGCTGCTTGCAGGCCGGGCAGCTCATCCGGCCGCCGTAGCCGTCGGGGACCCGGCCCGACCCGCGGCAGCTGGAGCAGGGGACGCCGCCGGTGCCGCCGCAGGTCCCGCAGGGGTGGCTTCCCTTTCCCTGGCAGGAATCGCAGAGGGAGGATTGACGGATCTGGTCCGTCACGGACTCGCAGAGGGCGGCCCAGGCGGGGTCGGGAGCGGTTCCCCCGAGTTTCTTCCAGCGCTCGGAGGCCCGGGCCAGGTCCAGGGTCGGTGCCTTGAAGGCGCAGAGTCCGGAGAGGAGGCGGTCGCCGAACTCCGGCGCCGAAGCGGCGGCGTCGGCGGCCAGCGCACTGCCCAGCCCCGGGGGCTGCTGGAGGATCCGGGCCATCTCGATCCGGCCCACGGCGCGGGCGCTCCCCCAGAGGTTGGTGGAGGGACCCTTGGCCAGCCTGGCCTGCCTGAGGAGTTCCGGTGGCGGCGGGCTGACCCCCTTGGCGGAGGCCCCGCTGACATGGGCGCAAGCGAAGAGCTCCAGGGCGTCCGTCCGGGCCTCCCCGCAGCCGGCGATTTTCCGGGCGAGGAGTTCCAGGAGCCGGAGGTGCCCGGCAGGGGGCAGGGCCTCCGCTCCGGGGAAGGGCACTTGGGCGAGGTATTCCTCCAGGGCCCGGGCGGTTGTTTCTTCCAGCCCCCAGGCCGAGTCTTCGCGGGAGAGGAACAGGGCCGCGGCACGGTGGACGGGGGACTTGGAGACTTCCGCCGCGAAGGCCGCCGCCGCGGCGGCCCTCCGGACGGGATCCGCGCGGAGGGTAGCGGTGCGGAGGACGGCGGCGGGTGCGGCGGTCCCGGCGGGGGGGACGGGCGGAAGGGGAGCAGGCGCGGGGGGAGGGGGGGCCGTCCCCGGTTCCTTGGCGGGCGTTGCGGGATCCGCCGGCAGGGAAGGCCGCGGGGCCGTCGCCAGGCGCTGCTCCTCGTCCACCCTCCGGATCAGGTTCTCCACGTTCCGGAGCTGTCCGGGATTTTCGTACCCGGCACGTTCCGCCTCCTGCAGCCAGAGGTAGAGATCCTGCAGCCGGCCGTGGGCCTCCTCGAATTTGCGATGGGAGAGGTCCGACATCGCCGTGTCCGTCTCGTTCCGGACCCGGTCGTCCAGGAGCTT
>Ga0068707_1002420_pt1 | contig 13138 bp, 4 predicted proteins | sample YNPNPMetaG_FD_66600 | JGI IMG/M metagenome (GOLD analysis project Ga0068707, IMG submission 66600) | Anoxygenic and chlorotrophic microbial mat microbial communities from Yellowstone National Park, USA - YNP NP MetaG | ecosystem: Environmental > Aquatic > Thermal springs > Hot (42-90C) >... | reverse complement strand
GCCGGCCAAGCCGCCGGTGCGGCGATCGCGGAACGTCCACGCCTCGTTGAAGAGGAAGTTGGTGAAGATCGAGACGGCGATGCTGGCGACGAGCGCGGTTTCTTCGAGGACGCCGAGCCAACGGGTGAGCGGCAGGTAGACGCCGTAGTTGACGAAGACGCCGGAGCCGCCGACGACGCAGAACTTGAGGAACCGGCCGACCGGCAGGGCGCGGAGGCGGTCGGCGAACGACACGTCAGCCGGCCTTCCGCGCCAGCTCCTGGCGCCGCACCCGGAACCGGAGCCGCCAGACCCTCGCCAGCGCCTCGAACAGGATGCGCCGCGACATCTTCGAGGTGCCGACGCGGCGATCGGGGAAGACGATCGGGATCTCCACGATGCGGAAGCCGCGGAGGAAGGCGCGATACTTCATCTCGATCTGGAACGCGAACCCGGCGGACTCGACGAGGTCCAGGTCGAGCGCTTCGAGGACGCGGCGGTTCCAGCCGACGAAACCGGCGGTGAGGTCGCGGACGGGCAGGCCGAGGACGGTGCGGGCGTACAACGAGCCGCCCGAGGAGATCAGCTTCCGCAGCGCGCTCCAGTTCTCGGTGCCGCCGCCCGGGACCCAGCGCGAGCCGACGACGACGTCGGCGCGGTCCAGCGTCTCGAGCATGACGGGCAGGTATTTCGGGTCGTGCGAGAAGTCGGCGTCGAACTCGACGAGCTTGCCGTAGTCGCGGGCGAGGCCCCAGCGGAAGGCGTCGAGGTAGGCGCGGCCGAGGCCCTCCTTGCCGGGGCGGTGGAGCACGAACACCTGCCGGTCGGCGGCGGCGAGGTTGTCGGCCAGCTTGCCCGTGCCGTCGGGGGAGTTGTCATCCACGATCAGGACGTGGGCAGCGGGGACCACCCGGCGAACCGCCTCGACGATCGGTCCGACGTTCTCCTTCTCGTTGTAGGTCGGGATGCAGATCAGCGCGCGGCCGCCTCCGATCGGTTCTCCCGGCTGGGACATCGCGCCCGACCTCCCTCGGACGGCCCCATAGCACGGTCGGAAAAAGACGACAAACGCTCCCCATCGGCGCACCGGGCGACCCGGCGTCACGGGTCCCCCTCCGGAACCGGCGCGGGCCGTCGCCCGGGGATCCGCGCGGCGGCGTAGGACGAACGGTCGGGCGAGGGCTACGGAAAGGCGACCGGCGCCTCCACGGCGGCGTCGACGGCGGCGGCGAAGGCGCGGAACGCCGGGTAGTCGGCCGGCTCGATCCGTTGGGCGGGCAGGCGCAGGGAGCGCCGGACCTCGAGCGTGCCGGGTTCGTCCGTCTCGACGACCTGCTGGACGAACGAGCCGAAGGGGGTCGTCAGGTCGAGCGGCACGACGTCGAGCGCGGCGTGCGGGGCGACGCCGCGGGCGACGATCGTCCATTCCTCGACCACGGAGGCCGGCAGCAGCAGCGGGTGACGCCGTTCGGCGAGCGCGGCGAAGCGCTCGCGCCAGCGGTGCGGAACGGCGAGCGCCGGCGCGCCGCCGGGGCCGGGCGGCAGGCGGATCGTCGCGAAAACGCGTAGCGGACCCTCCCGAGACTCGGCCCCGTCCACCCCGGCCGACTCGAACGACGCGCCGCGCCCGAAGTGGGGGAAGGCGTAGGTGCGAACGTGCTCGGTCAGTCGCTCGGCCGATCCTTCGGCCAGCGTCTGTCGCAGGGCGGCGGCGGCGAGGCCGCGAAGCGTCGCGCGGGCCTCCAGCACGACGACGCCCTCGCGCACGCGGGCCTCGACCCGGTACTCGTTCGCCGGCTCGTCGAGGACGGGGACGACGCCCTCGCCCGGGGCCGGCGCCACGCGCACGGCCGGACGGCCGCCGACGTTCGGCGGCAGTTCGCCGAACGGCACGAAGTCCTCGGCGGCGTAGACCCAGGTCCCGGCGGCGCGCAGCAGCGGCACGGCGTAGTCGCCGTCGAACCACAGGCCGGGCGGGACGTCGCCGCGGCTCGCCGGCGAGGCGTACCACAGTTCCGGTTCGAGTCCCGCGCGGCGCGCCAGTCCGTACAGCAGGAGCGTGCGATCCCCGCGGCCGCGCAGGAACACGGAGCGCGGAGTATCGGCGGGGTCGGGCGCCGAGCGGACCTCGTCGAGGACGCGGTCGTAGAGCGCGCGAAGCGCCGCGGTGGGTTCCGGGGCCGCGGCGGCCGCGACGGTCCACGCGTCCATCCCGGGGTCGCCGCGGAGACGCCGCGCGATGCGCCGGGCGTGGAACTCGGCGGCCCGTTCGAGCGTGCAGCCGACGCAGGCGCGCACGTTCGGCAGGACGTCCTCGGCGTCGGGCGCCCAGGGTTCGAGCGGCTGGGGGCGGACGTTCTCGGCGAGCCAGCGGCGCACGACCAGCCCTTCGAGGTCCGCGACCTCCGGCTCGGGCGTGCCGGGCCCGCCGTCCCAGCGCAGTTCGACGGCGGCCGGGTGGATGATCGCGTATTCGCTGCGGCCGAGCCATTCGTCGGGGGCGGCGAAGAAGAACGCGGGAGGCGCGGCGCCGCCGGGAAAGACCGGCGACGGCGCCGTCTCGACGACGTACTCGACGTCGGCGTAGTCGCCGGCCTCCAGACCGACGAGGGGGTAGTCGCGGGCGCCGGCGCGGTCGGTGGCGTGGACCGAGGTGCCGTCGGGGTGGATGGTCCGGAGCGCGACGATGCGGGCGTCCGGGGGAACCGCGACCTGTCCCAGCTCCTCGACAGCGGCGGAATCGCCCGCGCGGACCAGCCGGTGGACCTGCATCGTCCCGGAGCCGTCCATCCGGAGGCGCAGCACGACCTGGTCGAGGACGACGAGGCGCGGCGGGTCGCCGGCCGTCCCGGCCGCCTCGTGGAGCCGCACGCGGTGCAGGCCGTCCTCGCGCAGCGGCAGGTCGTCGCCCCACAACCGCCGGGCCGTCACCCCGTGCGGCCCGGAGTTCAACGCCACGAACCGTTCGAGCGCCGCGAGCGCCTCGTCGTCGCGGCCGAGCGCACCGAGGGCGTCGAAGAGGGTCCAGACGTCCGCCGGTTCGGCGGCCCGCAGGTCGGCGAGCGCGGCGGCGGCGGCGACGACCGCCCCGGCGTCCCCGCCGGCGAGGCCGAGGCGGGCGCGCCAGCGGAGGCGGTAGGCGGGGTCCGCGGTGGTCGCGGCGCCGAGTTCGGCGGCGTCCGCCGCCGCGGCGAGACGTCCGGCGCGCCGGAGGGCCTCGGCCAGGCCCGAACGCGACGGTTCGCAACCACCGGCCGCCTGCCGGGCGGCCAGTTCGGCCGCCGCATCGCCCCGGGCGCGAGCGAGTTCCGCCGCGACGATCCGCGTGCGGCACGTCGTCCCGGCGGCCCGTTCGGCGGCCGCCAGCGCCCGCGCCGCCCGGTCCAGCTCGCCGCGGTCGAGGGCGAGTTGCGCATCGACCAGCGCCGGCCCAGGTTCTTCGGGGAAGGTCGCGGCGGCGCGTTCGAGCGCGGCGAGCGCCTCGTCAGCGCGCCCCTCGCCGTACAGCAGGCCGACTTCGAGCAGCGCGGCGGTGTACGATCCGGCCAGCGCCGCGGGGTGGTCCGCGAGCAGGTCGTGCAGGCGCCGGGTGGCGACGTCGGACGGCAGGTCGCCGTTCCAGACGGCGTCGGCGAGGGTGCTCCAGCCGAGCGCCGAGTCGGGGAGCGCGGCGACGAGTCCTTCCAGGGCGATGCGCTGCCGATCGACGTCGCCGACCATCCCGGCCAGCGCTGCCTCGATCCAGCGCTGGACCGGTTCGGTCTCGAAGGGTGCGGCGAGGGCGGCCGGGTCGAGCGGCGCGGTGCGCAGACCGGCCCCCAGCGAGACCTCCGTCGGCTCGGGAACGGCCCAGCGCGGCGGCGGTTCCGGGCCGGCGGCCACGATCTGGAGTTCGAGCGTGGGGGTGGTGGAGGAGGAGACTTCGAGCCGCAGGCGGTGGCGGCCGGGGGGGAGGTCGAGGACGAGGAGCCGATCGTCGACGCCGTCCGCGGCGGGGTCACCGGCGAGGACTTCGCGGCCGTCGAGGCGGAGGACGAACGGGTCGGGGCCGGAGACGGCGGCGAGCGCGCGGGCGGGCGTGTCGGCGACGAGATCGGTCTCGGCAACGTGGAGACCGGGAAAACCGGGGCCGCCGGGACCGAAGACGGGGCCGCAGCGAAGGGCGCAGGACGGCGGACCGTCGCCGGTGCACGACGGGACGGAGGCGCGCCAGCGTTGCGCGCCGGTTTCGGGAGCGGCGGCGGGGAGACCGGCGAATGCGGGGAAGCCGGCGGCGACGGTCTCGGCGCCGCGCCGGCCGCCGGCCTCGAGGACGCGCCAGGGCGAACGGGCCGGCGGATCGGTTCCGAAGTCGGCGGGACCGCAGCCGAGGCGCGTGCGGGCGTCGTCGAGGGCGGCGGCGTCGCCGTCGATCGCGGCGCCGGCCAGTCGCAGGCGCAGGGCGGCGCGGCGGGCGAGCAGGGCGGCCGGGGCGTCCCCGTCCGGCAGCGGGACGCTCCACGCCGCGGTGTCGGCGCGCGGGAGGTAGGCAACGAGACCGAGCAGTTCGTCGAGGGCGAGGGCGGCCAGGACGGCGGCGCGGGCGGACCACCCGGCGGCCCGGGCGGCGTCGACGGCGGCCCGGAAGGCGTCGAAGGCGCGAGCCGGGTGTCCGCCGGCCGAGAGGGCGACGCCGGCGAGGTAGGCGGGGAGCGGGTCGGCCGGGTCCGCGGCGCGGGCCGCCTCCGCCGCCGCGGCGGCGCGGTCGAGCGTCGCGGCGGCCAGCGGATCGCCCGCGGTCTGCGCCGCGCTCGCCGGCGCGACGGCGACCGCGGCGACCAGCGCGAGCCACGGCGCCGGGGCGGGGACGCCGCGCGGCACGGGGTGGCCGGGCGGGCGGCGGTGCGGCGTGCGCGGTCCGGTCGTCGTGCGCATCGCCCTACTCTCCCGGGTTGCGGCGCACGGCCGCGGCGGGGGCGGCCAGCGCGGCGTCGATGCGCGCGAGGAACGCGCGGAACTCGCGGTACTCGGCGGCGGCCACGCGCATCCGGTCGAGCGTGAGTTCGACGGACACGTGCAGCGTTCCGCCCTCGTCGCGCGCAACGAGGGAGAAGCTGCCGAAGGCCTCCACTTCCCGCACCTCCGCCGGCACCTCGGACCAGACCCATCCCGCGGTGGGGGAGATCCGGACGTCGCGCCGCCAGCGGACGGGGAATCCCGCCACGGAGAGTTCGAGGTCGGTGCGGCGGTGTTCGAGGGGCGCGAAGCGTTCGACGAGGTCGAAGCGGACGCCGAGCGGGACTTCGAGGCGGCGGGGGGTGGTGCGGGCGAAGCCGGGGACGGAGCCGACGTAGCCGGCGCGCAGGCGCGGGGCGTCGGGTTCGAGGCCGGCGAGGTCCACGGCGATGATCTCGGCGTCGGGGAGGTCGCGGTCGAGCAGCGCGGCGAGGGCGGAGGCGCGGAGGTCGGGGGCGGCGAGGCGTTCGCGCAGGTCGCCGGCATCGGCGCCGCCGGCCGAGATCTCGCCGAGCAGCGCGGCCTCGCCGGTGGGGTCGAAGAAGATCGTGTCGCGACGTTCGATCCCTTCCCCCTCCGGCGGGCCGGCGGGGAGGATCACGGGTCGCGGGCCGGTCGGGTCGAGCACGAGGCCGGGGGCGCCGCGGTCGGCGCGCGGCAACACGTCCCACGGAAGGCGGGTCGCGGTGGGGTCCACGTAGCGGTCGAACGGCGGCGGAAGCCAGACGACGACGTGGTCGAAAGCGTAGGCGTAGGGGAACTCGGCCGCCGCCGGGTCGATCCCGGCGTAGCGGGTCCGCACGAGGGTCGGCACGGCTTCGACGCCGGCCGCCGCGAGGGCGGCGACCAGCAGCGCCGCCTTGTCCTTGCAGTCGCCGTAGCCCCGGGCCAGCGTCACGGCGGGCGGGTCCGGCTCGAGCCCCTGACGGCCGTACTCGATGGCGACGTAGCGGACGCGCGAGGCCACCTCGCGGTAGACCGCGGCGGCGTCGCGCCCTTCGCCCAGGGCGGCGACGCGGCGGTCGGCGCCGGCGCGCGCGAACAGCCGCGCGATCCAGTCGCCGACCTCGGTCCAGTCGCCGAAGGTGCTCACGCGCACCGACCCGGCCAGCTCGCGCAGGGGCGGTCCGAGGGGCTCGGGCTCCACGGCGGGCAGTCGTTCCGTCTCCCACGAGACCCAGCGGCGCCCGCCGGCCGTGCCCTCCTCGCGGCGGCCGGGGACGCCGGCCGGGCCGGCGAGGTGCAGGGGCACGGTTTCCGGCGCCATCGCGCCGATGCGCAGCCGCGCCGTCGGGTAGGCCTCGCGCGCCGGGAACTCGCGTGCCAGGGCGCCGTCGGGCAGGGAGGACGGGGCGACATCGACGAGTTCGAACTCGACCTCGACGAGATCGCCGGCGGAGAGCGGCGGCAGTTCGAGGCTCGACAGGACGGCGGACCCGTACAGGCGCTGTTCGGGGAGGTCGAGGCCTTCGGCGCGCAGCCGCGCGACGCCGCGCGCACGGCCGGCGGAGTCTCGCACCTCGGCGCGGAGCAGGCGGAACACGGTGCGCGAGGCGTCGTAGGAAGCGAGCGGCAGGCGGTGCAATTCGGCGGCGCCCGCGGGGACGCGCACCAGCAGCAGGCGTCGGTGCCGTTCGCGCACCGTCCCCGACGGCTCGACCCACGCCGCGACCGCGCGCAGGACGTACGCGGCGGCGGCGGACGGGAAGGCGGCGTCGGTGGAGGCGGTCAGGTCGGCCGGATCGAGGTCGCGGCCGAGCAGTCGGTCGACAAGCGGGTCGGGGTCTTCGCGCGCGGCGATCCACGAGCGGGCGAGCGGGTCGGTGGGCTGGAGGCGCAGCCCCTCGCGCAGCGCCCGCTCGGCGTCGTCCTCCCGGCCGGCGAGGGCGAGGGCCCAACCGAGGTCGAACCAGGCGGATTCGTCCGCGGGACGCTCGGCGGCGAGCCGGCGACGGACGGCCACGGCACGCTCGACGTCGCCAAGCCTCAGCCAGGTGGCGGCGGCGAGCCGTTCCAGCGCCAGCGACGGCACGGGACCTTCGGCGGCGCCGGCGGGAACGAACGGCGGCGCGGCGAGCCAGGCGCGGACGTCGTCGTCGCGTCCGGCGGCGACGGCGGCATCGAGGCGTGCGCTCCAGGCGTCGGGGTCGGCCGGGCGGAGGGCGATCCGGCGCTCGGCCAGCGCGGCGGCGGCGGTCGCATCGCCCCGGGCGGCGGCGATGTCGGCCAGGGCGCGCAGGACTTCGGGCGGCGCGTCGTCGCCGTCCCAGGCTTCGAGCGCGGCGGCGGCGCGGAACGGCAGGCCGTCGGCGAGCTGCGCGCGGGCGCGGGCCACGGCGACTCGAACGGAGGGGAGCGGAAGGGACGCGGCCCGCTCCAGCGCCGCCTCGACGCCGGCCCCGTCGACGAGGGTGGAGCCTTCGCGCGCCACGGCCAGCCACGCCTCCAGATCCCCGGGGCGCAGGCGGGCGGCGCGGGCGGCGGCAGCGTGGCGGTCGGCGGCGGTGACGCCCGAGCGGGCGAGCAGGAGGGCGGCGGCGCCGGCCCGGCCGGCGGGCAGGGCGGCCAGGGGGCCGGCCAGCGGGTCGGCGTCGCGCGGCAACGCGCCGGCCTCGACCAGCAGTTCCGCGGCGGCGAGAACCGCGTCGGCATTGCGCGCCGACGGAGCGGCGAGAAACCGAGCCGCGCGCTCGACGTCGCTTCCGCCGTGCCCGAGGAAGGCGCGTACAACGGCCGGCCCGCCTTCCGGGCAGACGCCGACCAGCACCACGCGCGGGGCGCGGGAGGCCGGCAGGGGGACGGCGGCGCGGTCGGGAGCGGTGTCGCCTCGCACGGCGGGAATCGAGAGCGGCTCGGCAGCAGCGTCGCTTCCGTCGAACCAGACGGTGAAGGCCGGGGCGCCCCCGAGCAGCAGTTCGGTCGCGTCGCCGGCGGGCAGGACGAAGCGCACGAGGGCGCAGGCGCCGCCGGCGAGCGGGACGGCGCGCTCGAGGTCGAGGACGCCGTCGGGGCGCGGGGCGGGCGGAGCGCGGAAGGCGACGATGCCGCGGCGGCCGGCGAGGGTCGCCGCGGGGTCGGCCCGCAGCGCCGCGACCGCCTCGGCGACGGTGCCGCCACCGGCCAGCGGGTTGCGGCGCGGATCCTGGAACGGTCCGGCGACCTCCCCGTCCGCGACGGCGCCCGCCCGCTCGGCCTCCGCCCGCGCCGCCGCCTCGTCGCCGTCCTCGAACGCGAGCGTGGCGCGCAGGGCGTGCGCGGCGCGGCGCAGCGGCGTCGGGACGCCGCGAGCACCGAGCACGCGGTCGAGGCACGCCTCGACCGCACCGGGCGGCACCCAGGGCCGCAGGGCGACGACGGCAAACAGATGGCGAGCTGCGTGGGGGGCAGCCGGACGGTCGAGGAGCGCAGCGCAACGCTGCTCGAGAGCCCGCGACTCGGCCCCACCGGCCTCAGCCTGTTCCCCCGCAACGCCCGCCGCGAGGAGCGCCCCGGCGGCGAGGAGCGGCGGCACGGCTACCCCACGTAGAAGGTCAGGTGGACGTCGAAGGTCCAGAGGTCCGGTCGATCCGTCATCCAGTCGTCGCCCCCCGGCCCGCAGCACGCCTCGGGGGTGCTGTCCGCGGTCCAGTCGCGGCAGAACTCCTGCCAGGCGCCGAAGCCGTACTGGAAACCGATCCCGGCGGTGAGGAACTCGAGCGGGGCGACGTCGAGGCCAACGTCCAGCGGGACGATGACGCCCTGGAGGCGGTGGTAGAAATCGCCTTCCGGGGTGGCCGTCTTCCATTCGGTGCGCGCCCAGGCGTAGCCGACGCCAACGCCGACCCAGGGTTCGAACAGGCCGAGGGGGAAGAAGACGCGGAACTTGAGGCCGCCGTAGAGCGAGGCGGTCTTGCCGTCGGACAAGCCGTGGGTTGGATTGGTGTACGTCTCGTGAAACTGGTACTGGAAGAAGCCGCCGACGGCGAACATCGGCGCGGCATGCAGGCGGTAGCCGAGGAACACGGGTAGGGAGAGACCGGGGTCGACGGAGCGCAGGGTGACCCAGCCCGTACCGCCGCTGGCGCCCTCGGCGTCGAGGGCGTCGGAGGCGGTGAGGTCGCCGATGCCGGCGCCGACCTGGATCATCGCGCCCGCGGGGACGTGGTCGGCCCAGCCCCACGGCGCGGCGTGGGGCATCGGGTTCCAGGCGTGACGGCTCCACTCCCGTTGCTCGGCCCGGCGCGCCTCCTCTCGCGCCCGCGCCCGCTGCGCCAGAAGTTCCTCGGTCGGCGGCGGGGGCGGCGGCAGACGCATGGCGACGGCGACCGGGGTTTCCACGCCCGCCTCCGCGAACACCTCCACCCGTTCGTCCTCGTACTGGGGGTGGAAAAACTCCACGACGTGGGGGCCGGGAACGGTCCGAACGGGGGTGAGGAGCGGCGTGAAGCCGATCGACCGGCCGTCGACGCGAACCTCGACGTTCTCCCGGTCGGCGGTGATGCGGAGGTTGGCGACCCGGGTGAGGGCGGCGTCCCGTTCCGCCTGGACCGGCGCGATCCGCTCGGGCGGGAGGGCGGCGCCGGGACCGGCGAGGTACTTCTCGTAGGCGTCGACGGCTTCGAGGTACCGGCCGAGCTGGACGTAGGTGCGGGCGACATCCAGGCGGAGGTTCTCGTCGCCGGTTTCCGCGAGCACCCGTTCGAACTCGACCAGGGCGCCGATGAAGTCGCCGGCGGCGTAGAGGTCGCGGGCGGCCTGTGCCGGGTCGGGCGGCGGAGGGGCGCGGCGCTGCGCGGCCACTTCCGGCGCCGCGAGGAACGCGAGCAGTGCGGGGAGGGGAAGGAGGCGGCGCCCGTGCGGAGACATCGGCATGGCGATCGAACTGTCGGGGGGAGCGGGCGGCTTGTCAAGGAGTCCCGGGCCGGCGGGTCCGGACCGCGGCCCCGAGCTCCGCGGTTCGCGCGAGCGGCGGCGCACCGTCGGGAGCCTCCCAGCGGCATCGCGCCGCCGACGCGTCGCGTCGGTCCGGGCGCCCGTCGGGTTCTCGCGGGCGGTGCGACGGACCTCGCGGGAACCCTTGCCCGCCGAGGCGCTTCGCGCCTCGCGTGCCGGCCGCCGTCCGGCCGGTCCAGGGACCGCAGCCGCGGAACTCCGGGACGACGGACGACAATTGACCCGGAGGAGGCCCGTTCGTAGACTGCCTCCGATGTTTCCGGGCTTCGCGCTGGACGATTTCGATTCGTATCTTCCCGAACGGGCGACCAGCAACATGTTCAACCGGCAGCGGCTGGCCGTGAAGGAGAAGCTGCTCGAAATCACGCGCGCCGCCGCGGACGCGGTCCGGGCCGCCTGCCCGGACCTGGAGCCTGCCGCAAGCGACCATGCGCCGACGCTTCGCAACGGCAAGCGGGTGGAGTCCCAGTGGAGTTTCTTCTGGCGCGGGCCGGAGCTGCGGGCCGGCGTCGTGGAGGTGATCGAGGGCAGCCGGGGTCTTTGCGATCTGCTGTCCGACCCGCCGCCGTGGTGGCGCCACGCCGTCCTGGCCGCCACCGTCACCGCGGGCGGCTTCGCCGTGGGGCTGCGCATTTCCGCGCAGGCGCTGGTCGACGCCGCCAACCTTCGCGCCGTGCTCGCCGACGCCACGGCCCGCGATCGGCTGCTTGGGGCGCTGCGCGCCCTGCCCGATTCGTTCGGGTTCGCCGTGCCGGGCTCCGCGCCCGTGCCGGCGCCGGCCGTGACCCCGGCCACCCTCGAGGCGTTCCTCGCGGTCTTCCCGGAGGGCGGCACGGCCTGGTTCGATGTCGGGCGGACGTGGCCGAAAGCGGAAGCGGCCGCCGCGGGCTCGGGACTGCTGGCTCGCGCCGCCGCGGACCTCGGCCGGCTCGCCCCGGTGTACCTCGCGGCCGCCTGGACGCCCGGCAACGACCACGTCGGCTTCGACCGGCTGCTCGAACGCGTCCGGCTCGAACGAGCGCACGAACAGGAGGAGCACGACGACGCGCAGCGCGCCTTCTCCGAGCGGCGGGCGGAGTCGCAGGCGGCGGCCCGGGAGCGGCTGGAACGGCTGTTCGCCGACCGTGGCCCCGCGATCACGCGCGCGGGGACCCGCGAAATCCCGAGCGCCCCGCTCCTCGCTCGGACCGCCGTCGGCCGGCGACGGCGCGAGGAGCCCGGCGAGCGTTCCGCGACGGGCCGGCCCGCGGCACGCGAGGAGCCGGCGGCGCCGACGGAAACGCCGCCGGCCGAGGCGCGGGCCGCAGCCGGGAACCACGAGACATCCGGCCGGTCCGCCGACGCGCGGCACCCGCGATCCGTCACCGAGCCACCGCCATCGCGCGAGCGCGAGGCGGCCGCGGTCTCGCAAGAGTCCGGCCGTCCCGGCACCGGGTCCGCGGCGCCCCCGGCCGAGCGGACGACGCCGCCCGCGCGCGGCGGCGACGCCGCCGAAACCGGCGGCATCCTCCCGGGCTCCCTGGTCCGCTTCCGCCAGGGATCCCTGCGCGGCCGCGTCGGCACGCTGTTCGAGATCTGCGGCCGCGGCGAGGCACGCGTGATGCTCGGATTGTTCACCACGCGCGTCCCGGTCGAGCATCTCGCCGAGGTGCGCCGCCGGACCAGACCTTCCTGATCCGTTGCCCGACCGACCTCCGCCGACTTGACGGCGACCGACCTCCGCCGACTTGACGGAGAACCCGTCGGGCGACGGGCGCTGCGGCCGACCGGCGCGAGCGCAGGGGCGAGGTTGGCGTCAGTACACGAAGGCGATCCGGCTCTGCAGCGTCCACAAGTCGGTGCCCTCCAGATGGGCGGCGCCGAGGTTGAACGCGCCGGCGTCCGGCCGCAGCCATCCCGCCTCCAGCACGGCAAGCACGTGGTCTCGGAAGAACCGGTAGCGCACCGAGGCATCGAGTTCGACGCCGAGGTTCGGGTGGCCGTGCGGGTCCTGGAACTGGCACTCCATCCCCTGGTACACCGGGTCGCAGACCTCGTCGGCCCAGGCGGTGAGAATCCCGAGCGTCCATTCCAGGCCGGGCCACGGCTCGACGATGCCGACGAAGGACAGGAACCACGAGTTGTACACGCCGCCCTTGGACCATAATCCCTCGTTCTCCGCCCACGCGTTCCGGGTCCGATCGGCCAGCAGCTCCTCGTACAGGATCAGCCCGACGTTCACGTCCGGCGCCGCGGCGCGGCCGCTGAAGTTGCCGTCGGCGGGGTCGGCGTCGCCCGACGCGTAGCCGGCTTCGGCCTTGGCCGTAAAGATCCAGCGCGACCACCCCAGGCGCGCGATCCACCCGAGCAGATCGGCCTCCTTGTACGGGTAGAGATGCGTCACCGGATCCTCGGGCCCCAGGGGAATCGCGTAGGTGCCCCCGTGGATCGCGTAGAACTCCCCCTCGAAGAACAGGTCCCACAACCGCAGCCGGGCGAACGCGTCGTGGATGAAGACCTGCGACGAGGTGCTCGGCTGTTCGCGATAGACGAAGTGGTAGCCCGCCGTCAGCGCATCGGTTTCGGCGAGCCAGTCGAGCCCGTCCTGCTTCCAGACCAGACCCAGGAACCACTCGTCCACGTCGTCGTCGTCCCCGGCCAGCCACCCGCTGTCGTAGGGCGGCCGGATGCGGCCCTGTTCGAGGAAGTCCTCGACCAGTTTCTCCCAGGCGACGACGAGGATCAGCGGCGTGTCCGCGGAGGGAAGCCCGGCGATCGCCCGCGCGATCGAGATCGGCTTGGTCGCGAACAGCACCCGGTCGCACGTGGAGCCGTCGTGGTTGTCGCCGAAGTCGTCGTCGAAGCCGTCGCCGTCGTCGCTGAGCAGGCCGAGGCCCCAGTCGGAGGGCTGGCGGCCGACCCGCAGAACGCCGACCGGCAGGTTCGACTCGATCCAGGCGCGCCGCACGTACACCCACGGCGCCTCCTCGCCGGTCGTGCGCGTGCGCGACGGGTCGCCGGCGAACAGGGGGGTGGACGACAGGCCGGCGTTGTCGCCCCACAGCACGTCGTCGAGCAGGTCGAGCGTGGCGTGCAGCGTGATCCATTCGCCGTAGCCCACCTCCGGCTCCAGCCGCAGCCGCTGGGTCATGTACCGCAGCGTCTGGGTCCGCTGGTCCGCGGGGTGGAGCGGATACATCACGTTCCCGAGGACGTGGGTGCGGGCGCGGTAGTAGCCGTGCAGCGCGAAACG
>Ga0068707_1002417_pt1 | contig 13151 bp, 10 predicted proteins | sample YNPNPMetaG_FD_66600 | JGI IMG/M metagenome (GOLD analysis project Ga0068707, IMG submission 66600) | Anoxygenic and chlorotrophic microbial mat microbial communities from Yellowstone National Park, USA - YNP NP MetaG | ecosystem: Environmental > Aquatic > Thermal springs > Hot (42-90C) >... | reverse complement strand
CCGTGCCTCGGAAGCCACTGGGGCACCAACTACCTCAGACAAATCAAGCAATTCATCGAAAAAACCGGCCTTGACCTGATCGAGCACGACGGCCCGTACCCGGGCGACGTGTGTGCTTCGACGGTTCATCCGGGCCATCGCGGATTGGCTGATTCACAGTGGACTCAGTGGCGGTCAAGTGCAGACTTCTACATCTGGTGCCGCGAACGTGGTGTGTACGTGAATGCACCGGATTATTACTTCTTCACCGGCTCGAACAAAACCGGCATGGGCTACCGCGAAGACAACTGGTCGTTGCCCCGCGCACAGCAACTGATCCACGGCCGCCAAAACATCTACGACGGCACTTTCGAAAAAACACCGACGATGGGTTGGATGTTCGTGCCATTGACCGAATACCATGGCGGCGGCGCTGCCGCCACCCTCGAACCGCTCAGAGAACATCTGCCCGATTACGAAGCGCATCTTGCCAACAACTTTGGCGCAGGCGTCCAAGCCTGTTACCGGGGACCGCGACTCTATGATTCCGAGGAAACCAAGGCTGTCCTAAAACGCTGGGTGAGCTGGTTCAAAGAATACCGCGATATACTCGAGTCTGACATCATTCATCTGCGCCGCGCTGATGGGCGCGACATCGACTACTTCTTGCATGTAAACCCTGCGCTCAAACGGTGCGGCCTCGCCATGATTTACAACCCGCTGCAAGAACCCGCCGTGCGGACACTTGTCCTGCCCCTGTATTACACCGGCCTTGATAAGAAAGCATTGGTTCGGCACGAGGATGGCAACGTTCGAGTTCACCAACTGGACTGGCAGCGGCAGGTGACAGTCGAAGTCACGGTCCCCGCCAAAAGCCGTACATGGCTCGTCATCGAAAAACCCGAAACATGATGAAATCGTTGCCGGTGCCAGAAAGCGACAACGAGCCCCGGGCAGCGCAGCGCAACACGGTGGGATTGCTGTCGCCAACGCAGTTGACCCGGGCGAAGCGTTCGGTTGCGGCAGCGCCGCGGTGCGCAACAAGCTTTAACCAGTCATCGCCTCGCTAAAGCTTTATGTCCTCGGGTTGCACTTCGAGGCACTCGTCCTGGTCTTCCCAAACAACGGCGGGATAAAGTTCCAGCAGCCTTGGAGCCAGGACCCGGCCTGCCAATGAAAGCAGTTCCTCGGCTTTTTCCGCCGCCGCATCAAATTCCTGATCGTAATCGGCAACGCTACTTTGTTGCGCCTGGTCCCAGTGTGCCACGGCGTGCACTTTCTCGTACTGCTCGGCCCAATCGGTTATCATTGGTAGGAGGTCCGGCGGCAGTTCGTCCAGAGGGACAGCAGTGCCGTCGCAATGCAGACACCCCAACCCGCATTGAAGGACATCGCGAGTAAGCAGGGGCAAAACCGGGGCGCGGCAACAGGCCGACTCCGGGTAATCAGCCGGGACAACGACCAATCTTTTCAGCCAAACCTGCCTTTCGTTGGCGGTCCGCGCTGCCAGTCTGTAACAACCGACCAATGGATGCGACAGGCGCCAGACGCGCCCGCGCAACTGGCCGAGTGTCTGGGCCATCCAACGCGCCAACGTCAGATCGTCAAACTCGCGAAAGACCTCGCCATATTCGTTCCACAGCGAGTCAATCTCCATTTCAGGGTCGTGTCCCATGACGGAATCACGGTACAGCAGGCGCGCCAAGTTCAAAGCCAAATTGTTGATTGGCGCGGCGCGACCTGTTAGGGTGTGTCCGTGCGTATTTTGTCAGGTATTCAACCATCTGGTGCGCTTCATCTCGGCAACTATTTCGGGATGATGAAGCCGGCCATTGAACTGCAGCAGCAGGGCGAAGCCCTCTATTTTATCGCTGATCTTCATTCGATGACGTCGCTTTTCGACGCCGAACAACGGCGCCGAAACAGCCTCGATGTCGCCCTTGATTTTCTGGCCTGCGGCCTTGACCCCTCGCGCACTCTGTTCTTCAAACAATCAGACATACCGGAAGTGACCGAGCTGACGTGGCTTCTTTCGACAGTGACGCCGATGGGGTTGCTCGAGCGCTGCCATTCTTACAAGGACAAAAAGGCCAAACTCGCTCAGGACGACCTCGAGAAGGTAAATCACGGGTTGTTTGCTTACCCGGTGCTGATGGCGGCGGACATTCTCATCTACGACTCGAACGTGGTACCCGTTGGACGCGATCAGAAACAGCATGTCGAGGTCACGCGCGACATCGCCATCAAGTTCAATAACATCTATGGCGAAACATTCGTCATTCCTGAACCGCTCATACGCGAAGAGGTGGCTGTCGTCCCCGGAACCGACGGGCAGAAAATGAGCAAGAGCTACGGCAATACCATCGAAATCTTCGGAGATGAAAAGGTCCTGCGAAAAAAGGTCATGAGCATTGTCATGGACAGCCGCAGCCCTGCGGAGCCGAAGCCCGACGCAGACCGCAATCTTGCAATTCAGATTCTGAGGCTTGTGGCGCCGCCTGAAGTGGCTCGCGATTACGAGGACAGGCTGCGCGCGGGCGGTCTTGGTTACGGCGATTTGAAGAAAACGTTGTTCGAGTATTACTGGGCCTATTTCTCCGAGGCACGGCGTCGCAGAGAAGAGTTGTCCAGGAACCTTGATTACGTCAGGCAGGTGCTGCGTGACAGCGCAACAAAGGCACGTGCGATTGCTTCTGTCGTGCTTCAACGGGCGCGCCGGGCAGCAGGTCTTGACTGACGGTTGACCGAGGTTCACCGAAGGACGCATGTACAATCGGTTTTTCGTTGTTGTCAATCCTGCTGCGGGTGCCGGCAAATGTGCGCAGCGGTGGGCGAGACTGCGCCGGCGCATGGAGGAGTTGTGCGCATCGCTTCAGATCGCTTACACAGAAGGCCCCGGCCGCGCCATTGCTCTGGCGCGTGATGCCGCAGGCAATTGTGATGCGGTGGTTGCTGTCGGGGGCGATGGGACGGTGAGTGAAGTAGCCAATGGATTGCTCGAGAGCGGGTACAAGACGCCGCTTGGCATTTTGCCTGTTGGCACGGCAAACGACGGCGCAATCCAATTCGGTATCAAATCTGTCGAGCAGGCTTTTGATGCGTTGGCCGGCGGTGTACAAAGGTTCTTCGATACGATCGAGGTGCGTTACGGCGGATCGCAAGGCGCACAAACAAGACACGCCCTGATGTTTGCCGCTGCAGGGTTTGGTGCAGAGCTGCTGGCCCGAACGACAGCCGGCGTGAAACGGTTATTCGGCCCCAGACTGTGCTATGCGGTTGGTTTCATTCGTGCGTTGTGGCACTACCGCCAGAGCCGGCTGGAGGCACGCAGCGAGCACGGCGTGTTCAAAGGATCGTTGTTCCACGTCTGCGCAGGAAACACCGAGTTTGCAGGCGGACATTCAATGCGCCTTTCACCGGGCGCACTGCCGGACGACGGCAAACTGAACCTCTGCATCATTGACAGGTTGAATCGACTGGAAGCGCTGGTGCACATGCCAAAGCTGTTTCACGGGACTCATACGGGCCATCCAAAAGTCCGCTACTTCAGCGGTGAGCGATTAGAAGTTGACTCCGACCCAAAAGCTCCACTGGCAATCGACGGAGACGTGGTCGGATTCACTCCGGCGACGCTGACGATTCGGCCGGGGTCGTTGGCTGTGCTGGTGCCGTTTTCGCCCGGTGCGTGACGGAAACACCGGAAAGGACATGCACGGTTGGGGGCATTACCAAACTGCGAAACTTTCAGCGTGGTGCAACCGCGACCGAATGATCGCGGCGGGGTAAAGCCGTTTATGGCTGGCTCAACGCTGTGTCACACTGCGCTGGTTCTGACTCCGGTTTGATTCGCCGATCAAATCGGCGCGGGAGCCGGCGAAGTCAAGCCCGGCGGAAGTTTCGGCGGCAAAGGTTTCGGGATCTCGGGCAACGGCGTTGCTGCCTTGGCGCCAGTCGGCGGGCCGGTCTTGGATTCGGCTGGTGTTGGCGTGAGTTTGCCGGTTCGGATGATTTCCTCGACCTGATTGCCGTCGAGCGTTTCATACTCGAGCAATGATTCAGCAATCAATTGAAGCTTGTCGCGGTTTGCGGTGATTATCTCGTTTGCTCGCGCGTAACACTCGTCAATGATCCGTTTGACTTCCGCGTCGATTTCACGGGCCGTGCTTTCGCTGTAGTCTTTGCTGCGGACCATGTCACGTCCGAGGAAGACATACTCGCTGTCATCGCCGTACTGGACCATGCCGAGTTTTTCGCTCATGCCGAAGTGACAAACCATTGCTCGCGCCAGTTGAGTGGCCTGTTGGATGTCTCCTGCGGCACCGGTCGAGATATCTCCGGACACAATCTGTTCTGCGATGCGCCCGGCCATCATTACGGTGATCATTGCGAGCATTTCCTTGCGACCGCGGTTAAGGACGTCTTCTTTCGGAAGGGACATTGTGGCGCCGAGGGCTTGTCCGCGGGGTATGATGGTGACCTTGTGAAGCGGGTGGGTATGTTCGAGCAATACGTTGACCAGGGCATGCCCGGCTTCGTGCCATGCAGTGAATTTCTTCTGTTCGTCGGTCATTGCGAGGCTTCGTCGTTCACGTCCCCAGCGGACCTTGTCGCGGGCTTCTTCCAACTCGGCCATGGTAATGGCCTTCTTGTTCATTCGTGCGGCCAAGAGGGCGGCTTCGTTGAGGAGATTGGCCAGTTCTGCCCCCGAGAACCCGGGTGTACCGCGTGCGATTACAGACAGGTCAACGTCCGAGGCCAATTTAACATTCTTGGCATGGACACGCAGGATGGCTTCGCGACCGCGCACGTCGGGGAGGTTCACGGTGATTTGCCTGTCAAACCGGCCCGGGCGAAGCAATGCAGGGTCGAGCACGTCAGGCCTGTTGGTGGCGGCGATTATTATGATGCCGTCGGTGGTGTCGAATCCGTCCATCTCGACGAGTAACGCGTTAAGGGTTTGCTCGCGTTCGTCGTTGCCGCCGCCCAACCCATGACCCCGGCTGCGCCCGACGGCGTCGATTTCATCTATGAAAACCAGGCAGGGTGTGTTCTTCCGGGCTTGTTCGAACATGTCGCGGACGCGGCTTGCGCCGACGCCGACGAACATTTCGACGAAGTCAGATCCACTGATGCTGTAGAACGCTGCTTCGGCCTCGCCTGCGATTGCTTTGGCGAGAAGAGTTTTCCCGGTTCCGGGCGGGCCAACCATAAGAATCCCCTTCGGGATCCGACCGCCGAGACGCTGAAACTTCTTTGGGTCTTTCAAGAACTCGACCAGTTCGGCCACTTCTTCTTTTGCCTCGTCGATTCCGGCCACGTCTTTGAAAGTGGTTTTGTTCTTCTCCTTGCTGAGCATTCGAGCCTTGCTTTTGCCGAAGCTCAGAGCGCCTTTACCGGCCATCCGAATTTGGCGAATAAGGAAGAAATAGACGATCAGCGCCAACACGAGAAATGGCAAAACCCCGTAAAAAAGCTGAACAAGTACCGTGTTGGGTTCGGCAACCTTGAAGCGCCCGGTCCTGAGCAACTGGTCTTCGAGCTGTTCGGAAAGCCTGGTCTCGATCTTGAACAACACCGGTCCTTTGCTCTTGCTGTCTGGATCGATGTATTTCCCGATGATTTCGCGCCGGAGCGATTGTGGGTTGTAGTAAATTGTGGCTTCCGTCACCAGGTTGCTCTCAACCAGATTCAAGAACTCGAGGTGATTTAGAACCCGGTACCGTGACTCGTTGTTGTTTCTGAAAAAAACAAGCAGCGGTATGAGGCTGAGAATGGCCAGCCACAGCAACCAAGCACGCGGCGGCACTCTCACCTCGGTGTTCCGGCGGTCATTCCGCCGCCCATTGTTCTTATCTTCGCCCATTTTGAATCTACGCAGTGCCAACCTAGCACTGTAAGGTGCGACTTGCAACCGCTCAGTGGACACTGCGATCTCAACCCGACCACACGGACGGTGGACCTGCTCTGGCCGCGTGGACGCCCCGGAAACCTCACCGACCGATCGGCCAAATGCGCTGCGCGGCACAGCCGCAATCGACCGACCGCGGCTGGACAAAGGCGTTGGTTACAGGCTTGGCGTTCCGCCCGCTCCGCCGCGCCCCGCCGCCTTGGGCGACCTCGTCGCCACCCGGGGGAGATGAGGTTGAACTTCGTGTCTGTCCCCATATCGCGCCGTGACCAGCCCAGACTCCGTGTCTGTCCCCATATTCTGGCAAGCGCGGAGGTTGAACTTCGTGTCTGTCCCCATTCGCGCCGTGACCAGCCCAGACTCCGTGTCTGTCCCCATATTCTGGCAAGCGCGGAGGTTGAACTTCGTGTCTGTCCCCATATCGCGCCGTGACCAGCCCAGACTCCGTGTCTGTCCCCATATTCTGGCATCTGCGGAGCGCCCGCCATGACTCATGCGAGGTCTGATTAACGGCCGCAGCCGGCGTTCCTTCGCTTTGCGGGAGCGCGAAGTCGCGGAGTGCACACCACACATTATTGCAGATGTCTCCGGTCCAATTGAGTGTCAGGCTCGAGATCCAATCGCCTTGCTGAGAACTTGACTCAAACAGTCAAGGTCTGGTTTGGGGAGTTTCTCTGGTCCATCGCCACTCAAGAATGCGACGGGTGTCGGGCCGGACCTTGAACTTGTCTCCGATGCGCAGGTCTTCCACCCAGAAAATCCCGTGGCCGGGCGATTCAGCCACGAGTTTGTTGTATCGTTCCGGCCTTGGCACTTTGGCGTTGACGAAGATGTTTTGGAGCTTTGCGGATTCTCGCATGCCGATGGGCTGGAACCTGTCGCCAGGCAGCCAGTGCCGCAAAACCACTTCCGATCCCACGCTGTCAGCATCAAAAAATTCACGGCCCACAACACGCTTTATGTCGGCCCCTGACATCCGGTTTTTCGTTATCCTCCATTGTACCGTTACCCCGTCGAAGACCGCTTTTCCCCTGGTTCCGCTCAATGGCAACCGGACTGAAGACGGATTGAAACCGGGTGCAGCAGATTTCTTGGTGTGGAGGAGTCCAAAGGCGTCCCGCCACAAGCAAATTCCACCGGGCGCTGTCACAAGTTTTTCCGGGGCACTCCGCAAAGCCTCAATCAGGTCGTGTCTCTCTGGAACGCCTAGTTCGCGCAACTGCAGTTGAATGAGGCGTCGTTGCACGGCGCAATGCAACGCGTCGAATTGCGGTCGCCTCGATCGCGCAAGCAATTTCCGCGCAGTATCAGTGACGAAATCGGCTTCTGCGCCGAGAAGATCTGCCATGCGCAGGATGGCTTCGCGCACGGACGGGTAACCGTGGCCTTCGAGCAACGGCAACAAGCTTTGTCTTATCCAGTTTCGCGCGATGTCAATAGTGGCGTTGCTTGAGTCGCGCCTGAACGGAATCCGTTTTTGGGCGGCGTAGTTCTCGATGGCTTTGCGCGAGATGCCAAGCAGAGGGCGAACCAACAGAACTGATTTGTCGATTTCCGAAGGCACCGACGGTCTCATGCCACGGATCCCTTCGCTGCCGCATCCGCGCAACATCCGCAGAATTACGGTTTCTATTTGATCATCGGCATGGTGCCCCAACGCAATACAGCGCGCCGAATAACGGCGTGCAACGTTCACCAAAAAATCGTGCCTCAATTCGCGCGCGGCCATTTCGATTGACAGTCCGCGTTGTTTTGCGTGGGTTTTGACGCCGCCTTCGCCTCGTTCAAACACAAGCCCAAGCCTGCGCGCTTCCGAGGCGACGAGGGCCTCGTCCAAATCGCTTTCCCGTCCGCGGAGCAGATGGTTGAAATGCGCCACCACCAACCGCCACTGCTGATCACGTGCAAACCCGGCCAAAAGCCGAAGAAGAACCATCGAATCCGGTCCACCGGAGGCAGCGACAACGACGGTTGTGCCTTTTGGGATCAGGCGGTTTTCGAGGATCGCCCGGCGAACGGCCTTTTCAAGGTCGTCTGAAGAAACCAACCGATCGCTCCGGCCACCGTTGGGCTCAGGTGGTGTACCGCACTTAGCCGACCGGAGCTGTTGGCCGGCCAGCTCGTTTTGCGGATCGGCAAACGACGCTTGTGTGTTGTCGTGTCGATGTGAATCGGTCAATTTTTCGCGCCTCGCAGGCACACCGACAGCATAATCGCGACGGGCGGTTGTGCAAGGTCACACCGCAAAACAGCCGTTGACGGGAACGGCGTCATTGGTTATCTTTGCTGTCCCGTTTGCGGGGGCGTAGCTCAACTGGTTAGAGCGCTGCCCTGTCACGGCAGAGGTTACGGGTTCGAGCCCCGCCGCTCCCGCCATTTCGTTCTGGAGTCCGTCCGACTGAATTTCGCCCTGCAAGGTTGCGCCCAGCATTCATATTCATCAGCTTGGCGCACAGAGACATCCAGACCGGGCATTTTTAAACCGTGATTTTCACGCCAATTTTGGGACGTGCGCCACGGTCCGGACCTCATGAATTTGCCGACCGGCTTCGAGCGGCCTGAAGGCCGGACTTCAAACTGTGACTGGAAACAATCCAAAGGGTTGCGATGACTGACATGGCTTTCACCGGTTTCGGTTTGCCAGCAACCACCGGCGAATGGCAGACGTCTGGGGATGTCGCGGGTCAAGTTCGAGCACGCGCGAGTAATGAGTGCGCGCCATTGCTTTGTCATCCAGGACTTGCGCGTAGAGGTTTGCGGCAGCGAGGTGCACCTCGGGTTTGTTCGGATGAAGTGTCAGCAATGTTTCCAACTCCTTGGCGGCGTCCACCGGGTAGCCGGCTTTTTCCAGTGTCAATGCAAAGTTAAGCCGCGCTCCGAAGTCGTTCGGCCTGATTGCGAGCGCGTTTTCACAGGCTTGGAGAGCGATCTGCCAGTTGCGCGCGTCATAGGCAGCAACACCGAGGTTGTAGTGTGCCTCGAAATACGAGGGGTCGGCAGCCACCGCTTCCTGGTAGGAGCGTATTGCTTGGGCCATGTTCCCCGATTTCTGGAACGACAAACCCGCTGCGTAGTGGGTTTCTGCGGCCGCCCGGTTCCCGGGCGCAGGCACCGGAGGCGACAAATATGGGTAACGCGGAAAGCTCGGACGAGGGCGTTCAGGTGGCATCTCTTCTGGCGCGGGCTGGACCTTGTCTTGCGTTGGCGAGACCGACGCGACTGAAGTGGCGGGCAGCGGAGTGGGCCGGGTTTGCTCGGCAGGTGTTTTAGAACCTGACCTGAAAAGATTCAGCGGGTTCAGCTTCTGGACCCACGACCGCCGCGTTGTGGCAGTTTCCTCGGTCGGTGCAACGGCGGTGGTGCGCGGCTGTGAAGCAGTTGCAACAACTGGTTGGACAGGGGGAGGATTGGACGGCGCCGATGGAGCAGCAACCGCAGCGACTTGCTGAGTTGGACCTGGCTGTTTCTGCGGGAGTTCGATTGTGGTTGCAGGTTTGACAGGCCGTTCGTCTTCCAATTTCACAAGTTCAACAGGCGCGGCTGCCTTCTCAGTCTTCTGTTCGGGGACGGTGGCATCGGTTTTGGTGTCGGTCTGTGGCGGAGGAGCGGGTTGGGGGGCCTTGGGTTGATCAACAACTGCTACGGCGACTGCGTTTGAGCGATCTGGTATTGGCTTTGAAGCTGGCTTCTGGGGTTCACCAACCGCTGGCTGTTCGGCGACAATGTTGGTTTTAACGGGAGCAGGTTTGCTCGGTTGAACTGTCGCGACCGTCTGTGTTGTGGGAAGCGATAAAGGTTTGAGAGCGGCATCGCCGTTCGTTGGCTGCGGGGCGGCATAAACGATCCGGTTTGTGAGAGTGGGCGGGGACAAATGGTTGGTAGCTGCGGAACGGGGTTGTACCGATGCCTCGAGCTGGACCACGAGGGCCGCCACCGAGGGGTTATTGGTTGGCCCGCCGATCGCGTTGAGATAATCGCGATACTTCTGGATTGCAAGGATGGTATTTCCGAGCTGCGTTTGGGCAACGATTGCATGATTGAGGAGAGCCGGGGCGTACGCAGATTGGAAATTGAGCGCGGCCTCGAATGCGCGCAGCGCGTCTTGCGGACGCCGCTTGGCCGCCATGCACATGCCGATCAGATTCATCGCCTCGGCACAGTCCGCTGCCGGAGCGTTCAGGTCGATCACCCGCTGCAGACTTTTTTCTGCCTGTTCGTAAAGCCGGGCGCGAAACTGTGCTGTGCCGAGCTGCAGCCAGCCCGAAGGATCATTCGGCCTGTGGCTTGTGTAAGTAACGAACTCATTGATCGCTCCGGCAAGATTTGTGTGTTCGAGCAAAAGACAGCCGAGATTGTACCTTGCAGAGAAAAGGTTGAAGTCGCATTTGATCGCGTTTTGGTACGCTTGCAACGCATCATTTGCCTGACCTGCATGGTGATAAGCCAGTCCAAGCCAGTTCCATGCCCGTGCCGCAGCCGGCGTGTTTGTGCCGAAAAGCGACATGGCGCGCTTGAGTGGTTCAACCGCTTCTCGAGGCCGGCCTTGCTCGATGAGGCGTTTGCCCTCGATCAGTTCGCGCCGCCCGGGCGGGCTGCAACCGACGATGAGCGTTGCCAGCGCCACGATTAACGCCAACGAGCAATTCACCAACGAAAATCTGGCGATTGCTCTGCGGAATCGCGTATCGAGCGGCTCTTCCACATCCCTCACCAGCGAGGGTGGAACCAACTGGCCTTCATAGTTTTTATTGGCCGCCATGACAGGCTTTGGTATCATTGATGGCCCGGCGAGTCAAGAAACCCCGGAACGCGGAATTCCCGTGCGCAAACACCCGAGTGATAATTGCATAAAAGTCCGACCGCCTTCGCCGACCTGGTCCACAGACGGCCCGATCGGAGTTGGTGTGTCGTTCCCCATGATTTGGACGGGGCCCGCAATCCCCGCTCGGAAGTCACTTTTTGTTGGAGCTGCGACTGTTTTGGCGTCGGTGCTGCTCACATTGTTGTTTTTTGCCCGGGCGGCGGACTCATCTTCGGCGCAGCCCGGCGCAGGGCCAATAGAAGTTGGCCGTTCAAAAGCTCGCGTTGTGATAGTTGAAGACCAAGGTGCAGTCAACGCTTTCGTGCCCCGCCTTGATGTCGTCCGGCAAATGTTCGATCGAGGGCTGACAAATTTGACTGGCAAAGCCTCGGTCGCCGAGTCATGGCGTGCGGTTGTTTCCACGCAGGACGTGGTCGGAATCAAGGTCCTCTCCGCGCCGGGCCCGCTCAGCGGGACGCGACCTGCCGTGGTCGAGGCGGCTGTCGGATCGATGGTTGACGCGGGGTTTCCGCCAAAACAGATCATCATTTGGGACAAACATTACTCGAATCTCAAGGCAGCGGGATTTGTCGAATTGGCCGAAAAGTACGGTGTCCGCGTAGCAGGCAGCGCGGATGCGGGATACGACAGCGAACATTTTTACGACAGCGTGGTGGTCGGACAACTTGTGTGGGGCGACCACGAGTTCGGCGGACAACGGCCCGGGATTGGTCGAAAATCGTTTGTTTCCAAGCTGCTTACGCGCGAAATCACGAAACTGATAAGCATCGCTCCGCTGCTCAACCACAACCACGCTGGTGTTTCGGGCCATTTGTTCAGTCTTGCCTTTGGCAGCGTGGACAACACCATTCGGTTCATCAACGCGCCGGGCCAGCTTCAGATGGCCGTGCCCGATATCTGCGCTCTGCCAGAGGTGGGCGACAAGCTGGTTCTCAACATTACGGACGCGCTTGTCGCGCAGTATTACGGCGAGGAACGCGCGCTCCTACACTACGCAAGGCCGCTTTGCCAGCTCCGTTTCAGCAAAGATCCGGTGGCGCTCGATGTGCTCTCAATTCACGAGATTGAACGCCAACGCGCTCTCGCAGATACTCCATCGTCCAAGATCGATTTGGCACTTTACGCAAATGCGTCGTTGATCGAACTGGGTGTCAGCGAACTGCGGGATATCCAGGTGGAAATCATCAAGTGACAGCGCGGAAACATCACCGGATTGAAGTTTTGGGTGTCGTGGTCTGGTGAGGCGTTAAAGTTTCCGGGCAAGGGGCAGGCGGAATTGGGATCAGCGGTAGAGCAGTCTGGGGGAGCGGAAAGTCTCGATCGATCCGCTGATTTGCGATTGCTGCGCGGATATCCCAAGGCCGTACTGCAGGCAGCATGTGCTGAAATTCAATTCACTTGGCCGCAAGAGCAGCTTCAATGGCTTTAATCACATTTGGCGAATCAGGTTCATCGCCGGGTTCGAACCTCGCAACCACCTTTCCTTTGCGGTCGATCAGGAACTTCGTGAAATTCCATTTCACCTCGCCCGGGAACGGGGCATCTTTCGCGGTCAAAGCCGCGTAGAGTGGATGCTGATCCGGTCCGGAGCGGACTCCAACCTTTGCCATCATGGGGAATGTCACGTCGAACTTGGAAGAACAGAACCGCTTGATTTCTTCATGCGAACCGGGTTCCTGGCCGCCGAAATCGTTGCTGGGAATGCCGACGACAACCAAACCCTGGTCTTTGTATTTGCGATACAATGACTCCAATGGCTTGTATTGCCTGGTGTACCCGCACTGTGAAGCTACGTTGACCACAAGCACAACCTTACCCCGGTAATTACCAAGCGAGGTTTGCTTGCCGTCAATGTCTTTGAGCGGGATATCGTAGATTGAACCTGCTGCGGCTGACGTTGCGATGCTCATGATCGTGATTACAAATTTGGCGATTAATGATTTCATCGCCTGAATTTGCACCGGGAACGTCGCTCGTCAACCCAGAGTGAAAAAACACTCTTATTTCGCCGCGATCACTTGGTTCCGGCTGCGCCGCGCTGCATAATCATACTGACAAATCGATCATATTTGCGAAGATTTTCAGGCTGCGAGTTTGCTCAATTTGTCAGTATCTTTCTCTGGCACCGAGCAGTGCGGTCAGAACAGCGCGGCCTTTGGAGTATGATATTGGAGAACCTCCGCTGAAATCGCAGATTGGCGATTGTTCGGTTGCGGTGGCGCCATGCTCCGCTTCTGCTTGCCATGGCACGGGCTTTCAGCCCTTAATCTGACTCGATGAGGGCGCTTTCCTGGGGCGTTGCCCCAGGCTGGTATGGAACGGGCCGTTGGCCCTCCCCTTACGCCAGTACCACAGTTGCCGTATCAAACGCAATGGGCGCCATGCATGCGATCACAAATTTAACGGCGCCTTGCTTTGCAATCTCAACTGTGGCCTTCTCAC
>Ga0068707_1002414_pt1 | contig 13160 bp, 13 predicted proteins | sample YNPNPMetaG_FD_66600 | JGI IMG/M metagenome (GOLD analysis project Ga0068707, IMG submission 66600) | Anoxygenic and chlorotrophic microbial mat microbial communities from Yellowstone National Park, USA - YNP NP MetaG | ecosystem: Environmental > Aquatic > Thermal springs > Hot (42-90C) >... | reverse complement strand
GGGCGGCACCCTTGCCCAGGTTCCGTTCGTGCCGCAGCGTCACCACCGACCCCGGGCGGGAGGCGTCGGGCGGATAGCAGTAGGCAGCCAGGATCGCTGCCGTGGCGTCCTGGGAGCAGTCGTCCACCACCACGATTTGGAGGGAGCTGATCTCGCCCGGGAGGGGCGCGTGGGTGACCCGGTCCAGCAGGGTCTGTACGGTAGCCTCCTCGTTGTACACCGGCACGAGCACCGACAGTGAATAAGCAGCCATCGCCCCAGGGCGCCTCCACCTGACCCGTCAGTCTAGCTCAGCAGCCCCGATAGCCCTCTTGAGTAACCTGTCCTCGGTTGCGCCGGTCTGCCCGTCATGCGCGGGGCTGCCGGCAGTTCCGGGTACCCACCACCGCCCTTGGTGCTCCTCGAAGACCTCGGGTCGGAGCTTGCTGCTTGACAGCTCGGCCGTCCGTCGTATGCTGCGGGTGAGAGCGGCGCAGGGGTTGCCGCAGCTGCACTGCTCAGGAGCGCCCGATGCCCACACGTTGCGGCGCCGCCTCAGACAGAGCGAGGCGGCAAACCGAGTCGGGAGGTGAGATGAAGGGAGTACTGAAAACGGCAGGGCCCCTCATCTGGGTTCTCGCAGCGGCTTGTCTCGCCCCCGCCACGGCTGCCACTCCCACCCCGGACGGCGGGGAACGTCTCACCAACGCCTCCTGCCAGGAGTGCCACGAGAAGAGCCGGCACAACACCATCTTTGCCGACGACCTCTCGCACTCGGTGCACCGTGACCTGGGGTGTCTGGACTGTCACGTGGACAAGACCGTGGCACCCCACCCCGAGAGCACGTTTCGCGCCTCCTGCCAGGGGTGCCGCTCCTGTCACGAGGAGGAGAGCCGTCAGTACCAAGCCCACGGGCGTGCGGCCATTGGAACCTGCGAGGACATGCCCACCTGCGCCTCCTGCCACGGCGACCACGACATCCTCCCCTCCACCGTCAAGGCGTCCCGCACCCACCCGGCGAACCTCCCGGCCACGTGCGGCACCTGTCACGAAAACCTCAACCTGATGAAGAAGTACGACATCCTGCTCGACCACCCCATCGAGGTTTACTCCTCCAGCATCCACGGCAAGGCCAGCCAGGGTGGCATCTACGTGGCAGCCACTTGCAACGACTGCCACTCCACCGGCGGTTCCGCCCACCGTATCCTCTCGCCCGGCGATCCCGCCTCGGCCATCAACCACTTCAACATCCCCTCCACCTGCGGCAAGTGCCACAAGGGAATCGAAAACGATTACCGCGAAGGGATCCACGGCCAGCGCGCGGCGCGAGGGGAGACCGACGTGCCGGTGTGCACCACTTGCCACGGCGAACACGGCATCCTCTCACCCTCGGATCCCCGCTCCCCCGTTTCCCGTGCCCAGGTGGCGGAGCGAACGTGTGCACCGTGCCACGAGTCAGCCACCTTGAGCGAGAAGTACGGGCTGCCGGCCGGTCGACTGGCCAGCTTCATCGACTCCTACCACGGCTTGAAGACCAAGGCGGGAGACCCGCGGGTCGCCAACTGTGCCTCGTGTCACGGGGTCCACCGCATCCTCCCCTCCACGGACCCCAGCTCCAGCGTGCACCCCGCCAACTTGCGATCCACCTGCGGCGGCTGCCACCCTGGCATCTCGGAGAAGCTGGCGGCGACACCCATCCACGCCGTGGGCGGCAGCGGGCTCCGCACCCCGGCCGCCGACGTGGTGGCAAAGATCTACGTCGTTGCCATCTTGGTGATCATTGGCCTCATGGTGGTGCACTGGCTGTTGGACCTGTTCCGGCACATCCGCAACGTTATGACGGCCCGCCCGCAAGTGATTCGGATGCACGTGGGCGACGTGTGGCAACACGCCTTGCTGACCGTAAGCTTCATCGTCCTGGTCATTTCCGGCTTCTCCCTGCGGTACAGCGAGAGCTGGTTCGCGCGCACGTTCTTCGGGTGGGAAGGGGGATTCCAGCTCCGGGGCACGGTCCACCGCATTGCCGCTGTGGTCTTCATCGGCACCGTGGTGTGGCACGCGGTGTTTTTGGCCAGCAAGCGCGGGCGGCGGTTCCTGTGGGACATGCTGCCGAAGAAACAAGACTTCATCTTCTTCTGGCAACGCATCCGCTACAACCTCGTGGGCGGTGAGCACCAGCAGTGCATCCAGCGTTTCTCGTACGTGGAGAAGGCGGAATACTGGGCGCTGGTCTGGGGGACCGTGGTCATGGTGCTCACCGGCTTCCTCCTGTGGTTCGATAACTTCTTCGTCACGTTGGTGCCCAAAGGGGTTCTCGACATCGCCCTGGTGGTTCACTTCTGGGAGGCCTGGCTCGCGACCCTTGCCATCCTCGTCTGGCACATGTACTCGGTGGTGTTCAACCCGCACGTCTACCCGATGAACCCGAGCTGGCTCACCGGCCGGATGCCCGAGGCCATGTACCGGCACGAGCACCCCGGCCACCTGGAAGAGGCCAAGCGAGAGACCGCGGAGCTCCTCCAAGCGCAGTTCGACCGCGTGGGCATAGCGTCGGATCGCCCGGACCTCCAGGCGCCACCAGGGGGAGATTCGAAGACCGGTTAGACTTGGGGTTTGTGGGGTGGCCCCTCTCGCTGCCGGTGCTGCTGTGCCTCGCCTGGGGAATTGCTGGCCTGCTCTGGTGGAACGCCCGCCGGCGGATCGTCACCCCTGCCCAGCTCCCCTGGACCATGGCGGCCATGGCCCTGGTGGCGGTAGCCATGGCGGTGGCACTTGCCAGCGTCGCCGCACCGTGGCAGGAGCAGGCACTGCGGGCATTCCTGCTCCTTGAAGCCTGCTACGGCTTTGTCGCCCTCGCCCGCAGGAGGCGCTGAGCGTGGAGCCCGACGACGCTCCCGTGGTGGTCCCCATCGAGGACACGCTGGATCTGCACTCCTTTGCACCCGCGGAAATCCCCGAAGTGGTCCGGGAATACCTGCACTGTGCCCGCGAGGCGGGGTTATGCGAGGTGCGGCTCATCCACGGGCGCGGCCGCGGGGTCCAGCGTGCGCGGGTGCGGGCGTTGCTGTTGGATGTGCCCGGGGTCATTGCAGCCGAAGAAGCACCCCCCGACCGCGGTGGGTGGGGAGCCACCATCGTGCACCTGGCGCCCCGTTCCTCTCGCTAGTCCAGGTCGATGTCGCGGATGGGTTTTTCCACCGGCTCGCCCTTGGCCGTCTCCAAGAGCTTGCGGAACTTCTCCTCGCGAATCTCGGAGCCTGCCCGCTCCGCTCGCATCGCCTCCGCCATCTTGGCCGCGGCCTGCTCCCGTTCCCGGGAAAGGGCGGCGAGACGGTCCTCCAGGGACGTTTTGCCCCCTGGTTTCTCCGGCACCACCGCCGACACCACCACCTGCCGATCGGCGTCCACCTCCAGGAGTGCCTGGCAGTGCGGGCAGGTCACCGTAAAGCTCGCCATGGCTGTCCTCCCCGCCCATTGTACGGCACCCCCGCCCGCTGTGGCCGCCCTCTGCTGCAGCGGGCGTGAGCGTGCCCTCAGCGGGGAGCCACCACCAACCGGTCCAGCGCGCTCAAGAACTTCTCGTTCTCCTCGTGGGTTCCCACGGACACACGGGCACAGTTGACGAGCCCCGGCCCACCCACAGGGCGGATGATCACGCCCTGGCGCTGGAACTGGAGGAAGAGTTCCTTCACGTCCCGGTCGAACTCGATGAGCACGAAGTTGGTCACCGACGGTGTGAAGCGCACCCCCCGCGTTGCCAGTTCCCGTTCCAGGAACGTGAGTTCCGTGAGGTTGTGCCGGCGCGAGCGTTCCGCCCACTCCTCGTCGTCCAGGGCCGCCAGCGCGGCAGCCTGGGCCAAAGAAGTGGTGTTGAACGGTGAGCGAACCCGGTTCAGGGTGGCGATGACCTCGGGCGCGGCCACCCCGTAGCCGATGCGGATCCCCGCCAGGCCGTAGATCTTGGAGAAGGTGCGGAGCACGATCACGTTGCGGCCAGCCTTGAGATCCTCGAGGCCATCCGGGTAATCGTCCTTGTCCACGTACTCGTGGTAGGCCTGGTCGAGCACCACCAGCACCCGGTCCCCCGCCACCTCCAGGAGGCGGTCCAGCTCGGCGCGGGTGGTGTACGTGCCGGTGGGGTTGCAGGGGTTGGCCACGTAGACGAGCTTGGTCCGTTCCGAGATGGCTGCCGCCATGGCATCCACGTCGTGGCGGCGCCCCTCGGCGCACGGCACTGCCAGCGCCCGGCCGTTCACCTGGTTCACCGCCAGCTCGTACATGACGAACGACTGCTGGGAAATGACCGCCTCGTCCCCGTCCGCCAGGTAGGCGCGGGCGATCATCTCAATGATTTCGCAGGAGCCGCTGCCAAGAATAATCTGATCGATGTCAACCCCCAACCTTTCTCCGAGCGCCCGACGGAGGGCGTAGCCGCCGCCGTCGGGATAGCGGTTCAGGTTGGGGAGCGCCGCGCGGATGGCGGCGAGGGCCTTGGGCGAGGTCCCGATTGGGTTCTCGTTGGAGGCCAGCTTGACGATCTCGCTGACGCCCAGCTCTCGCTGCACCTCCTCGATGGGTTTGCCGGGGATGTACGCCGATAGTTTTCGAATGTACTCCGGTGCCTGCGGTCCGCGCATGCTCCTGTCTCCCTCCCCGCCGCCCCCCACGGCGAAGCGCATCTACCTCCTCCACCGTCAACTCCCGAAACTCTCCGGCGCGCAGGCTCTCGTCCCGCACCGGTCCAATTGCCGTCCGGATCAGCCGCTGCACCGGGTGTCCGGCCCGCTGAAACAGCTCCCGCACCTCGTGGCTCCGCCCCTCCGCCACCACTACCCGCCACCAGGAGTTGAGCCCCGCCGTGGAAGGCTTGAGCAGCTCCACCTCCCGTGGCACCACACGCCGCCCCTCCACCACCACCCCCCGTTCGAGCGCCACTACGGCGCGCTGGTCGGGAACACCACGCACCTTGACCCGGTACTCGCGCAGCACCCCGTACCGCGGGTGCGACACGCGCAGCGCAAAATCGCCATCGTTGGTGAGGATCAGCAGCCCCTCCGAGTGGTAATCCAGCCGACCCACAGGGTAGAGCCGACCACCCACCCGACCGCGCACGAGTTCCGCCACCGTCGGCCGCCCCTCGGGGTCCTCCATGGTCGTGACCACGCCGGTGGGCTTGTAGAGCAGGAGGTAGCGCAGCTTCTCCGGCGGGCGCAGCCGCTTGCCGTCTACCTTGACGCTGGCCGTCTCCTCCACTCGCTCCCCCAGCACCGCCACCCGCCCGTTGACGGTCACACGCCCGGCGCGGATCAGCTCCTCCGCCTCGCGCCGGGAACACACGCCGCAGCGGGCGATGAACTTCTGGAGGCGTTCAGCTGGCAACCACACCTCCCGCCGCCTCTTCGCTGCCACCCTCGGGATCTGGCAGCTCCGACAGGTCGGCAATGCCAAAGTGGGTCATGAACTCGTTGGTCGTCCGGTACAACAGCGGCGTTCCCACCACCTGCTTCCGCCCCGCCACGCGCACCAGTTTGCGCTCCAGCAGGGTCCGCATTACCCCAGCAGAGTTCACCCCGCGCAGAAAGTTGATCTCGGGCAGGGTGACCGGCTGCCGGTAGGCCACGATGGCCAGCGTCTCCAGCGCCGCCTGGGACAGCCTGGAGCGGGCCTGGACCCCGAGGAAGGCACGCAACACCCCCTCGTGCTCCGGTCTCGTGGCCAGCCGGTAGCCGCCCGCCACCTTCTCCAGCATGAGGCCGCTGCCCGCTTGGCGGTGCCGCTCCCCCACGAGCTGCAACGCTGCTTCGATATCCGCCACCGTGGTGCCCATCCCCGCCACCTCGACCAGCGTCTCCACCGGCACCGGCTCGCCGGCCACGGCCAGCACCGCCTCGCACAGCGCGGCCAGGGACTCCCGCTCAGGCACTGGTCGTTACCTCCTCGGGCAGGGGCCGCCCGGTAGCGGTCACGAAGATCTCTGCAAAGTGGCAGCGCTGGTGCGCCTGTGCCACCCCGAGCCGCACGAGCTCGAGCCCGGCCAGCAACCAGGTCACGGCCTCCAGCCGATCGGGGCGGGTGAGGAGGTGCGAGAGGAGCGGGAACGCCTGCTGCTGCAAGATCAGTTCGTACAGCAAGCGCATCTTCTCCTCCACCGTGTGGCGGAGCGGCTCCAGTTCGAGAGCTGCCGGGTGTTCGCGCCGGTACCGTTCCATCACACCCCGCATTGCTTCCGCCAGCGTGAGGAGATCGATCTCCTCCAGCGGCAGTTCCGGTGGGACGTGCTCGGCAACCGCCAGGTGCAGGTTCATGACGCCACGCCGCACCTCGTCGAGACCGGCCAGCACAGCGGCTGCGGCTTTGACCTTCTCGTACTCCACCAGACGCTCCACCAGTTCCTGGCGTGGGTCTTCCTCGTCGCTTCCGGGGCGCGGCAGCAGCATCCTGGACTTGATGGCGAGCAGCCAGGCGGCGTACACCAGGTATTCCCCCGCAATCTCCAGATCGAGTTCGGCCATGCGCTCCAGGGCCGCCTGGAACTGGTCGCAGATCCTCGCAATGGGGATGTCCCAGATGGAAACCCGGTTTTCCCGCACCAGGTGGAGCAACAGGTCGAGGGGGCCCTCGAAGGCGGGGAGCGCCACCTCAGGCCGCGGCGCTTTCTCTTCGGTCAGGGTCCCAGCAGTACCCATACCAGCCCGTTCACAAAGGGCCGCAGGATCCACCCCAGCGCCCCGGTCCACAGCAACGCAAACAGGATGAGCATCCCGTACCGCTCGAGCTGGGCGTACTGCCAGTGGAGGCGCGCGGACAGGAGGGCGCCCAGAATGTGCGAACCGTCCAGGGGTGGGATGGGGATCAGGTTGAAGATGGCCAGCACCAGGTTGATCATGGCCACCGAGAACAAAAGGTAGAGGAGCGGCGCCGCCACACCGCCGGCACCCAGGGCCCCCGCTGAGAGTACCGCCGCCAGAACGGCGCGGAAATCGGGCATGAGGCTCTTCAGGAAGAGGAGCACGAAGACGGCAGCGGCGGCCAGCAACAGGTTGGAGAGGGGACCGGCCAACCCCACCAGTGCCGGGTCGCGTCGCGGGTTGCGCAGGTTGCGGGTCACGAACGGTACGGGCTTCGCCCAGCCAATCACCGGCGCCCCAATCACCGCGAGCATGAGGGGGAAGATCACTGTCCCAAAGGGATCCACGTGCTTGATGGGGTTGAGGGTGATCCGGCCCAGCCAGCGGGCGGTGGGGTCGCCCAGGCGTTCCGCCATGAAGCCGTGCGCAGACTCGTGAAGCGAAAGGGCAAAGGCAAAGGCAATGAGCTGGATCACCACTTCGGGGAGCCGGAGCAGGAAGTTCTCCATGGCGTGGTCATGGTAGCAGAGTCGCAGCCCACCCCCCACGCTGCGCCTCACCTGCTATGCTTGCCTGCGGGGGAGCAATGAGCGACAAGGTCTTCGTCTCGGGTCTGGAGCTGTACTGCATCATCGGCATCAAACCCTGGGAGCGGGAGGTACTGCAAAAGGTTCGCATCGACCTGGAGATGGAGGCGGACTGCCGTCCCGCCGGGCGGTCGGACACGGTGACCGACGCCCTCGACTACCGGGCCGTGGCGAAGCGGGTGCAGTCCCTGGTGGAGGGCAGCAGCTACCAGCTGGTGGAGGCCCTGGCGGAAAACATTGCCGCCGTCGTGCTCGAGGAGTTCCCCGCCGCCGCCTCGGTGAAGGTCCGCGTGGCCAAGCCCGGTGCCGTGCGCTGGGCGGAATCGGTGGGCGTGGAGATCCACCGCACCCGGGGTGACTCCCCATGAGCCGCGCCTTCGTGCTGTTCGGTTCCAACATCGAGCCGGAGTCCAACTTTGCCCGCGCCCTCGCCCTGCTGCGGGTGCGGTTCGAGGTGGTGGCCGTCTCTCCCGCCTACCGCACCGCCCCCGCGGGCGATCCGGACCAGGCCGATTTCTTGAACGCGGCCGTCGAGCTGCGCAGCGACGAGACGCCCGAGGCGATCCACGCGAGGCTGCGCGAGATCGAGGCGCTGCTGGGCCGCCGCCGCGATCCCCAGCGTCCCTACGGGCCGCGCACCGCCGATTTGGACCTGGTGCTGGTGGAGGGGGTGACGGGCAGTTTTGGATCCCTCACCTTGCCTGCGCCGATCCTGGCCGAACAGGCCTTTGCCACTGTCCCCATGGCCGCCCTGGCACCGGAGCTCCTCCACCCCACCCTGGGGGTGAGCCTGGCGGAACTGGCCAGTCGCACCGTTGCCGCCACACCCCGCCCCCCCGCTGTCCTCGAGGGGGAGGGGCCGGGGGAGGCAACACAGCGGGTAGCGCTTGTCACCGGCGGCGCTGTGCGCATCGGACGTGCCATCGTGGAGGAGCTGTCCAACGCTGGTTTTACCGTGGCCTTCACCTACCGCAGCTCGGTCGAGGCAGCAGCCGAGCTGAGCGCTTCCCTCCAGCGCCGCGGCACCCCCGTCCTCGCCCTCCAGGCCAACCTGGACGAACAGGCCCAGCGTGCCCAGGTGATCGATGCAGTGCTCGTCCAGTTCGGTCGCTTGGACGTGCTGGTGAACAACGCCGCAACCTTCCCCCGCACACCCTTCTCTTCCCTCACCGAGGGCACTTTCGAGGCGGTGCTCACCACCAACCTGACCGCCCCCGTGTTCCTCACGCGAGCTGCCGCCGGAGAGCTGCGGCACCGCCGCGGCTGCGTGGTCAACATTGCGGACATCTACGGGGTCTTCCCGCTGTCCCAGCACCTCGCCTACTCGGTCTCGAAAGCTGCCCTGATTGGTGCCACCAAGGCGCTGGCCGTGGAGTTGGCGCCCGAGGTGCGCGTGAACGCGGTGGCGCCAGGGATTGCCCTGTTCCCGCCGGGTTATGACGAGGAGCTCAAGCAGCGGCTGCTGCGCCGCACCCTCCTCCAGCGCGAGGGTGGGGCCAGCGAAATTGCTGCTGCTGTCCGCTACCTGGTGGAGGGCACGGCCACCATGACTGGGCAGTTACTCGTCATTGACGGGGGGCGCACCGTCACGCTGTGACCCTGCCCGGGCGCAGTGCCTTGGCCGGCGCTATACTCGCGCCATGCACCTCATCGTCAATCCCGCTGCTGCTGGCGGCCGGGTCGGGAAGCGGTGGAACGACATCCGTGCGCGCCTGGCCAGGGTTGGGGTGAACATCCCCTTCACCCTCACCCGGGCTCCCGCCCACGCCACCGAGCTGGCAGCGGAAGCAGTGGCACGGGGCAGCCAGGTGGTCGTGGCCGCCGGTGGCGACGGCACCATCTGCGAAGTGGTGGAGGGGCTCCACCGCGCGGGCCGGGGAACGTTGGGGATCCTGCCCCTCGGCACCGGCAACGATGCGGCACGGACGTTGCGACTCCCGCTCCGCCTCGAAGAGGCGGCCCGTGCCCTCTCGAGCGGCGTGCGCCGGCGCGTGGACCTGATCCGCGCCGGGGATCGGGTGGTGCTCAACGCCATTGGCATCGGCCTGTTGGGCGACATCAACGTCAGGGCCCAGAGGGTGAAGTACGTGCGCGGCATCGCCGCCTACCTGGCGACCGCCGCGGTGAGCCTGTTCAAGTACCGGGGACCCCCGGTGGCAGTGCTGGCCGATCGCTTCTCCTACTGTGGTTCGCTCCTCATCATGGCGATCCACTCGGGTCCTTCTACCGGCGGCGGCTTTCGCCTCACCCCGGGAGCCCGCCCCGACGACGGCCAGCTCGACGCCTGCCTGGTGGAGAACTTGCCCCCACGCAAGCGCCTGCACCGGCTCCTCTGCGCCCTCCGCGGGACCCTCGCCGAGCAGCCCGGCTCGCACCCGTTTTCGTTTACGCGTCTGGAGCTGCGGACCGAGGCCCGCCTCCCCGCTCACCTGGACGGCAACCCCTGGCACATCGAGCCACCGGGGGTGCAGTTCGAGGTGCTGCCGCACGCCCTGGAGGTCGTCGCGCCCCCGGCGTAGCTGCCCTCGCCCTCACCTCGCCGCTACGCGTGGAGTCTCCCAACTCTGGCAAGCGCCCGAGGGGCGGTCCCACGCGTGGACCGCCCCCGGGAAAAGCTAGGCGATGACAGCGCGAACCATGCTCTCGATGACGCCGGGCTCCAGCTCTTCCAACTCGTAGGTGACACCGGCGATGGGCTTGTTGACCTTGATGAGGCGGGTGAGGTCGATAGGGGTACCCTCCACCACCACGTCGCAGGGGGTGGCGTTGATGGTGGCCTCCAGATCGGCGATCTGCTGATCCGAGTACCCCATGGCCGGCAGGATCGCGCCGGAGTTGGGGTACTTCTTGTACGTCTCAGCAATCGTCCCCACGGCGTAGGGCTTGGGGTCCACGATCTCGGCAGCGCCTGCGTTCTTGGCTGCGAACCACCCGGCCCCGTAGCTCATGCCCCCGTGGGTGAGCGTCGGCCCGTCTTCTATCACCAAGGCACGCTTGCCAGTGATGAGTTCTGGCTTGTCCACGAAGATCTTTGAGGCGCACTTGATGACCCGCGCCCGGGGGTTGAACTTTCGGCAGTTGTCCAGCACCGCTTCCACCTTCACCGGATCGGCGGTCTGCACCTTGTTGACGATCAAGAGATCGGCCAAGAGGAAGTTGGTCTCGCCCGGGTAGTAGGTGAGTTCGTGTCCCGCCCGGTGGGGGTCCACCAGGGTAATGTGCAGGGAGGGCTTGAAGAACGGCGTGTCGTTGTTGCCGCCGTCCCACAGGATCACGTCCGCCTCCTTCTCCGCCTCCCGCAGGATCAGCTCGTAGTCCACCCCAGCGTAGACGATGAAGCCGTTGTCAATGTGCGGTTCGTACTCCTCCCGCTCCTCGATGGTGCAGTCGTGACGGTCCAAATCCTCGTAGGTTTCGAAGCGCTGGCAGGCCTGCCTGGCCAGGTCCCCGTACGGCATGGGGTGCCGCACCGCCACCACCCGCTTCCCCAGGTTCTTGAGGATGCGCGACACGTACCGCGTGGTTTGGGACTTGCCCACCCCGGTCCGCACCGCCACGATGGCAATGACCGGTTTCGAGGAGGCCAGCATGGTACGTCGCGCCGAGAGGATGCCAAAGTTGGCACCCCAGGCCACCACGTGGGAACCCTTGTCCATCACGTACTGGTGCAACACGTCGGAGTAGCTGAACCAGACGTCGTCCACGTCGTGCTGCTTCACCAGCTTCTCCAGCTCCTCCTCGGCGAAGATCGGGATCCCCTGCGGGTAGAGGGGTCCTGCCAGCTCTGCCGGGTAGACCCTCCCCTCGATGTCCGGGATCTGGGTAGCGGTAAACGCTACCACCTCCACCTCCGGGTTGTTGCGGAAGAGACAGTTGAAGTTGTGGAAGTCTCTCCCTGCCGCTCCCATGATGATTGCTTTGCGCCGCGCCATTTTCCACCTCCCTCAAGGTGCCCCGACCCGCCTCGACGGGTAGGGGGGCCCGGCTGGCGTACCGGGCAACTCCGCCGGGTATGGCTGAACCGGCGGCCATGTTCATCTCGCTCGCGGGAAGGCGGGTGCAGCACGCGACTCCCGCCATCCCTGTTCTTCCCGCTTCACTCCCACTCGATCGTGCCAGGCGGCTTCGACGTGATGTCGTAGACCACCCGGTTCACGCCGCGCACCTCGTTGACGATTCGCCGTGCCACTCGGTCCAGCACCTCGGGGGGGAAGCGGTACCAGTCGGCGGTCATGAAGTCCTCGGTCGTCACCGCGCGGAGGGCCACCACATTTTCGTAGGTGCGCCGATCCCCCATGACGCCGACGCTGCGCACCGGCAAGAGCACAGCCAGCGCCTGGGCGATCTCCCGGTAGAGGGCGGCCGCGCGGATCTCCTCCATGAAGATGGCATCGGCCCGCTGCAGCAGCGCCACCGCCTCTGGCGTCACCTCGCCCAGGATGCGCACGGCAAGGCCCGGACCGGGGAACGGGTGTCGCCAGACGAACTCCTCGGGCAGCCCCAGCTCCTGCCCCAGGCGCCGCACCTCGTCCTTGAAGAGGTCGCGCAACGGCTCCACCAGGCGCAGCCCCAGGCGCTCGGGAAGCCCGCCCACGTTGTGGTGCGTCTTGATGGTGGCCGAGGGGCCCCGCACCGAGGTGGATTCGATCACGTCGGGGTACAGCGTCCCCTGGGCCAGGTAGCGTGCATCCGGCAGGCCCCGGGCCTGCTCCTCGAAAACGGCAATGAACTCGTGCCCGATGCGCCGCCGCTTCTCCTCCGGATCCTCCACGCCCGCCAGTTGCGCAAAGAACCGCTCCGCCGCGTTCACCCGCTGCACCGCGAGCCCGTAGGCTTCAAAGCGGCGCGCCACCTCGTCCCCCTCGCCCAGCCGCAGCAGACCGGTATCCACGAAGATGGGCACGGTCCGCTCCCCCACCGCCTCGCGGCAGAGCAGTGCCGTCACGGTGGAATCCACCCCGCCCGAGAGGGCCACGATTACCCGCCCCTCCCCCACCGAGGTAGCAATGGCGGCCACCGCTTCTCGCCGGATCGAGGCAGGGGTCCAGTCCCGCCGCGCCCCGCAGAGGTCGAGGAAATTGTCCAGGATCTGCCTGCCGAACTCGGTGTGCCGCACCTCCGGGTGAAACTGGATGCCGAAGAAACGCCGGGCCTCGTCGGCGATGGCAGCGAAAGGCGAGTTGGACGTGGTGCCGACGGTGCGGAACCCCTCGGGGAGGCGCGCCACCCGGTCCCCGTGGGACATCCACACCCGCTGCGCAGCGGCGGTCCCGGAAAAGAGCGGGCACGCCACCTCGGCCTGGAGCTGGGCGGCACCGTACTCCCGCTCCCCCGCCGGCGCCACCTCGCCGCCCAGCAGGTGCGCCATGGCCTGCTGCCCGTAGCACACTCCCAGCACCGGCACGCCCAGGGAGAACACCCCCGCATCGGGGGCAATGGCGCCCTCCTCGTAGATGGAGGACGGGCCGCCCGAGAGCACGAGGCCAATGGGGGCGATGCTGCGGATTTCCGCCACGGGCACGTCGCCCCGGCGGATTTCGCTCCGCACCCCCAGTTCGCGAACCCGGCGCGCAATGAGCTGGGTGTACTGCGAACCGAAGTCGAGGATGAGAAGAGTTTGGTGGGCCGTCATAGCGGTCCGCAGCGCGGACCGGGCCATCCTAACAGGGTCACCGCTCCCCGGGCAAGCCGGTACGCTGGCGGCGGGAATCTCCCAGGGACGTGGCCGCAAGCAAGCATCGAGGCG
>Ga0068707_1002412_pt1 | contig 13169 bp, 12 predicted proteins | sample YNPNPMetaG_FD_66600 | JGI IMG/M metagenome (GOLD analysis project Ga0068707, IMG submission 66600) | Anoxygenic and chlorotrophic microbial mat microbial communities from Yellowstone National Park, USA - YNP NP MetaG | ecosystem: Environmental > Aquatic > Thermal springs > Hot (42-90C) >... | reverse complement strand
CGGCCAGGCCCTGGGTGTTGGGTGGCAGTTCCCACAGGGTGTGGCCGCGGTAGGTGGTGGCGATCGGTTCGACCCACTCCGAGCGATGCGTCGCCAAGTCCTGAAGGGTGAAGAACCCGCCAACTCGCTCCGAGTAGGCGACGAGCCGCCGGGCAATCTCGCCCCGGTAGAAGGCGTCGCGCCCGCCCACGGCAATGCTCTGGAGGGTGGCGGCCAGCGCCGGGTTGGCGAACACGTCCCCCTCTGCCGGCGGCTTCCCTGCGGGGAGGAACACGTCCGCAAAGCCGGGCTTGTCGGCAAACAGGCGGGCTCCCCGGCTCCAGGCGCCAGCGATCACCTGCGGCACGGGTGCGCCGGCGCGGGCGTAGGCGATCGCGGGCGCAAGGAGGGTGGCCATGGGCAACCGGCCGAAGCGTTGGTGCAGTTCGAACCAGGCGTCCACACAGCCGGGCACGGTCCACGCGTAGGGCGAGTACTCGGGGATGGTCCCCTGGGGCGTGGGGGGCACCAGCTCCGGTTTCAGGGCGAGGGGAGCGCGTCCGGAGCCGTTGAGACCGACGATCCGGGAGGTGGCCGGATCCCACACGATGGCGAAGAGATCCCCGCCCAGGCCGCACGCCACGGGCTCAAGAAACGCCAGGGCGGCGTTGACGGCAATGGCCGCGTCCACGGCGCTGCCCCCACTCTGGAGGATGTCCACGCCAATCTGCGCGGCGAGGGGGTGCGCTGCCGCCACCATGCCGTTGCGAGCCAGCGTCACCGAGCGCGTCGCGAAGGCCCTGCCTTCGGGTCGGTCGGCAGCCCTGGCCAGAAGCGCAAGTCCAAACGTTGCAACAACGACGTAGAAAAGCCAGCGCATGACCACCTCCTCCTGCCAGTGTAGCTGCCCTGGCTGGCGATGGCTGCCTGTGCCAGGAAGCAGCAATGTTGCGCGGGATGTGGCAAAGTGGTACGGTACCCTCCAGAATGGTGAGCAACTCCAGGACCGCCCTGCGCCGCGTGGTTCCACCATCCGGGCTTGCCCTGCTGGCCGTGGTCGTGGTGGCGGCGTGGGCGTACGCCGTGGCCCGCACGGTGTTCCTGGAGCAGGCGCGCGAGCGGTTGCGCATGGCAGTGCTGGGGGCGGCGGGGCACGTGGCGGCTCGCCTCGACCAGACCCTGGACGCGCTGCGGCGGATGACCGACGAGATGGGCCGGCTCGGCCACCTGGACGAGGGGTTGATGGAGCGGACTGCCGGTTTGCTGCCCCGCAGCGTGCGAGGCATCGTGGCGGTGGACAGGTTCGGCGCGGTCGTGACGGCGGCGCCGCGCGGCGCGGTGCTCGACCTGCCCCGCGAGGTGGTAGCCGCGCTGGTGCGGGAGATTTCCAGCTCGGCTGGGGCTGCTTGGGCGCAGACCACAGAGAGGATGACCGGCCTCGATGTGCTTCTGGTGGGAGTGCCGGTGGGGACCGAACCACGGGGCGAGGTCGGGGCTAGCGTGGCGGTGCTGGCGGTGGTCGATCTGCGCCAGCTCGAGCGGGCTCTGGGAGTCGACCCGACGGTAGCGGGGAACGGTTTGCTCCTGGTGATGCGGGGGGCGGGCCAGGTCGTGGCGGCGTCGGAACGGCCCTCCGGCGTGGGGCTAGAGGAGATCCTGCCGGAGGCAGCTCTCGCTGCCGCCCGGCAGCAGTTGGCGCGTGGGCAGACGCCCCGCGGCGTGCTGGTCGGGGTATGGAACGGCCGTCGGCAAGGTTTGCTGGTCGCTGCGGAACAGCTGGAAGAGCTCCCTGGCCAGTGGGCGGTGGCCGGCCTGCTCCCGGTGCGCGTGGCCCTGGAGCCGGCGCGCGGGCTGTTCCTGGTGGGAGGGTTGGGGCTGGTGGTGCTGGCCGCCCTGTGGGTCGCCTTTGCCGTTTCCTGCGCCAGGTCCGAGGTGGCGCGGGAGGAGGCGGTGGCCGAGGCGGAGCGGTTGCGGCGGGCAAGCCTGCGCTCCGACCTGGAAGCCCGTTGCCGGTTTCTGCTGGACCACGCTGGCATGCCGCTGGTGCTGCTCCGCGACCTGGAGGTGGTTGCCCTCAACCACCACGCGGAGGCGTTCCTGGGTGTGGAGAGCGGCAGGCTCGGGAAGGACGTTCGGCTGGTGGACCTGGTCGAAGAGTCGGGCCGGGAGGCTGTCCTTCAATTGCTGGGCGAATCGCACCCTCAAGACCACCGGCGCGAATGGCTGCGCACGGCCGTGCGCACAGCGGGGGGGGAGCATCGGGCCGTCGAGGTGACGGTTTCGCACGTGGGGAGCGATCCGGAGGGCGGCCAGTTGCAGCTGGTGGCCTTGCGGGAGCTGGCGAGTTTCGAGCGGTGCTCGGCGCTCTTGGATGCGGTGGGAGCCCTCGACCCGCGGGCGGTGCTGGTTCTGGATCGGGAGGGTCGCCTCGTCTGGGGCAACGGCACGCTCTTCGAGAAAACCGGCCTCACGGCGGCAAAGTTGCAAGAGCGAGGCGTCCTCGCGCTGATTGCACCCGGGGACCGGAAGCGCGCGCGGGCAATCTTCGCCTCCGCGCTGCGAGGCAATCCCCGCAGTACCGTGGTTCGCACTGCCCTCTCGGGTGGCGCGAGTGCCGTGGCCACGCTGCACGCTGTGCCGCTGGATGTGGCCGGCGTGCGGGTGGGAGTGGTGGTGAGCGCGGAGGAGGCCAAGGCTGCCACGCTGGCGGCAAGCGTGCCGGAAGCACGGCTGGCCACGGCACTGGCCGACTTCGGGGCCGCCGTGGCCCACCGACTGAACAACGACCTGCAAGCCCTGGTGGGCCTGGTGAACCGCATCCACCAGGAGGGGACAGTGACGCCGTACTTCCAGGAGACGAGCCAGCTCCTGGCGGCGGCCACAGCGGAGACGCAAAAGCTTGTGGCGGTGGGGAGGATTGGTTCCTCGGGGCTGCGGGAGCTGCGGCTGGGCGGTCTCGTGGAGCGCTGGTGCCAGCGCAAGAGAGCGGCGTTGCCGCCATCGGTGCGGCTCTTCCTCCGCCGCGATGTGGAGGAGGACCGGATCGTGGGCGACGCCCTCCAGCTCCAGTTGGTCCTGGATGTGGCGGTGGATGCGGCGGTGGGGGAGCTGGAGCGGGGGGGTGGTGCGGTGGAGGTATCGGTGGAGGGGCAGCCCGGGGCCAGCACGGTGCGCCTGACCGTTGCCGATACCGGCGAGGCCGTCCCGGTTCCCGAGGGCCAGGAACCCGGTGCCTGGGCGGTGTCGCGCGAGGCAGCGCTGGCCCTGGCGCAGGCCGTGGCGTACCGTCATCAGGGGAGGTGCGGGAGCCGCCAACGGGCCGGCATTGGCAACCGGCTGTGGCTGGAGTTGCCTTTGAGTGGCCAGCGCCGCCGCGCGAGCGAGGCCAAGGGGGCGCCGGCGGGGAGGGGCGTCATCCTCCTGGCCGACGACGAGGAGTTGGTGCGCCAGACCCTGGCCGAGGCGCTACGAGGGCAGGGGTACGAAGTGGTGGAGGCGTGGGACGGGGCAATGGTGCTGGAGCTGGTGGAGCAGCAGGGGGCCCGCTTCGATCTGGTGGTCCTGGACCTGCTCATGCCCAAGCTGAGCGGTCGGGAGGCGTACCAGCGCCTACGGCAGTTTGCTCCCTCGTTGCCGGTGCTGGTGTGCACTGGTTACGAGCCGGCCAGTGAGGACGACCTGAGCGGGGCGGAGGTGATCATCAAGCCGTTCTCGCTGGAGGAGTTCGTGGCCAGGGTGGGGGAGATCCTCGGAGTGGCGGGGGGTGGGGCGCCGGCCGATGGTAAGATTTCCCAGTGAGCGTTTACACGCGCGGCGGTGACGGCGGCGTCACGTCGTTGGCCGATGCGTCGCGGGTCTCCAAGGCAGCGCGGCGGATCGGGTCCTGTGGCGACATCGACGAGCTGAACGCGGTGCTGGGGGTGCTGGCGAGCGAAGGGCTGCCGGTGGAGGCGGCCGAGCGTGTGCGCACCGTGCAGAACGCCCTTTTCGAAGTGGGTGCCTTCGTAGCCGACCCCAGTGGTCGGCGTGGGCTGGGGCCAGCGGTGGCGGATCCCTCCTGGCTCGAGCAGTGGATCGACGAGATGGAGCGGGATCTGGAGCCGCTCCACTCCTTCATCCTGCCCGTCGGGACCAGGGCTGCGGCCCTCTCGCACCAGGCGCGCGCTGTGTGCCGGCGCGCTGAGCGCTCCACGGTCGCGCTCAACGACGAGGGGGGCGCAGTGGGCGGTGTGGTGCCGTTCTTGAACCGCCTCTCGGACGCCCTCTTTGTGCTTGCCCGGTGGCTCAACCGACGTGCCTCGATCCCTGACGTGCCGTGGCGTCTTGCGAGGTGAGGTGGGCAACATGCCGGCGGAAGGCTCGGAGTATCTCGGTGCCAGCGCTGCGGGGGAGGAGCACCGCGGGCGACGGCGAGTGGCGTTCCTCCCGGGGGACGGCATCGGTCGCGACGTGACAGCGGAGGTCCGCCTGCTGCTCATGGCGCTGGCCGAGGCGGGGTTGGTGGACTTGGAGGTGGTGGAGCTGGACTGGGGTGCCGATCGGTACCTGTCCACCGGCGAGAGCGTCCCGCACGGGGGGTTCGCCGCGCTGCGGGGGTGTGACGCCATCTTTGTCGGCGCCCTCGGCGACCCGCGTGTCCCCGATGCGGCGCACGCTCGCGACATCCTGCTGGGGATGCGGCGGGAGCTGGACCTGTACGTGAACTTCCGACCGGTCCGCTGCCTCGACGCGCGCCTGAACCCGCTTTCCCACGTGGAGGCCAGCGCCATCGACATGGTGTTCTTCCGCGAAAACACCGAGGGGCTGTACGCGGGCATCGGTGGCACCCTGCGGCGCGGCGGCCAGGACGAGCTGGCGGTCGAGGAGATGGTGGTCACGCGGCGGGGCGTGGAGCGGATCGTGCGGGCCGCCTGCGAGTATGCCCAGGGGGAGGGGCGGCGCCGGGTGACCCTGGTGGACAAGGCCAGCGCCCTGCCGCGCGCCGGTGGCCTGTGGCGACAGGTGTTTGCCCAGGTGGCGGAAGCTTTCCCCGGTCTCGAAACCGAGACGATGTACGTGGACGTGGCGGCCCACGAGCTGGTCAAGAACCCGGCCCGCTTCGATGTGGTGGTAACGGACAACCTGTTCGGCGACATCCTCACCGATGTGGGGGCCGCGCTCCAGGGGGGGTTGGGGATGGCCCCGTCGGCGAACCTCCACCCGGGAGGGGCGGCCATGTTCGAACCGGTGCACGGTTCGGCGCCGCCGCCGGCCGGCGCCGGCTGGGCCAACCCTCTGGCAGCAGTACTCTCCTTTGGCCTCTTGCTGCGTCATCTGGGTAAGGGGGGGACGGCAGCAGCGGTGGAGGCGGCGGTGCGGCGGGTGATCCAGTCCGGGCACGTCACGCCGGATCTTGGCGGCACCTGCACCACCGCAGAGGTGGGACGAGCCGTGCGCGAAGCCGTCCTGGAGCTGTGCGCGTGACGGCCACCGTGACGCTCCCCGCTGGTGGGCTGGCGAGCCTGTCGGGCACCTTGGACGAGAACTTCCGCTACCTGGCGGAACGTCTCGGGGTGAAGGTTCAGGCGCGGGGGGACACGGTGGCCCTGGACGGCGACGAAGGGGCGGTCCGGAGGGCTGAACGGGTGCTGGACGGCCTGGGCAAGCTCGTGGCCAGCGGCTACAGCGTCGGGAAGGACGAGTTCCGCACCGCTGTCCGCGTCCTGGAGGAGGACCCCGAAGCCGATCTGGTCCACTTCTTCACCGATTCGACCATTCCCGAGGCGGTCAAACGCGTCCTCGTGCCGAGAAACCTCAAGCAGCGCCTGTTCATCCAGACGGTGGTCAAGAACGACATCGTCTTTGCCATCGGGCCGGCGGGGACTGGCAAGACGTACCTGGCCGTGGCCATGGCGGCGGCCGCGCTGGCGGAGCGACGCGTGCGGCGCATCGTCCTTACGCGTCCTGCCGTGGAGGCGGGGGAGAAGCTGGGCTTCCTCCCCGGAGACCTGGTGGAGAAGGTCAACCCGTACCTGCGGCCGGTTTACGACGCGCTGTACGACATCCTCGGCTACGAGAAAGTGTCGCGCCACCTGGAGCGAGGCATCATCGAGATTGCCCCCCTGGCCTTCATGCGGGGCCGCACCTTGAACGACTCCTTCATCCTCCTGGACGAGGCCCAGAACACCACCCCGGAGCAAATGAAAATGTTTCTCACCCGCATGGGGTTCCACTCCAAGGTGGTGATCACGGGGGATGTCACGCAGATCGATCTGCCGGGTGACCGCGTTTCCGGACTCGTACAGGCGCGACAGATCCTGGCGCCCATGAACGGGATTGCCTTTGTGGACTTCACCAAGGAAGACGTGGTGCGGCACCGGTTGGTGGAGCAGGTGGTGGCGGCGTACGAGCGGTTCGAGGAGCAGCGCCGCAAAGGGGAGGCATGACGCGCCAATCCGAGGGCTCGCCACGCCCGCACCGGGCGTTCACGCAGCGGCTGGTGGCCAACCGCGGCGAACTGTTGCGCATGCGCCAGCGTCTCCTGTCCCGGAGCTGGCTGTGGGGGGTCGGCCTGGTTGTGGTTACCACCTGGCTCGTGGCGCCGCGCGGGGCCGGGGACTATCCGGCGTTGCCGGCAGGGTCCATTGCGCCCACGGACGTGGTGGTGCACCGGCCCGTCACCCTCCCTGACCCGGAATCGACGGAGGAGAAGCGCCGACAGGCGGCGCTGAACGTCCTTCCCGTCTATACCCTGGATCTGAGCGTGCCGGCGCAGCTCAACTCGGCCCTCGCCCGGATGTTCGCCGAGGGGAGGCAGGAGCTGGGCGACGCCGACGCGGCGCTGGCGGCGCGCCTGTCCAAGGCGTCGGGGCTGGTGGTGTCGCCTGCCGAGGCAGCGGTGCTGCGCGCCGACAAGTTCAGCGAGGAGCTCTTGACCACCCTCACCGAGGTGGTGTCCCGGCTCTACCGGTACGGGGTGGTGGCCAACCGCCTCGAACTGCTCCAGAGCAGCGAGCGCGGGATTACCGTGCGCGACACCGCGGGCAAGGAGTGGGTGGAGCTGGACGTGTACCGGTTCGTGGACGCCTCCTCGGGCCTGTCCGAGACCATCGAGCAGTTGCTCACCGGCGAGCCGGGCTTGAACCGCCGGCGCCGGGCGGTGCTGGCGTCCTTTCTCGCCCGGTCGGTGACGCCGAATCTGGTGCCGGATCGCGGCGAGACCCTCGCCCGTCGCATCAAGGCTGCTTCGGCCGTGGAGGATGTTTCGGTGTCGTTGCCACGGGGCAAGGTGCTGGTGCGGCGGGGGGACGAGGTAACGCCCCAGACGGCCCGGCTGCTGGGGGCGCTGGCCATGCCGCAGAGCGTCTCCACGCGGCTGTGGCGCGTGTTGGGTTCGGCCATGCTCTCGGTGCTCCTGGCTGCCTCCCTGTTCTTCTTCGTGCGGCGGGAGACGGCGGCGAGCGAAGCGGCCCGCAGCCATTTCGGTGCCCTCGTGCTCCTCACCATCTTTGCGCTGCTGGCGGAGCGAGCCGCAGCGTTCGTGGTGGCGGGCGTGGCTGCCAGTACCCCCTACCCGGCGGGAGCTGGGTGGGAGGACTACCTGCCGGCGTTGCCCCACGCGGCGGGCCCCATCGTGGGCGGGCTCATGTACGGCATGCCGGCAGCCGTGCTGCTGGCTGCAATTCAGGCGGTTTTGGTGTCGCTGATGCTGGGCGGGGAGACGGGGGTGGGGGTGCTCGCCGTCATCTCGGGGATCGCCGGGGCGTTTGCCTCGCAACGGCTGAAGGAGCGGAATGTCTTTGCCCGGGTCGGTCTGCTGGTCGCCGTGGTGAACGTGGCGTGTGTGGTGGGCCTCGACCTGTACCACGGTCGCGAGATGGCCGCTGGCCTGCTGTTCACGCAGCTGGGGGCGGCTACGGTGGGTGCCATGGCCTCGGCTGCCGTGGCGAGCTTCTTCCTGCCGGTTCTGGAGTCGGCCACCGGCCGGGTCACGGACATTCGCCTGCTGGAACTGTCCAACCCCAACCTCCCGCTCCTCAAGCGCCTCGCCAACGAGGCTCCGGGGACGTTCCAGCACTCGCTGGCGATGGCCAACCTGGCGGAGGCGGCCGCGGAGGCCATCGGTGCCAACGCGCTGCTGGTGCGGGTCTGCTGCTACTACCACGACATCGGCAAGTTGGCAAGGCCCGACTACTTCTTCGAGAACCAGCGCGGCGAGAACCCCCACGACACCCTCTCCCCGTGGATGTCCTCGCTAGTGGTCTCCAACCACGTGAAGGCCGGGCTGGAGCTGGCGCGGCAGTACCGCTTGCCGGAACCGATTCGCGAGGCCATCGCCACGCATCACGGCACCAAGCTCATCCGCTACTTCTACTCGCGCGCCAAGGAACAGCAGGATCCCGATCGAGGAGCGGTGGAGGAGAGCGAGTTCCGGTACCCAGGTCCCCGCCCGCGGAGCAAGGAGATGGGCATCCTCCTCTTGGCCGACGCGGTGGAGGCGGCGAGCCGCACCCTGGAGCAGCCCACCCCCGGCAAGATCAAGGGGATGATCGACCAGATCATCGAAAACGTCATGGAGGACCACCAACTGGACGACTGCGACCTGACCCTCAAGGATATCGACAAGATCGGGGCGGCCTTCTACTGGGTCCTCACCAACGCCTTCCACCGCCGGATCGACTACCCCGGCTTCGACTTCAACCGGCGCCGTGGCTAGTCCCTACCGCATCTCCGTGCGCTGGCAGCGCCGCCCCCAGCGGGGGGACACGGCGCGGCTGCGCCAGCTGGCCGTGGCGGCGTTGACGCGGCTGGGCGCCCCTCCCGGCGAAGTGGGGGTGCTGGTGTCCGGGGACGAGGCGATCCGTTCCCTCAACCGACGCTTCCGCGGCAAGAACGTGCCGACGGACGTCCTCTCCTTCCCGGACGGAGCGCTGCTCCCCGAGGGGGGGCGGTACCTGGGAGACGTGGCCATTTCTCTCGACACGGCGCGGCGGCAGGCCGAGGCGCGTGGGTGGGAAGTAGCTCGGGAGATGGAGACGCTGCTGTTGCATGCCCTCATCCACCTGTGCGGCTTTGACCACGAACACGACGACGGCGAGATGCACCGCCTGGAGGCGGCGTTACGCCAGGAGCTCCTGCCGTGACCAGCACCTTCCTCGTGTGGTGGACGAACCCCTTCACCGCGGCCCTGGCCTGCGCGGTGGCCTTTCTGGGCGTGACGTTGGCGCTCTCCAGCTTTGCGGCTGTGGCCCGGTTGGGGGGCATTGCCCTGCGCAGCCTGCTGGCCGACCGCGAGGAGCTCTTGCCGGGTTACCCCCGGCACGGTGGCGGCTACGTGGGGCTCCTGCTCTCCCTGGCCGTGGGGGTGGGGCTGGCAGCGCTACTGCTCGCCGCCACCGTGTACCGCTTGGCCCACCTGGTTGCCCTGCCGGGTGGTGCCGCGCTGGCCATCCTGGCGCTGGCGTGGCTCGCGGCAGCGGCGCTGGCCTTTGCCGTTGCCCACGGTGGGCGGATCGAGGGGCTCACGGTGGCTACCTTGTTGTTCCTGCGTCCCTTCACGCCGGCGCTGCTCGTCTTGAGTCGCCAGGAACGGGCCCAGGAGGGGGAGGGGGGCGAGGCGAGCGAGGAGGTGGACGACCACGAGATCGAGGCGTTCATCGGGGCGGGCGAGGAGGCGGGCATCCTGGAGCGGGAGGATGCGGAGCTCATCACGTCCATCGTCGAGTTGGGCGACACCATCGCCCGCGAGATCATGACGCCCCGGACCGACGTGGTGGCTCTGGCCTTCGACGCCAGCTTCGAGGAGGTGCAGCGCCAGTTCGTCTCCTCCATGTTCAGCCGCCTGCCGGTTTACCGGGAGAGCCTGGATCACACCGAGGGGGTGCTGCACGTCAAGGACGTGCTGCGCGCCAGCGCAGCGGGCCTGGCACCGCGGGCGGGCGAGCTCATGCGGGAGGTGCTGGTCGTCCCCGAAACCAAGCTGGTGCGCGATCTCCTGCGGGAGTTCCAGGCCAAGCGGCAACAACTGGCAGTGGTGGTGGACGAGTACGGCGGCACCTCGGGCATCGTGACCCTGGAGGACGTGCTGGAGGAGATCGTCGGCGAGATCCAGGACGAGCACCAGCGCGAGCGGCCCGAGGTGGAGGCAGAGGGCGGAGGCACGTACCTGGTGGCAGGTTCGGCGCACGTGGAGGTGCTGGAAGAGCTGTTCGGGATCGAGATGGCGGAAGCTGGCTACGATTCGGTGGCCGGTCTCGTGCTGGAGCGGCTGGGGGGGTTGCCCCGACCGGGGGAGAAGGTGTCCTGGCGTGGCATCGAGCTGGAGGCGGTGGAGGTGGACCGGCGCCGCCTCAAGCGCGTCCGCGTGCGGCGGGCGGAGCCCAGCTCGTGAACTCAGGCACCGTGGCCCTGGTCGGCCGCCCCAACGCGGGGAAGAGCACCCTCCTCAACACCCTGGTGGGGGAGAAGGTGGCCATCGTTTCCGACAAGCCACAGACCACTCGCCACCGCATTGCCGGGGTGGTGACGGAAGCGCGCGGGCAGCTCATCATCTTTGATCTTCCGGGGGTCCACCGCCCCCTCCACCGCATGAACGTGGCAATGATGCACGTGCTGCACGACACCGTGGCCGAGGTGGACGTGGTGCTGCAGATCTTCGATGCCTCGCAGCCGGGGGGGGAAGGGGAGCGGTTCGTCACCCGCCTGGTGGCCGAAAGCGGGACGCCGGCCGTCCTCATCGCCAACAAGTGCGACCTGCCCGGGGTGGAGCGGCAACTTGCCCAGCGCATGGCCTTCTACACGGAGCTGCACCGCTACGCCGGTGTCGTGCCCATCTCGGCGCGCACCGGCAAAGGGGTGGAGGCGCTCCTGACGACGGTGTTCCCCCTCTTGCCTGAGGGGGAGCCCTGGCTCGATCCGTCGCTCTCCACCACCCAGAGCGAGCGGTTCTTCATTGCCGAGCTGATCCGCGAGGCGGTGCTGGCAGAGGTTCGGGACGAGCTTCCCTTTGCAGTGGCAGTCCAGCTCCGTCACCTGGAGGAGGAGGAGACCGCCAAGGGGCCGCTCCTGCGCATCTGGGCCGATATCGTCCTGGAACGCCCCAGCCAGAAGGCCATCGTCATTGGCCGGGCCGGTCACCTGATCCGCAAGATTGGCAGCCAGGCACGAGCCCAGATCGAAACGTTGCTGGGGGCCCGCGTCTACTTGGATGTGCAGGTCAAGGTGAAGCCGCGCTGGCGGGAGAACGCCTCGTTCCTGAGCGAGCTTTCGGCTGTGGAGGCAAGCGAGCTGGAGTGGCACGACGAGGCCGGCGAGCCGTGAGCGTGGTGGTGTACGTGGTGGACGGGTGTCCGTACTGCGAGCTCCTGCTCGCTGACCTCCAGCGCCGCCGCGTGGTCTTTCGCCTCGTGAACCTCAGCGCAGAACCGCAGCGTCTGGAGGAGGTGGTGGCCCTCACCTGGGAGTGCCGGGTGCCGGTGGTGGTGGACCACGAGCGCGTCACCGTGGGGTTTGGCGGCGGGAGCAGCGAGGTGAGCGGGGCGGGGCGCCGGCGGGTGTGAGGCCGCTCAGGTATACTGCGCGCCCGAGGAGGACGCGGTCGGACATGTCGACTACCCCGCTCCATCGCAAGGTCAAGGAACTCATCATCGAGAGGCTGCAGCTGGAAGGCGTGTTGCCGGAGGACATCGAGGACGGGGCGCCCCTCTTTGGCGACGGCCTGGGGTTGGACTCCATCGACGCCCTGGAGCTGGTGATCGGCATCGAGAAGACGTTCGGGGTGCGGATTCAGGACGAGGAGGTGGGGGCGAAGGCCTTCGCGTCGGTGGATGCGCTGGTAGCGTTCCTCAAGGAAAAGGGCGTGACGCTGGGTGCGTGATGGGATCCCCCACGCGTTCCCCTTCCGCCTGGTGGAACGGCGGGAGGTGGGAGATGACGGGGCCAGGAGCGTGGTGCTGGTGACCGCGGACGGCGCCTTGGCTGCCGGTTCGGCTTGGCCCGTGACGCTGGTGGCCGAAGCGCTAGCCCAGTCGATTCTCCTTGTGGCTCGGCCTGAGGGAGGAGGAGAGGTGCGGCTGGTGGCCCTGGACCGGGTCTGCCAGTTCCAGGAGGTGGCCGCGGGGGATCGCCTGGAGGTGGAGGTTCGCTCGGAGGGAACCTTCGGATCACTCCGGCGTTTCTCGTGTCGGGCTGTATGTTCGGGAGCCGTGGTGGCTGCAGCGGACGTGACCGTCACCGGTTAGAGGGGGAAGCCATGCAACTCAAGCGGCGAGAGGAGCAGGGTGTCACGGTGTTGGAGGTGCAGGGAACCATCAAACTGGGCGAGTCGGCCCAGCAGTTCACGCGCGAGCTGGAGAGCATCTTCCGGACGACGAAGGGCGGTGTCCTTCTCGACCTGTCCGAGATCGACTACGTGGATTCCACCGGCATCGGTGAGCTGGTGGGGCACCTCCAGAAGTTCTCGCAAGCGCAACGCAAGATGGTGCTCTTCCGCCCGCACAAGCGGATCGAGTCACTGCTCAAGCTGACGCGCCTGGACACGATCTTCCCCGTCTTCTGGGAACGGGAGGAAGCGTATGCCTTCCTGGCCTCCTGAGGTGGGGCGGGGAGGTGGTGCGAAAGGGGGGACTCGAACCCCCATGAGCGTGAGCTCACAGCGTCCTGAGCGCTGCGCGTCTGCCAGTTCCGCCACTTTCGCCCGCGCGGCGTAGAGTCTAGCGAGACGGGGAGAGCGTGTCAACCGACGGGAGGTACCGACGATGGGCCTGAAGGGCGACCTCCCGCACCGGCGGGCACTGTGCGATCTCCTGCGCCAGGAGGGGAGGCGGGGGGCCACCGTGCCCCAGCTCCTCCGCCGTTTGCGCGAGGCCGGCTTCGACGTCACGAGTCGCGAAGCGCTGGAGGCGCTGCTGGCGGCCGCCGAGGAGCGGGGCGAAGTGGTGCGAATTGGCGAGCAGCGCTACTGTGCCATCGAGCACACGGACCACTTCGTGGGGACGCTGCGCATCACCGCCCGTGGCCTGGGGATCCTGCGGCAGGAGGAGGAGGGTGTGCCGACCCTGGTGGTGAGCCCCGACCGGCTCGCAGGCGCCATGGATGGCGATACCGTGTTGGTGCGCCGCCTCCCCCAGCGCGGCCGGCGGCGCCAGGTGGAGGATTGGAACGGCGCGGTGGTGCGGGTTCTCCGCCGCCGTCGCCCGCTCTTGGTGGGCCGC
>Ga0068707_1002410_pt1 | contig 13169 bp, 7 predicted proteins | sample YNPNPMetaG_FD_66600 | JGI IMG/M metagenome (GOLD analysis project Ga0068707, IMG submission 66600) | Anoxygenic and chlorotrophic microbial mat microbial communities from Yellowstone National Park, USA - YNP NP MetaG | ecosystem: Environmental > Aquatic > Thermal springs > Hot (42-90C) >... | reverse complement strand
ACAGGTTGGTCATCGATCGCCGTCAATTTTGCCCCAGGCTGGAACTTTGCCAGGACATCCGTAACCGCACTGCCGGGATAACAAGGCGGGTCGGCGAGAATCGGAAGCTGGGGATTGGTCACGCCGATCGTGGGAACGACACGAATTCGGTCGGGCACAAGCTCCAGATCAAGGACCTTCGGACCTTCCGGTGTGGGCCGCTCGATCCGCATCGTCACGGGCTGTCCCCGCCGCGCCAAGGAGATCGATTGCTGAAGGTCCTGAAAGCGATAGGTTTTTTGGCCATTGATTTCAAGGATTTTGTCGCCCGGGCGGATTCCCGCCCGCCATGCCCCTTCTCCGGGGGCAATCTGACCCACGCCGCAAGGGATTTCTTGGACACCAATGAAGTAGGCTAGCACCGCCGCAACGAAGGCAAAGACCAGGTTCATCGCGACGCCAGCAGAGATGATGGCCATCCGCTGCGGAACGCTTTTCGCCAAGTAGCTTCGCGGATCGTAAAGGGCCTCCTCCATGCTGGCCAGCGATTCGCCGGTGGTCGAGCGTCCAGCATGATCTCCAGCGGCTTTGGCCCGCTCGAACTCCTCGCGGAGGCGGGCTGGGTTATCTTCCTGCCCCAGCATCTTGACATAACCACCTAACGGAAGAATACCAATGCCGTATTCGGTCTCTCCCCAGCGGAAACGGACGAGACGCAGCCCAAAAAAATCAAATCCCAGATAAAATTTTTCGCATTTCACCCCACATAACTTGGCCACCACAAAGTGCCCAAGTTCATGGACAAAAATAATCAGCCCCAGGCCGATGACAACCATTAACACATACAGCCATGCCGGGCTGCCAAGGAAAGCCAAAAAGAACGTGCCTATATCCAACGTGCAACCTCCTTACGGGCCCAAGCGTCTAGGCCAAAAATCGTCTCAAGGGTGGGCGAGGGATCAAAAGAATGGGCATCCAGGACCTTAGCGCAAATTGGAACAATCTGATCAAACCGCAAACGCCCCTGAAGAAACCATTCTACCGCAGCTTCATTCGCCGCGTTGAGGACGACACCAGCCGTCCCCCCCAAACGAGCGACATCAATCCCCAGACGAATGGCGGGGAAACGCTCTAAATCGGGTGGCTCAAATCGGAGTTCCATCACGGTTGACCAGTCGATCTTGCGGGCGATCCCTGGTCTTCGCTCAGGAAAGTATAGGGCATACTGAATCGGAAGTCTCATGTCCGGAGGGCTGAGCTGCGCAATGACCGAGCCATCGACAAACTCGACCATCGAATGCACGATCGATTGCGGATGGATGACAACAGTGATCTGATCGGCATCAACGCCGAATAACCAGCGGGCTTCGATGATCTCCAGGGCCTTGTTCATGAGCGTGGCAGAATCGACCGTGATCTTTTTTCCCATCTTCCAGGTGGGATGGGCCAACGCCTCTTCGACGGTCACGTTGGACAAGTCTGCGAGCTTTCGATTTCGAAAAGGGCCACCGCTGGCCGTCAAAATAATCCGGCGGATTCCCCCCCGCCCGTGTTCCCCATGGAGGGCCTGAAAAATGGCCGAGTGCTCGCTGTCCACAGGAAGGATCTGAGCCTTTCGCTCTTGTGCCAGCCGGGTGATGAGGGGGCCTGCTACCACCAGGCTCTCTTTATTAGCCAAAGCGACGACTTTCCCTGCCTCGAGGGCTGCCCAAGTCGCCCGCAAACCGGCAATCCCCACAAAGGCCGACAACACCATGTCCACGTCATCAGCGGCGACCGCATCGAGCACGGCATCATAACCGATCTGAAGCTCCGTCCCGGGCGGAAGGTGACTCCAGCTCTGCCCCGCGGCAGCCTCCGGATTCGTCACGATAACCAAGCGGGGATGCTGCTCCTGGGCTTGTTGGAGGAGGAGCTGCGCATTTGATCGCGCTACCAAAATAACGGCGCGCAGCCCGCCTTGGGAAGCCGCGATCACCTCCAAAGCGCTCTTCCCGATGCTGCCCGTAGAACCAAGGACGGCGATCGTCCTCGTCGTTTTTCCCGAGATTTGTGGTAAAGACAACTCTTTCGAGTTCAAGTTCGTTGCCACGTCACCGTTATCTCGTTCCTATGGTCATCGACAGACCTGTTTATCCGAAAGTTTGTGCCGCAACGCAACCCTTTTTTTATGCTGAAGTGTCACTTTTTCTTTTTGTCAAGCGCTGCAATGGCCGCTTCAAGCTGGCGGTCCCGAAAATCCTCCTGGACGGAATCGAAGCCCGCTGGCTTAGGGCTTCCTGGCGGCAAATAGACGTCCCGCAATGCCCGATAGCGGACAAGCATATCTTGTTCCGCTCGATCCAGTTTTATCTCGAGGCCGGGGTCAGGCATCACCCCCCACTGTTGGTCTTCACTGGCATTGCCCATCCGATGGATCTGTACTCCGCTCGGCCGCCAGTAGGCCGCCGTGGTCAGTTTTAGCATACCAAGTCCGGCCTCCAGTTGGATCAATTCCTGCACCGTCCCTTTACCAAAAGAACGTTCTCCCACGATCGTTGCACGATCGTGATCCTGCAAGCAAGCGGCCACAATCTCGCTCGCACTCGCACTGAAATGGTTAATGAGAACACTCATCGGCAGATCCGGGAAAATTGCCCTTCCACTTGCCATGTACCGCTTTTTGATCTGCCCATTGCGGTACCGTGTCGTGACAATCACGCCGGATTCGATAAATAAATCGCATGTGGCCACAGCCTCTTCCAGGCGACCTCCGGGATTGTCCCTTAAATCCAGAATCAGCCCACGGATATTCTTGGCCTTCAAATCGAGAATCACTTTTTTGAGTTGTTCGCTCGTCTCTTCACCGAAGGTCGCGATTCGGATGTAACCAATGTCAGGATGGCTTTGGAGGACGTAATTCCACGTGCCGTCAGGATTGCGGGTATCGCCCAGGATTGTCTCCGCTCGAATGACTTCCCGCAACAGGACAAGGTCACGCGGTTTTTCCTCTCCTGGGGTTTGAACGGAAAGGGTCACATTGGTTCCCGGTTCCCCGCGCATCTTTTTCCCGGCTTCCTCCAAGGTTAACCCCTTGGTGGGTTGTCCATCGATGGCGATGATGTAGTCTCCCGGCTTGATTCCCGCCCTTTGCGCAGGGGTATTCGGAAGAGGGCTGGCCACACGGAGACGCTGCGTCTGTGGATCGAGGAAGATCTCCAGCCCGACTCCGGCAAACTGACGGTCCAGCTCCTCCTCAAACTTCGGCAGCTCCTCCTCGCTAATGTAACCCGAATACGAATCGAGGACCCCAGTCATACCACGGAGAGCAGCCTCGGTCAGCTCTTTGGCCGGCTTCGGCTCCAGGGCCTTAAGCTGGATTTGCTCCAAGGCATACGTCAACACACGAGTGTAACGCGAACTTCTGTAAGCGCAAAGGAGACAAACAATTATGGTTACGACAAGGATTTGAAGATTGCGACGCGGCATATGACGATCCCTCTCCGGGATTGTTGTCATCCAGTGATTCACAGAAAAAGGATGCCAGCGCGGGGGGACGTTCCGTATGTTCGGTTTTCACAGCAAATTGGGCTAAGGGCCATCCCGAGCTTGCACCTCTCTCTGAAATTACCTAGCTTTCCGAAAAAAGGGAAGATAACTCACCAGCGAAGCAATGATTGTTCGTCTCTTTCAGTGTTCAGCGGACCTGACGAGCAGGTCCCTCCGAAAACGGCAACTCGGAGGGGCACGCCCGTCGTGCCCGCTGAAGCGGAATGGATGATCAAACGTTCTGCCGCGGACGCGACAAGCGCGTCCCTCCGAAAGGCGGACCTGACGAGCAGGTCCCTCCGAGAGCGGGTCCCTCCGAGAGGCAGGTTCGGAGCACTTCCACATTCCCTCAATCGTATAATTGGAAGAGTGTGTAACGTGTCTCGCGGTTTGGCTTAAAAGATTGACATCGGAATTTCTTTGGTTTTTCCGAGGGAGCCGCGATTGTGTTCTCAGGGCGATGAATCGGTTAAGAATCTCAACACCTCAGCTTACGTATGACGAAGTCCTCGCCTGGTTGCGGGAAGAGGACGCGGCTCAACTTGCCCAGTTGTGGCAGTGGGCCGACAGCGTGCGCCAGGAGTTCGTCGGTGGTGAGGTTCATCTTCGCGGCTTGATCGAGATTTCCAATTATTGTGTCCGCCTGTGTGCCTACTGTGGTTTACGGGCGGCGAATACCGAATTGGACCGTTACCGCATGTCGGCAGATGAGATCGTTTCGTGTGCCCGTCAGGCCGTGGCCCTGGGATATGGGACGGTCGTCCTTCAGGCAGGGGAAGATCCCGGATTGACCGAAGACTTCGTTACCGAGATCGTCCAACGGATCAAAGCCGAAACGGGGCTTGCCATCACGCTGAGTCTGGGGGAACGACGAGAGGAGGAGCTCTGGGCATGGCGGCAAGCAGGGGCCGATCGTTATCTCCTTCGCTTTGAGACCTCGCAATCCGACCTGTACGAACGCTACCACCCCCCGAAGCCAGGCTGTCCCGCGAATCGGTTGGTTCAGCTTAAGCGATTGAAAGAGATGGGCTACGAGGTGGGAAGCGGTGTCATGATTGGATTGCCGGGACAAACCTATGCCGGGCTGGCCGACGACCTCTGGTTATTTCGGGAGCTGGATCTCGATATGATCGGCGTGGGGCCGTTCATTCTCCATCCGAGGACGCCGCTGGCTGATCGGACGTTTGCGAAAATGGCGCCCGATGGCGAGCAGGTCCCGGCCAACGAATTGATGACGTACAAGGTGATTGCTCTTTCCAGGCTCCTGTGTCCGCGTACAAATATCCCCAGCACGACGGCCCTGGCGACACTCAACCGGAGAAATGGCCGGGAATTGGGACTTGTTCGCGGGGCTAATGTGGTTATGCCCAACTTGACGCCGCCACAATACCGGCTCCGTTACGAGATCTATCCCAACAAGGCGTGCCTTCAGGAAACGGCCGAGGAATGTCATGCCTGTTTGCGGATGCGTATTGAATCGCTTGGCCGTACCGTGGGTCAGGGGCCGGGGACTTCGCCCAATTACCAGCTCAGGACGAGAGGAGATTGACGGATGCCCCGCTGTCACACCGTGGCATGCTCGTTAGAGAACGTTTTGCTGGGTCCGATGGTTTGGCTTTGAGGAATGAAGGAATGTCGCATTTTACGTTATCGCGCCGTTTAAGTGAAAGTGCGGCGGATTTTATCGACGAGCCATATTTGTTTAGTCTCTTGAAGCAGTACCCGGAGCCGGGCGAAGTCCGCGAGGTCATTGCCAAGAGCCTGGCCAAGGAACCATTGACGGTGGCGGAGACGGCCAAGCTTCTCACGATCCAGCAACCAGAGCTGTGGGAAGAGGTCTTTGATGCAGCACGGCGATTGAAGCGGGATGTTTACGGCAATCGCATCGTCCTTTTTGCGCCTCTTTACATTGGCAGTGAATGCACAAACGACTGTGTTTATTGTGCTTTTCGCCGAAGCAACCCGAATGTTGTGCGAAGGACGCTCGGCCCTGGGGAGATCGAGGAGCAGGTATCCAGCCTTCTGGATCGTGGTCATAAGCGATTGATCCTCGTTTTTGGGGAACATCCTCGGTATTCTCCTGAATTTATCGCCGATTGTGTTCGCCGCGTATATAGTGTGAAACGCCCCCGGGCGAACATCCGCCGGGTCAACATTAACGCTGCGCCACTTGACCACGAGGGTTTTGCCGCGGTTAAGGCCGCGGGGATCGGCACTTTCCAGATCTTTCAGGAAACCTATCATCACGAGACTTATGGCAAGGTCCATCCCCGAACGACACGCAAAGGGGATTATCTCTGGCGGCTGGATGCCCTCAGCCGTGCCATGGAGGCAGGTTGCGATGATGTGGGGATCGGCGTCCTTTTTGGTCTGTTTGATTGGCGTTTTGAAGTTCTCGGGCTGGTCAGTCATGCCTGGCATCTCCAGAAACATTACCACGTTGGGCCACACACGATCAGTTTTCCGCGGTTGCGTCGTGCCGCCGGCGTGAAGCTGGATGACACGTTCCACGTCTCAGACGAGGACTTCAAACGACTCATCGCCGTTTTGCGCCTCTCTGTGCCGTACACGGGGTTGATTCTGACGGCGCGAGAGCCGGCAGAGCTGCGGCGGACCGTTATGGAGTTCGGTGTTTCGCAGATCGACGCCGGCAGTCGCATCGAAGTCGGGGGATATACAGAAGTGGGCGATGCCCAAATCCTGGAACGTGAACAGTTCGAACTCGGCGACCTGCGCCCTCTCGATGAGGTCATCCGTCAATTGATGACCGACGGTTATATTCCGAGCTTTTGCACGGCCTGCTATCGGCTGGGACGAACGGGCGAACATTTTATGGAGTACGCCATTCCCGGTTTCATCCAGCGCTTTTGCACACCGAATGCTCTCAGCACGTTGATGGAATATCTGGTGGATTACGCAAGCCGCGAAACTTATGAGACGGGGATCCGGCTGATTGAGAATGAGCTGGCCAAAATGCCCGACGGTCCCCGTAAAACGGCACTCGTTGACCGGCTTCGGCGCATTCGGGAAACGGAGGAGCGCGATCTTTATTTCTGATCCGTTCTTAGCAAAAGACGCCTTTGAGCGGGCACTATATCCGGAAATTGAACGTGCGGGTGGCAAACCGCCAGAGTCGCTGGCCTATCGTCAACCAATGATGGCGGTCAACATGGATCTTGGCCCGACCGCGGAGTCCAGGAATGAGAAGACCATCCTCGTTGGTCAAGGGAACGCGGGCTTGATAGACTGTGGAAATGGGTTTCTCGATCCCTGTTCGCGGGTCTGTTTTTGTGGCGAGTTCTCCGCCTGCCTTTCCCGCCAGTCGCGGTGAAGCTGCCTCCACCTCGCGCTTTGCGACGTCTTCGATCACGCCGGTCAGCGTCCGCCAATGGAGTTCGTCCAGCTTCAAACGGACAAACTGGCCGGGCTGAACAAACTCGATATCGGCCTGGTCAACGACGAGGATGGCCTCCATGTTTTGCGGTTGGCCGATCAAGCAGAACAACTCTCCTTCGCGGAGATATGCCCCAATGTTGCGTGGCTCCAACGGCGTTCCCGACCACTCGGGCAGTGGGCCATTCCTGTCTTCCTGGAAAGCCTTCCAGGGCGGCGGGAGGACCGCGCCATCGCACGGGGCCACAAGCAACAAACGACTGCGATCGCGCTGTTTTTCTACCAACTGTTGAATGACCGTCTGAAGGGCCTCCCGTAATGCAGGGAGTTCGTTGGCCGCGGCCTCATCGTCAGCACGGCGGCGCTCGAGGACGGCAAGGCGGGTCTCATACTGGCGTTTCAACGTCTCCAGGCGGCCAATTTCAATCTCCAGATCGTGGTCGCTCAAACGGGCGATCGGATCGCCGAGGCGAACCGTCTGTCCAGGTCGCACGAAAACCTCTTCCAATCGTCCTGCGACGTCCACATAGACGGGCGCAGCATCCTTCGCTTGGATTTCGCACGTGCACATCACCCGGTATGGCAACGGCACAAAGAGTATAAACGCCAGTAAGAGTGCCGCACCAACCAACGTCATATAAAGTCGTGGCTTTTTCACCTGATTCCACCTTCCCGGCACATAGAAGAACTTCCCGACTTGATACAACGGCTGAACCACAAGACCGTACAAAGCTCCTAAAGCAATGGCATGACCAATGATTTCGAGACGATAGGGTTTGAAAAACCGGTTCAAAAAGAGAAGGATCGAAAGCACAACCACCCAGCGGTAAATCGCAGCAGCAATCGCGTAGAGAACAAACAGGCCTTTGTTTCGCTGCGGGAGAAAGGGATCGTCCGGCGGCTCGATCCCGAGGAACCAGTGGGCGGCCGTGCGGCTGAGCAACTGTGTGGCCTTCTGCCGGAGATTGGGAATCTCAAGAATATCCGCCAGCACATAGTAACCGTCATACCGCAACAGGGGGTTACCATTGAAAACAACCGTACTGACGGAACATATGAACATGACGTTCAGGGCCAGATGATTGATCAGCCCGGGTTCGCTGAACCACCAGACGAATGTCGCCAGAGCGGCCAGGGTCAGCTCAACAAAGATTCCCGCAGCACCGATCGCCGCACGATGCCACCGATTGGGAAGCATCCAGGAATCGGACACGTTGCAGTAAAGACATGGGGTAAGCACAAGAAGCATGACCCCCATCTCGTGACATTCTCCTCCAAAGTGTTTACAACTCAGACCGTGGCCGAATTCGTGGAGGACTTTCGTCACGGCCAGGGTCAACGCCAGCCAAAGGGCATTGGTCGGGGTGAAAAACTGATGGAAGGTGGGCAACCGATTCAAGAACACACGAAACTCAGATGCAATCAACAGCAGTGCGGCAATCCACAAAATGACACACGCAATCAGAAAGGCCGGGTGAAAAATCCAGCGGACCCAAGGGTAAAGGGCCGTGAGAATCTGTTCCGGATCGATCCCTCGGAAACGGATGGCCAGGATGTTGCCAATAGCACTGAGGAATTCCCGTTTGCGGCGTTCACGGCGGCGCTTCAGCAGTTGCCGCCCTTGCTCAGGTGTGACAGCCACAACAAGACCGCTGCGGTGAAGCATCCCAACAAATTGTTGAAGCTCCTCCAGCGTGATCTTTTGGGGTGGGAATTCCGCCTCGAATCGGGCCTTGATCTGGTCCAGGCTGCTATTGCCGTCGAGTTGATTGAGGATGAAGAATTCTTCCTCCTGAAAACGAAAGTAGTTCAGCCCGACGGGGTCTTTGACGACGTAATAAGTCTCGCCTTCATAGCGCTGCTTTTGGGCCACCAAATCGGCCCGCTTGCGGATCTGCAATCTCCGCGCTGAACTGGAAAGCAGGCTATCGGCAAGTGTGACCATGGTACTGTTAGATCAAACAACGGATTGGCAAATCGTTTACATTGACGCCTCGTTTGCAGGTCGGTCTCCTAGGGTCCGCCGCATAATATTTGACAATCCACGGCACTTCGCCGGGCACGACAAGCGTGCCCCTCCAATTCCGCCCTTTGGAGGGACGCGCTTGTCGCGTCCGCTTTTCGGAGGGACCTGCTTGTCAGGTCCGTTGTGTTACGTTGGATTATCCATTCCGCTTCGGCGGGCGTGACAGGCACGCCCCTCCGAGCGCTGGAACCCAACGAAGTTGATGTTCCCATACAACGGCTCTTATACCGTGATTCTGGATCACATTCTCAGCGGTTGAGCTGGATGGTCAGTTGGCCTGTCAATCCTGGACGAAGGAGCCATTGGCCCGTCTTTTCGTCGCGGACATTGGTAACCTCTGCCCAGACCGTAAATTCGCCTGTGACTTCAACCAGCGGACTCACGAAAACCGTTTGCCCAACGAATTGCTGCTCACCAATGTGCGGCAATTTAACGGTGAAAATGGCCTGGGCATTGGCCAGTTGGCCTGGCGTGTATTGATCGGCCCGCACCATTCCCTCGATTCGCAGGCGATCCATACGAATGATGTGAAAGACCGTATCGCCCGGTTTTACCCATTCTCCAGCGTGGAGAAACCGCTTGACGATCACACCATCGAGGGGAGCTACGATTCGATACATTTCGAGCTGTTCTTCGACCTCGGCTAACTCGGCCTGACGCACCTGGACGGTGAGTTTGGCGACTTCGAGATCGTGGGCCGCTTGCTCAATGGCCAGCGAGGTCTTCCCTCGCTCCAGGATAAGACGCCGCATCTCCGCCTGGGGGACAGCCCCGGGCGCCCGATTGTTCGCATCGACGGCTTGCTGGTATTCGGCATCAGCCACCATATTTGCCCATTTTGCGTAACGGACATTCACGTCGTTATCGGATTCCTTCTTGGCCGCTTCGAGCTGATACTGCTTGACTTCCAGGGTTTTCCGCAACACTGCGTCGTCAATCCGCCCGAGAACGTCGCCTTGTTTGACGGCGTCACCTTCTTTCACGGCCAGCTCGATAAGTTGGCCCTGTACGCGGGCGGGAACCTGGGCTTCATCAACAATGGAAACCGGACAGTTAGGCAGCGTGATGGTGTTCGCACCTGCCGCTCCCGGACTCGGGGCCGCCTCCGCCGCCAGAACCATCACCGTAACCCACAACCAAACCATGCGTCACTCCAGTCTTCCGCCTCTTAATCCCTTTTCACCACAGATAGAACAAAACGCGTGTTTGAATAAACGCAATCAGATCGCGGAACCAGGCATAACCCATCGAGCGGGTCCCGCATCGGACCTTCGCACTGACCGTGGCACCGGGACGAAGTTGCGTCGCGTCAAAGTCATTCTTATCCACCGCCACCTTGATCATGACAACATTTCCTTCCTCGGGAAGAACCTCGGCGGAGACGTAAATGTCCTTGACGCGGGCCGTGCGAGTCCGACCAGGGTCAGTTGCCAGGACGTATTCCACCATCAAATCCTGCGATGGATCCGCATTTTTCACCTGTTGCCGGGCCAGGGCAATTTCGCCCATCCGATCCTCCGACATATGAAGCTCGAGCTCCCAATCGCCAGAAGTGTCGGCCACCCGCATCAGAACCTGTCCGCGATTGACAGGCCGATTGATCAGCCGATTGTACACATCCCAGGTGACCACATCGCCGCTAATCGGACTGAGGACGGTCAGTTCCTTTTCCTTTTCCCGCAAAATGGCCAATTGGGCAGTCAGACTGATCTGCCGGGCTTCCAGTTCCGCCAGTTGTCCGGTCAGACGGTTTCGCTCCTGGGCGCTCAGCATCCGCAAGTCAGCCAGCTCGCGGCGAATGGTGGCCACCTGCTTCTGATTGGCTGCCAGTTGCCCCTCGATTTCCAGGATTTGCTGCTTCAGCTCACTATTCCGCAAACGGACAAGGACATCTCCAGCTTCGACCCGCTGTCCATGTAAGACGCAAACCTCGTCCACGATCCCGTCGATGCCGGCAAAGACATCCCGCCGCAAAACGGGTTCGAGTGTCCCCCGGGCGTGCAGTTTGTATGGCCAGGGGGCAAAAATCAGCGTCATCAGGACGACGACGATCACACCCGTCACCAGGACCGTCTTGGGGAGCATTCGGGCTTCCGTGATGACCTTCGATCGGCCAATCGCCTTCCAAAGCGGCATGAGAAAGATCTCGTTATGCTCCACGGCATTGGCCAGCGCGACTGCCCCGTGCTGAGCAACCACCTCCACCCGTTGCCGCAATTGAGGCGTGATTCGGCTGTCTTCGATCTGCTCGACGATCATCGCGCCGACCGGCGGCGGGGGATCGACCGGACGGTCAACATCGGCCTCATCCACAGGCGGCGGAGCCGGACGCCCCAGGGGAATCACAATCACCGTCTTCGAGTGGGCTTCGTCCACATATTGCTGCAGGGCGTCTTCGATTTGCGGGGCGAGTTGAGACGTGTCCCCACAAAACCACACGTTTTCTCGTGCCCCGGCCACAACGGTTGCCAGATGACCAAGAAGCCGAACCACATTCGACCGCTTGTTCACCACGTCCTGGCCCGAAATCGCTTCGATCACCTGGCGCCGACCGCGTCGGACTGAAATCGTCACCCGGTCGCACTCGATCAGTCGCCGGGCTTCATTGGCCAACATGTAGGCGATCTCTCGCGGATCCAGACTCTGATGAATTAGCCGCGTGAACTCTTCCAACCGCGACCAGAGACTTTGCCGATCCGACAGACTTCGCAACTGCAGCGACTTAAAATAGTCGCTGGCCATGTCGCACATCTGCATGAGGAACCGCAAGTAGCCCTTCTGTGCTGCGGGTGGTGAATCGGGCCGTTGAAAGACCTCCACGACCCCAACGACTTCCAACTCTGTTCTCACGGGACCGAGAATCAGGAGAAAATCCGTCGGGTTGGCTTCCCCGTTGTTTTCGCCGCTTCCCGATTGGGGCGGGACCAGGACGGCCTCTCCCGTCTGTAACACCCGTTGAAGCAAGCGATTATGCTTCTGCCGGGCTTCATCATCTTCGGCCAGACGGGTTTGCTGGAGATTCATCTGATAGGTGAGATTGATCCGGCCAGGACCTTCCACCGTCCAAAAAACGCCGCCCAGGGCTGCCAGGGCCGAAACCACCCGCGGCAAAAACTCCGCACAATACTGATCGGGCGTGAGTTCCGACCGTGAGGAAAGCTCGGCAATCTCCGCGACCAGTTGCCTGATCTGTTGCCGCGTCTGTTCGATAAGTTGCGGATCGAGTGGTTGTTCAGTGCTCATGCCGCGCTGCTATCTTATGCGCTGATCCGGGTCTCCAATCAGAGGGCAAACCTCCGATCACCTGCGGGCCTGGCCTTCTTTTCATTGTAGCGGATTCTGCCAAACGGATGCGTCCTCATCTGAATGGCACAGGGCCAGAGACCCCTCACAAGACTATAGCCTACAAATTGGTCCGAAGGATCAGTCGGTGTCTGTGGATATGGGAGTCGCAGTCGTTAAAGGTCAAAAGGCCAGGCCACCGCTGAGAAAAACGGAGGCGTCAGGCTTGTATTTGTCGGTCCAACCGGCCTCATAAACAAGTTCACGCGAGAAGGCCAGTCCGACCTCCGCATACCCGCGTAAGCCTCGCAAGCGGTAGAACTCGAACCCGGTGGCCAACCTCAAATCGTTATAATCCACCTGTTCGGTCGCCCCGATATTGGCCCCGCTGGTCCGTTTGATTGTCCACGAGCCGCCGCCGTAATCGCCACGGATGTACCACCAGACATCCCCCAACGTCTGTTGCGGTAAACGCATGGCAAATCGTGGACTGGGAAAGAAGAGGGCCAGTTCCATGGTGGGGTTGCTCGGATTGTCAACCCAGATTGCCCCACCTGCCGGAAGCATCTTCAATCTTACCCTGTCCAGGTATATTACCCCACCTTTCAGCTTCCAGTTGGGGGTCAGTGCCAGGGTGAGGAATCCCGCCCCTTGAAATCGCAGGCTGTCCGATGTAACTCGCTTGAAGTCGGAATACACCCCGACTCGCATATTGAGTTCCCCTCCAAGGACGGGCGAGACCTGGGGATTCCAGGCAGCGTCGAGGTACGCGTCGTAGGTCACTGCCGGCATATCTGGCGATTCTGGCAAGGCCGTGGAAATTGGCCCATCCCACCAGTGGAAGGCAAAGCCAGGCGTAACGCGGAGCGGCGGCCCGGCAGTCGTTAAAAAGGGAAACGCAAAGGTCGAATAAAGCTCCAAATCATCCACGCCCAAGTCAGATCCCCCAATCCAGGTGAAG
>Ga0068707_1002408_pt1 | contig 13170 bp, 9 predicted proteins | sample YNPNPMetaG_FD_66600 | JGI IMG/M metagenome (GOLD analysis project Ga0068707, IMG submission 66600) | Anoxygenic and chlorotrophic microbial mat microbial communities from Yellowstone National Park, USA - YNP NP MetaG | ecosystem: Environmental > Aquatic > Thermal springs > Hot (42-90C) >... | reverse complement strand
GCCAGCGAACTGGTGTCACAAGGGTTCCTCACCATCGACCGCTACCTCTCCCGCCTCGACGAGGAGCGCCAGCGCCTCCTCGCCGAGCGGGACGCGCTGCAGGTCGCGCGACGGGAGGCGGCCGAGGCGCGGGCTGCGGCCGAAGCGGAGGCTGCCAGGCTGGAAGAGGCACGCCGGCGCCTGGAGCGCCAGTGGCAGGAGGAGCGAGAGCGCTTGCGGCAGCGCGCCGCCGATCAGCTGGGCCGGGCCCTCTCGGAGCTGCAGCAGGCCCGCGAGCGCGGCGAGTTCCCCGGCAAACGGCGCATCGCTGCGCTGCGACACACCGCCCTGGATCTCGGTGCAGGTGAGGCAGCGGCCACCCCAGCCGAGACCCTCGTCCCGGGAGCGCGGGTGGCCATCGACGGCCTCCGGGCGACCGGCGTGGTGGCCCGCCTCCTGGGCGACCGGGCCGAGGTGGTGGTGGGTGCCAAGCGAATCTGGGTGGAACGTTCGGCGTGTCACCGCACGGGCGACTCCCCCACCCCAACCGCAGCCGTCACCACCTCGGGCCCGGAGCTTCCCGAGCCAGCGCGGGAACTCAAGCTGATCGGCCTCACCCAGGAGGAAGCGCGCGAGCGGCTGGAGAGCTTCCTCGACCAGGCCATCCTGGCGGGGGCAAAGATGGTCCGCATCGTGCACGGTCATGGAACCGGCGCCCTGCGGCGGTTGGTGCGGGAGGTGGTGAGCGCCCACCCGGCGGTGGTCCACGTCTCGAGCCCACCGCAGCACCTGGGGGGGACTGGCGTGACCGAGGTGGAGCTGGAATGATGCACCTGGAAGACTGCACCGGGGAGGGGAAGGCTGCGCGACGTTGACCTCTCCCGCGCGGTGATCGCCCGCCTGCGCGACGCGGCCGACATCGTCGCCGTCATCGGCGAGGTGACGACGCTGCGCAAGGCTGGCCGCAACTACATGGGGCTGTGTCCCTTCCACGGCGAGAAGACGCCTTCCTTCTCGGTCTCACGCGACAAGGGCACTTACTACTGCTTCGGCTGCCGCCGCGGCGGGGACGTGATCGACTTCCTGATGGAATTCCACCACTTGAGCTTTGCCGAAGCGGTGGAGCGGCTGGCGGCCCAGTTTGGCGTGGAGCTGCCCCCCGCCTCCCCCGAGGCGCGGCGGCGCCGCAGCGAAGCCGAGATCCTCCAACAGGTGATGGAGGCTGCCCAGGCGTTCTTTGCCAAGCGGCTCGGCGAAGACCGCCCCCGCTCCTACCTGGAACGGCGCGGCGTGTCCCTGGAAACGGCCGCGAGTTTTGGGCTGGGCTACGCGCCGGCCGACTGGCGCCAGCTCTACGATGCCCTGCGAGGAAAGTTCCCGGAGCGGGCGCTCCTTGCGGCCGGTCTCGTCCTGGAGGGGGAATCGGGACGGGTGTGGGACCGCTTCCGAGACCGCGTCACCATCCCCATCCGCTCGGTGCGCGGCAGGGTGATCGCCTTTGGAGGGCGAGCCCTGGGGGACGAACAACCCAAGTACCTCAACTCCCCCGAAACACCGCTCTTTGCCAAGAGCAGCGTCCTCTACTGCCTGGACCGCGCCCTCCCCGCCTTTGCCCGGGCGGAGCGGGCGGTGGTGGTGGAGGGCTACTTCGACTGCATCGCCCTCCAGGCGGTGGGGATCCACGAGGCGGTGGCAACGCTGGGCACGGCCCTCTCCGCCCAGCACGCGCGGGAGCTGGCGCGCCGGGTCCCCCGGGTGGTGGTGTGCTTCGACGGCGACGAGGCCGGCCGCAAGGCGGCGCTTGCCGCGGTCCGCACCCTCCTGGCGGCCGACGTGGAGCCCTACGTGGCGCTGCTGCCCGAGGGTCTCGACCCCGACGATCTGGCCCGCCGGGAAGGCCGGGCAGCGGTCGAAGAGTTGCTGGCCAAGGCCCTCCACGTCAGCGATTTCCTCGTGGCGCAGCTGGGCGACACCCCGCGCCAGCGGCGCGCCAGCCTGGCAGCCGTGCTGGAGGTGGCCGATGCCTCCCCCGACCCGGTGCGCCGCTACACCCTCCGCGAGGTTCTGGCCACCAGCGCAGGGGTTCCCCTGGAGCAGCTGGGCGAACTCGCCGCCCCGCGGGTGGTGGCCCAGGCGAGTGCCAACCATGCCGAACCTCCGCTGGCGGAGCTGGCGCTCCTGCGCTGGCTGCTGGTGGATTCCCACCCCGCGCAGCGGGCCCGCCTTGCCTCGTTCCTCGCCCCCGAGGCCTTCTCCCACAGTGGCACCCGTCTCCTCGCCGAGCAGGCCTGTGCCGCCCTGCAGTCAAGAGAGGCGTGTTCCCTCGAGGGGCTGCTGGGGACGCTGGAGGATGCCGAGGCCCGCCGCGTTGCTGCCGCCGTCGAGCACCTGGCTCCCACCACCCCCGAATCCCGGCAGGGGGAGTGGGTGCGAGTGATGCTGGTGCAGCAGTTGAGCGCCTCCTTGAGCCAGGCCCAGGGTGAGCTGGAGGAGGCCATCCGCCGCAACGATCGCGAGGCGATGGCCCGCTGCACCGGCCGCATCGCCTCGCTCCAGCGCCTCATCCCGACGCTGCGCGACCCCCAGGCGCTGGCCAGCGCGTGGACGGCACTTTCGCCTGCCCCGGGGGAGGAGGACGGTCCACCCCACGGGGGCGGGGGGCGGGACCCTTGAAATTTTCGCCCCCGTGACCGAGATTGATGCGCGTGGAACGCGGCAGGGGGTCGCCGCGAATCTGGTGAGGTGCCCCTCCAGGTGAGGGGGCACCTCGCGTCCATCATGAGGGAACGTTGGGCCAAAAAAAGAGTAAAGCGTGTAGGGACAAGGGCACGGCCAGTGCCCGCGCCAAGACCAAGGACACGCCAGCCGTCCGGCCGACGGCGGCCCGGGAGAAACGTCTGCCCAACGGCGAGCCTGCCAACCTCGCCGAAGCCAAGGCCAACCGCGAGGGGGGTGAGCGGGAAGCTGCGGCCTTGAGCGTCGAGGACAAGTACGTGGAGCTGCCGCGTCTCATGACCCTCGGCCGGGAGCGCGGCTACGTGCTGGTGGACGAGATCCTGGAAATCCTCCCCGAGGACATCACCTCCAACCCGGAGGAACTGGACGAGATCTACCTGCGGTTCACGGAAAACGACATCGAGGTCGTGGAGAGCCAGGAGAAGCTCGCCACCCTCGAGGAAGAGGCCGAGCGGCCCGAGGGGGGCGATGTGGTCCCAGGGCCTGCCTTGGTGGATCCGGCGCTCCTGGAGAAGACCAACGACCCCGTGCGCATGTACCTGCGGGAGATGGGCACGGTCAAGCTCCTCAACCGCGACGGCGAGGTGGCCATCGCCAAGCGTATCGAGGCGGGAGAGGCCAAGGTCTTCTGTGCCCTCGCCTCGTCGGCCACCATTCTCGACCTGTTCCTGCGCGCCAACGAGGCGGCCCGGCGCGACCGGCGGCTGGGCCGCGACATTCTCGCCGGTCTCAACACCGAGCTGGACGAGCGCGGGCGCGTGCGGGTGGCGGAAACCACGAAGCTGTTCCGCCGCATGCGCGAGCTGGACGAGCAGTGCAAGCAACTCAAGGAGCGGCTGCGGCGGTGCAAGAAGGCAACGCGGCGGTTCTCCGAGCTTCTCCAGCAGATCGACGCCCTCAACGGCGACATCTCCGTGCTCATCCGTTCCACCGACTTCACCACCACCACCCGCAACCGGCTCCTCGCCTTCCTGCGGGAGGTGGAGCGCCAGTTTGCCATCCCCATCCAGACCATCCGCAAGGACGAGTCCAAGCTGAAGACCGAGCGCAACGCCGAGCGCCGCGCCTTCTACGAGGAACGGATCCGCCGCTACCGGGCCGAGCTGGCCGCCATCGAGAAGCGGTTCGGCGTGCCCTACGAGGAGCTGCGGCGGGTCATTGCCGAGGTGCGGCAGGGGGAGGAGGAGACGGATCGCGCCAAGCAGGAGCTGATCGTGGCCAACCTCCGCCTGGTGGTCTCCATTGCCAAGAAGTACACCAACCGCGGCCTGCAGTTCTTGGACCTCATCCAGGAGGGCAACATTGGCCTCATGAAGGCGGTGGACAAGTTCGAGTACCGCCGCGGGTACAAGTTCTCCACCTACGCCACCTGGTGGATCCGCCAGGCCATCACCCGCGCCATTGCCGACCAGGCCCGCACCATCCGCATCCCGGTGCACATGATCGAAACCATCAACAAGCTCACCCGCACCCAGCGGCAGCTCGTGCAGGAGCTGGGGAGGGAGCCCACCGCCGACGAGGTGGCCGAGCGCATGGAAATCCCGGTTTCCAAGGTGCGCAAGATCATGAAGATCGCCCAGGAACCCATCTCGCTGGAGACGCCCATCGGCGAGGAGGAGGATTCGCACCTCGGCGACTTCGTGGAGGACCGCACCGCCGTTTCGCCCATCGATGCTGTCATCTCCGCCAGCCTCAAGGCGCAGGCGGATTCGGTGCTGCGCACCTTGACGCCCAGGGAGGCCGAGGTGTTGCGGCGGCGGTTTGGGATGGGGGACGGCACCGAGCACACTCTGGAAGAGGTGGGGAAGGCGTTCAACGTAACGCGGGAGCGCATCCGCCAGATCGAATCCAAGGCGCTGCGCAAGCTGCGCCACCCGAGCCGGGCCAAGCTCCTCAAGCCCTACCTGGACATCATCGGGTGAGGCGGGTGCGCGAGCGGGTCCTGGCGGCAGCGGCGTGTCCCGCCAGCAGCCGTCCCTGCGCTTGCCTGAAGTCTCAACCCGCCTTACAATTCCCCCTCGCTGGGTCCATAGCTCAGCGGTCAGAGCCGCCGGCTCATAACCGGTTGGTCCCAGGTTCGAATCCTGGTGGACCCACTCACAGGTGGAGGATCGGGTGACCCACGAAATCTTGGGGACGATGCACGGTCGCGCGGCGGGTGGGGCGTGAACACCAAGGAAGAGCTGGCTGGTTTCGTCACGTTGCAACGCCTCCTGGACCGCAAGAGCGTCCTCAAGCAGCAGATTGCCACCCCCCCGGAGCCGCTGGTGCAGCTGCGCACGTCAGGGGACTCGCGCCGCGCCGCCCTGGCCGAGAAGCAAGCCCGGCGCGGTGTCCTCTCTGCCGAGCAGGAGCAGCTTGCCAAGGAAATCGAGGATCTGCGCGAGGAGAGGGAGCACTTCCGCAAGCAGAAGTCGTTGGTGACGACGATGAAGCAGCTCACCGCTGTGGTCTCGGAGCTGGACCACGTGGAAGGCCAGCTCAAGTCCCGGGAGGAGCGGCTCTTGGCAGTGATGCAGGAGCTGGAAACGCTGGACGCGGACTTGGCCGTTCTCCAGCGCGAGACCCCCGAGGAGCGCGCGGCCCGGGAAGCAGCGGAGGCCGCCTGGGAAGAGCAGCGGCGCCTCGCCAGCGAAGAGCTGGAGGGTGTGGAGCGGCGCATCCGCGAGGTGGGTCGGCAACTCGGACCGGCCGCCTTTGAGCGCTTCAAGCGCCTGTGGAACTCCCGCCGCCCGCACGCGGTCGTGCCGCTGGACGGAACGGCGTGTTCGGCCTGCCACGCCGAGCTTCGCCCCTCCCTGGTGCAGCAGGTGCGTACCGGCGAGGAGCTGCAGTACTGCGACACCTGCCGCCGTCTGTTGTACGACCCGGACACCGTGAACCCACTGTGGTGAGCGAGCAGCGACTCCTGGTCTGGGTGGACGGCGGGGCGCGGGGGAACCCCGGCGAGGCGGGGTGCGGCATCGTGCTGCAGTGGCCGGACGGCCGCTGCGAGCACCACACCGTGTACCTGGGGAGGACCACCAACAACGTGGCCGAGTACGCTGCCCTCCTCGCCGCCCTGGAGCGCGCAGCCGAAGAGCGGCGCTTCCCAGTCGAGGTGTACTCCGACTCTGAACTTCTAGTGCGCCAGCTCACGGGCAGCTACCGGGTACGGGCCCGCCACCTCCACCCCCTGTGGCAGCGCGCCCGGGAGCTCGCTGCAACTCTGCCCGGCTTTTCGATCTCCCACGTGCCCCGCGAGGAGAACTGCGTGGCGGATCGCCTCGCCAACGCCGCCATCGACACGCACCGCTCCACGCTGCCGCGACCGCGGCCACTGCCATGACCACCGTGGCGCAACGGGTCGCCGAGGTTCGCCAGCGCATCGCTGCTGCGTGTCGGCGCTCGGGCCGCGACGTGAGCGAGGTCCGCCTCGTGGCCGTGAGCAAGACGCAGCCCGCCGCCGCCGTGGCCGAGGCGCTGGCCGCGGGAGTGGACGCAATTGGCGAGAACCGCGTTCAAGAAGCGGCGGCCAAGCGGCCGCTCCTCCCCCCCGACCCGCCCTGGCACCTCATCGGCCCGCTGCAGCAGAACAAGGCGCGCCTGGCACTCGGTGTGTTCGACGTCATCGAGACCGTGGACCGACCGGCCATTGCCGACCGCCTGGAGTCGCTCCTGGCTGCAGAGCAGCGGGTGCTGCCGGTGCTCGTGGAGGTCAACGTCGGGGGGGAACCCCAGAAGAGCGGCGTTGCACCGGCGGACACCCTGGCCCTGGTGGAGCACCTCCTGCAGCGCTGCCCGCACCTGCGCCTGGAGGGCTTGATGACGGTGCCGCCCTACCAGGTGGATCCCGAGCGCTCGCGCCCTTTCTTTGCGGCGCTGCGCTCCCTCGGCGAACGGGTGGCAGCCGCCACGGGCGTGGGCAGGCTCGAACTCTCCATGGGGATGAGCGAGGACTTCGAGGTTGCCATCGAGGAGGGCGCCACGTGGGTTCGGCTCGGCCGGGTCATCTTCGGTGAGCGGCGCACCCCTCCCCCACCGCCGCACCCTCCCGCAACCGTGCTAGTCTGATAGCGAGAGGAGGGCCATCCCCATGACCCGGTTGACCCCACTCGAGATCCAGCGCGCCTCCTTCCCCCGCCGCCTGCAGGGGCTCGATCCGGAGGCGGTTCGCACGTTCCTCTCCCAGGTGGCTGAACAGGTGGAGGAGGACGCCCGCCAGCGCGGGGAACTGCGCGCGCAGATCGCCAAGCTCACGCGGGAGGTGGACGAGTACCGCCAGAGGGTGGACGCGGTGAACGAGGCGTTGGTAGCCGCCCAACACAGCGCGGAACAGACCTTGGCGAAGGCGGAGGCGGAAGCGCAGCGCATCATTGCCGAGGCGCAGACCCTGGCCGACCGGCTCGTCGAAGAGGCGACGCGGCGCACCGAAACTCTAGAGCAGGTGGTGGCACAACTCCGCACCCACCGGCGCACTGCCCGCGCCGACCTCAAGCGGCTCGCCGAGATTCTTGCCGGCGTGATCGCGGATGACGAGGCTGCGGAGCAGCGCGAGGGGGACGTGTCGAAGCTGAGCGTGCTGCGGCCCCGCGATCGGCGCACCCGGAGCGAGCGCTGAGCAGACCGGAGGGGATTGGGGGTCCCGGCCGGCAAGGGGGCCGGCCCGGCTCGCTCCTGCTCCGCGGGGCACGTTCCGTGGCCACCCCGCTGGGATCGGAGGCGGTACGCGGGCCCGAGCAGGGGCATCTTGCTGTCTTTCCCGGTGCGGTGGTGCGCTGCGAGGGGGGCGTGATCACCTTCGTGGGGAGCGAGGCGGAGCACGCCCGCCACTTTTCCCCACCCGATGAGGTCCTCGAGCTCGAGGGCGGCACGGTCCTGCCCGGCTTCGTGGACCCCCACACCCACCTCCCCTTTGCCGGCTACCGCGAGGACGAGTTCGACCGGCGTGCACGTGGCGAGACCTACGCCCAGATTGCCGCCAGCGGGGGGGGCATCGTGAAGACCGTGGCGGCCACGCGGCAGACCAGCGAAGAGGAGCTCCTGACCCTCACCCTCGCCCGCCTCGACCGCCAGCTGCTGGCTGGCACCACCACCACCGAGGCCAAGTCCGGGTACGGGCTGGAGCGGGACACCGAGCTCAAGCAACTGCGCGTGCTGCGCACGGCGGCCGAGCGTCACCCGGTGGAGATTGCCGCCACTGCCATGCCGGCCCACGAGGTCCCCCCCGAGTGGCGCCACGACCCGGACGGCTACGTTGCCCTCGTGCGCCGCGACATCTACCCGGCCATTGCTGCCGCAGGGCTAGCCGAGGGGGTGGACGTCTTCTGCGAACGGGGGGTGTTCTCCCCTGCCCAGACCAGGCTCCTGCTGGCGGACGCCCCGCGCTACGGGTGGCGGATCCACCTCCACGCGGACGAACTGTCGGAGCTGGGGGGCGCGGAGCTGGCGGCGGAGCTGGGCGCCGCCTCTGCCTCGCACCTGCTCCACGTTTCCGACGCAGGCATCGAGGCCCTGGCGCGAGCTGGCGTGGTGGCGGTGGTGCTGCCCGGCGTGTCGTTCTTCCTCCGCGACCGCTACGCCCCCCTCCGTCGCCTCATTGCTGCGGGGGTGCCGGTGGCCCTGGCCACCGATTGCAACCCCGGCTCCTCGCCCACAGAGTCCATGCCCACGGTGATGGCCCTGGCCTGCCTAGGGGCGGGAATGTTCACCGAGGAGGCCATCGTGGCAGCCACCCTCAACGCCGCCGCGGTCCTGGGCCGCGCCCACCGCCTCGGCAGCATCGAACCTGGCAAGCAGGCGGATCTGGTGGTGCTGGACGCCCCGTCGCCCAAGCACCTCGTCTACCACTTCGGGGTCAACCTGGTGCGGCACGTGGTGAAGCACGGCCGGGTCGTGGTCCGCAACGGCCAACCCACTACCACCTCCGGCACGGCTGCCACGCCATCCGACTGACCGTACGTTCCGCCTCGCAGCCACCCTGCGCTGCTGGAGGCGCCTCTGTCGAGACAGCGCTGCCAAGCGTCCTGCCCCACGGTGCGCCACGCCACATAGCGGTCAACAGTGGTATCAGTTGTCGGCCGCTCCCTCGGAAACCAACAGGCCCGGCCCGCACGGCGTGAGGTCAAAGCCCAAGCGGCGCAGTTCCCTTGTGTGGTAGTAGGGCTCCCAGGAGTCTGCCAGCACGACCGGTCTTCCCGACCTCAGGCCAGCGCGAATGCGTGCCGCAAGGTTGCCGGCCGGATCGGGCGCGACCTTAGCGTCATCCACTGCAGTGGGCACGATCTCGACGTCAGGGCGCAACCCACCCCGGAGCTGGACGAGGCGCAGGACGGCGCCGGGGTTGAAGTCAGCGAGCACCAGGGAGCGCTCGGGCACGACGGCGAGAAGCGCGCGCGCATAGCTCTCCGGCCCGTGGTAGCAGCACTTCCAAGGGGAGAGAAAGTAGCTGGCGTTGTCGCGACCGCTCAGGTGGCGGGCGCCGAGATCACCGAAGGAGACGGCGTGCGCCGCCAGCGGGGCGAGGAGGTACAGCCCGGTCTGGAGCAGAATGTGCGCCACTCGCCCGAGCCTGCCGAGGCGAACAGGCCAAAGCGCGAGGCCGCCGACCACGAGGAACGAGCTCATGACGTGGGCGCGAAACGGGCTATAGGTGGAGACGACGACCACCAGGGCCACCACTGCGAGAATCGCAGCGGTCGTGGGCCCCTCGCCACCTGCCGGCCTGCCGCGACGGCCAAAGACCACGGCAAGCACGCCCAGCGGCCCGAGCGCAAAAAGGAGCAGGACGAGGAGGCGAGCGACCCCTCCGGGTGCGCGGGAGAGCTCGAGGAACGATCCCACGGCCCAGCCCCAGCTCGTAGGGGTTCCGGCGAGGTAGCCAGTCAAAGGGTCAGGTGGGGCACCGAGCACCGCGAGCCACACTGGAGCCCCACCGACCACCCCGCCCGCCACCAACGCCAGCCACCGTCGCCGTGGGACTGCCAGCAGCGCCGGCACGGTCAGGAAGAGCGTGAAGGCGTGCACGGCGAGGGCGAGGCCAGCGAGGGAACCGGCGAGCAGGGCGGGCTTGCGGCGATCGGCCGCCGAAGCTGCGAGAACGCAGCCCAAGGAGAGGGCAAGCGCTGGAGCGTACGTCTCGGTGAGCGTCGAGGCCCACCACAGCGGGTGAGCAACGAGGGCAATGGCCGCCGCCGTGTGGGCGGCGCGCGCATCTCCGTGGCGCTGCACAACGGCAAGGAAGAGCAGGCCAACAACGGCGGCACCAGCAGCTGCGGAAAGTAGGTTGAGGCTGGAAACCGGGTCGAGCCACGGGGTGAGGGCAAGCCAGACGCGTGCCATCACGACCCATCCCGGGTGGTCGCCGGGGTTGAAGCTGGGCAGGTACGAGGCCAGGGCGTAGATCGTGAGTTTGGCGCTGTCCGCCCACATCGGCCCCCGTGCGCCGGTGGCCGCGTACAGGCCCAACGCAGCAAGAGCCCAAATAAGGCCGGGCCATCTGCGTGGCATGCCGGGATGCTAGCACGCGGGGATTTGGTGTGGCTACAATCGCACGATGCTTCCCGGCGTCCACACCCATGCGGTGCACAACACCGACCAGACGGTGACGCTGCTCCACATGCGCGACATCGGGCGTTACAACGACTGGGTCTTTTCCTACCTGGCTCCGCACATCCGCGGTCGCGTCCTCGAAGTGGGCTGCGGCATCGGCACCTACAGCGTTCGCCTGCGCGAGCACGCCGCGCATCTCACCTGCGTCGACATGGTGCCAACCTACGCCGCTGAGGTGCGGCAGCGGCTCGCGGGCTACCCGCACAGTGGCGTCGTGCTCGGCATGCTCGGCGGCGGACTGGCGTTTCGGCCCGCCTCGTTCGACACCATCGTGTGTCTGAACGTCATCGAGCACGTGGAGGACGACCACGGCGCGCTCAAGCTGCTGCACTCGTACCTCGCGCCCGGTGGTTGCCTGCTCGTCCAGGTGCCGGCCCACCAGTGGCTGTTCGGGTCCATTGATGCGTGCCTTGGCCACTATCGCCGTTACACGGCGCGCTCGCTCAGGGAAGCGCTCCGGCAGGGAGGATTCGCCATCGAGCTCGAGCCCACCTACCTCTACGCCCTGGCCATCCCAGGCTGGTGGCTGATCGGGCGGGTGGCACGACGAAGAGCGGTACCGGAGGCGAGCGTACGGATCGCGAACGTGCTCGCCGCGCTGTCGCGCGCGATCGAGAGCGTGATCCGGCCCCCGTTTGGCCTGACCGTGCTGGCGGTAGGCCGGGTCAGCGAAAGGGGGTGATCCGACCTCTCGCAGGGACCCGAAGCTGCGGGGTGATGCCCCGTGCTCAGGCGCGCTCGAGCTTGGCCAGGGAAGGGATGAGCGTCTTCCGGCCCACCCGGTCGAAGAAAATCACGAGCCTGGTCTGGGCTGCCCCCGCCTGGACCTGGAGGATCACCCCAGAGCCAAAGGTAGGGTGGCGGACCTTGAGTCCCGGCCGCCACCCATCCGGGTGGGGCGAGCGGCTGCCGCTGCGCGCCCCCAGAGCTGCTGAGCCGGTGCTCTCCCCAGCGGCAACGCCCGCTCCACCCCGCGACGGCCCCCCTGGTGGGGGCAGGTGCAAGCGGAACGGATCGCGGCCAGCAAGGGCGGCTCGGTTCTCCACCAGCTCCCGCGGGATCTCGAGCAGGAACGGCGAGGGCCGGCCCGGCATCAGCTGCCCGTGCAGCCGGCGCACCCGGGCAGTGACGAGGACGAGGCGACGGCGCGCCCGGGTCATGCCCACGTAGGCGAGCCGCCGCTCCTCCTCCAGCTCCTCGGGGTCGTGCCGACCCTCGCGCCGCAGGGGCAGGAGTCCGTCCTCGAGACCGGTGAGGAACACGGTGTCGAACTCCAGCCCCTTGGCCGCGTGGAGGGTGGACAGCACCACCGCCCCTTCCTCGGCCCGCACATCGGCATCCGAAAGCAGCGCCACCTCGTCCAGAAACCCGGCAAGGTCCAACCCGCGCTCGCCCGCCTCGGCGGCAGCTGCCACCAGCTGGTCCAGGTTGGCGCGGCGCGCGCGGTCCTCCTCGTCCTCGCCGCGGTACTGCTCGGCGAGCCCCGACTGCAGGAGGAGCGTCTCCACCACCCGAGCCGGGGGGGCATCCTGGGCGAGGGCCGTGAGCTCGTGGAGCAACTGGAAGAACCGGGCGAGGGCCGTATGCGCCCGCGGCGTGAGCCCTTCGGGCAACTGCCGGGCCACCGCCGGCAGCGGCTGTCCGCTGTGCTGCGATGCCGCCTCGAGGAGATCCAGGGTCACGGCGCCGATCCCCCGGGCGGGGACCTGGATGGCGCGGCGAAACGCGATGGTATCGTCGGGGGTGACCAGCAGCCGGAGGTAGGCCAGGGCGTCGCGCACCTCCGCCCGCTCCCAGAAGCGCACCCCTCCCACCACCACGTACGGGATGGCGCGACGCACCAGCTCGCTCTCCAGCGGCCGCGACTGGGCGTTGATGCGGAAGAGCACGGCCACGCTCGAGGTGGGCTCCCGCCGGCGGATGGCCTCCACCTCGTCGGCGACAAAGCTGGCCTCCTCGGTCTCGTCGCGGGCCTGGTAGATGGTCACGGGCCCACCGCTCCCCACCTCGGAGCGCAGCTGCTTGGGCCGCCGCTGCAGGTTGTTGGCAATCACCGCTGCAGCGACCCGGAGGATGGGCTCGGTGGAGCGGTAGTTGCGGGGGAGGGTGACCACCGTGGCGTCGGGGTAGCTGTCCTCGAAGCGGAGAATGTTCTCCACCCGCGCCCCCCGAAAGCGGTAAATGGCCTGGTCCTCGTCCCCCACCGCCGTGAGGTTGGGCCGCGGCCCCCCCAAGAGCCGCAGGAGGCGCGCCTGGACGGCGTTGGTGTCCTGGTACTCGTCCACCAGCAGCCAGCGGTAGCGTGCCGCAAGGGTGGACCGGATGGCCGGGTGCGCCTCCAGCAGGTGCACCGCCTCCACCAGCATGTCGTCGAAATCGATGGCCCCGGCGCGGCGCAGCTCCTCCTGATACGCCTCCCACACCGCCGCCAGCGTGGGGCTCCCAGCTGCCGCCAGCCGTTCGCCCTCCAGGGTGTTCTTGAGCCGCGAGATGCCCGAGCGGGCCGCGCGCAGGGTGAGTTCGGCGGGGGAGATACCGAGGCGTTTCAGGATCCGGTCGAGGATCTTCCTCTGGTCGTCTTCATCGGCAATGGCGAAGCGCTGGGGGAGCCCCGCCTCGCGGGGGTGGCGGCGCAGCAGCTGCAGGGCAAAGCGGTGAAAGGTGCCCACGAACCCGCCCGCGAGGGGGGTGCCGATCAAGCCGGTGACCCGCTCCGCCATCTCGCCCGCCGCCTTGTTGGTGAAGGTGACGGCAAGGATCTCGTCGGGGCGAGCCATGCCCGTGGCGAGCAGGTAGGCGATGCGGAAGGTGAGAACGCGAGTCTTGCCGGAACCTGCCCCCGCCACCACCAGGAGCGGTCCTTCC
>Ga0068707_1002407_pt1 | contig 13172 bp, 11 predicted proteins | sample YNPNPMetaG_FD_66600 | JGI IMG/M metagenome (GOLD analysis project Ga0068707, IMG submission 66600) | Anoxygenic and chlorotrophic microbial mat microbial communities from Yellowstone National Park, USA - YNP NP MetaG | ecosystem: Environmental > Aquatic > Thermal springs > Hot (42-90C) >... | reverse complement strand
AAGAGAAAGGTCCTCGAGCTCCTCGAGTCGTCCCCGGCAGCGCTGACGGCTCTCAGATCCAGGTTCCGCTACATCATGGTGGACGAGTTCCAGGATACCGACGAGGTCCAGTGGAGGATCCTCGAGCTGCTCGGCGCCGAGAAGCAGGGCGGCCGCCTCGCAGGGGACAAGATCTTCCTGGTCGGAGACGAGAAACAGTCGATATTCCGCTTTCGGGGCGCAGACCTTCCGGTGTTCAAGCAGGCCCGGGCAGAACTCCTCCAGGCCAACCAGAGGGCCGGCACTTGCGCAGCGCCCCTGGTCCTCGAGCACAATCGGCACTACCTCCCCTCTGAGAGGGAGAGAGCGGGGGATATCAGGTTCAACCAGAACTTTCGCTCCGACGGCGCCCTGGTCGCGTTTTTCAATGACTTCTTCGGCTGGCTGTTCACTGAAGCCGACCCCGGACCCTTTCATGCCGCACCCGAACCCATGAGCGTGGCCGGGAACAAGGAGGGCCGCGGGGCCGTCGACCTCCATATCGTGCTCCAAGAGGCGCCGGGCGGCGCCGAGCAGGCCGAGTTCGAGTTGGCTGCCTGCCTGGCCCGAGACCTCGCCGCTGAGTGGAAGGGCCACCCGACCGCCCTGCTCATCCGCTCGCGGACAGCCCTGGAGCACCTGGAGCGCGCCTTGCAGAAGGCCGGCGTGCACTACAGGGTCCATAGCGGCATCGGTTATTACCAGAGCAGCGAGGTCAAGGATCTATGGCTCGCCCTGGCGTGCATCACCAACCCCCACGACGACATGAACCTCGTCGGGCTTTTGAGATCGCCCCTGATGGGGCTGAGCGACGTGGATATCTGGCGGATTGCCGCCTCGCGTGCAGACCCCGGCCAAAGCCTCTTTTCCGCCATGAGGGGCCTCGAGGAGTATGGGCCAGCCTACGCGATGCTCGACCGGTGGGTCCGCCTCAAGAAGGAGCGCACTCTCGAGGAACTTCTCGAGCTCGTCGTCCAGGAATCGGGGTATGTCCTCCCCTCGTTGTGCGCCCCTGGATGGGAGCAGCGGCTTGCCAACATCGAAAAACTCTTCGACATAGCTTCGGCCTTTTCCAGGGTCTCCCCGTCGCTTGAGTCGTTTGTCGGCTACCTGGACATGCTGATCCGCACAGAGGTCCGGGAGCAGGACAACCCTGTCCACGTGGAGGAGGACGCCCCTGTCCACGTGATGACCATCCATGCGGCCAAGGGTCTCCAATTCTCCACCGTTATTTTGGCTGACGCCTTTCGGGCCGTGCGGGCCGATGCCGAGCCGCACCTTGTCAGGATGGATGACGGCCGTATACGCGTGGCATTCAAGGTCCCTCTGGAGATACCCGGCCAAGAGGAGATCGAACCTGAGTACTTCAAGGCTGCCAAGAAATGCGTCGACCGGCAGATCGAGGCGGAGACAAAACGACTTCTCTACGTGGCGCTCACCAGGGCGATCCACAACGTGATCATCGTGGGGTCGGAGCGGCCGGGCCGTGGCGGCCACTCCTCACCCTTCCGAAAGTGGCTCTACGAATTTCTCGAGCTCCCGGACAAGCTCGATGCCTCTATGGCCGGCAGGAGAAACGTCAAAGGCGTCCGTATCATGATACACGGGCCTGGCTCACGGTTCCTCGAAGAAGATGCCGGCCGGCTCCAGGTCCCTTCATGGGAGGCGATCAAAGCGATCGCGGACAATGCTCCGCCGATAACCGTCCGCCGGGTCGAGGCAGCCCGGACGACCACCCTGACGCCCTCCAAAAAGGAGCATGCCTCCGCGATCGCGCCTGACATCGTGCTCGAGAAGGCATTCATCCCGTTCGGGAACGCCGTCCGGCCACGGGAGCCGTGGCGCGATCACCCCCTGGCGGCAACCCTTTCCCGGAGGATGGGAGAGATCGTGCACCAGGCGCTCGCCCGGATGCAGTGGGACGAACGCTCGATGAGGGCAGCTGTCTCGAGCCTCGCGGGCCAGCTCCTCTCGCCCGACCTCCTGGATGCGGCGACAGCAGCCCTTTTGGAACATGTGGGCAATGTGCGGCGCTCAGCCCTCTGGGGCCTCATCGAGCAGGCCAGGCAACGATACCACGAGCTGGATTTTTCTCTCTATCGCGACGGGCGGCTGATCACCGGGACCATCGACCTCTTGTGCAGATTCGAGGAGGGGTGGCGCATCTACGATTGGAAGACGGTCACGGCCCTCTCGGAGGGGGAGGCGGCGCAGATCGTTCGAGAACACGGCTACGACGAGCAGGTAAAGGCCTACTATTGGGCCGTCAGTGAGCTCGCAGGGGAGGAGCCTCTCAGCGCCTCTATTGTGTTGACCGGCTGGGGGGTCTGTGAAATGACGAGGCAGCCTGCTGCACGAGCGCCCGCGCTGCAATGTCTCTGAGGGCCTCGATCTCCTCGGAAAAAGACAGGCCCTCGAGATATCGGCAGGCCTCGGCTGCGTAGTTCGATGCACTGTCGGTGGACCGGTCCAGATAGCCCTCTCGAGCGAGGAACGCCGCACACCTTCGAAGCGCGGCCTCTCTCTGGGGCCTCGACAGCCCGGCGGAGGCGAGGACACTCTCTTGCGGACGCTCCCCCCTCGCCAGCAGCAATGGGTAGGTCAATTCGGGCTCGACCAGCTCGGCCGATCTCTCCTCGAGGATGCCCCGCCAGGATCTGACGTCATCGGCGATGCGGATCACCCTGCCCAGCGCCTCGCCGTAGCCGGACAACGCCCTCACCTCGGACTCTTCAGCCCCGCCCAACCGTGCGCCCACACGGGCACTGAGAGACACAATGAGCGAGATCTTTCCCGCTACGACCGAAAAGCACTCCTCCACGCCGCCTCTTTCGGTCTCGGGGCCAACGTCCAGGTCCAGGGAGAGGATTTGGGCCTGCAATTCCGCAGAACGAAGCGATGTCTCGAGCATATCTTGGATGATCTGCTGAGTGCCGTCCGCGATGATGAGCGATGCCGCCCTGGCAAAAAAGAAATCGCCCAACAGTACATCCATGGATTCCCTCTGATGCCGCGCCGCGCTCTCGGCGGCCTCTGCCTCCCCGCCGTTCCGGCTCCACCGGCCGACGCGCTCGTGGAGCAAGGACGCGTAATGGACCATCTCGATCGCCGCAGCCATCTTTATCGCCCGATCCTCTGGGGCGCCGTACCTCCTGGCGGACAGCAGCAGGAGCCACGCCCTCACGGGGAAGGCCCTTTCCTCGGCGGGCATCGTATACGCGCTCCCCTGGAGATAGGCCTTGACCTCTTCGGGCAGAAGACTCTCCACCAGGGCCGCCGACCGCTCGACAGCGTCGCCGAGCAACCGCTCCACACTAGTGCTTGCCGGTATCATTCTCTGCCTTTCGCTGCCTATCACACCAACATCCCGTTCAACGGCCTTGGAGAACGGTGCGCCATGGGGCACCCTCCAACTCACTCCAAATCAACAAAAATAGGTCTGTCCCCTTTTTCTTTTTTCTTCTGGCCCTTCTCCGACAATGTAGATGGCCTTGAGCTTCTTCGCACCCATGACCGCACCGAGCCCTCCACGACCCAGCGTCCCGCCCGCATCGGTCAAGGCCATTGCGCAAGGGAGCAGAGCCTCGCCGGCTGGACCGATTGCGATCACGCTGCCCGAGGACCCGTGCCTGCCTCGCAGGAGCGAGGCCGTCTCGTGAATCCCCCTGCCGACAAGCTGGGACGCATCGTGAAAGGCTGCGGCCTCGCTGCTGACAGTCACATACACCGGTGAGGCCGCCTGTCCGAGAATCACGATATGATCGTACCCTGCCCACTTCATCCGGGCGCCGAAGGACATGCTTCCCGAGGCGGCAGCCACCGCGCCGGTCAGAGGGAATTTGGTCGTGGCCATCACGCGTGAGGAACCCGGGGCGAGGGTCCCTACGAGAGGTCCTGCGCCCAGGATCACGGGGTTGTCAGGGCCGAGAGGGTCGGTGCCGGGACGCGAAAAGGAGTGAAAAAGGACGTTGTTCATGCCGAATCCGCCGAGAAATCGCTCGGCAGCGTTCAGATCCAGGGTCTCGGTCCTGAACGAGCGCTCGGTGAGGTCGAGGACGAGGACCGTGCCGGCAAAGCCGAAGTACTCATTCATGCGCTGGGGCCTCTTTCTCTTGCTCCAGGGCGCCGTAGACACAATAGTCTGCACACAGACCGCACCCCGTGCAGCTATCGAGGAACACGATGCGCGGGGCCTCCCCTGCGTCCCCGCTATCCTCCACACTGAGGTTGGCGAACGAAGGGTCGAAGACCCCCTTGTGCGTCATGGAACAGATCAGCTGGCAACTCCTGCACAACGTGCAGGAGCCGGCACGCACAGAAATCGTGACTCGCTGATGTTCCATGGGCAGTATCGAGATCCCTTCACGCGCTCGCGCGGCCACTGTACTGTGTGCCGCAGTCAGCCCCTCCTGGATCGCCTCGACCAGGACCCCTGCGATAGGCCGACCGGTGCCCGGCCACGCCTTCCCGGGGTGCGAGACGACCCCCTACCCACTGTACCTGGGGTTGGGGCAGCGTCGGAAAGGCGGCCCCTCACCTTCTCTGGTCGAGGATGCTGTCTGTGGAAAAATCGTACAGTGCCTCTGTCTCGCCCCTGGAGCGAACCGCAAGCTTCGTCCCGTTCCCCACCTGCCCGATCTCGCCTGCCCATATCCCGCGGTCGCGAAATCGCGCGAGGCATTCGGCCGCGTATCTCTTCTCTGCGGCGAGGACAAAGCCATAGCTCGGATATACCCTGTACCAATCTTCGGCAGAGATGCCCTGCGGGACCTCGATCGCATCCAGGTCGACCTCTCCCCCGACCCCCGAGGCCTCCAACAGCACGGCTATGGTCCCGAGGATCCCGCACATGCTCACATCCCGCGCCGCGCTGCAGATCCCGTCCTCTGCCAACCCGACCATCACCTCGAGGTCGCCGCTGAGCTTCTCGCTGGTCTTCCTGTAGTGCGAGTCCCAATTGAGGATGAAGTCGCCCCAGCGCCTTCCGTCAAGATCCACCGCGAGCACGAGGGCCTGGCCTGGCCGCGCACCCGAGCCTGGAAGCAGCGCCTTCGCCTCTCCCAGGACGCTCACGACGAGGCACGTGGACCCCTCCTCCGCGATGAGGTGGCCCCCGACCATGGGGATCCTCAGGCGCAGGCACTCCTCCCGGATGCCGGACAAGACCTCTTGCAACGGCCTCCCCGAGAGGCCGGCCAGGGTATTGACCATGGCGATCGGCCGCCCACCCATTGCGTAGATGTCGTTCGCATTGACCAGCACACCAGCCCTTCCCGCCTCGCGAGGCGCGTGCGCGACCAGCGAAGGGAGGATCCCGTCCGTGGCCAAAAGGAGAAACCCTTTCCCGGATGCCTGCAAAACAGCCGCATCGTCTCCTGGGCCTCTCAGGGTCCTGCCGAAATCGGTGACACCCTCTAGGGCACGCATGACCTCGCCGATGGCCCGCTTTCTCGAGACGCCGGGGTACGCTCTCAGTGTCTCGACCAGCTCCCTCAAGTCGTTCCTCACGCTTCAGCCACCTCGACCTCCATGAGCATGTGCGGCACCCCGCAGTAGTCCGGGATCTCTTGCAGGCGGCGCCACCCGCAGCGTTCGAAGAAGCCTACCCGAGGCATCTGGACGTAAGCGACGAGGCGCCTGCCGCCTCGTGCCCTGACCTCTGCCTGGGCCTTCTCGACCAGGAGGCGGCCGCATCCCCCGCGAAAACCCTGTCTCACAGCGAGTCTGCTGCCCCGCCACGTGCCGTCGTCTCGAGTGGGGGAGATACGAACGGTGCCGACAGGAACGGCGTCCAGGGAGGCGAGGATATACACGGATCCCCTCTCGCCGTCCTCCCCTGCCGCGCCGCCGCCAAGCCGAAGACCCTGCTCCTCGACGAACACCTCGTGCCATATCCGCAGACACTCCTGAATCTCCTCGCCGCTTTCCGCGACCCTGCACGTTATCCCTCGGGCCCCGGAGGCGCCGTCGCCGGGGATATCTCCGGCTGCATGGGCAAGGTCCTCGAAATCAGGGAGGGCAGAACACCCCCTGCAGCGCACACAGCCTGCCGCAACGGAACGCCACCAAAGTCCGCACTCCTTAAGGATACCGGATGCGTACTCGTAGAGCTCGATACATTCCTCGGGCTCTGGGGGCCTGAGCCCTTGGAGCGGGGTCCCCGGGATGGGCCTCAAGGGCACCAGGAACGGGTAGACCCCGAGCTCGGCAAGTTCCCTGATCCCGTCTTCGGTCACCCGGCGATCCTCTCCAAGCCCGAGCAGAACGAAGCTGCTCACCTGCCCCCTCCCGAACACCCCGACCGCTGCACGCCACGCCTCGCGGAACAGGGCCTGGGGGATGGCAGCCTTGCAGGCCGCACTCCTCTCGAGGACCCGCCTGTCGAAGCTCTCGCAGTGGATGCCTATCGAACAGACCCCGGCATCCTTGAGTTCCTCCATGCGAGAGCGCGAAAGCGGCGGGAGAAGCTGCACGTGGACAGGGAGGCCGGAGGCCGACCGTATGGCTGCACTCGCCTCCCGATAGAGCCTGACCTCTTCTTCGCGATCCCGGGTGCTGCCCGATGTCAGGGTCACGTGCGCCGCCCCTTCCTTCTTCGCTTCCATTGCCACTGCCGCAAGGTCCTCGGCCCTCTTGAGCGCAACCGTCGCCCCCTCCCGCAAGGAAATCCCGATACCGCAGAACCTGCACCCGGCCGGTGTCGACCAGTACTGGCACGTCTGGAGGATCGTCGAGGCCAGGCAATCCTTGCCGTGGAGAAGCGCGATCCTTTTGTACGGAATGCCTTGAGATGTGGTTCGCCGGTAGAAATGCGGCTCGTGAGGGACCTGGACCTCGAGGATGGGTTCGCCCCTCTCGTAGAGGAGCCAACGGCCCTCCTCGTTGGCTACCCGATACGGCGAGGACGAGGCAAAAGAAGATCCCGCAGGAACGCTGGCCGGACTCCCCTGGAGAAGGAGCGTTATGCCCTCTGCAGGGCCTGCGCCGCCTCTGCGGCCGAGGGGTCGCTGGAGGCCGCTGTCCTCGAGAGGGAAACGCACACCCCTGGACTGCAATACTGCCTTGATGCGCGCCGCAGTGCCGCTGCCCCTCAGAGCCATATCACAGAGGTCCCCTCGTCGAGGACATGCCCGATCACGTCGTGGGCGATCTTCACCCCTTCGATGAGGTCCTGCTCGGTCAGTGAGAACAGCCGCATCGGCGCAGGGCATGCCTCGACCTGTATCCCTTCCTCGAGGAGCCTTTTAACATGGGCCTCGAAATCGCCCACGGTCTCGCTCCCCCTGCCCACACCCCGGCGTACGCAATGGATCCCGTCCGCGAAGAAGATCACGCGCGTCTCGAGCCCTCGGCCTCGCGCCGAGCGGGCGTACCGGAGCGCCGTGTAGGGCTTGAGGGACGAGTACGGCCCTTCGGAGACCATGATGACGACGCGGGAGATCGTGGCCATGGAACAGTGCTCAGTCGTTCTTCGTGCGGGGCCGGGCCTTGAGCCTCTCGATCGAAGGGACGAGGGTGTCGTCCTTTTTGGTCCTGAAGGTTATCTTGGTGTCGATCTCCAGGGAGATGCCGTCGAGCACATCCTTGGTCAGCCGGGTGGGGTCGATCCTGGAAAGAAACCGCTGAATCTCCCGCTGGAAGATCGAGAAAAGCTCTTTCTTGCTCTTTTCGCTCTGCTTGATGAGGTAGTTGACCGCCTCCCTGGGGATGTTGAACTCGGTCATGGTCTTGCGGATGCTCTCTTCGGTGAGGAACAGCATCCCTGCGCCCATGAAGAGCGCCCGTTTCAAGGTCTCCGGCAAAAAGGTGTCAAGCAGTTTCGCCAGCGAGGATTCCTGGGACGGGCGCGGCTCTTTTTCCAGGGCGCTTTTTTCCATGGCAGACCTCCCTCTCTCTGCGGTAGGTGCGATCGGTCCCTATTCTATCCAAATCCTCGCCGGTGAGGCAAACCCGTCCCCCCCACTCGCCCAAGACAAAGCCCGGGACGAACGCCACCGTGGGGATACGCTGGCAACAAAGGGGCGGGGGCCGACGGGCCGCAGTACGGATCGCGGCCTGGTCTTCCGGTTAGAGCGTTCTGCGCGCTTCGAAACACGAGAATCCCTCTTTTCAGTAGGGCACCAGCGAGATATCATTGGCACCACGAGGCGTCCCCCGGGAAGTGTCTTCCCCCCTGCTGTGCAAGGGTTGGAGGCGGAGCATAGGGCAACGTGGAGAGAGACCGGTGAAGAGACGATGACCCAGCAGGCGAGTCCATTGCGTCACTACCCGGCCGCCATGGTGAACATTACCAACCGGTGCACGCTCCGGTGCGCCCACTGCTTTGTCTATCGCGACGGCAACCCCAACGAGCGCGACCAAGAGATGGATACACCCACGATGCTCGCCAGGCTGGCGGAAACGCAGCGGCTGTTCGGCATCCAGCACATGCTCTGGATGGGAGGGGAGCCTCTGCTCAGGCCGGACGTCGTCCGGGAGGGAACGCGCTTGTTCCCGACCAACACGGTCACCACAAACGGCACACTCGACCTGATCGATCTGCCTCGTTGCACCTACGTCGTCTCCATCGACGGCCCGCCCGAGTGCAATGACGCCATACGCGGAAAGGGCGCCTTCGACAAGGTGATGGAGACCCTGAGGCGGGTCCCGGACAGATTCGAGCCAAAGATCGTCTGCCAGTGCGTGGTGACGAGACGCAACGAGAGCGCCCTGGAGGAGTTGGTCAGGCTCTTGCGGCCCACGCGCGTCGACGGGTTGACCTTCTCCTTTTACGTCCCCCGCCTCCACGACACGTCCGATCTCACATGGGGCTCACTCGAACGGCGGGACAGTGCCGTAAGGGAGGTGATGAGGCTCAAGGAACGTTATCCGGACTTTGTCTGGAACAAGAAGCGAAGCCTCGAACTGATGCTCTCGAAAACCGCAAAGGCCGTCACGGACGATTGCCCTGCCAAGAGGTTCGTCCTTCCCCTGTATCTCCAAGGCAACGAGTTCGTCACTCCTTACTGTTGCTACGGCAACGATGTGGACTGCACCCTGTGCGGTGCGTGGGTCGTCTTTCATCTCGCTGCCAAGCTCGAACAATGGGCGCCACACTCCCGCTGAAGGTTCAAAAGGGAGGCTTTCTCACCCTCCCTCGAACTGAGGCAGTACGACGATCTCGTCACCCGGGGTAAGTTCGGTTGCAAGCCCCTTGAGGCGCTCGATACTGGTCCCGTTCACCAGGATCGCCACGCCGTTGAGAAGGCCTGTGCCGTCAAAGACAGTGCTGCGCCATGGGTCGCCATACTGATCGGCGAGCGTCTCGAGCAGCCCCTTGACGTCGGCGGCAACCAGACGCCGGCGCCGGATGCCTGCGATCCTGCCTATATAGCCAAGAAACGTTACGGTCATTGGGGCACCCTGGATCGGTTGATGCGCGGCGTGTTTTATACTAAACTTTTCGGTCTTGTTGCATCAAGAGCCCCCCACGCCTGGAGACAACCGTATGAAGCGATACGCGGTACTGCCCTATGAACGCCGCGAGGCGACCCGTGGCTATACGGACCGGCTCCTTAAAATCGACCTTGACTCCCACTCGCTCTCCATAGAAGAGATCCCGGAAGAGATCCGGACCCGCTTCGTCGGCGGCCGCGGCTATTGTCTCAAGCTCGTCTTCGACGGAACCCATGCAGGCACGCGCTTCGACAGCCCTGAAAACGTACTCGCACTTGCAGGGGGGCCGTTCTGCGGCGAGACCGCGTGGCCCGGGACCGGCAAGTTCATCGCCGGCTCCATATCGCCTCTTACCGGCACCTTTTGCGATTCCAATGTCGGCGGGCACTTCTTCCCCCTGGTCAAGCTCGCAGGGTTCGACGCAGTCTCGATCACCGGGGTCTCCAGAGAGGACGTCATGGTCTTTATCGATGGCGACCGGGCCGAGGTGAGCATCGTCGAGGCCCCGGATACCGGCGGCTGGTCTCTGCTCGGCGCAGAGGGCCTGCTCGAGCGATGGAAAGGGGACGGCGACGTGCGCAATGTCGCCTTGCTGAACACGGGCAAGGCCGCGGCGACGACCTCCTTCGGCTGTCTCAACAGCGTCTACTACGACGTCAAGCGGGGCAGGGCCCGCGCGAAGCAGGCGGGCAGGGGGGGCATGGGCACGGTGATGCGGCGCAAGGGGCTCTGGGGAATAGCGGTGCGCAGCAATCACCCCAAGGCCGTGGCGAATCATCCTGCCGACATAGACCGGGTCCGGCGAGCCGGCAACCGCCTGAGGAGGGTGATCCAAGAGGTGGACCCCAAGGCGATGCGCATGTATGCCCAGGGGACGACCTCCCTGATCGATATGATGAACGCCTCGGACATCCTCCCCGTGAACAACTATCAGTACGGCCGCTCGGCAGAAGCCCACAGGGTCTCAGGCGATGTGTTCGAGAGGGGTTACTTTGCTCAGGGCATGCCCGACGGGTGCTTTTTCGGCTGCACGCTTGCCTGCACCAAGGGGTGCGACCGATACGTGCTCAAGAGCGGCCCCTATCAGGGCATGTGCGTGGCAGTGGATGGGCCCGAGTACGAGACCGCGGCCTCGGTGACCAACATGGGCGTTTTCGACCCTGATTTTCACATGGAATACGCCTGGTACTGCGACGAGTACGGCCTGGACACGATCAGTACCGGGGTCACGATCGCCTTCTTGTGCGAGGCCTTCGAAAGAGGATACCTCACACGCGAGGATACCGACGGTCTCGAACTCGCCTTTGGCAACGTCGGGGCGATCTCTCAGCTGCTTCACCGGCTTCCCGAGGGAAAGGGGTTTGCCCTCGAGGCAGGCCGCGGCATCCGCCATCTCAAGACCTGGATCGCAGGCCTGTGCGCAGCCCGCAGCGGCAGGCGGCCAGAGGAGATCCACCGAGAGCTCTCCGACTTCGGGATGGAGTGCAAGGGGCTCGAGTTCTCTCTGTACGTGACCAAGGAGTCTTTGGCCCAGCAGGGCGGCTACGGCTTTGCCCTCAAGGGCGCACAACATGACGAGGCCTGGCTCATCGCCCTCGATCAGATAAAAGGGGAACTGCCCACCTTTGAACTCAAAGCAAAGGCATTGAAGTGGTTCCCGCTTTTCAGGACATGGTTCAATATGGCCGGTTTGTGCAAGCTGCCGTGGATCGATGTCCGCCACCCCGAGGCCCAGTACACACAGGAACCGGCCAAGAACCTGCCCACCGTGGAGCTCTACCTCGAACTGGTCAACGGCACGCTCGGGACCGAAAAGACCCTGGAGGATCTCTTGCGCGACTCCGAGCGCGTCTACACCTTCCACAAGCTCTTCAACCTCAGACAGGGGTATGGGACCCGCGCGGACGACCGGATCCCCCTGCGGGCCATGGCCCCGGTCTTCCTCAACGAGTACCTCGCGAGGAAGGAATTCTACGACGCCAAGCTCGCGCAGATCCTCGGCGATGGGAGGCTCGCCGATCTGACCGACCATCAAAGGCTAGAGCTGCTCCAGGCGCACCGGAGGGAGCAGTACGAACGGCTCTGCGACGCGGTCTATGCCGAAAAGGGGTACGACGCTCAGGGCATACCGCTCGAGAGCACGCTTCTCGAGCTTGGCCTCGGCGACCCCGAGCTTCTTGCAATCGCGGGCAAGGCCAGAGAAAGCGCCGCAGGTCGCCGACCGGCCACACCGGCATCCCCCTCCCCACAGGCTGCGAGAAAGCTCGCCAATTAAGAAGACCCCCGGTCTTCGCCCCCATCGCCCCCACCCCTCTCGAGTGCCTCGCGGGCCTCGATGAAAAGATCCCTCCTGACAAGCGGACGGCCATCCAGCTGCGAGGCAGGGATCACGGGCATGAGCGCGTTGGTAAAGACGAGCTCCTCGGCCAGCCGGAGATCCTCTTTCGTCAGCGGCGCCTCCTCGATACCTGGCATCGCGGCCATCAGCCTCGCCCTGGTGATGCCGGGGAGCGCCCCCTCCTCGATCGGGGGGGTGACCACCCTCCCGTCGGCGCACCGGACAAATATGTTCGCAATGTCCGCCTCTGCAATGCGGCCGAACTGGTTGCGCATCACGGCTATATCGGCCGAGGCCTCGAACGCGGCCTTCCGCGCCATAATCGAGGCAAGATACGAGGTGGTCTTGTGACGGCTCAGAAACCCCGCCACTCTGCAGGGCTCCTCGATCACGGCCGCGGCAAGGCCTCTGGCGGCGATATCCTCAGGGTAGGGGATCCCCTCGGAGCCGGTGATGAGAACCGAGGTGGCCGGATCGTCGCAGGGCCACAGCCGCCTTGCATCCCGTCTGGCAAGCGTAATACGGACGGCCCCGCGCTCGAGGGAACGCGCCTTCACGAACAAGCACGCCATGCGGGCAATCCGCTCCACGTCGGGGGGCTGAAAACCCAGCGCCCGAGCGGACGCAGACATCCGGCGGAGGTGGTCTGCGAGATACTCCAGAACCCCACCCCGGACGCGGATCGTCTCGAAGAGCCCCTCACCCCACCGGAAGGCCCTGCTGAAAGGCTCGAGGCGCACGTCACGCACGTCGATGATATCGCCGTCGAGGCAGACGGCCCCGAGTTCTCTCATATGCCTGACCTCGCCACCTCGCCCGACCACTGAATCCCCAATGCCAGGGCCATGCCCCTTGCCTTGTGCAGGGTTTCCTCGTACTCCTTGCGGGGGACACTGTCTGCCACGATGCCGCACCCTGCGGGAAAATACGCCCTCCCTGAGGACTCCATCATGATCGTGCGGATCGCGACATTGAACTCGGCATCGCCTGCCGCATCGCACCAGCCGATCGCCCCTGTGTACACGCTGCGGCGCATGGGCTCGAGTTCGCCGATGATCTCCATGGCGCGCACCTTGGGCGCACCCGTGATGGAGCCCCCGGGCAAGACCGCCTTGAGCAGCGCACCGAGGCCTGCCTCGGGCCGCAAGTGCCCTCGGACCGTGGCGACGAGGTGATGCACGTGAGCGAAGGTCTCGAGGCGGTAGAGATCCGGGACGCACACCGTCCCGGGCAGACAGACGCGCCCGATGTCGTTGCGCTCCACGTCGATGATCATGGTGAGCTCTGCATGGTCCTTGACGCTCTCGCTCAGCGAGGACCGCAGCGCCTCGTCCTCCTCGGGCGTGGCCCCACGCCCCACCGTCCCCTTGATGGGCCTGGT
>Ga0068707_1002405_pt1 | contig 13178 bp, 14 predicted proteins | sample YNPNPMetaG_FD_66600 | JGI IMG/M metagenome (GOLD analysis project Ga0068707, IMG submission 66600) | Anoxygenic and chlorotrophic microbial mat microbial communities from Yellowstone National Park, USA - YNP NP MetaG | ecosystem: Environmental > Aquatic > Thermal springs > Hot (42-90C) >... | reverse complement strand
CCAGAATGTCTCGTGGCCAGATTCCGGCTGAAGCCTCCACTCCAGAATGTCTCGTGGCCAGATTCCGGCTGAAGCCTCCACTCCGGAATCTCTCTCCGACAGACTGCTAGAGCATCGCTTTGGCCTCAAGGCCGGAGCGGTCTACAATAATGATGCGGTGGCGCTCCATACGGATCAGCCCTTCTCGTTCCAGCTCAGCCAGGGCACGCCCTACCACCTCGCGCACGGTGCCCAGTTGGGCCGCCATCTCCTGTTGGGTCATACGTCGCGGAAAGGCTTCCCCCTCAACAGCCTGAGTCAGGAGAAGCCTGGCCAGCCGTGCCCCAACCGGGCGCAGGGAGAGGTCTTCGAGCAAAACTGTCATGTGACGGAGTTTGGTCGTCAAGTCGGTCAAGACAGCCATGGCCAACGCCGGGTACGCACGCACCATCTGCATAAAGTGGCTCTGCTCGATAACGTACACCGTGACATCGGTCCAGGCCATGGCGCTGGCCGGATTGGGGCCGTCGTCCAGAATCGGCACCAAATTGAAAGCTTCCCCAGGCCCCAGCCGCTTCAGTACCTGCTCCCGTCCCTCCGGCGAAAGGTGGTAGATCCGCACCTGACCATGAACGACGAAGTACACTGCCTCCGGAGTTTCACCTTCCAGCAGGATCATCTCGCCACGGCGGAAGGTGCGTTCGTGGACACGGGATGCGATCTCGGCCAGCTCATCCTGGCCAAGCCTGGAGAAGAATGACAACTTGCGCAAGGTCTCAGCGGTAGCGCTCATCAACAGTGCTTCCCTTCTGAAAGTCTGATGTGCCAGGAGTTGGACTCCCGGCACATCAGGCCTCAACAGGATAGGACACCCCTCAGGCGCACGCCCTCGGGACCACAGCCACTCACCAGGGCTCAGTTCTCGGGCACGAGCATCCTGTCGTATTCGTCTTGCAGAAGGCGCTCATGACTGAGTTCCTGATCAACCAGGAAGCGCAACAGGCTCTGCAAGGCCGCGTCATCCGTCATCTCCAACAGTTCCCTGTAGAACCGCTGCGCCTCCCGCTCCTTCTCGATGGCTATGCGCCACCCTTCCTCCAACGTTATTGTGTCACCCATGGACTTTCCTCCGCCTATTGTTCTCCTATCAGACTGCCCACAGTTAACCTGCCCAAAGGGCTGGGAGGAGGTGACGGTTCCTCTGCCTTGCCCGGTCGAGGGGAAGCTTCCCGCTCTTCTCCGAGGCGAACCTCTTCCAGCATCTCAGAGAAGACCGCATCGTGGTAGACCTCGTGGTCACGGACGCGAGCCAGGAGCGCCTTCAACTCCTCATCCTCAATTTCTTCTATCTGCTGGTTGTAGTCCATCGTCACGGCCCGCTCGGCGGCGATGTCGGCTTTCAGCATGGCCGCTGTGTCACGGGAGCGGTCTACCTCGGTGCGCTCCATTTCTGGACGGATGCCCATGCTGGCCAGCTTTTCGGAGAACCAGCCCATGTGCTGCATCTCGTTGATGGCCTGCATCTCCAGTTCGCGGCTGATTTCACAGTCGGGGGTGACAAAGTTGTGGTAGAGGTACTGGAGGATGACGGTGTACTCGTGTTGGACACCCTGTTGCAAGATCTCTGCGGCTCGCGAGGGCCTGCTCACGGTTGCCGCTGCCAGGCTTTCCACCACGGGTTTCACGCCTTCCTCGGCCATCTCATCCGCCAGGTCGGCAAACTGAGCGCGGTGGGCTTCTTCGTCGGAGAGGATGCGCTGCAAGAGGCGCACAATTTTGGGGTCATCAATGGCAGCGATGTGCTTTTTGTACTGAGCGATGGCCCTTTCCTCGGCCATGATGTCGCGGGCCATCCACTCCACCGGCCCGGCGCCGCTCAGATCTACTTCGCCGCGCTCGATGGTCGGGTCGCCGCCCAACTCGACCACGGCCTCCGAGAGCCAGTCCAGGTGGCGCATCTCATCCCTGGCGATGGCCTCGATCTCGCAGGCCTCCCCGCTCTCCCCAATGGCGTAGGCGTGTTGAAGGTACTGGATGATGGCCGCGTGCTCATCCCTGATATCGGCGTTCAACATGTTAATGACTTCGCTCATTCTGCTCTCCTTTTCTGGAATGTGGAGGGGGGGAAGCAAGGCATTGCCTTGCCCCTACCTGTCCAACAAATTCTTCAGCCACGTCGTCTCTTCAGCGGACAGAGAGACTGGCGGCGGTCGGCGGTAATCTATAAAATCCTCATAGCCGCCGTTGTCGTAACAGCGTGTGAAGACAGCCTGCAAATCCAACACCACGTCCGGGTCCGGTTCCCGCAGCGGCACCCGAATGCGGGGCAACCGTCGCTGCAAGGGGACGGGGTACAACTCGAACTGGTAGCGCTCTGGCGCCCGATTCACACTGACCAGGTAGCGCCGCTCCTTCAGGGAAGCGGCCGCCTCTTCAGAGACAGCCACTGTGTGAAGCCCTTCCGAAAGCAAGTCTATCTCCACCAGGTGCGCCGGGCTGTCCAGGATCTCCTGTTGTTTGCGACGGTAGAGGCGATGGCCTTCACCCGGCGTTTTGTTGGCCGGGCTTAACACCTCGATGACGGTGACGACCTCGCCCCCGGCCGTGTGCACGATTTCGACAAAAGGCTCCCGGTGCTCGACGGGGGGAATGGTGAGCATGACCGGGGTATCCGCCTCCACCGTGGCTACCTCAGCCGTCGGCCCAGGCTCACGGATGACTTGAGGGCGTCGTACCAGCACGAGGTCGGGATAAATCAAATGGGGCGGCTCGACCACGTAGAGCCGCTCACCGATGCGGGCGTGATAGCGGGGACGTAACTCCGGTTGAAGCGCATCACGGATGTAAGTGATAAGACTCTGGTGCACACCCGGCCACAGCGTCGGGTCCTCCAGATAAGGGTCCATGCCAGGGAAAGGACTGGGCATTGCTTCACCTCCGGCAGAGGAGAGTGGCTTTCATTCTACCACACCTTGTTTCTCCCTGCAAGAAACACAAGTCCTGAGGCCCCTGCTGCAAGGTGGGGGTAGATCACAGCCGAAGGCAATGCCTTCGGCCCAGGAAAAAGCCTCTGGGTCAACTGTGACAGCTCCCTCGGCTTCACCGAGGGCCTCCCACTACATCCTTTCAGAGCGGGGCTGAGCCAGCCGCATCCCCAGGGCGAACGCTGCCTCCAGGAGGTCAGGGTGCTGTCGGATCGCCCCTTTCTCGTCCACGTCGCCAGCGTGTAGCTCCTCGGAAAACTCAGCGTCCAGAACATCCATGAAGTAACGCATGGTGGTGGCGGCACAGCGGAAGCCCATCTGGACGTGATGGCCAGCCGTGGTGATGAGCGCGCCCTGGCGCGGTTCACCGCTGGGGGTAGGGGGCAGCGGCAGGTGCAACACGTATTTGCGCGCCCACAGACACTGGCAGCGGTCAATGAGGAGTTTGCCCTGAGCACTGATGGCCATGAAGTAGATGGGAGAAGCCAGAATGATACGCTCAGCGCTCAGGAGTTTGGGGTACACCATCTGGTACTCGTCCTGCACCACGCAGTGGCCGGCTTCCCAGCAGCCGTCGCAGGCAATACAGGGGGCGATCTTCAGACGGGCGGCAATGATCCGTTCCACCCTGGCGCCAGCCTGGGCCGCACCCTCCAGCGCCTGTTCCAGCAGGAGATCGGAGTTGCCTCCACGGCGCGGACTGGCCGCTATCCCCAACACGGTGATAGAGGGGTTCATCCTTGACATCTAGGGATTATATGGTATAATTTTCTAAGAAGAATATAGCTTAGAACAGATCGTCTGAATGGGAGGACAAGATGCGGATTCCAAAAATCATCACGGTAACTGAACTATCCCAGAACAGCAGTCGGGTTGTTAATGAAGCTGCCACCGGAGAGCCGATCGTTGTGACCCAGCGCGGCAAGCCGGCTGTGGTGATCATGGATGCTAAAACCTACCAGATGCAGCAAGAGATCCTGGCAGGTGTACGCGAACAACTGCCCACCCGGACCCCTGATTTGACCAAATTGATCGGCATCTTCAAAGCCGCCTTTCCTGGAGAGAAAATAGACTTCTCAAAGATCATGACCCGGCATGGCTACGAGGAGCTTGATGGCAAAACGCATCTGTGATTTTGAGGGCTTTTTGCCTGCAGCGTTATACTGGGATGCCAGCTTTATCGTCAACTTTGCTCACGAAGCGGCAGTTTATCACCGGCAGGCAGCAGATTTCCTCATGCGCCTGGAGGAAAGCCATACCGTCTCCTATGTCTCGACTTTGACGCTGGACGAAGTGTACTTTGTCCTGCTGCAAGCTAACATTGAGCGCGATCACGCCTCTCGCTCCTTCTGGCAGGTGTACAATTCCAATCCAGCAGCAATTGAGCCATACATAGCAGCGCTGGAAGGCCTGACCGAAGAGCTATACACCCACCCCCGTGTCCACATTCTGGCTGCCCATGCTGCTCTTTCCTTCGATGCCCTGAGCGCCATGCGTCAACACCACCTGTTACCCCGTGACGCTTACCATCTGGCGATCATGCGTCACCATAACATTCTCAATCTGGTCACATTGGACGCTGACTTTTTGAGAGTACCAGATATTGTCATCCATACCTGTGTGCCAGCTATCCTGGCTCAGGGTAAATCCTCTCCTTCTCCCTAGCAACCTGTCGGAGTAAACCAGGTGAAGCGTCTTTGAACCCTGGAGTCGAGGCTTTAGCCGGTGAAATAGCCGGATTCCGGCTGAAGCCTCCACTCCAGAATGTCTCGTAGCCGGATTCTGGCTGAAGCCTCCACTCCAGAATGTCTCGTAGCCGGATTCCGGCTGAAGCCTCCACTCCAGAATCTCTCTCCAACAGGCTCCTAGATGTGTTCATCTCTCAGGGCCGAGGCAATCACCTGGTCCACCTTGTCCACCAGGATAAAGTGCATCTTCTCCTGAACTTCTTTGGGCAGGTCGTCCAGGTCTACCTCGTTGCGTTTGGGCAGGATGACCGTTTCCAGGCCAGCCTGGTAGGCGGCCAGGACCTTCTGTTTGATGCCACCCACGGGCAACACCTGACCGCGCAAAGTGACCTCGCCGGTCATGGCCAGGTCCGAGCGGACAGGCCGGCCGGTGAAGAGCGAAGCCAGGGCCGTGGCCATGGTCACCCCGGCTGAAGGACCGTCCTTGGGGATCGCCCCGGCGGGCACGTGGATGTGGATGTCGCTTTCGGCGAAGATGTCTTCGTCAATGCCCAACTCCCGGGCCTTGGCCCGGATATAGCTCAGCGCAGCCTGGGCCGACTCCTTCATCACATCACCCAGTTGACCGGTGATGGTGAATCCGCCTTTGCCTTTCATACGAGTCGCTTCCACGAAGGTGATGTCCCCCCCTGCTGGCGTTACCACCAGGCCGGTGGCCACGCCAGGGATCTCAGTGCGCTCCGCCACTTCGGAGAAGAACCTGGGTTTACCCAGATACTCAGGCACGTCATTCTCCGTCACCACGATGGTCCCGGTATGCCCTTCAGCCACTTTGGTGACGACTTTGCGACACACGGCGCCAATCTGTCGTTCCAGGTTACGCACCCCAGCCTCGCGGGTGTAATCACGGATGATGCGTTGCAATGCACCTGGGGTGAACTCGATTTCCTCCGGTCGCAGGGCATTCTCCCGCAACTGACGAGGGATGAGGTACTGCTGAGCGATGCGGATTTTCTCTTCCTCAATGTAGCCGTCCAGTTCCAGAACTTCCATCCGATCCAGCAAAGGGGCGGGGATCGTGGTCAGAGTATTGGCCGTGGTGATAAACATCACCTGCGACAGGTCAAACGGCACATCCAGGTAGTGGTCGCGGAAATCGGCGTTCTGCTCCGGGTCCAGCACCTCCAGCAAAGCCGAGGAGGGATCGCCGCGCCAGTCGGTGCCCACCTTGTCCACTTCGTCCAGCATGAAGACGGGGTTTTTGGAACCTGCCCGGCGGATGGCCTGGATGATACGTCCCGGCAACGCTCCCACGTAAGTGCGCCGGAAGCCGCGGATCTCGGCCTCGTCGCGGACACCGCCCAGGCTCATGCGCACAAACTTGCGCCCCAAAGCCCGGGCGATGGACTGCCCCAGCGAAGTCTTGCCTGTGCCAGGCGGGCCGACAAAGCAAAGGATGGCCCCCAGGCGTTCCTTGCGGATATAATCCGTGGGTTCCTTCTCTTCGGCTTCGCGCTCCGGCTGCCGCTCCAGGCGCATCTTGCGCACGGCCAGGTACTCCAGGATGCGCTCCTTGATCTCCTCCAGGTCGTAGTGGTCTTCGTCGAGGATGCGACGGGCGCGGGCGATGTCCAGGTTGTCCTCTGTGGCCACGTTCCAGGGCAGGTCTGTCAGCCAGTCGAGGTAGGTTTTGATCACGGAATACTCGGCCGCGGCGGTGGGCATCTTGGCCAGGCGGTCCAATTCCCGTCGGGCTTCTTTCTCCACCTCCTCGGGCATCCCGGCCTCAGCGATCTTCCGCCGGTATTCCTCGACCTCCAGGCTCTGCTCGTCCTCCTCGCCCAGTTCCTTCTTGATGGCTTTGAGCTGCTCCCGCAGGAAGTACTCCCGCTGCACCTTCTCCATCTCTGACTGGGCTTCGGTGCGGATCTTCCGCCCCAGTTCCATCACCTCGATCTCCCGGTCCAGCAGCGTCATCAGCTTGTGCAACTTGTCTCGGACATGGTCCAGCGCCAGGATCTCCTGGGCGTCGGCCAGTTCCAGGCGCAGGTTGACAGCCACGGCGTAGGCCAGTTGGCGCGGGTCTTCTATGCCGGCAATGGCCATCACCACTTCGTTCGGCACCTGAGGCATCAGCGAGATCAGGCGGCCAACGGCCTCGGAGACGTTGCGCATCAGAGCCTTCAGTTCGATCGTTTCCTCAACCTGGTCAGGCGCTGCTTCGACGCCAGCTACCAGGTACGGTTCGGTCTGGATGAATTCCCGGATCTTGATGCGCTCTATACCCTGGGCCAGGAGGAACATGGTGCCGTCAGGGGCTTTCCGCAAACCCATGATCATGGCCACTGTGCCGACATCGTACAGGTCTCCGGGTTCCACTTCTTTCTTTTCTATTTCCCCTTCCTTGACGGCTACCATGCCAATAGGACGTTTCGCCAGTGCGGCCTCGTCCACCAGTTTGATGGAGCGAGCCTCAGTCACCACCAGGGGCGAGATGGTCAGGGGATAAAGGACTGCTCCACGCAAGGGCAGGATAGGTAGTTCTTTCGGAACCTCAAAAGAAGGTCTCCCGATTTCGGGTGCCTGTTCTGCCATTACGCCCTCCTCTCCTTGATGATGGTCACCGGAACCCGATGGGCCTGCGCTTTGGGCAAAGTCACCTGCAGGATGCCATTGCGATAAGTCGCTTCAACGCCAGTCTCATCTATGGGTTGCAGGAGACGGACCCCGGTCAGGAAAGGTCCGTAGCGCATTTCCAACTGGTGATAGGCCAGCTTGGCCGCCAGGTCATGCCGTTCACCGGAGATGGTCAGCAGTTGACCGTCGAGGGCAATCTCAAAGTCTCCTTCTTCCAGTCCCCCTATTTCCACCCGCACCACCACGCTGGTTTCTGTCTCGTAGACATCGGTGGGTGGATGCCAAACCTCGCCGCGATGCCTGGAGATGTAGCGGCCACCCAGCCGGGGGGCCTGCAAGAGCTGTTCCAATTCCCTTTGCATACGCTGCACTTCTTCGAACAAATCCCTTCTCCACATATCTCCCCCTTCACGTTTTAGATACCCAACTCGCTGCGCACCTGCATAAATCGGAGGACATCACTGCGCCGCAACATACCGATCAATCTGCTCCCCTCCACCACCGGCAGTTGACCGACGTTGTGGGTGTTCATGTACGTCAGCACGGTGTTACCGTCATCTTCAACCGACACGGTAGCCAGCTTGTCCCAGGGGGTCATCACCTCCTCCACCAGCGTCAGGGCCCACTGGGGCCGGGGCACGGCCTTGACATCGTGCAGGCAGATGATGCCCCGCAGGTAATCGCCTTCGGCTACGGGATAGGCGTGATCGCGGCGGCGCAGGACATAATCGTCCACAATTTGCTGGATGGTGAGAGCCGGGGAGACGGTCTCGAAGTCTCGGCTCATCAGATCCCCAACCCGGATGTCCCGCAGCAGATCGCGGATGAGCACCTGACGATAGCCGCTAATAGAGGCGTTGCGCAGGAACCAGCCGATGAAAGCGATCCACAGGCCGTTGATGAAAGCGCCGGTGAAGACTTGCCAGACGCCCCACAGCATGAACAGCAAGGCGATGCCCTGGCCAAGCCAGGAAGCCGCACGGGTGGCCATCCTCAGGTCGCCGCTGATCCCCCAAATCACAGCCCGCAGCACCCGTCCCCCGTCCAGAGGAAAGCCGGGGATGAGGTTGAAGGCGGCCACACTGGCGTTGATCATGGCCAGATAGCGGGCCAGAGCCCCCACAGGCTCGGAAAACCCCCGCACCGCCAGCCACAAAATCCCAAAGGCCAGGGCGATGACCAGGCTGGAGAGAGGCCCGACGATGGCCATGAAGAACTCCTTGCCGGCCCGTTCGGGCTCTTCGGTGATTTCGGCCACGCCACCGAAGATGAACAGGGTGATGCTGCGCACCTTCTCCCCCTGGCGAATGGCCACCAGCGAGTGGGCCAGCTCGTGGGCCAGGACTGAGGCGAAGAAGAGGAGACTGGTCGCCACCCCCACTGTCCAATGCAGCCAGCTATCCCAGCCAGGGTATTGATTGGGGAAATAAGCGCCGGCCAGAGTCCAGGTGATCAGCACAAAGATAACAAGCCAGCTTGAATCAATATTGACGTCAATACCGAAAATCCTGGCGATACGCCATGTTCCTCTCATGTCTACTTTCCTTTCTCCGGCTGTTCTTCACGACGATAAGGCACAGGGATGTATTGCACCGAGGGGCGTCGTTGAGGAGCCTGACGGTACAACTCCATCAGGTTGCAAACCTCGTCGGGAAGCTCGGTGGTCACGTTCAACCCCAACCCGGCGGCTTCTTCGGCAGTGATGGGATAATCATGGGTCCACTGTCCACAGCTCAGGGCCTCAGCAATAGCTTTGGCTTTGTCCTCGGGCACATTATTGCCCGTCAAAATCTCCACCACAGTTCTGTGCACCTGGCTCATGGCCTTCCTGGCCACATCGGCCAGGATCAGGGTCTCGTCATCTATTTCATTGATGTCCTTGATCTCAGGCACTTTCAGAATAGAGCTGGCCGGGAACCGACCCAGTTGGGGGTCCACCGGTCCCAGCACAGCGTTCTCGTCCATGACGATCTGGTCCGCGGCCAGGGCAATGAGCGTGCCACCGGACATGGCATAGTGGGGCACGAAGACGGTGACCGGCGCCTGGTGACGTACCAGAGCGTGGGCGATTTGCTCCGCAGCCAGCACCAACCCACCGGGGGTGTGCAGAATCAGGTCAATGGGCATATCACTGGGCGTCAGGCGGATGGCCCTCAACACCTGTTCCGAGTCCTCAATGTCAATGTAGCGAGAGAAGCCAATGCCCAGGAAACTGAGCGTTTCTTGACGATGGATGAGGGTGATCACCCGCGAGCCGCGCTTCTTTTCCAGTTGGCGCATCGTCCGCTGGCGGGCGGCCTCCAGCATCCGTTTCTGCAAAGCTGGCAGCAATGAGGAGATAATGAGAAATATCCAGAATAGATTGAACAAATCCACTTCAAGCCTCCCTTCTACTTTGACATTGTCAGGGCTCTAACCAGACCTGACAGGTCTCCAAGACCTGTCAGGTCTGGACTGGCTAGCGACCAAGTCCTTGCAGTGCGCCCAGGCCGGCGCCGAGACCGGCTGCGCCAAGCCCCAACACAGCACCGATCACCAGAGTGATGATGAGAACAATCACCCAGCCGATGATGACGGTGATAACCGCCTTGCCTGTGTCAAAGTCCAGCGCCTGACGCACGGCAATGACACCGGTAACCAGGGCCCAGATAGCGCCTGCCAGACTGACCAGGGCGCCCAGGCACGGGATAAAGGCCAGGACACCCAGCACACGCGGCCCGCTGGCATAGCCCAACGTGCGCAGCAGTTCGCCCACATTGGCCGTGCCACCGAAGAGATTGGTGCCGACAAAGTAGGTGATGTAGGCCCAGATGTAGTAGCCGACCACCCCCATGACCACACCAACGATCAGGCCGATCACTGCCGCAGTGATGCCCCCTCCTCCTATCAAGCCCGCCAGGAAGCTGCCAATGCCGCTGGCGATGGACACCAGGATCACGACCATCAGGGCTTCCTGGTTCAGACTGGTGTCTGCCTCTACTTCTTCATAGAGATGGACGTCGAGCATGGCCGCGCGCATCACGCGATTAAACATTGCAGCAAAGTCCATTTTGATTACCTCCTCTATTTCGTGAAAAGTGTTGATGAAAGAAACAACCTGACATAGGTCGAGTTATCTCACATAGCCCCCTCCTTACCTCAGGTGTATCAGTAGATCACAGCGGCCAGGACGCAGGCTGTCATCTGCTGAATTCGTCCCGCCTCTACCATACGGGCATGGTCACGCTATCCCGGCAAACGCGACCGGGTTGCGCCACGTCTCGCGCTCGCTCCCTTCGTCGCTGAACCTGGGCCCGCGGGGCGCGCTGACACCCGGCAGGTCCACCTCGCCAGGGATGGACGAGACCAGCGAACCCAGTGCCTTCTGCACCCACTCCAGTGGCAGCCAGTAGCGTGTCCCCCACGAGCCCAGGTAGGCCAGCCAGGGAACCTGCTCCAGATTGATACGACTGCGCCACCCTTCGTGGTCCAGGGTGAATGCCTCACCTGTGGCGTAGTCAATCAGGTTGTAGAGCGACATCAGGGGATATTGCCTGGCTTCGGGGTAGCTGGCGTGGGAGCCGGCCGCCACGTAGATCACCGGGTGCGTGCCGACCTTCTTCACATCGGGGTGATCCCAGGGCTTGGTGATGCGCGAATGATGCCCCAGGTAGCAGACGTAGGCCGGTGGTTCGATGGGACGATTCCCCGCATCGAGCTTGAAGAAGACGTGGAAGCCTTCCCAGTCCCCTTCGTGGTCGTTGAAGCCACCGTAGCCACCGGCCCAGTCATTATAGGCGTAGAAGAACCAATATTGCAGGTTCAGATAGCCGGCCTGTTGCACGGTCCGGTAATAATAGGTGTAGTTGCGCTCCCTACCCTGGCTGGCTTCGTAACTCTCGATAGCCGACTTTCTCACCTCCTGGGGAAGTTTGAAACGGGGAAGTTCTTCCCGGACGCCGGCTTTTTTGTCGGCGTGGGCCTTGGGCAGCAGCAGGCTGTTCCACCAAAAGAGCCGGGTTGCCGCTTTGGTCTTCTCACTGAACCAGTCATAGGCACTGCGGGCCATCTCTTCGGTCCAGGCGATCACGGGGTTTCGAGACCATTCGTAGATCAGGCGAATGGCCTCCGCACCCCAGTCGGCCACCACTTCCATACCACGGATAGGGCCAGCCGCCACAGAGCGAAGAAACGCCTCACGCGCACTGTAACGGCGGGTCAGATCATCGAGGGTCACCTTACCTGTGGGGACCATGGGGGCATCCTGGCCTTTGACGTAAAGGGCTGTGTACGTCAAAAAGTCGTCCACCGACATCGGGAAGAAACGTTCCCCTCGCGAAAAGTGCATGATGGGGGCGTACTTTTGGTGCAATTCATCGTCTGCCATATACAACTCCGTTCTAAACATTCCCTGATAATATCTCCACCATCGGCATCTCCGGAGACATAGGATTGGGTATGAGTGTTCGTGTTCTTGGGTCTACCACGAGATCCATTATCTCTAACACTACCTGTCCTATAAGGGGCTGTGAACCTTCCGCTTCTGCCAGTACATCAAAATTACCTGTTCGTCCTTTGATTTCTACAGTCACCACCCCATAGATTGATTTTGGTTCTGTGCTGCTGTTTGCATATCTAACCTTCACTTCACGAATTTTTTTTAACATCAGTTCATCTACGAGGTTTTGAGGCAGTACCACCATCGTGGCGCCAGTGTCAATGACCGCCTCAACTTCGACAGACTTCGTTGGTTCGAGCAGATTCGTAATTTTGACCTTCTCTATTACCTTTCCCATATCATCCTCCATTTACTTAATTGACTCTACAATGCATATAACGGTTGAGTGTTCGGTAATTGCTTTGGCCCTTATTTATTATAGCATCTTTCAAGCTGCTTATCAAGGGGCAATTTGGGCAAGATAGGGCCCTGGTCAAAGTCAAAATTGCTGGGCGACTGAAGGCTCCTTTCGGGCCCAAACCTCGGCTGGAGGTGACGGTCACTTTAGAAGTGACCGTCACCTCCGCTTCCGTCGCTCAGCTATTTGGACTCTGACGGGGTCCTGGGGCAGGGCAAGATGGCATCTGCCCTGCGTTCACCCTGGAGACTTATGGCCGCTGTTCGGCGATGAGCTCCAGGGCAGTCTCCAGGTCACGGTCCACTCCCTGGCGGATGTCCTCAAGACGCAGGGGCACATAGATGTTGGGTTCAATCAGCTCGCGCTCATCGCCATCCGGGTCGAGGAACAATGAGAGGGGGACCCGGGCTTCCAGGCCGTCAGGCAGCCTGACGGTCCCCCGGCCTGGGTTGCCGCCGCCTCGCTGAGCCGTCCGCCCAACGAGGACGGAGCGACCAGTCTGCCAGTGCGGTTGGAGAAAGTCAGCACAGGTTGAGAAACAGCCTGCATCAATCAGGATATACACCCGGCCCTTGTAGTACCAGGGGCCTGGCTCGACAAACAGGTCCATCCGCTCCTCAGGGATACAGCTCTCGTAACGGCCATACTCCACCCGCTGATCGAACAGGAAGCCGTTGATAGCCTGGGTGTAGACTTCGGAACCGCCTCCGTTGCCCCGCACGTCAATGATAAGAAAAGGAAGGTCGCGCATCTCCCACAGGCGGCTTTCAAAGAAGGCATCAGGCGGCGGACTGTCGTTGTGGAAGTGGGGGAGGTAGATATAGCCCACATCGTCTTCCAGGAGATGAGCCGACGCCGGGCGCCTGGAGGCGCGAATGAATTCCTCCAGGTCGGAGGCGCGCCGGGCAGTGACCTGCCGCTCCACGCCTTCCCGGTCAATGAAAGTGATGTCCACCGTGCTTCCAGCCTCACCGCTCAACAGAAAGTGGTACGCCTTCCAGGTACGGCAATACCCGGTGCCGCAGGCCGTCAGGAAGGGAGGCACTCGCGTCAGG
>Ga0068707_1002402_pt1 | contig 13205 bp, 13 predicted proteins | sample YNPNPMetaG_FD_66600 | JGI IMG/M metagenome (GOLD analysis project Ga0068707, IMG submission 66600) | Anoxygenic and chlorotrophic microbial mat microbial communities from Yellowstone National Park, USA - YNP NP MetaG | ecosystem: Environmental > Aquatic > Thermal springs > Hot (42-90C) >... | reverse complement strand
TGATCCTCCTTATACGCAAGGTTATCACTTGGCATATTCCCGTGTCGTTTATCGCAAGCTGCGCTGCGGTCGTGGCAATCTATTATGCCGCGAGCGGCTTTCCTTCTGTGGGCATGATGACCTTGTATCACGTGCTCGCCGGCGGACTCTTTCTCGGCGCATTTTTCATGGCTACCGACATGGTGACCTCACCAGTGACGGGGAAGGGGATGCTGATATTCGGCGCCGGGTGCGGTCTGATTACCGCTCTGATACGGCTCTGGGGAGGGTTTCCGGAGGGCGTATCCTACTCGATTCTCATCATGAACGCCCTGGTGCCGTTTATCGATCGTTTTACGAAGCCGCGGGTCTTCGGCACTGGAACGAAACCGAAGAAGGGGAATGGATAATGAAGAATATTCTCCAGCCGATGCTGATACTCGCCGCGGTGGCGCTTGTCTGCGCCGTCGCCCTTTCGCAGGTGCAGAAGCTGACCGCTCCTTACCTCGAGGCGCAGAAGAAGCGCAAAGAGGCTGAGTCGCTCGCATTGGTTCTGCCCGGGTATGAGGTGGGGCCGCAGGTGCGTGCTGATGTCGATGGCAAGCCGTTCGAGTTCTGGGAAGGAGTAAAAAAGCAAGGTGATGGAATTGAATCGAAAGCCTTCGCATTCAAAACCTCTTTCCCTGGATACGCCGGGCCTGTCGAATCAATGGTTGGAGTTGATGAGAAGGGGATTGTTATCGCCATTACTGTTCTTCAACAGAATGAAACGCCGGGACTCGGTTCGGTATGCGCGGAAGCTGAAAGCGGCCAAACCCTGTGGGGCGCTCTCACCGGTTCCTCACGCAAGGAAGGGGCAGATACAGTGCCATGGTTCCAGAAACAGTTTTCCGGCGTTGACGCGGGCCGGGAGATACGGCTGGTTAAAAAGGGGCCGTGGCGGCCTGAATTGCGCGATGAATTGCTTCAAGAAAACGCCGTTTCCGCCCTGACCGGTGCTACCATCACCTCAACCGCGGTGGTGAGGAGCGTAAGGGAAGGTTTTTCGCGCCTTGCGAAAGCACGTGAGCAAGCAGCGGCCGCGAAGGGGGGTGGGCGATGAAGTATTGGCAGGAGTTTATTAAGGGTGTATGGAAACGGAATCCCCAACTGGTGGTGGGGCTCGGATTCTGCCCCACGCTCGCGGTATCGACCTCAGTGTCAAATGCGCTGTGGATGACAATCGCGGCGACCGGCGTCCTTATCGGTTCAAACGCACTCATATCCCTCATCAGACGGATCGTGCCGTCGCACTTGCGGATTCCCATCTTTATCACTATCATCGCCAGCTTCGTCACCATGACGGATCTCTTTCTCGGCGCATTTCAGCCTGAGGTTTACAAGTCGCTCGGGATATTCATCCCACTCATCGTGGTTAACTGCATCATCCTCGGCAGGGCGGAAGAGTTCGCGCAGAAGAACGGCGTACTCGTATCCATACTCGACGGTTTCGGCATGGGGTTAGGATTCGGCCTCACTATTTTCGTTCTGGCGGTGGTAAGGGAGTCGTTGGGCGCAAATCGCCTGTTCGGATACGTCCTCATACCGGGCATGGAGCCTGCCGGCGCGATGGCGCTCGCGCCCGGCGCCTTTTTCACCCTGGCCTTCATGCTGTGGGCGATGAGATCCATTAACGCACGGAAGAAAGGGAGATAGCGATGGAGATTGGCGTTTACATCAGTATTCTTATCGGTACTATCTTCATCAATAACTATGTGCTGTCGCGGATACTGGGGCTCTGTCCCTTCCTCGGTGTTTCGAGCAAGCTCGACTCGGCACTTGGTATGGGGCTTGCGGTCATATTCGTCATGACCCTCACCTCGTTCATCACCTATCCGATATACAAATTCGTGCTCATCCCTTTCCGCATCACCTACCTTATGACAATCGTCTTTATTCTTGTCATCGCCTCACTGGTGCAGCTTGTTGAGATGGTAATCGAAAAATTCTCGCCCGCGCTCTACCAAGCCCTCGGAATCTTTCTCCCTCTCATTACCACCAACTGCGCGGTGCTTGGCGTAGCGGTCCTCAACATCACCTCGGGCTTTGCGGATCCACAGTCGCACATGGGCCTTCTTAAAAGCGTGGTGCAGGGTTTCGGCGGCGGCGTCGGATTCACCCTCGCACTCCTCATTATGGCGGGTATCCGTGAGCGGCTTGATTTGGCGGATGTGCCTGAAAACCTGAAGGGCGCGCCTATCACCTTCATCATCGCCGGTCTTTTAGCCCTGGCATTCTTCGGGTTTTCCGGGATGAAATTTTGACAGTCTCATGAGGTGGGATGGAGATAGCACAGCCGACCGTCACGCTTCTCGCCGTCACGCCCGGCGCTGAGAAGCTCATTGAAGAGGCGGGGCGCACCTGCTACCTCTCGCTCGACAGGATGAGCGAGGGGAGCGAAGCAGGTTTTATCCGTTCCTGCATCCGCCGCGGCCATCATTCGATTCTGGAGCATGCCTCCGCCACATTCCGCATCACGGGCGCGTCGCGCGCCTTTACCCACCAGCTCGTGAGGCACCGCCTCGCGAGCTATTCACAGCAGTCTCAGCGTTATGTGGACGAGACCGGCTTCAACTACATCATCCCGGCATCGATAATGAGTGATCCGGAAGCGGCGCGGATATTCCGTGAATCGATGGAAAAGACGGAAGAGGCCTATCGGGCTCTCAGGGAGCGCGGGATTCGCAAGGAGGACGCGCGCTTCGTGCTTCCCAACGCGCTGGAGAGTCAGATCGTGTTCACCGCGAATTTCAGGGAACTGCGCACGATTTTTAATCTTCGCCTCGATCCTTCGGCGCAGTGGGAGATACGTCGGGTATGCGCTGAGATGCTTCTCATTTTGCAGAAAGAGGCGCCCTCCGTATTCGGCGACTACGTGCTCGACACTGAAACGATGACCGCGCGTCCAGGGATATAAATCCTACTTGAGCGCCACATTCATCTCAAGCTGGCCCATGGGGCTGTAGAGGTTGATTCCGAGTGTGGTCTGCTTGATGAGAGTGATGGTGAAGTCCTTGCCCTCCACCACCGTCGGCGTGGTGATGCTGATGCGCTTGCCGGTGGAGGCGAAGAGATTCATGGCGTTGCCGGTGATCATGTTCGCCAATTCGCCGATGATGTCTTTGTAATCCTCCCGAATCTGCTTTTCAGTGTAGCTTGGCATGAGTGCCTGCGCGATCTTGTACACCATGTTATAGCCCATGCTGTAAACGACCTCACCGGTGACTCCGCCGGTGATGCCGATGATGATTGCCACGTCGAGGGAAGGGATAGGGCTCTCTTTAATGACGAGTTTCCCCCGCCTGAGATCAACGTTGAGGACCTGCTTGAAAACGACGCTCGCCGCTTCAAGGAAAGGGTTGACGAATTCAGCGTTGATATTCACCATCGGCCGCAACCTCACCAGTGTCAATCCATGCGAAGATTCTCATAACATGCGGTTATTATCAATCAGTTTTTAGATTTTTTATTATTTTCGCGTTTTCAAAGGCCTTTTGCATGATGTTGCCCGTCGCCGCCTGAAACGATTCGTCCGTAAGTTTGGCGAGCATCGCCGCCCTGTCCGATGCCGAGGGTTCATCCTTCGGGATCTCCCGCACGAGCGGGGTATAGATGTAGAGGCCGGCTTCAGTGGATATCACCCGTGATGTCGCACCCGGTTTGAGGGTGGTGAAGTCGTCGAGGAAAATCTGTGAGTTGGCGATGCTACCGAGCGGCTGGCCTCGTTCGTCCCTCAGGGGCTCGCCCGCCTTGAAGATATTGGATGTTCCCGCCTTTCCGCCGAGTATGGCCTGCGCCTCATCGAAGCGCCCTTCCTTCATGGCCAGCTCGTTTATCCGACTGACAATATCCTTCTTCGCTGATGCGATCCTCTCGCCCTCAATCTTCTTCCTGATGCGCTCGCGATCCGTTTTCGGATCGCGCATCTCTTTTTTGTTTTTGTTGAGCTCCGCCGAGATATCCTCCTCGCTCACCGTGATCCGGTTTTTCAGCCGTTCCTGAAGGTCCATGGTGCTGAGAAATGAATATCGAATCTGGAAGCGGGATCCCTCTGCCGCGCGCTCAGCCCTCGCCTCGTCTGCCGGAATGCCTATCCCCATCCTGATGAACTGCATGAATTTCTGTCTGAGGATGTCGTGCCGTATGGATTTCTGCAAATCAGAAAAGCTCATGTTCGATTGTTGGAGGATGGTATCGAGGCGCTCCAAGTCCACCTCTCCGGTTGTTTCGTTGCGAATGCCTGGTATTTGGAGAATCGTCCGCTTCACCTCTCCGTCGCTGACGGTAAAGCCGCATTTGCGCGCCTCCTGCAGGGAGAGGACGTCATTGAGATAGTAATTCAGGATGATGGCGTCCATCTTGGCGTCGCCGCGCAGGTCACTGAAGTGCCTGTCGCGAAAGCGCAGAAAATCGTAACGGCTGACAGGCTCGCCGTTAACCACGGCGACGACCGACTGATCGAGTCCGAGGCGGGAAATAAAATCAGGCATGCCGAAGGATATGACGATGATGAGAACGAAAAAGCCGGTCACCAGGTAGCTGACGACGCGGACGATGGTCGATTTGGAATTTAACATGAATCCTGCCTTGAGCGCTCTACCTGCGTCTCGCGCGCCCTATCCTCAATCATTCATATCTCTCAGTTTTTAATTGGCGCTAATTTTGTCAATGAGATTTACCTTCTTCCCGCGGCGGAAGTTCCGATTCGTCTATCAGCATCACAGGGATGCCGTCCCTCACTGGGTAACGGCGTCCGCATTCCACGCAGATTATCCGCTCCTGGGCGGTGTTGTATTCCACATCGCCGCGGCAGGCGGGGCACGCCAGTATCTCAAGGAGCTTCATGTCGATCATCGGACACCTCTCCGTGTGAAGAATAGACCAGATGTACCTATCCTCGAAGCAAGCGTCAACCAATTTCCTTGACATATCATGCCGTGGCGGCTTAGGGTGTGGGGGATCAGTCGCACGCGTGGAGGACGGCATGGAATCAATTGTCGAGCGGATGCGCGCCAGGCCGGTGATATTCGACGGCGCCATGGGCACTATGATTTACCAGAAGGGGGTCTTCATCAACACCTGTTACGATGAGCTCTGCCTGTCGAATCCGGATCTCATATCCGAGATACATCGCGAGTACCGCGAGGCGGGCGCCGAGGTTCTGGAGACGAACACCTTCGGCGCGAACAGGGTGAAACTCGCCTCCTACGGCCTTGCGGAAAAGACCGAGGCCATCAATCGAGCTGGTGCCGCGCTCGCGCGAAAGGCGGCGGAGGGCTGCTGGGTCGCAGGTTCAGTCGGTCCATGCCTGGCTGCGCACGAATCCTTCGACCCCTCGCGCGGCGATGAGTACGCCGAGGCCTTCGCTGAACAGTGCCGTGCCCTCGCTGAAGCGGGGGTCGATTTTATTCAGCTCGAAACCTTTTCCCATCTTGAAGAGCTGACACGAGCTGCAACGGCGGCGAAGAGCACCGGCCTGCCGGTCTCAGCCTCTTTTTCTGTAAGCGAAGAGGGGGTGGCCTCGGACGGGAGAAGCCTCGAGGATTTTGCCCGCACCCTGTGTCTGGATCCGAACGTGGACATCGTCGGCATCAACTGCGGCATGGGCCCCGCTGGAGCCTTCGCCGCCCTCGAGCGCATTATCCATATCTGCAGCAAGCCGATTGTGGTGATGCCGAACGCGGGTTATCCGCAGGAGGTGGGCGGCCGCACCATGTATCTCACGAGCCCCGACTACTTCGCTGAATACGTCAAACGCTACGTGCAGATCGGCGCGAGGGGCGTCGGCGGCTGCTGCGGTACCACGCCGGAGCACATTCGGCGGGCGGTCTCCGCGTTGAGGAATCTCGGCGAGGTGAGGGATTTTCGAACTGTGACCGTTGTTTCATCCGCCGCGCCCGGCGTGACCGTGACGCCGCTTCAAGAAAAATCGCGTTTTGCGGCGAAACTCGCGCGGGGTGAATTGGTGACGAGCGTCGAGGTCGTACCCCCTCGTTCCGTTGATATCTCCGATATGAGGGCAAAGGCAAAGCGATGCCGAGAGGCGGGCGTGGATGCGGTGAATATTCCCGACGGACCGCGTGCGACGGCGAGGCTTTCCGCCCTTGTCGCCGCGATCCTTATCCAGGAGACTGTGGGGATTGAAGCGATACCTCATCTGACCTGCCGGGACCGCAACCTGCTCGCCCTCCAGGGCGACCTTATGGCCGCCTACGCGGCGGGGATCCGAAATTTTCTCCTTATCACCGGCGATCCTCCAAAAATAGGGGACTATCCCGACATGACCGGCGTCTTTGACGTGGACGCGATTGGCTTGGCACAGATGGCCGTGAACCTGAACCGCGGCCATGATTGCGCCGGGCATCCGATCGGCCGGCCCACCTCGATTCTCATCGGCGTGGCGGCGAATCCCTGCGCGGTGGATCTTGCGCGCGAGGTCGATCGGTATTTCAGAAAGATAGACGCCGGAGCGGAATTCGCTATCACGCAGCCGGTATTTGATCCGGAAGCTCTCCTCCGTTTTCTCGATCGCGTGAATTCCTACCATCGCACCATTCCGGTGGTGGCGGGGGTGTGGCCTTTGGCCAGCTACCGCAACGCGGTTTTCATGGCCACGGAGGTGCCGGGCGTGGTGGTGCCGAACGAGGTTCTCGAGAGGATGGAGCGTTGCGTCACGAAAGAGGATGGGATTGCGATGGGGATAGAAATCGCCATCGCCATAAAGGAGAGGATTCGGTCAGCGGTACAGGGCTTTCAGGTGAGCGCGCCCGGCGGGAATGTCGAAACAGCCCTTCGCGTGCTCGGCATCGGCTGAGGGATGCTCATTTTTTTTCCAGAGATCGTTGTGGTACATCATCTTTATCTGGAGGAGAAGATGATCGATAGTTTGCGGATCGAGAGGGGGCGTCACCATCATCCTCACGAATGGGTCGTAGCGTTTCACCTGGAGGAGCGCTTCCTTATGAGCGGCCGTCAGCGTTTCGCCGATCACAATGAGCCTCGATCCTGTGCTGATGTAGGTTTCGGCGAGTCTTCCCGGCAGGGTCACTGTATGCACGTCCTGCTCGGGGATGAAGTCGGGTGAAACCTCGAAGGATGGGAGGGCGTTTTGGGAGCGCATCGCATCAACGAGGTTAAGCCTTTTTCTGAAGCCGCTCTCGTCAACGTAGTCCTCGGATTTAAGTTCGCCGAACAGGATAATGCCGTGTTCCGAACTGCGCACGAAAAATTTTTGTGAACTGGCGACATGAATCTTGTTTATTTTCCATTTATTGTAATCGAGGCGATCGCCGTGGCGAAACACGACGTGAGGCACGGCTGGTTGCGCGCCTCGCTGGTATACGTCTCCGACGAGTATCAGGAACCGCTTCCGTTGTGATTGGCCGTTGGCGCGGTCCAGATCCTCAAGGTGCTGATCGATCGTGTAGTAGTCGAGCCAGCGAAGCGGCCGCCGAAATTCGAACGGGAATTCGTGGCTTAGATACTCGTAAAGGGTAACGTCAAAAAAGAGATCCACCTCCACAATGCCCGCACGGATGAAGATACCGATATCTCGGTGGGTGCATTCAGAACCGGCTTTATATTTTTTTCCTGCCGCGATAACGGGGCTGTACAAGCGGCAATGGATGTCATTCGGGTGTTTTTCGAAGAGATGATCGAGTTTTTTGCATTCAACCTTCATGGCGGCTTCCTGTCGATAATCTGTTCGGATTTCGCGTTATGAGGCGAGCGTGATCATTTTCATGTAACTGCGATTTGCTCTTTTCCAGCGGCGGTTCGTCATCCTCGCGTAAAGGGCGATGCCGACGGCAAGAAATCGCCTCATAAAGAATTTCTTCACCATCTGGTATAGTGAGTAAAAAGAGGCGTGGCTTTCGATCTGCGCCTTTTGGAGGCCGAGCATGGTAAAATTCAACGGACGATACACCACATGGTGAGTATCATACATCGACCAATCGCTCGATACAATGCGATCCTCCATGGTCCGTCGGAGCTCAGATCCGGGAAAGGGGGTGAGGATGAGAAACTGCGCTGATGTGAGATTCATTTGTTTCGCGAATCGCACGGTTTCTTGCGCCGTTTGTCGCGTGTCGCTGTCAAACCCGTGAACGAACATGCCGTGGATGTTAATTCCATATTCGTGAATATTCTCGATTGCTTTAATGATTCCTTCCAAAGTCTGCTTCTTTTTCATCTCCTTTAAGCTTTCGGGATTTACCGATTCGAAGCCGATGAATAGCGTGTGACATCCCGCCTGTTTCAGCAACGCCAGCATTTCGAGGTCGAAGCCCGTCTCGATTCTTACCTGCGTCGAAAATTTGAAGGTAAGGCCTTCGGCGATCATGGCGCGCAGGAGTTGTTTCGCGCGGGTTGGGCTGGCGCCGAAATGATCATCATAAAAAAATATCATTCTATTCAGGTTTCGGTATCGTCGCAGTTCCGAAAGAACGTGTTCAGTCGATCGGAAGCGGAAGGAGCGGCCGAACATTCCGGTTACGGAACAAAAGGAACAGTCATAGGGGCAGCCACGCGAGGTCTGGACCGGAAGAACCTTGAGCGGCTCGGGGGAGAGGGAGAAATCGCATAACGGCAGTGAGTCAAGGTTCGTTACAAACGCGACGCGGTGGTTGTGGATATTCTTCTTTCCCTTTTTTATAGGAAAGGCCGGGAACAGACGAGAAGTCACGATTGCCTTCCCATGCGTCGATAAACGACATCAGAGAACGTTCACCCTCGCCGCGCACGACAAAATCAGCATGTTCGAGCGCCTCATCCGGCAAGAAGGTAACGTGCGGTCCTCCCATAATAACCGGCACATCATAGCCGCGTATTCTGTCGGCAATCTCGTAGGCGCGATCCGCCGTCGGCGTTATGGTGGAGATGCCGACCATATCCACATCGCGAAGGAGTGCATCGTCAAAGGGCCGCATTTCTTCAAGGCATATCTCCGCGGTCCATCCGCGTTGCTTCATCAACGTGCCGAGAATGAATACGCCAAGACGGGGCAAGGCGAATTTGGTGAATATGTGTTCGCCGGGGGATTTGGGCTCGATGAATAGGATTTTCTTCATTTCGTTGTATTTTTTTATATGCGAGACGCGAATAATGCCTTTCTCGAATCGAATGCCGAACGTTCGATCAGTAGCGATACGAAACGCTGAATTTGGCTTCGTGGTTCCAGTAGGGTTCGCTGATATTCGAAAGTTTCACGCTGGGATTGATGTTCTGCCACTTCACGAGATTGTAGATCGCCCAGGCCTCCCACAACTGAATGGTTTTTCGTGAATAGGTCTTTGAAGGAGGCGGCTGATAGTGAACCGGCGAGTAACCGCCCTCCAATGAGACGGAATTGAAAATAAAGAAGGAAATGCCGATATCACAGCCGGCAATCAGATAATCTTCATTGTCCGTTCCGATATTCACGCCGGCGTTAAACGAAAAGAATTCGACTGGCTCGCTTGATACGCCTAATTTTCCCGTATGAGAATAATAGATATTCGTTTTTTCCCTGTTGAAGAAAACGAGGTACTTCATGTCGGAACGGCTGTAATCGTAACCTGCTTCGATTGTCGTTGTTTCATGGACCCTCACGCCGAGGGTCGCGCTCGCGTAGCGTCCGTCGGATTTTTTTTCGTCGGTCTTCTTGTAGGCGTTATAGGCCAAAAGAGGAGCATGGTTGCGAAGAATCGCGAAATTGCTTGAAGCGTAATTGCTCCAATAGTTCAAAAAATCAAATCCGTCGTCTGATTTGAAGCGGTATTTATTGTTGCTCTTTCCCGCCGACAAACCGATTGTAACAGGATCGATTTCGATATTGAATCCGGCGTTTCCGTCGACGACTTTATAATAGTGGGATTTATCGCCGGCTGAGTACACAAAGCCGGCGTAGAGTTCAATAACCTTGTGAGGGAACAGAGACAGCTTGATTGACGGCGTCGTGAAATTCACTGTTTCATACATTCCAGAGCCGCTCGCGAGCTGATAGTTCTGAGTTCTGGAAATGCCGAACGTGAACCTGAAATATTGGTGCTTGAAAAAGATATTGCCGAATGGGCCCCAGTCAAAGCTTGCAGGCGCCGCGCCTTTCGCGTAGTTGCCGTTCATGCCCACCTCAAAGCCGAACCACGAGGGTTTCTCCTGCTTTTGTTCATCGGAAGTTGAAGGAAGCTCTTCATCGTTATCCTGCGCGAAGAGCGGGGCAAAGAGCGTCGTGAAAAGAGACAATAAGAAAATTATGGTCCCAAAGGTGAATGAAATGTTTCGAATTCGTTTCATCGTAATTATTAATGCTTAAAATGAAAGCCTTTTATACCATTGTACTTCAATAACAACATGTAAGTCGTATATTGTCAACAGGAATTTCTTATCCCTGCATTTATTATTTCAATGAACGTTAACGGATGAAGCAATAGAGGCATTAACATTCTTCTTAAATTAATTTTGTGTAATTTTATTATGAAAAAAGTATGCTGCAAAATTCAGATTTTCGCAAGGGGGATGTTCAACTGCACACCCTTGGAATCCGCCAATGCCGCCGGCAGCCGACGATTTTTATGACATCCTGGGACACGTCGGCACAATCACCTCGTGTGATTAGTCAAACACCGGCAGGGGCTTGAGCTTGCGTTGTTTCGCACTGATTTTTGTTCGGCTGTGGAATGTCCCTCCACCATCCCCGCCGGGGCGCTTCCTGCGCCTCGGCGGGCGAGTGGGCATTGGCAAACTGGTTCGCTGCATGCAACTCGTGGGCAAGGAGCTAGTTCAATAATTTTTCCCCGCGGTTTTTGCACAATTAGGGCAACCGTAACAAAATGTACAGGCAGGAATGGGCTTGACATGCATAATATTTGAATGATAAATAGAATGATTCACCCAAGGATCTATCCTGCTTTTTGAACGACTCGGCCTTCCGCCGTAGGCTTCACTGAAAGAGCCGCTGGATGATCGGCAGCATTGAGATATCATTGATAATGACGAATGCGCCCAGCATGATCAGGATCACGATTCCAACTGTCTGAATGCGCTCCATCACCTTTTGGCTCAATGGCTTGCGGCGGATCCATTCAATGGTAAAAAACACGAGATGGCTTCCGTCAACCACCGGTATGGGGAGGAGGTTCATCACCATCAGTATGATGGATATCTTTGCCATGAGAATTATGAAATCGGGTATGCCCTTGTAGTAGGCGACGTCTCCCGCGATTTTCGCGATGCGTATAGGGCCGGAGAGGTTCTCCCGCACGTTCAGCTTTCCCGACACGAGCATGCCGATCCCTTTGAGATTCAGTACGATGAATTCCCACGGCTCGATCAATGCCTGCACGGCGGCCTGACCAACACCGTATCTCACTAGTATTTGGTCAGGGGCCATCGCGTGGATAATGCCGATCATGCCGATTTTTTTGATCGATGCGGTACCAGTGTACTTTTCGCCTTCAATCGCAAGGGTGATCTCCTTGCCGGGATGGTCCGATACCGATTTCACCAGCTCTTCATAGGTATGCATAGAGCGGCCGTTTATCACGATGGAACCCTTGTCCAGATATTTCTGCAGATTTTTCGATTTCATTATCTGGATGGTCTCAACCTGGCCGTCGGGTTGCGCGGCGTTGAAGGCGATAACGTCATGGACGCGGGGTATAAGGGTCACGGGATATAACTTTCCGCCTCTGCGATAGACCACATTGATCGGAACATTGGCCCGCGCGTTGATGTATGAGGTGAATTCCGACTCGCTCGTGAAGGTCTTGCCGTCCACGGATAGGATTTCATCCATCTCCCTCATGCCTGCTGCGCGCGCCGCGCCGTCTTCCACTGTTTCCAACACGAGAATGCGGGTGCCGTATGGCATCACGCCGATCTCGTGCCTTCCGCTCCTGCCGCGGCGCGGCGCGACGGCAAAGGCGAGTCTCTTGCCGTCGCGGCACACCGCAATCGTCACCCGCTCCCCTTCATTAAAGAACAACGCGGTCTGTATGTCTGAAAAGCTTCGTATCGTTCTATCCCCTATCCGCTCAATCCAATCCCCGGTTCGGATGCCGGCCTGGTACGCGGGAGACGCCTCGCTTCCGTGCTGGAGGCGATCAGGTATGTACACGCGGTTGGTATCCTTCGTGTAGCCGATCAGGTTCATGGCGAAGAAGATGAGGATTCCAAACAGCAGGTTGAACAGCGGCCCCATCCCCACCGTGACGATTCGCCTCCATGGATGAGCCGAGAGAAATTCGAAGGACTGACCGGTACGTTCCTCCGAGGGATCCTCGCCATAGAACTGGCAATACCCGCCGAAGGGGATTGGCGCTATCTGGTAGGTCGTATCGCCTATCTTTTTTTTCAGGATTCCCTTGCCGTAGCCGATTGAAAAGGTCTTCGCCTTAATGCCGACGAGCTTGCCTCCAAGCAGATGGCCGAGTTCATGCACGAACACGCAGAGGCCGAGGAGGATGATTCCCGCAGCGATGTAGATGATGATTAGCATTTCATTGCTCCTTATCGTTGTAGTGCCATGAGGCGGCGGTCATGTTCGTTTGTCAACTGATCTGAGAGGTGGTTCAGTCCCCGCCGGCGCCGATCGTGGGGGGCGAACCGATGAGGCTGAGAGCGCGCCGTCGAGCTTCGCGATCCGCTTCGAATATCTCACTGATGCTGGTCGGATGAGAGGCCGGCATGAGCGCCATCGTCTTTTCCACCACTTTCACGATGTCGGTGAACGGGATGGCGCCGTCGAGGAAGGCCCGCACCGCCACCTCGTTCGCTGCGTTGAGCACAATCGGCATCGTCCCTCCCCGCCTGCCGGCATCGTAGCAGAGATCGAGCGCGGGGTAGCGCCTCGGGTCCCACGAGGAAAAGGTGAGTTTGCCGATGGCGGCGAAATCGAGCCTGCCGAACGGGTTGGTCTTTTTTTCGGGATAGGTGATCGCGTTCAGAATCGGGATCGCCATGTCGGTCACGCTCATCTGGGCATAGACCGCGCCGTCGATCGTCTCCACCATTGAATGGATGATGCTTTCAGGATGGATGACCACGTCGATCTTATCATAGTCGAAACGGAAGAGGTGATGCGCCTCTATGACCTCTAGGCCCTTGTTCATCAGCGTGGCTGAATCGATGGTGATCTTGTCGCCCATATCCCATGTCGGATGGGCGAGGGCGCGGGCCGGGCTCACGCTGCCTAAATCTTCAATGGG
>Ga0068707_1002401_pt1 | contig 13207 bp, 7 predicted proteins | sample YNPNPMetaG_FD_66600 | JGI IMG/M metagenome (GOLD analysis project Ga0068707, IMG submission 66600) | Anoxygenic and chlorotrophic microbial mat microbial communities from Yellowstone National Park, USA - YNP NP MetaG | ecosystem: Environmental > Aquatic > Thermal springs > Hot (42-90C) >... | reverse complement strand
GTGACGACGGCTATGGCCGATTACAGCTTGCAGTTTCTTCGGCAGCATCAGCGGGAGCACGCGGGCCGGCCGTTTTTGCTGTATCTGGCGTTCACGGCTCCGCACTTTCCGCTGCATGCCCGGCAGGAGGATGTCGCCCGCTACCGGGACCGATTCCGGGCGGGCTGGGATGTCCTGCGGCGCCAGCGCTACCAGCGGATGCTTGAGATGGGGCTGGTGACCGGCGCCCTTGCCCCCCGCGAGCCCGACGTGGTGCCGTTCTGGAACTTTCCGGAGTCCGAGTTGCAAAAGCAGGTGGGCACGGGCGAAGTGGGCCGGGCCGTTTCCTGGGATGCCCTCTCCGACCGACAGAAAGACCTCCAGGCCACCAAGATGGCCATCCACGCGGCAATGATCGATCGCATGGACCGCGAACTGGGCCGGGTGCTGGACGAGATCCGAAGCATGGGGGCGCTGGACAACACCGTGGTGATGTTCGTTTCGGACAACGGGGCCAGCGCCGAACAGATCATCCGCGGCGATGGGCACGATCGCTCGGCACCGCCCGGTTCCGGACGAACCTTTTTGTGCCTGGGTCCCGGCTTTTCTACCCTGGCAAATACACCGTTCCGGTTACATAAGCATTGGGTGCATGAGGGGGGGATTGCGTCGCCGTTTATCGTGCATTGGCCGGCCGGCCTGAAAGCCCGGGGTGAACTCCGCCATACGCCCTGCCATTTCATCGACCTATTGCCCACAGTCCTGGAACTGGCGGGCGCAAAGCCGGAGCCGGCGTGGCGTGGCGTGATGGCCCCGCCGCTGCCCGGCAAGAGCCTGGTGCCCGCATTGGCCGCCGACCGCCCTATTGCGCGTGACTACCTGTACTGGCATCACCAGGCCAACCGGGCCATCCGGGTGGGCCAATGGAAACTGGTTTCCGCGGGAACGAAAGACGCCACCGGCCCATGGGAGCTTTACGATCTTGGCAGCGATCGCAGCGAAACCAACAACGTGGCCGCCGCCCACCCCGAGAGGGTCCGCCAGCTCGAACAGCTTTGGCAACGATGTGAAGAAGAGTTTCGGCAGCAGGCGGGCCCTCCTCCTGCCAAGGCAAGCAAGGCGGCCAAGGGCGCTAAGGCGGCCAAAACCACCAAGCCCAAGGTCAAGTCCAGCGATTAGTTTTCGGCCCCCGCACTGTGAGGTGACGCAATGAGGTCGATGCTGCGTTCGGTGGTAACCGCCTTGGCGGTGGTGACAGTGGTGATAGCCGCCGCAGAGAGTGTTTCCTCGGGCCTGGCGGCGGAGCAGAGGCCCAACATCCTCTTCCTGTTTGCCGACGACCAGCGGGCCGACACCATCGGCGCGTGGGGCAATCGGCACATCCAGACGCCGCACCTCGACCGGCTGGTATCGGCCGGCTATTGCTTTCGCGCTAACTACTGTTTTGGCGGGAACAGCGGGGCGGTGTGCATTCCCAGCCGGGCCATGCTCATGACGGGCAAGACGTGGTTCCACGTGAACACCGCCACTCTGGAGGGCGAGAAACTGCTGCCCGAATTGCTCCAGGAACACGGATACGTGACGTTTGGCACGGGCAAGTGGCACAACGGCGAGGCCTCGTGGCGGCGGGCGTTTCAGCAAGGCCGGGCCGTGTTCTTTGGCGGCATGGCCGATCACACCCGGGTTCCGGTCCGCGACCTCGAATTAAACGGCAAGCTGGGACCGGTGCGGCCTGGCGAGAAGTTCTCCAGCGAGTTGTTCGCCGATGCGGTCATCCGATTTTTGCGCGAGCATGATCGCCGCAAGCCGTTTTTCGCTTACGTGGCTTTCACGGCGCCCCATGATCCGCGTCAGCCGCCCGCCGAGTTCGCCCAGATGTACTACCGCCACCGGCCACCGCTTCCGGAAAACTTCCTCCCCCAGCACCCCTTTGACAACGGAATGCTGGTGGTGCGCGACGAAGAGCTGGCCCCCTGGCCTCGCCCCGAGACCGTGGTCCGCGACCAACTGGCCGAGTATTACGGCATGATCTCCCACCTCGACAGCCAGATCGGACGCATTCTCAAGGCGTTGGAAGAGACTGGCCAGGCGGCCAATACCATCGTCGTTTACGCAGCGGACAACGGCTTGGCCCTGGGTAGCCACGGCCTGTTAGGCAAACAAAGCGTGTACGAGCACAGTATGCGGGTGCCGCTTGTCTTCGTGGGGCCCGGCATTCCCCGCGGGCAGTCCAGCCAAGCCTTCACTTATCTCCTCGACGTGTTGCCCACCTTGTGCGAGGTGCTGGGGATACCCGTGCCGCCGGGTGTCGAGGGGCGTAGCCTCCGCCCTCTGTGGGAAGGCAAGACGCAGCAGGTCCGCGATTCGGTTTTTCTGCCGCTTTTGAACATCCAGCGCGCGGTGCGGGACCAGCGGTGGAAGTTGATCGTGTATCCGAAGATCGGCCACATGCAACTGTTCGACCTGCAAGCGGATCCAGGCGAGCGTCACAATTTGATCGATCGCCCCGAGCACGCCGCCCACGTGCGGCGGCTTTTGGGGCTGATGAAGCGCTGGCAGGCGGCCGTGGGCGATACGCTGGGTTTGCCCGAGAAAAACCGGTCGCCGGCGCCGGTGGATCTTTCGGGCCGATCGCGCAAGCCCGACCCCTGGCAGCCTCGCTGGATCCGGCAGAAGTATTTTGGTCTTGAGGAGTGAGTTTATGGCCCCGCAGCGAGGGGCCGCCGGCGCATCCAAGCGAACACTGGTACGCATCCGAGCAAAAGCCTGGGGAGAAGCCTTCGATGTCGATGGGCAAGCGGTGGCTCCTCGTAGCCACATGGGTATTCATGGCACTGGGCGCTGTGGCCCAGGCGGGGGCAAGCGGCACCAGCGCCGGCAGTGCAGTGGCGATATCGGCCTTAGGCCAGGGACATGGGGCCACGGGGGGCAGCGTCGGCCTGCAATCGGCCGACTGGGCGGTGATTGCGGCGTATTTCGCGGCCATTGCCGCCTTGGCTGGCTGGTCGTTTTTCAAGGCCCGCGACACGGCCGACGACTACTTCCTGGCTGGGCGAAACCTCGGATGGTTCATCATCGCCGCTTCCATCTTCTCCTCGAACATCGGGTCCGAGCACTTGGTGGGACTGGCTGGCTCGGGTTGCACCAGCGGCGTGGCCATGGCGCACTACGAGCTGCACGCCTGGTGCCTTTTGGTGCTGGCCTGGGTGTTCGTGCCGTTTTACACCCGCTCCATGGTCTTCACCATGCCGGAATTTCTGGAGAAGCGCTACTCGCCCAACGCGCGCTGGGTGCTCTCGATCATCTCACTGGTGGCTTACGTGGTAACGAAGATCGCGGTGGGCATCTTCGCTGGCGGCATCGTTTTCTCCACTCTCCTGCCGGATTTGCGGATCACCGTGGCTGGTGTGGAACTCGACAGTTTCTGGATTGGTTCGGTGGCCGTAATTCTGCTGACCGGGCTCTACACGGTCGTGGGCGGCCTGAGAGCGGTGGCCTATACCGATACGCTGCAAACGATGATCTTCATCGTGGGCTCGGCGCTGGTCACAGTGTTCGGTCTCATGGCCCTGGGCGGGTGGTCGGAATTGTACCGGCAGTGCGGGTCCGACATGTTCAACCTGTGGAAACCGCTGGTCCCTGAAGGGATGACCGGCACCTGGCTTCCCGTCAAAGAGCCCACCCGCATCGCCTGGTATTTCAACGACCGCTTTCCCTGGCTGGGCATGCTGTTCTGTGCGCCGATCGTGGGGCTGTGGTACTGGTGCACGGACCAGTACATTGTGCAGCGGGCCTTGGGCGCGCCGAACGAGCGTGTGGCCCGCCGGGGCGTGATCGGTGCCGCGTTCATGAAGCTCTTGCCGGTCTTCATTTTCATCGTGCCGGGAATGATCTGCTTTGCCCTGGCCAAAAGCGGCAAGGTCGAAGCGCTGCGGCGGGAGTTGATCGACGAGCCTGCGCGAGCGGCTAAAGCGGCGGCGTCCGCCTCTCGCCAGAAGCCGCTTTCTGCTGACGAACTGGCACGCCGAGAGGAAGATGTCCGGCGCCGCGAGTTCGAAACCCGCGCCCAGCGGGCCTTCCCGCTCATCGTTACCCACGTGCTCCCAGAGGGGATACGCGGCCTGGTGGTGGCCGGGCTGCTTTCGGCCCTCATGAGTTCCCTGGCCGGCGTGTTCAACGCCTGCTCCACGCTGTTTACCATGGACTTCTACCGGAAACTCCGGCCGCGGGCCACCCAGCACGAATTGGTGTGGACCGGGCGGATCGCTACCACGGCCATGGTGCTCATCGGCCTGGCGTGGATTCCGGTCATCCGCGGACAAGAGGGGCTTTACTATTATTTGCAGGCGGTGCAAGGGTACTTGGCGCCGCCCATCTTCATCGTTTTCTTTCTCGGAGTGTTTTATAGACGATTGAATAGCAAGGGATGCCTGGCCGCGTTGCTGGTAGGTTTTGCCCTTGGGATATTCCGGCTGGCGGTCGATACGCCGGTGCTGTTGGCCCCGGCCGATGCCAGGGCCAGCGTGTACGCCCCTGGGTCGCTCCTATGGATCGTCAATAATATTTACTTCCAGTACTACAGCGTGTTCATCGCCGTGGTATGCGCTTTGGTAATGCTGGTGGTCAGTTGGCTGACCGAGGCGCCGGATTCGAGCCGAATCGAGGGTTTGACCTTCGGCACGGTAACCGAGGCGCAGCGCCAGGCCTCGCGCGCAAGCTGGACGTGGGTCGACGTGGCCGCCACGGCGGTCGTTCTGGCAGGCATCGCCGCAGCTTACCTGTACTTCCGCGGATGAAACATGAGCCGACCCGGATCACCGGCAGTGGTCCTTCTCAGCGGGGGCATGGATTCGGCGACTGCCTTGGCGATGGCTGTGTCCGAAGGGTACACGGTGTACGCTTTGACGGTGCGCTACGGCCAGCGCCATGAGGTGGAGATCGAGGCTGCGCGGCGGATCGCCGAGCGTTTTGGCGTGGCCCGCCACGTGGTGGTGGAGCTGGATTTGCGGCCCTTCGGCGGGTCGGCGTTGACGAGCGATTTGGCTGTGCCCAAAGACCGGCCGGCCGGCGAGATCGGCCGCGAAATCCCCGTCACCTATGTCCCTGCGCGGAATACGATTTTTCTGGCCTTGGCGCTGGCCTGGGCCGAGGTGCTGGGCGCCAACGATATCTTCCTTGGCGTCAACGCGATCGATTACAGCGGTTACCCGGACTGCCGGCCGCAGTACCTCGAAGCGTTCGAGCGCCTGGCGCGCCTGGCGACCAAGGCGGGGGTGGAAGGCCGCCAGCAGGTGCGGATTCGTGCGCCACTATTGTACCTTTCCAAGGCCGAAATCATCCGTAAAGGGATGGCCCTGGGGGTGGACTACGGACTGACGCGAACGTGTTACGATCCGTCGCCAGCGGGCGAGGCGTGCGGCCGGTGCGATGCCTGCCAATTGCGCCGCCGGGGGTTTGCGGAAGCGGGTTTTGAGGACCCCGCGGTCTATCGCGCGGATGCTCCACCCCCGCCGCGTGCCACACCGGGATGACGACTCGCTGGGCCCACCTTCGAGCAGGTGCCCGATGATTGCCGATGCCGCTACACACCCCAATCTGCCGCTAGTGCGGATGCGGGGCATTACCAAGCGATTCGGCCCGGTGGAGGTGCTGCGGGACGTGGACCTCGACCTCTGGCCCGGCGAGGTCCACATCCTGGCCGGCGAAAACGGGGCGGGCAAAACCACGCTCATCAAGATCCTAGGGGGAGTGTATTCTGACTACGAGGGGAAGATCGAGATCTTGGGCCGGCCGGTCCGCCCCACCTCGCCCCTGGAGGCTGCCGCCTTGGGGGTGGCGGTGATCCATCAGGAACTGTCGCTGGTTCCCTCGATGAGCGTGGCCGACAACCTCTTTCTGGGCCGAGCGCCTTCTATCTGGGGTGGCTTGGTGGCTTATCGGGTTCAGCGTGAGACAGCCCGCCGGCTGCTGGCAGAGCTCGGGCTCGAAATCGACGTGGAGCAGCCGGTGGAACGCTATCCTTTGGGTGTGCGGCAACTGGTGGAGATCGCCAAAGCCCTGGGACACCGCGCCCGCGTCCTCGTGATGGACGAACCCACCAGCGCACTCTCCGCCCCGGAGGTCCAGCGCCTGTTCGCCCTGATCCAGAGGCTCAAGGCACAGGGGTGCGGCCTGGTCTACATCACGCACAAGATGGAAGAGATCCAGCGGATTGCCGATCGGATTACGGTGCTCCGCGATGGCCGGCGCGTGGGCAGCGCCCCTGCCGGCGAGCTTTCCCCCGGCCAGTTGATCCGGTGGATGGTGGGCCGTGAAGTGGAGCAACAGTTCCCGCGACATTTTTCGCGTCCGGGGGCCGAGCGGCTGCGGATCGAGGACTTCACGGTGCGGGCAGAACGCAAGGGGCTTCGCCCGGCTGTAGAGGGCGTTTCGCTTTCGGTCCGTGCGGGGGAAATCCTAGGTCTGGCCGGGCTGCAAGGCTCGGGGGCCAGCGAGCTTTTGTCGGGCCTGTTTGGCGCGCTGGGACCGCGGGCTTCGGGCCGGGTGTGGCTGGACGGCAAACCCGTCCGCATTCGCTCGCCGCGGGATGCGATCCGGCAGGGGATGGCCCTGGTGACGAACGACCGCAAGACCACGGGGCTTGTGCTGCCGATGTCGGTGGCGGCCAACGCTACGCTGGCGGCCTTGCCCCGGCTTTGCCGATGGGGATGGCGGCGGCCACGGCGGGAACGGGAGGCGGCGGCGGTTCAAAGCCGAGCCCTCGGCCTGCGGGCCGCCTCCCTGGAAATGCCCGTGGCCGAACTGTCGGGCGGCAATCAGCAGAAAGTAGCTCTGGCCAAGTGGTTGGAAATCAACCCCCGGGTCCTCCTGTTGGACGAGCCCACCCGCGGCGTGGACGTGGGAGCCAAACACGATATCTACCAGTTGATGAACCAGTGGACCGCCGCCGGCATGGCCATTATCCTGATCACTTCCGAGATGCCCGAACTGCTGGCCTTAAGCGACCGGATCGTGGTTCTGCACCGGGGCCGAGTGACCGCTGAGATGGCGCGGGACGAGGCCACGGCCGACCGGGTCCTGGAGGCCGCCATGGGGCAGGGTTCCGAAAAGTCCTCATGAGCCAGACAAGCCAACCCCTGTTTCGCGCAGCGACCAACTGGGTTTACAGCCCCGGCGTGCGGTCCGTGGTGGCGCTGTTTTTGATCCTGGCACTGGGGGTGGTTTTTCATCACCGCGGGGCGTTCTTTCGCCTGGAAACGCACAAGGCAGCGCTGCGGCAGACGGCCGAGTACGGCATGATGGCCTGCGGCATGACGCTGGTAATCATCTCCGGCGGCATCGACTTGGCCGTGGGAAGCATCCTCGCCCTTGCGGCCGTGCTCTTTTCGCTGGCCACGATCCATTGGGGCTGGCCGGCCTGGTACGCCATCCCTGCCACCCTGGCGGCTGGTGCCGGCTGCGGCCTGGTCTCCGGCACGCTGACCGCCTGGTGCCGGATGCAGCCGTTCATCGCCACGTTGGCCATGATGGTGTTTGCCCGCGGGCTGGCCAAGGCCCTAAGCGGCGGCACGCAGGTGACCACTGCAGTACGCAACCCCGATGGCACCTACGATTGGGTGGATGTGCCCCAGGTGTTTTATGCCATCAAGGCCGAGCTGCTGGGCACGGTCTCGATGATCGGCGTGCTGTTTCTGGTCTGTGCCGCGGTAACGTGGCTGCTTCTGGCCAGGCATCGCTGGGGCCGCGAACTGTACGCCATTGGCGGCAACGAGGAGGCGGCCCGGCTGTCGGGCGTGCGCGTAGTCCGAGCCAAGGTGCTGGCTTACATGGCCTCCGGCGTTCTGGCCGCCGTGGCCGGTATGTGCCATGCCGCCCAGGAAGAACAGGGCAATCCCGAGGCGGGCGAGGGATACGAGCTGATCGCCATCTCTATGGTGGTCATCGGCGGCACCAGCCTGATGGGAGGCCGCGGCGGCATCGGCTTGACCCTTCTCGGCATCCTCACCATCGGGTATCTTGACAAGATCCTGAGCATCAACGAGGTCCCCTTGGCTTGGCGCTTGATGCTCACCGGGGCCATCATCGTGGTGGCGGTGCTGGCCCAGCGGCGCTCGGGATAAAGACCGCGGCCTAGACCGGCTGCGCGGTACAAGGCACGGCGCCTGGCCTTCGACCCCGGATGTCCACGGCGTCCCACTTTTTCGCCGAGTTTTCCAGATCTGGAGTGGCTCATGCAACATCGCAAGAGATGGCTTTGGATCGTGTGGGCCTTGTGGGTTTGTGCAGGTTGCAGCCAGCCACGGCAGGCCCGCTACGTGATTGGCATGAGCCAGTGCAATCTGGGCGAGCCGTGGCGCGTCCAGATGAATGCCGATATCCAGGCGGCGGTTGACGAGCAGAATGCCAAGTGGCGTGCTGCCGGCGGGCCTGAAACCCAACAGTACTCCCAACTCATCGAAATCGTATTCAAGGACGCCCAGAACGATTCCCTCCGGCAGGCGGCCCACGTTGGCGAATTCGTCAGCGATCGGGTCGATCTGATAATCATCAGCCCCAAGGAAGCCGCTCCCCTTACCGAGCCGGTGGCCAAGGCCTATGACGCCGGCATCCCGGTGATCGTGCTGGACCGCGCGGTGCTGGGCGACAAATACACGTGCTTCATCGGGGCGGACAACACGAAGATCGGGCGGGCGGCCGGCAAATGGCTGGTCGAAAAACTAGGCGGCAAAGGCAACGTGGTGGAGCTGAAGGGGCTGATGACTTCCACCCCCGGGCAGGAGCGCCACGCTGGCTTTCGCGAGGCGATCGCCGGCACCGACATCAAGGTGGTCTTCGAGGCCGACATGCAGTGGCTGAAGCAGAATGCGCGCAAAGAGATGGAGTCGGCGTTGGCCCGGCCCGACCGCATCGACGCCGTCTATGCCCACAACGACCCCGGGGCCCACGGCGCCTACTTGGCCGCCAAAGATGCCGGGCGCGAAAAAGAGATGCTCTTCGTGGGCATCGATGCCTTGCCCCACGAAGGCATTACATGGGTTAAACGCGGCGAACTCAGCGCTACCTTCCAGTACCCCACCGGCGGGGCCGAGGCCATCGAGACCGCCTTGAAGATCCTCGCCGGCCAACCGGTGCCGAAAAAAATCGTGCTAGGCTCGCGGCGGTTCACCGCCGATAGCGTGGACCGCGGTGGCGACCCCATCGAGTAATCGCCGGAAAGGCATACCCCGGCGCGGTCTAAGGGGCGACTTCGCACCCCTCAACCGTGTCGCCAGCGCCGGACCTGGCCGCGCCGCCAAAGCTTTGGGCTTCACTTGGCGAGCTTCTCCCACTCGGCCATCCAAGCCTGGATCTGTTGCTTGTGCCCGGAATCGTGCTCGGAATTGAGCACCTCGCGAGCCTTCTCGAGAGCCGGTTTGGCGAATCGCTCCCGCAGGCTGCTTTTCAAGGCCGTGCGGAGGCCGGCGAACTGCTCGGGAGTTTCGCCTGTATGGATTCGCAGCGACTCATAGGCCGACTGCTGCCAGCGAATGCCATTGGCATACAGCTCCAAGGTGGCATAGGTGGGGGGTTGGTCGCGGCTGGCGCGGAACAAATGCAGGGTGGCAATTCTTGCGGCGGCCTCCTGCGCGACGCGGCGTCGTGGCTGGAGCTTGGGCACCTCCCCATAGGCGGCCACCGCCCGATTCCAGTCGTCATCACTCCAGCCCAGCATCCACCGCGTGGTGTAAACCTCGCCCAGGGCATTCCAGCAGTTGGCTAGTTGAGGCAAGGAGATGGCGGCCTGCTGGGCTTTCTGAATTTCGCCCAAGGCCTGGTCGGCCCGCTGGCGAGCTAGGGTGGTGTCGTTGTCCTGAATCGCTTTGCCCGCCTGCCTGAGCCGATATTGTGCCAAGTCCAGCAGCAGATACACCTCAGCCCAGTCGGGCTCGCCGGCCTGTTGCAAGGCTTGCTCGCACAGCCGGATGGCTTCTTCCCAGTTCTCCTGCGCGGCGTGGCGTCGGGCTCGCTGGCGCAGGGCTTCGCGCTGGGGATGAATAGCCGCGCCGGGCGGCACCGGGGCTTTTTCCAACTCGTCCAGGCGCGGGGCTACGGTGCCCCACAGGGACTGGAGCCCCTGCGCATCACGGCGCAAATCGGGATCGTTCCACGGGAAGACCGCCCATTGCAAGACGTAGTATGCAAGCTCGGGCCGGTTTTGGGCTAAGGCGACTTTCTTGGCGGTTTCGAAGCACTGCGCCGCCTTTGCGTAATTAGCCGGGTTCTGACTCCAGTACACCAGCCCCAAGTAGTACCAAGCCTCGGCATCCTGGGGGTCCAACTGCCGGGTTACCTGTTCCAGGTGGGTGGCAGCCTGGTGGAGCATGGCGAGGCGGTCCAGTCCAGCGAGCTGGTCCAGGCACGACTCGACGGCGGCCCGGTAATAGCACCGGCCGATGCTCCGCTCCGCGTCGGCCGAGGGAAACTGCCGCACTTGGCCCGCCCGCTTGAACGCCTGGATGGCCTCGGCGTAAGACTTTTCGGGCTCTTGTTCGGCAGCCCAAGCGAGGTCCTCAAAGGCGTTGCCCAGCGCCATGTAGGTGGTGAAGGCTCGGGGGTCCTTTTCTCCCACCAGCCGGGCAGCATCGCGGGCAAGCCGGGCGGCCTCGTCGAGGTACTCTTGCCGTTTGTCGCGTTCGAAATTGGCGTATTCCAGCCGGGCCATGCTCAACGTGAGCATATACCCCGGCAAGGCCCTCGCCGCTGCCGCAGATGCCTTTTCGGGGGTGGTCGCCTGGGAGGGCTTGCAGGCCAGTTCGGCCGATTCCATGGCTTTCTTCAAATTCTCGATGCGAGCTTTGCGCAGGTCCTGCATGCGGGATTTATGAAGGTGGGTGTCGGCATGGACGCCACGGACTTCCGGGTTGTGGCCATCAAGGGCAACCGCCGCGTCCGCATCGGCCACAGCCTCATTCAATTTGGGCGGCTGCCAAGCCATCCGCACTTGGGCGCGGCGCATCAAGTCCCGTGCCCGGCGCACAGGATCTCCTGTGGTGCCCCGCAGCGCGATTGCCGCCGAAAGCACAGCCTCCACATGCTCCAAGATCTTGCCGCGGCCTTTAGGCCAGTCGTCTTCCAGATGCCACCACAGGAACTCGGCCGCTGCCGAAAGGAAGTCCACATCGCTGGGTTTCCATTTTTGATCCGCTGGGGCTAGCAGGGGAGCGATCACCGTACGGTATAGCGCGTCGGCCTCATCCCGAGACAACGGTTCTGGCCGCCACTGCGTGAGCAGCATAAATAGATCGGCGGCGTTCTGAAGGATGGGCTCACGCAGCGAATCCGGCAAAGCCTCTTGGGCGTCGGCGGGCATGTGGCTGACGAGGTAGGCGTACGGCACCAGCAGTCGCGCTTGGGCCGTGGGATGGCCCAAGTCTTCGAGGCGCCGCCGCGAAAGGGCTTCGGTGGCGGCGGCCGCGGCCTTGCGGTCACCCGCCGCAAGGGCGGCCAAGGCAATCGCCAGGGGCAAGCGTTGGTCGAGGAGCGAAGTGCCGTCCGGCGTGCCCTTCGGCTCAGGCCCGGCACGAGGACGGCCAGCCAGGGCGGCCTGGGCAGCTTGCAGCAGCCGCAAGTGCCGCTGTGCTTCTTCGGCATCGGCATAGGGCTCCAGCCGGTTCCTGCCCGGCCGAAGCCGGCGGGCTTCCTCCACCGCCTGCACTAAACATTGGCTGGCGCGATCGAGGCGCTGGCCTTTGGCCTGAACCACGACCGGCGGAAGCTCCCCCTGACCGAAAAGCCGCTCCAGCGATCCCAGAGTCTCGTCCACCCGTCCCGATGCCAGATGGATTCGGGCCGCCAGGTAATGACCGTAGGCCTCGAACTCTTTGGCCAGCCCGGCGAGGTCCGGCAGGCGAACTTCGGCCGGGTTGCGTTTAAGCAGATCGATCTCACACTCGGTACGCCAAAGTTCCACCAAGCGAAGGTCTTCTGGCGATGCGTACTTTTTTCGGTCTTCTTTGGGGACGCGCTCCCACAGGGCCCAATCCTTCTGGAATTCATCGAAATCGGCGGGTGCAGGCTCGTGCTCCAGAATCTGGCCAGCGATGCGCCTGTGCCACAAGCCAGCCAGGGGAGCAGCCAGTTCTGGCCGGCCTGGGGCCCGCTGGCAGATAGCACGTACCAGCAAGATAGCCCGGACGAGTTGGCCAGAGTCCTTAGAGCCGCGCAGCGCCCCTAAGGCCGATACCAGCCGCTGCAACTGGTCCGGCGTCAACCGAGTGGCGTGTTGGGCAAGGAGCTTTTCGGCAGCGGAGAGTGCCTCGGCTTGTGCGGCAGCCCCCGCACCCACGTCGCCCATACCCACCACCGCCGCCAAAAGCTCGCACTCCAGCAAGGGATCGCGAAGCTCGCGCTGAACGTCGTCCGGCGCCTGCCCTTCCAAATTGCGAATTTTTTGAATTTTTTCCACCGCCTCGCGCGCGGCAGTTACTTTCCACCGAGCCTCGGCATAGCGGCCTGCGTCCGTCAGGCTGCGTGCCTGTTTCAATGCATCGGCCAACTCGCGGCGCCGCTGCATGAGCTGCGCTGCCGACAGCCGGTCGCGTAGCACGCCGATAAGCTTGTTCTCGGTTTCGTCCAGCCGCCATGGGGAATCCACGGAGCCTCGCTTGATGCTTTCCAACCGGTCTAAAGCCTTTTGCATCTCATCCGCGGGCAGTTCGGGCTGGCTCAAGGCCCCTGCCAGTTGCTGCAGCGCTTCGCGCAACTGGGTGGCCTCTTTTGGCCAAGCGTCCTCCGGCTCCTCGCCGAGGAACTTGGCAGCGTCCGCGTACCTCTCCTGGCGCAGCAAGGCCCGTACGCGCAACACCCGGGCCTCGGCCGAATCTTGGGAAAACAGGCAATCAGGGCCGCACACGCCGGAGCCATCTCCGGCCAGTCGGGATCGTCTTTCCACTTTTGGATAAGCACGCCAAGCCATCGGGTGCGGAAATCCTTGCGCTGCGGGTCGTCGAGGAGCTTCCCCTCCGCAGCGAAGAGCTTGGCGGCTTCCTCGTGCTGATGGGCCTGGACGAGGGCTGCCAATTGGCTTGCCAGTTTGGCGGGCGGATCGGGCTTTTTGGGAGACGGGGTCGTAGGTTTGGCCTCGGGCGGAGGCTCAGGGGCCGGTTCGGGCAATCCTTTGGGCACTTCGGGAGGCGGGGGGGCACTCTCCTTCTGTTCCTGGTGGCCATTTCCAGATCCGTTCCACAAT
>Ga0068707_1002400_pt1 | contig 13213 bp, 10 predicted proteins | sample YNPNPMetaG_FD_66600 | JGI IMG/M metagenome (GOLD analysis project Ga0068707, IMG submission 66600) | Anoxygenic and chlorotrophic microbial mat microbial communities from Yellowstone National Park, USA - YNP NP MetaG | ecosystem: Environmental > Aquatic > Thermal springs > Hot (42-90C) >... | reverse complement strand
GCCAACCCACCAAAGCAGCTCAGGGCTTTGCCCAAAGACAGGGCATCAGCGTTGACGACCTGGAAGTGCGGGAGATGGATGGCGGGCAGTATGTGGTGGCAACTAAAGTAGAGAAAGGCAGACCTGCCCCTGAAATCCTGGCCGGGCTGCTACCCCAACTGATTTCCTCTTTGCGCTTCAACATGACCATGCGCTGGAACGAGTCAGGGGTGGCCTTCTCTCGCCCCATCCGCTGGCTGGTAGCTCTCCTGGACGATCAGGTGATCCCCTTCGAGTACGCTGGGGTGCAGAGCGGGTCTACTTCGCGGGGGTTGCGGCCCCTGGGTTCGCCGGAGCTGACCATCAAGAAGGCCAGCGACTATTGGAGCCTGATGGCTGCCCATGCCATCATTGTGGACACGGACGAGCGCCGGGCTCGCATCGAGCAGCAGATCAACCAACTGGCGGCCGAGGTCGGCGGACGAATCCCCGAAGATCCGGCTCTCCTCGAAGAGGTGACCAACCTGGTGGAGCAACCCACCGCTGTGCGTGGCACTTTCGAGGAGAAATACCTGTCCCTGCCCAGGGATGTACTCATTGCCGTGATGAAAAAGCACCAACGCTATTTTCCAATAGTGAGGGACGAAGGGGCGCTGCCTGCGCCTCACATTTTACTCCCCTACTTTATCGCTGTGCGTAACGGCGACGACCAATACCTGGACACCGTGCGCCGTGGCTACGAAGAGGTGCTCCGCGCTCGCCTGGCCGACGCCGATTTCTTCTACCAGGCTGACACCAGCAAGAAACTGGAGGATTTTCTCCCTCGCCTGGACACCCTGACCTTTCAGGAAAAGCTGGGCTCGATGCTGGACAAGTCCAGGCGGCTGGAGCAGTTGGTGCCCCGTCTGGGCCAGATGGTGGGGCTGTCGGAGGCAGAAATAGCCACAGCCACCCGTGCCGCTCATCTGTGCAAAGCCGACCTGGCCACCCAGATGGTGGTCGAGTTCACCAGTTTGCAGGGAGTGATGGGGCAAGAGTACGCCCGACTATCAGGTGAGCCCGAGGGTGTGGCGCAGGCCATCTTTGAGCACTATCTGCCCCGTTTCGCCGGGGACATCCTGCCCGAGACGCGACCTGGCCTGGTGGTCGGGCTGGCCAACCGGCTGGACAGTCTGGTGGGCCTCTTCGCCGTGGGCCTGGCTCCCACCGGCTCGGCTGACCCCTACCACCTGCGCCGCGACGCCCTGGGGGTGGTCCACAACCTGATAGCTGCCAGGTTGCCCTTCGACCTGCGGGCAGGGCTGAAAGCCGCTGCCGACCTGTTGCCGGTGGACGTGTCCGAGAACGCCCTGGAGCAGGTGCTGGCCTTCATTGTTGGCCGATTAGAGAGCATGCTGCGGGAGCAGGGCTACCGTTACGACGCTGTGGCTGCCGTCCTGGCCGAGCGAGGCCACAACCCTTACCTGGCAGCGGAAACGGTGCGGGCCTTCGCCCCCTGGCTCGAACGTGAGGACTGGATGGATATCCTCAACGCCTACGCCCGCTGCGTGCGCATTGTGCGTGAGTATCAAGAGCCTTTCCCGCTCCATCTCGACAGATTCGTCGAGCCAGCGACGAAGCGGCTATACGAAGCCTACCAGACCTGCCAGGCGCAAGTCAATCCGCAAAGCACTGTTGATGAGCTCTTCACCGCTTTCCGGCCCGTGGTCGAACCCATCAATACCTTCTTCGACGAAGTGCTGGTCATGACCGAGGATAAAGCCCTGCGGGAGAATCGGCTGGCGCTTCTGCAGCGCATCGCCAAATTGACGGAAGGCATCGTGGACCTGACCAGGGTTGAGGGCTTCTGACTTTGCCAAATTTGGACAATGGTTTATAATTGAACAGGGAGATGTAAGATGCCGGGAATAATCATTGACAATATTAAGGACTGGCCACCGGAGAGATTTGAGGCAGCGCTGCGTGAGGCGATAGAGAGTACATCGCCCATTGATGCTCTCATTGCAACCACGCGGCGGCTAAAAGAGTATGAACAAAAGTATGGTATGAGTAGCGAAGAGTTTTATGCCAAGTTCATGGGTGGGGAGTTGGGTGACGCACAGGACTTTATCGGCTGGGCCGGGATTCGAAGCCTTTACACGCATTAAGCGACGACTGGAAGTGACATTGATGAACGTGGCTGTCCATGTTGCGCTTTCGTCCACAGAGGCAGAGTTGACGCCTGCATGACCACTCTACACAACTATTTAGCTCGAAGCCACCATCCATTCTCGCGGTGACATCGAGCCCAAGGGCCTTTCTGTCGAAGCTGAATCCACCCTTGTCGGGCACATTGTTGACCGCCTGATCTTTTACGACGGCTCATTCTTAAAAATCGAAGAGGTAGTGTTTGTCTCTGACCGTAAAGTCGAGAAGCTACGCTACAGTTACCACTACCAGAAAGGCGACCGCCTTATCTTCCGCTACGACAACGCGCCCCACCATCCCGAACTGCCAACCTTTTCCCACCATAAACACATTGAAGACCGTGTGGAGCCGTGCAGGGAGCCAGATTTGCAGGATGTCCTGCGGGAAATAGACGTCAGGCTGTATCCACAGCCGACGCACTCATAAACCAATTTTTGAGGAGGTTCTATACCAATGACGAAAAAGTGGGTCTATCTATTCAGTGAAGGCAACAAGGACATGCGCGACCTTTTGGGCGGCAAGGGAGCGGGCGTGGCCGAGATGACCAACGCTGGACTGCCGGTGCCCCCAGGATTTACCATCACCACCGAAGCCTGCAATGCTTACTTTGAGGCAGGCAGAAAATTCCCCCCGGGAATGTGGGATCAGGTGCTGGAGGCCCTGAAGGCAGTGGAGCAGCAAACCGGCAAAAAGTTCGGCGATCCCCGGAATCCACTGCTGGTTTCGGTCCGCTCAGGGGCCAAGTTCTCCATGCCAGGCATGATGGACACCGTGCTCAACATCGGCCTCAATCCAGATACGCTCCAGGGCCTGATCGCACTGACCGGTGACGAACGCTTCGCCTACGACGCCTATCGCCGTCTGATCCAGATGTTCGGGCGCATCGTCAAAGGCATTGACGGCGAAAAGTTCGAGCACATCCTGGACCAATACAAAGCCAGGACCGAGGGCGGCAAAGACACCGATCTGACTGCTGACATGCTGAAGGACGTAGTACGCGACTACAAGGCCCTTTACAAGAAGGAGTTGGGGGAGGATTTCCCTGACAAGCCCCTGGATCAATTGTATCAGGCCATCGAGGCCGTGTTCGGCTCGTGGTTCGGCAAGCGGGCGGTAGACTATCGCAATTTCAACAAAATCCCCCATGATTTGGGCACAGCCGCCAATGTGCAAATGATGGTCTTCGGCAACATGGGTAATGACTCAGGCACCGGTGTGGCTTTCACCCGCAACCCGGCCACCGGAGAGAAAAAGGTCTATGGCGAGTACCTGTTGAACGCTCAGGGGGAGGATGTGGTGGCGGGCATCCGCACGCCGCACCCCATCGCCGACATGGCCAGGGAAATGCCGAAACAATACGAAGAGTTCCTGAAAATCTGCGACCTCCTGGAGCGTCACTACCGGGACGTACAGGATATGGAGTTCACCATCGAGCGGGGCAAACTGTGGATGCTCCAGACCCGCACCGGCAAACGCACGGCAGCGGCAGCGGTCAAGATCGCCGTGGACATGGTGAAGGAGGGCCTGATCACCAAGGAGGAGGCCATCCTGCGCATAGAGCCGGCTCAGATCAACCAACTGCTCCTGCCACGCTTCGACCTGAAAGCGGTGGAGGAGGCCCGCAAGCGCGGTGACTTCCTGGCCAGGGGCCTGAATGCCAGCCCCGGTGAAGCCTCGGGCGTGGCCGCTTTCGATGCCGACACGGCCGAAGAATGGGGCAAGGCTGGCCAGCGGGTCATCCTCGTCCGCCCCGAGACGGCCCCTGACGACGTGCACGGGATGTTGCAAAGCAAAGGAATCTTGACTCAGCACGGTGGGGCTACCTCCCATGCGGCCGTGGTGGCCCGCGGCCTGGGACTGCCCTGTGTGGCCGGTTGCGAAGCCATCCGTGTGGACGTCGAGCGCAAGCTGTTTGAGGTCAACGGGCGCACCATCCAGGAAGGTGATACCATTTCCATCAGCGGCACCACCGGCGAGGTGTTCGCCGGCACCATCGCCACCATTGACCCCGACTTTGACAAAGAAGAGGACCTCAAGACCCTGCTGAGCTGGGCTGACGAGTTCCGACGGCTGGGGGTATGGGCCAACGCCGACTATCCCAAGGACGCGGCCGTGGCCCGCAAGTTCGGAGCCGAGGGCATTGGCCTGTGCCGGACCGAGCACATGTTCTTTGAAACAGACCGGCTGCCCATTGTCCAGAAAATGATCCTGGCCAAAGATGACCAGGAGCGGGAGGAATACCTGGCTCAATTGCTGCCTCTCCAGCGCAGCGATTTTGAGGGCATCTTCCGCGTCATGGATGGCTGCCCGGTCATCATCCGCCTGATTGACCCGCCCTTGCATGAGTTCCTGCCCAGCTACAGCGAGTTGCTGGTGGAAGTGGCCGGCCTGCGGGTGGCGGCCTCTTACTCCAACGATCCGCAGATTGGGGAGTTGCTGAAGGAGAAAGAAGAGATGCTGCGAGCGGTCAGCGCCATGCACGAAGCCAACCCGATGCTGGGCCTGCGTGGCATCCGCCTGGGCATTACCATGCCAGGCATCACCCGGATGCAGGTCCGGGCCATCATGGAGGCAGCCTGCAACGTGGCTAAAGAGGGCGTGGACGTCCACCCGGAGATCATGATCCCCCTCACCGGCCACGTCAACGAGTTGAAGGTGTCCCGCGAATTGCTGGAGCCGGTGGCCAGACAGGTCATGGAAGAAAAAGGCATCCAGGTGGACTACAAGTTCGGGACCATGATCGAAATCCCACGGGCGGCGCTGACGGCTGGCGAGGTGGCCAGGTACGCCGAGTTCTTTAGCTTTGGCACCAACGACCTGACCCAGACCGTCTTCGGCTACAGCCGGGACGACGCTGAAGGGAAGTTCCTCCTGAAATACGTCGAAGACAGGATTTTGCCGGAGAACCCGTTCCAGGTATTGGATCGGGAAGGAGTGGGACGGCTGATGCGCATCGGTGTGGAAGAAGGCCGTAAGACGCGGCCCGAACTGGAGGTGGGCATTTGCGGCGAGCACGGAGGCGATCCCAGTTCCATTGAGTTCTGCCACATGGTTGGCCTCAACTACGTCAGTTGCTCTCCTTTCCGCGTCCCTGTGGCCCGACTGGCGGCAGCCCAAGCGGCGCTGAACGAGCGGGCGATGACCCCAGTGCGCAAGGACGTGTAGCCAGGCAAGGACCCGACGTCGGTGGCAGCCCCTACGCCAATAGGGGCTGCCCCTGGTTCCTCTGGTGCGTGGGCGTTACGGGGGTTCTCATTGGGCTCACAATCCGGCCAGGGCAGGAATTGCCGAAAACGGATATTGCCACGACAAAAGCACGAAATCCATGTCCTCAGCAGGCGAGTTGACAGAGACCGTATCCGAACCCCTCCGCCGACAGATTCAGGACCGTCTCCTGGCCTGGTCCTGTACCCACTGCCGCGATCTCCCCTGGCGGGGTGAGCACAACCCGTACCACGTCTGGGTTTCGGAGGTGATGCTCCAGCAGACCCAGGTGGAGACAGTCATCCCTTACTACCATCGTTTCCTGGCCCGCTTCCCCACCCTGCGCTCCCTGGCCGAAGCCGGCCTCGACGAGGTGTGGGAGGGGCTGGGCTACTATGCCCGGGCACGCCACCTGCACCGGGCTGCCCAGCAGGTGATGGAACGCCACAACGGCCAGTTGCCCGCCGAGCGGGAGGCCCTTCTCGCTTTGCCGGGCATTGGCCCGTACACCGCGGGGGCCATCCTCAGCCTGGCTTTTGGACAGGATGCGGCCGTGCTGGATGGCAACGTCCGCCGGGTGCTCTCTCGCCTCTTTGCCGTTGACGACAGCCCTCGCCTGGGTACCACCCGCCGGAGGCTCTGGCATCTGGCCGAGGCGCTGTTGCCATCGGGCCAGGCGGGCTCCTTCAACCAGGCACTGATGGACCTGGGAGCCACTGTCTGCACTCCTCGTGATCCCCTGGTTTACGTTGACCTTCTTCGCTTCCCCTAGCCTCTCGGTGCAGATGACGCCCAAGATGGGCCGGTGCTGGCCCAGATTGGCGATAGCCGTGCCGTCGTTCATCAGGGTGTCGCCGATGTAGAGGAGACGTTTCAAGGGGCGGCTCGGGAGGCGCAGAGCCTGGGCCTGATCCAGGAAATGGACGACGGCGGTGGCATAGTCGGGCTCCATCTTACGGGGGATGTGATAGCTGGACAAACCGATTTCCTGCCAGATTTCCGGCAAGCCTCGTAGCCGCTCATCGGCTGGTTCCAGATTGCGGTAGACGACAAAATCACCCAGAATGGCGTGAAGGTTCATTCGTTCGGTCATATCTTCTCCTTATGGCACAATAGTGCCACTTTGTGGCCCCAAGTATACAACACTCCGCTCGCCCTTGTCAAACGGCCGCCTCCAGCTACTCTCTGGGGGCAGGTCGAACCCCCTGCCGGACTGCCTGCGGTGAGACTGTCCAGAGCGGAGCCTGCCATGAGCAAAGTCGAAGGGTCGAAGGGCCTGTCGACCCAGGTATTGACGTTTGACTCGTTGTGTGGTATGATAGCATTGTAAGCATTGACCAACACTTTGCCCTCATTGCCCACATCGCAGCCGATAGTGGATGAGGGAGGTTAGAGCACGAGACATTGAGGGCCAATTTTCTTCGCAGGTCAGGAGGGGTTGGCTTTTGCTGTTTCTGCGCATTCGTTTCATTTCCGTCTCATTGGATGGTCTTACTATGCGGAGTTGAAAGCAAGTCAAGATGGCAACTATTCATGTCACGCCTGGGGAGTCGGGGCGGCTGATCGTCCAGTTCCCGTATTCGCCTGAACGGGTGGCGGCGATCAAGCAAATTCCGGGGCGGCAATGGAATCCGGAAGGCAAGTTCTGGACCATCCCCGACACGCCGGAGGCGCGGGCCAGGTTGGCGGACCTGCTTGCCACGCCGCCAAAAACGACGGAGGAGTGGATTGCGGTTGCGCCGCCAAAGTCAGACGCCAAAACGGCTGCTGGACCACGCGCGCCTTTTGTGCCGGGCAAATCCCTCACAACGAACCCGCCGCATCCATTGATCAAAGCAGTGGATGATGAACTGGTTCTGCGCGGCATGGCGTATGGCACACGAAAGAGTTACGGGCAGCATTTGCGCAACTCCTTGAATTGGCTCAAGGTCAAGAATGTCCAGGCCGAGGAAGCCACCTGCGAGGATGTTCGCTGTTATCTGGTGGAAATGGCGACCAGTGGGCGCGTTTCGGCTGGCTACTGCCGGGGAGCGCGGGCGACCCTGGTCTTGCTTTATGAGACTGTCTTGAAACAGCCAGGCAAGGTGAGTGACTTGCCCCGTATGAAAAGGCCCCAGCAGTTGCCTGTCGTCCTGAGCCGCGAGGAAGTGGCCAAGTTGCTCAAGGTCACGAGCAACCTGAAACACAAGGCACTGGATCGCTACACACTACTTTCGGAGACTACCTTGACGGTTCTGCGCGATTACGTTCGGGCGTACAAGCCCAAGGACTGGCTCTTTCCTGGCAAAGACCCCACCGATCATTTGTCAGAGCGGTCGGCAGAAAAGGTTTTTCACTTTTCACACAAAAAGGCGGGGATTACCAAACCGGCAACGTTCCATACCTTACGCCATTCCTTTGCCACACATCTACTTGAAGATGGGGTGGATATAAGGTATATTCAGGAATTGATGGGCCACGACAGCATTCTGACGACCCAACGCTATACGCATGTTACGCAAAAGGCAACAGGGCGGATCAAGAGTCCGCTGGACAATATACAACTCTAGGAGGTCAAAATGAATGACTGTGGATTCACGTGAATTCCCGAATGAGACTCAGATCGTCAATTTGGATTCCCGAACCAAAAGGTTCGGGGATCACCGATAAAATGATGTGATTCCCGAACCAAATGGTTCGTGGAACGTAAGTTTGGCGACATTCCGTGTTGATTCGCAGCGGTTTGCACTGCTGAAGCCCAGTAGATAGAATTACGGTACCGTTACCCAGCCCGAGTGTATTTGCGGGCAAAAGGAGATGATACAATGCGTTTCAAGGTAGTGCTTGAACCCAGTGATGAGGGCGGCTTCACTGTCTATATCCCTTCCTTGCCTGGTTGCATTAGCGAGGGTGAGACTGAAGAAGAAGCCCTGAAGAATATTCAGGAAGCGATTGAACTTTACCTTGAACCAGTCGAAGACGATTGGGTGTTGGATGAGCAGGTACGGGTAAAGGAGATTGTGTTGTGAGTAAGGTTCCAAGCCTGCCCTACACTCAAATCATCAAAGCATTGCAACGAGATGGCTGGATAGTTGTGCGCCAGCGGGGCAGTCATATTCGCCTTCAGAGACATGTTGGCGATGAATTGCTCAAGATTACTGTTCCTGCTCACCGTCCAGTAAAGCGGTCTACCCTATCGCATATTCTGAAACAGGCTCGGATAGACGTAGACCGATTCTTGGAATTGCTGTAACGACAGGATGAACGCCGCCAAACACGCGCACCACGACAACGGCGGGGCGGCTTGCGATTGGAAGGCACTTTCGATTCGTCCGCCGTTGCGTGGTGCTATGGCGTTTCACGACACGCCCGCGAGATTCGGCAGTCGCTTTCGCGGAGATTGTAGAAAGGAGAACGGTATGAGCGTTACAGTTGCTCAAATGAGCAGAGAGGAACTGAAAGAAATAATTGCGCTGACTGTTGAGCAGAAATTGCTCGAACTGCTTGGCGACCCTGATGAAGGATTGGAAATCCGAAAGTCAGTTCGCGAAAGACTCTTACGCCAGAAAAAAGCGGTTGCCGCAGGTGAACGCGGCGAACCGTTTGAAGATGTGGTACAACGACTCGGATTGGCATAGCCACCATGTATCGCCTTCGCATCTTGCCAGCGGCTACGCGTGAACTGGAGCGGTTGGATAAACCTGTCGCCCGCCGAATCGCTGAGCGTATCAATTGGCTCGCCGCGAATCTGGATGACATCAGACCAGAACCGTATAAAGGCGACCTTGCGGGATTGTACAAGTTACGCATCGGTGACTACCGCGTCGTTTACGAGATTCTTTACGACGAAAAGGTGATTGTGATTCATCAAGTCGGACATCGGAGCGAAATCTATCGCAAGAGATAGAACGGAAAGAAACATGCGCGCCGTGAAACACACGCACGCCGACCACGCCACGTACGCGGCTTTTCACGATGGTGGGTTGGCGTAGTGGAAGGTGGTTGCATTTCGCGTGGCGCGTCGGGTGTGGCGGCGTGCTCTGGCGTTATCTGCCACGCGCTGAGAACCCCCAACGCTTAAATGGAGAAAGCACATTGCCGTATCAGATTGAATACTCTCCTGATGCTGAAGACCATCTGAGGGGATTGACCGCTCGACAACAGGCCATTGTCTTGGACACTGTCGCGCTGTCGGGGTTAAGGAACGTAATCGGGTTCGCATTGGAAAAGAGGTGATTGAATTATGAAGACGCTGGAAATGGTTGAGGCAACTGCCCCGCTTGCCGAATATGCGCGGGACGTGCGCAAAGAGCCTGTGATTCTGACCATTGGTGGCAGACCTGTTGCCGCGCTCGTGCCGATTGAAAATGCCGACTTGGAGACAGTGGCGCTAAGCACCCATCCTCAATTTCTTGCTCTGATTGAGCGGTCACGCGCACGGCAAAAAGCGGAAGGGGGAATTTCTAGCACAGAAATGCGTCGGCGGCTAGGATTGAAGACATTGCGCGGCAGATAACACACGCCTTGCGACCACCCGCCGCTCTGCCGCCGAGTGTTGCGTGGACCCGACCATTGTCCCCGCTCTCGAACACAGGCGGCAGGCGGCGCAAGGCTCTGACGTTAGACGAAAACGTCGCTTCACATCACACAAAAGAGCCATCCTATAACCGTTCAGGTATCCCTGTCACGTAGGGTAAACTTGCCCTTACCCAACCTGGCACTGGACAATTGGACGCCAAACCACTGCCAAGCAATGGCAACCGCAAGGAGTTGGCTCTACCCGGATGCATACACGGTTACGGTTAATCGAGAGGAACTGCCTGGGCCGCAATAGCGCCACTATTGCGGCCCAGGTGGCGCAACAGTGGTAGAAGCCAAGGTCCTCTTCTTAGTTTCAGGGAAGGAGCGAGAATGAAATTGCGTGTACTCTCTCGGAATGATGTCCGACGGGCTGTCTCAATGGCTCAGGCCATCGAGATCGTGAAAGGAGCTTTCGCCCAACTTTCGGCCGGCCAGGCCGTGGTGCCCATCCGCACCCAACTGGAAATAGCCCGACACGAGGGCATCACTCTCTTCATGCCCGCCTACCTTGGGGAGAGCGATGACCTGGGCGTGAAAATTGTCTCCGTCTTCCCCCGTAACCTGGAAAGGGGTCTGCCCACCATCCACGCCCTGGTGGCAGTGGTGAATGCCGAGACAGGGTGCCCGGCGGCCGTCATGGACGGAACCTATCTGACAGCCCTGCGCACCGGGGCCGCCTCCGGTGCCGCCACCGATCTCCTGGCTCGCCAGGACGCACGGGTGGCAGCCATCTTTGGGGCCGGAGTTCAGGGCCGCACCCAACTGGAGGCAGTCTGCCAGGTGCGAGACATTGAAAAAGTATGGGTCTACGACATCAACCGGGACGCGGCCGAGAAGTACGCGACCGAGATGCGGGAACGAGGAGGAAGGATACCCAGGGATGTTGTTGTCGCCTCCTCTCCAGCCGAAACGGTGCGGGAGGCCGATGTCATCTGCACAGCCACCACCGCCAGGACCCCTGTCTTTGCCGACGCCGATCTCAAACCTGGCGTGCACATCAATGCCGTTGGCGCCTTCACCCCTCAGATGCAGGAGATTCCAGAGGATACCATCAGGAGGGCCAAACTCGTGGTGGACTCGCGGGAAGCCTGCTGGGCCGAGGCGGGCGATTTGATCATCCCCCGGCGCAAGGGTCTCATCTCCGAGGGCGACATCTACGCCGAGTTGGGGGAAATCGCAGCGGGGATGAAGCGCGGGCGTGAGGACAACCAGGAAATCACCTTCTTCAAATCGGTGGGCAACGCCGTTCAGGACGTCTCAGTGGCCAGGAAAGTTCTGGAGGAAGCAGGCAGGCTGGGTCTGGGCCTCGAGGTTGAGCTGTGATCAGGTGCGTCGCACCTGGTCATCGCGGGCGCAGCGGAAGCCCACGACTCGCAGGCGACGGTCGGGATGAGCAATGTCCCGGCGGGCGCAGCGGGCATCGTCCGCAGGGTGATTCCAGGACCCGCCGCGAACCACCTTGTATTTGCGGCCGAAGAAGGGGGACCGGGCAACGTTGCCCGGATAGGCCTCGTACCAGTCAGCGACCCACTCCCAGACGTTCCCCGCCATGTCATAGATCCCGTAGGGGCTGACCCCGTCTGGATAACTTCCCACGGGCGTCGTGTCGCCGATCCGACCGTCAGAATTGAGTCTATGGGGCTCGAATGCCTCGCCCCAGGGGTAGGTTGCCCCAGCCGTCCCCCGGGCCGCTTTCTCCCACTCCGCTTCGGAAGGCAACCGCTTACCGTAGTGCTGGCAATAGGCCTGGGCCCCGTACCAACTGACCCCTGTCACCGGGTGGTTCTCATAGCCTCGTTCCGCCACGTATCGTCCCTCTTCATAGAGGAGGTGGCTGTCAGGATTGTCAGCCTTTGTGTCGGCACAGATGTGCCCTCCACACCGCTCCCGGTCCCCCTGGGTGGCGTTCAGGAACCCGGCGTACCGGGCGTTGGTGACCTCGTACCGGTCTATCCAGAAAGCATCCAGGTAGACCTGGCGCATCGGCCTCTCGTCCGTATCCCCGTCGTCGCTTCCCATCCAGAACGTACCGGCCGGGACAAAAGCCATCTCCTCCCCGGGAGACGCAGCCCAAGGCAGGCACCCGGCCAGGCCAAGCAGCAGGAGCGAAATCATCAGCAGCCGAGCCACAAAACCGGCAGCCCCCTTTCCCTCATGACATTGGTAGCAGCGGCTTTAAGCCGTTTCGTAACTTGTATACTGGACTTGAAGCTTAACAACCTACCCAGGCATGGTTGATTTCAGGCCCCCTGCGAAGCGGGGGTCTGTGATAACTGGCCCAGCGGTACGGGAGGGACCCCGTACCCTACCTATTGCACCTGATATCTGGCATAGCTGTGACCTTACCCCCGCCTGCGACGGGGGGTTCACACCATAGCCTGGGCAATCAGGGCGCTTGCGATCCTGCCAACGCCCAACACGGTTGGGCTACTACTGAAATGTAACAATGTCAAGCTAATCACCGCTGAGCAATTACCCGTTTCAAAAGAAAGCGCGGGGCTAACCCCCGCGCTGAGACACACCCCCCGACCCTTCGGCTGATCTCAACGAAGCCTGCTGTGCAGGCCTCTCACCCGCCCAGGTAGGCTTTTTTAACGTCTGGATTATTGGCCAGTGCCTCGGAAGTGTCTGCCAGAACGATGTTCCCTGTCTCCAACACATAGCCCCGCTGGGCAAATTGGAGAGCCATACGGGCGTTCTGTTCCACAAGGAGGATAGTCGTTCCCTCTCTGTTAATGTCTCTCAGGGCATCGAACAGGCTCTTCATCAGCACCGGGGCCAACCCCATGGAGGGCTCATCCAGGAGCATCATCCCTCTCCCGCTCATGAGAGCCCTTCCGACGGCCAGCATCTGTTGTTCGCCACCACTCAGGGTTTCGGCTTTCTGCTCTTTCCTCTCCGCCAGACGCGGGAAAAGGGAGAACACCAACTCCAGGTCCCGCTCGATGGCTTTGGCATCCTTGCGGGCGAAAGCAGCCAGCCTGAGGTTCTCCATAACCGTCAAGTTGCCGAAAAGGCGCCTTCCTTCGGGGACGTGAGAGATGCCCAGTTCACTGACCACCTTGTCAGCCGGGTACTCAAGGAGGTCTCGACCCTTATAGACCATCCTGCTTCCAGGTTCTACACGCACCAGGCGTGAGATAGCTTTCAGAGTCGTGGATTTGCCAGCTCCGTTAGCCCCGATGATGCAGACAATCTCGCCTTCATCAACCTGGAAGCTGATGCCGTGGAGGGCCTTGATCCCCCCATAAGAGACTCTTAGATTTTCCACTGAGAGCAGCAT
>Ga0068707_1002396_pt1 | contig 13221 bp, 8 predicted proteins | sample YNPNPMetaG_FD_66600 | JGI IMG/M metagenome (GOLD analysis project Ga0068707, IMG submission 66600) | Anoxygenic and chlorotrophic microbial mat microbial communities from Yellowstone National Park, USA - YNP NP MetaG | ecosystem: Environmental > Aquatic > Thermal springs > Hot (42-90C) >... | reverse complement strand
GGTTCGCCGACGGGGGCGCGGCGGCCGTCCGGAACCGTCACGGGAAGGGCCAGGCATGGACGGTCGGATTCTTCCCCGGGCTCGAATACAGCGCCGCGGTCCGCCGGGAGGAGTTCGACATGGCCCGCGACTTCGACCCGTGGAGGCGCGGCCTCGTCGCCGGGGCGGCCCTGGAGCGGGTCCGGCCGGTGGTGGACGCCGCCCAGCCCCTGGTGGAGGGGATTCTCCTCCGGAACCCGGCATCGGTGGCCCGGGCCGTGGTCCTGATGAACTGGACCTATCGGGTGTCGGGGAAAAGGACCGAGGGGAAGCAGACCTCCACGGTCAAGTCGCACGTCCCCTACAGGGATCTTCGGGTGGCGGTCCGGGGCGCGGCGGACGTCCGAAGGGTCTTCTCCGCGGCCCTCGGTCGCGAACTATCCCCCGAGCGGACGGGCGAGGGCTGGGCGGTCACGCTTCCCGAGCTCCAGGAGGGGGACGTCCTGATCCTTGAGTGATCGCCTTCATCCGGAGATTCCCTGGGCCCGGATGTTTCTCACCCCCGAATAGGTCCGCCCTCCCGGGGCCGATCCGGGTCCCCATCGGGGGCGTGCGCGCCCTCCGCCCACCGGCGGGCCGAGGTCTTCTGCAGGCCCGACCTCGGCCTGCGGGGCGGAAGGCCCGTTAATCCAGGGTCTTGGACGCGTCGGCGGCGGGCTTGACCAGCACCCCCAGGCCCAGGCACTTGACGCAGGGAAGCGCCATGCGGGGATGCACCCACCCGGCCCCGCCGCAGGCCCCGCAGGAGTCCGTCGTGAAGACGCTGGAGACCTGGACGGCCTCCGGCTCCCCCTTCTTCCCGAACATCCCGCCGCAGCTCTGGCAGTTCACCCGGCCGGATCCCTTGCAGGTCCGGCACTCCCGGATGAGGTAGCCGGTCCCGTGCTGCCCGTTGATCTCGCAGTTGCGGCACTTCATCGTGACATCGGCATCCCCCACCGCCCCGGGGGCGCGTACCCGCCCGTTCTCGCAGAACGGGCACTTGATCCGCTCCTTTCCCAGCCCCTGGCAGTTGGAGCACGGGACCCGCCCGTTCTTGCAGCCCGTGGCGTTGCAGGTCTTCTCCTTCCAGGGATGCCCCTTGCAGCTGGGGCAAGGGATCGAGAGCCGCCCCGTGCAGGTGGGACACGTGACCCCCTTGAACACCTTCTTGCCGTCGCAGTTCCGGCACTTCATCGTGAGGTCGATGCCCACGGCGCTGCGGGGGCGGACCCGCCCCTCCCCGTTGCACACCGGGCAGTTGAGGTCCACGACCCCCTTCCCCTGGCACTGGGTGCAGGGGACCCGGCCCGCCTTGCAGTCCTTGCAGTACCCCACCGCCCGGACGCTCGCCGCCAGCGCCCGGAGGTGCTCCCCCGCCTTGGGGGGACCGCCGGCGGCGCTGCATTCCGTCACCATCCCGAACACGGCCTGGAGCCCCATCCCCCGCGCCAGGGCCCTCCGGACCTCCACCAGCGTGCCGGCGTACCGGGTCCCGAAGACGGGCGATCCCACCGCCGCCGCCTCCAGCAGGGCGTCGTCCATCTCGTTCGAATGGAAATAGCGGGAGATGCGGTACTGCAGGATCGCGTCGGGATCGCCCCAGTACTTCCCGTCGGGACTCTTGCGGTACCCGCTCTGGGTCATCAGGGCCTCGACCGAGGCGTTCTCCCGGCTCGCCTCCAGGAAATGGGCCAGGGCGACCAGGCGGGAGAAGGAGTGGCCCTTACCCTGCTCCAGCATCCGCTTCCCCCACGAGACATGCTCGTCGGCCGAAAGCGCACCGAGCTTCTCGAGCGGGGCCTCCTTGAGGTAGGCCTCCCACACCTCCAGCATCGGGGGGGTGAGCCTCCAATAGGCCTCCGGCCGGGAGAGGTAGTAGGCCAGGAACAGGAGCACGTCCGAATTCCCGGCCGAGGCGCGGAGCGATTCGGCCACGGGGCCCCGCTCGGCCGTGACCGAGCGGGCCGCCGGGTTCCGCAAAAAAGCCAGGAATCCGCCCGGCGGGGCCGCCGCCGGGGAGGGGGCGGCCGGCGCGGCCGCGGGCCCGGCCGCCGGGGGGGCCGCCGCCGGGGATTCGGCCGCCGGTGGGACCGGGGCCGGGGCCGGCATCTCGGGGGCCCGGTTCTCCACCGCCGGCCCCGGAGCCACGACCGGGACGGGGTTCGCGGGCGCCGCCGGGGCCCGGACCGGCTCCGGGGCCCGGGCCGCCGGGCGGGGGAATTCCACGGCCCGGGGCGCCGGGGCGGAGGCGGTCTCCTCCTCCGGGACCGCCTCCCGCCGGGGAAGGGGCCTCTTCGAGAGGGCCACCCCCAGGAGGACGAGTCCCAGGAAGGCCAGCGCCGTCACCGTCAGACCCAGGGGAAGCGCGCTCTTTTCCCGACGGATCGTCGGAGGCCGATGGGCCCGGGGAATGCTCTTGGTCGTCTTCCGGACCCGACTCGTGGCGGGATGAAGGGGGGCGGCGGGAGACGCCACCGCGGCGGGGACGGCCACCCTCGGCGTGGCCTCCCCGACGGTCTCGCTGAAGACGAACTCCCCCGAGCCGATCCGCAGGATGTCCCCGTCCCGGAGCAGGACGTTGGAGGTCGCCACCCCGTTGACGGTCACCAGGGACCGCCCCGTCAGGTCGCGGATGCAGTATCCCTCGGGCGTCTTGGAGAGCAGGGCATGATGGGGTTCCGCTCCGGGGACCCGGACCTGGCATCCCTCCGCGCTGCCGATGGAGACATGCCCTTCCAGACGCAGGGGTGTGCCGGTACCGCCGCGGGGCGTAAGAAACGAATTCTTCATAGACCGCCGCTCCAAAAGCCGACGGCTCGCCCTTTTAATTTAACGCCTCCGCGGGCGATTTTTTCAAGGGGACCCTGAAAATAGGACGTCCGGCGGGGCGATCACCCCGTGATCAACCGGACCGAGATGTCCACCCCCTGGAGGGATGCCAGGCGATCCAATTGCTCCCGCAGCCGGGCCGTTCCGAGGGAGGCCGGCACCTCCACCACGGCGCGCATGCTGAACAGAGGGGCCCCGGTGACCGGCGCCGGCACGACGTCGGTGCTGAGCTCTTCGATGTTCACGCCCATCTCCGCCAGGGAGGCGGCCACCCCGTGGACGATCCCCTCGTGGTCCGCCCCGATCACCTCGACCTGGTGGGGCAGATACCCGGCCCGCCGGCGGAGGGCCTCCCCCCGGATCGGGCGCAGGACGACCTCGATCCCCTTCTTTCTGAGCCCCCTCAGATCGGCCCCCAGCCGGGACGCCCGCCTCTCCGGAACGGCGAATTTCATGATGCCGGCGAACTCGCCCCCCAGGCGGGCCATCCGGCTCTCCTCCAGGTTCGCCCCGTACCGGACCAGGACCTGGGTCACCTCTTCCACGATGCCCGGCCGGTCCCGGCCGGTGACCGTGGCCAGCATCCGCTTGGACATGCTCTGCCCTCCTGGCTGCCTTCCATCATAAACCCCGGGGGCCGCCCCGTCGATTTCCGCAACACCCCCCTGCCCCCGCGTTATTGCCTTCGGAGCCGGGGCGACTCGCCCCGCCGGAGGGCCGCGATGAGGAAACCGGAGAAACGCAGCCTGAGGTCGCGGATCGAGGAGGGGGCGATGGCGGCCGGGGCCTTGATCCTGGCCGGCGGCCTCCTGGCGGCGTTCCTGCTCGTCTCCGCCTGGTGCCTGGGGGCGTGGGGGACCCGGAGACCCGCCGAGGCCCCCGACGCCGCCGCCCTCCGCCCCCGGTGATCGGGGCTCGCGGCGGCGGATCCCGTCCGGGCCCGCCGGCAGCAGCCGGAGGAGGGCCGGCGATCGTGGGGAACCTCCCTTCCCCGGCCCCGCCCGCCGACGTCAGAAGACCGTGACCACCAGGCGCCGTGCCCCCGGCTCGTCCCGGTGTTCCCAGAGATAGACCCCCTGCCAAGTCCCCAGCGCCGGCCGGCCCTCCTCCACGGGGATCAGGAGGCTCACGGGCGTCATGGCCGACTTGATGTGGGAAGGCATGTCGTCGGGCCCCTCCAGCGTGTGGGTGTAATCCGGGGCGTCCTCGGGGACCAGGCGATCCAGGTGGCGCTCCAGATCCGCCCGGACGCTCGGGTCCCAGTTCTCGTTGAGAACGAGGCTGGCCGAGGTATGCTGGAGGAAGAGGTGGCACATCCCCTCGCGCACGCCGCTCTCCCGCACCACCTCGGCCACCTCCCGCGTGATCTCGTGCAGCCCCCGCCGGGGGGCCCGGACCGTCAGGATCCTCCGGAACATGGCCGGATTATCCCCGTCCGAGACGAGACTGTCAAAGGGCGCCCTGGGACGTCCGGAACTCCCCTCCCGACGGCGGTTTCGTATAATGGATGCGCTGCTGAGCGGATGGGTACCGATCGGGCCATCGTGATCGGGAGCGGGATCGGCACGACCCTTTCGATCCTGCTCATCCTGGGATCGATGGCGGCCGCGGGGGCGGGCTACCGGCGCGCCCTGGCGGTGCGCGATTACGGGCGCTGGCTTCCCTGGTCCCTCCTGGGACTCCGCCTGGCGGCCCTCCTCCTGCTGGGCCTCTTCCTCGTCAACCCCATCCTCCGCATCGACCGCACCTCCAGGGAGGCCCAGCGGATCGCCGTCCTCGTGGACACCTCCCGCTCCATGGCGGTCCGCGACTCGGTGGGGGGCGCCGCGCGCCTCCAGGCCGCCGTCCGGCTCCTGGGGGAGGAGAAGCTCCTGGAGCGCCTCTCCGGTCTGGCCCGGGTGGACCTGCGCGCCTTCGACGCCGGGACCCGCCCCGCGACCCTCGAGGGCCTGGTCCCCGAGGGCGGGGCGTCCGACCTCGCGGGGGCCCTCGAGGAGATGCGGCAGGTCCGGGACCCCGTGTCCCTGGCGGCGATCCTCCTCTTCACCGACGGGTGCGAAACCGGCCCCCGCAGCCTCTCCGAGACCCCTCCGGCGGCCCCCCTGTACCCCGTGGGACTGGGATCCCTGGAGGAGGCCGCCGCCCGGATCCCCGACGCGGCCGTCACGGGCGTCCGCGTGGACCGGCAGGCCCTCCTGAACACGCGGGTGGAGGTCCGGGTGGAGGTGCGCTCCCGGCACCTGGAGGGCGAGACCGCCGTCGTCCAGATCCTCAAGGGGCCGGACGTGCTCGCCCAGCACCCGGTGCGCCTCGGGCCGGGCCTCACCGAGGTCCCGCTGGTCTTCACCCCCCGCGAGGCGGGCCTCTTCGAATTCGAGGCGCGCGTCCTTCCCCTGCCGGGGGAGGAGATCGGGGAGAACAACAGCCGCTTCTTCGCCCTCAAGGTCGCCGCCCAGAAGATCCGCGTCTTCTACTACGAGGGCACGCCGCGGTGGACCTACACGTTCCTCACGCGCGAGCTCAAGCGGGACCCGCAGCTGGCACTGGAGGCCGTGCTGCGGACGGCCGCCGACCGTGCCTACCAGTCCACGCCGGGGGGACCCCGGGGGACCCTCTTCCCCTCCGGTCGGGACGCCCTGCGCCGGTACGACTGCGTGATCCTGGGGGACGTCTCGGTCTCCGACGTCTCCCGCGAGCAGGCCTCGGCCCTGGCGGCGTGGGTGAGCGAGGACGGCGGGGGCCTCGTCCTGCTGGGGGGGAAGGCGGCCTTCTCGCCCGACGGCCTGACGGCCCTGGGGCTGGAGGCGCTCCTGCCGGTCGGCCTCGCGGAGGTCCGCGAGGTCGCGGGCCTCTTCCCCGTCCAGGCCACCCCGGAGGGCGTCACCCATCCCGCCCTGGCCCGGATGACGAAGTACCTCCCGGTGGAGAGCCTGTACACCGTGGGGCCCCTCAAGGCGGGGGCCCAGCTGCTGGCGGTGGCGGAAACGGACCGCGGCCGGTTTCCCCTGGCGGCGGCCCAGCGGTTCGGCGCGGGACGCGTCTTCCTCTGCGCCACCGACGCGGACTGGAAGTGGGCGATGAAGCTCCGGGACCACGGGGGGGAGGAATTGTTCACCCGCTTCTGGGGCCAGGCGGTCCGCTGGGCGGCCCACCGGCCGGCCGAGGCCGCCTCCGGCCGTCCCCTGGCGCTCCTCCCGGACAAGGAGATCTACCGGTTCGGGGAAATCGTCCGCCTGACCCTCCAGGGGGCGGGGGCGGAATCCGTCGAGGAGGCGGAGGTCGAGGGAGAACGGGTCCCGCTGACGCCGAGCCACGACCAGAGGGTGGGGACCTTCCTCCCCCGCCGTCCGGGGCTGCACGCGGCGGCGGCGGGCGAGGCCGAGTGCCGGTTCTTCGTGGAGCGGGCCGCCGCGGAATTCGACCGGATCGCCCTCAACGAACCGCTGCTCCGGCAGGCGGCGGCCGCCTCGGGAGGCCGCTATTTCGACGCCCTCTCCGCCCGGACCCTGCCCGAGGCGCTCCGGGGCGCGGGCCGCCTCAAGATCGAGACCTCCGAGATCGTGTTCGCGGAATCCGGTCCCTTCTTCCTGGCCGCCCTCCTGGCGCTGGGGGCGGAGTGGGGGCTTCGCAAGAGGATGCAGGTGCTGTGAAGGTCCTTCTCCTGGCCGTGCTGCAGGCCGCGGCGGCCCAGGATCCCGCCTGGGCGGCGGTGACGCTCTCCAATGGGGAGCGGCACGAGGGGATCTTTTCGCTCACGGAGGGGCGGCGCCTGGAGATCTTCGACGGCCGGGCCTCCCGGCGCCTCCGCCTCGACTCCTCCGAGATCGCCCGCGTCTCCGCGACCCCCGAGGAGGAGAAGATGGAGCAGGCCTGGATGTTCCGGGAGGAGAGCGACCACGCCAGGATCCTCCTCCCCTGGAAGTATCCGCTCCGGCGGCTCCGGACCGAGGTGACCGTGGTTTCGGGGGACACCTTCCAGGGCCGCGTCGTGGGGTGCGTCTTCTACCTGGAGAACGGGGACGAGCGGAGGCGCTTTCTCCTCACGTCCGACCAGAAGGGGGAGAAGGGCCAGACCCTGGAGGACCTGACCTACGTGAAGCAGATCGTCCTCCCGAACCGCCCGGTCGGGGGCCGGGCGCCGGGGGTCCTGAGGGTCCCCCCCGGCCCCGCCGCCGCGGTGGACGTCCGCCGCGAGGTCTCCTTCCAGTCCCCCTTCGCCGGGCTCCCCTCCGGCCGGTACGACGTCTTCCTCTTCGGGGAGGCCCGGGTCCGCTACGGCCTGGCGGGAGAAAAAGTTCCCGAGGGGGAGCTCCGGGGGATCCAGTCCCGGGTAGACTTGATAGAGGAGTTCTATCCCGGCAAGCGGCTGATCGACGCGGCCCGGGAGGGCGGGATCGTCCGGGCCCTGGTGGAGCTCACGCGGCCCGAGGAGAGCCACGACAAGGGCTGGCGCTACGTGCGCTGGGAGGTCTGGACGTTCGAACCGACGACGAAGGGCTGGGACCTCCGGCGGAGGCTGTTCCTCCACCGGGTCCGGATCCCGGCGGACCGGGAGCTGCCGCGGTACGCGTACGCGGCGGATCCGAGGCTGGCCGGGGTGCCGGAGGACGCCTCGGTCGAGTGACGGGGTGACGGGATGATCCCTCCGCTGGAACGGGCGATCGAGGAGGTCCGTACGCGGGGCGTGCGGATGCGGGTTTCCGCGGGCCTCCTCTGGAGCGCCGGGGGGCTGGCCGGGGGGGCGCTGGTCCTGTTCCTCCTGGACAACCTCCTGCACCTGGGGACGGCGGCGCGGGTCGTGCTGGACCTGTTCCTTCTGGCCTCGCTGGCCTGCCTGGCGGTCCGGACGCTGGTCCTTCCCCTCCTCCGGCGGCCCCCGGCGGAGGAGGCGGCGATCCTCATCGAACGGGCGTTCCCCGCCCTGGACAACCGCCTGATCAATCTCCTGCGGCTGGAGCGGGAGCGGGACATCCCCGAGCCGGTGCTCCGCCTCCTCTCCGCAGAGGCCGGCCGGGAGCTCGAGGCGGTCGACCTGGGCCGGGTCCTCCCGCGGCGGGGGCTGTGGCGCGCGGCCCGGGCGGGGGGCGGGGCGGTGCTCCTGATGCTCCTCTACGGCCTGCTCTGGCCGGACCACTTCTCCAACGCGCTGCGGCGCTATGCCGCCCCCGGGTCCTGCACGCCCCCCCTCACGCGCACGACGCTCCGGGTCCACCCGGGGGACACGACCGTGGTGGAGGGGGAGACCGTCACCGTCCGGGCCGAGGTCGGCGGCGCGATCCCCCCCGGGGCCCAGATCACGGTGGACCGGACCCGCTTCGACATGCGCTTCCTCGGAAGGCACTTCGTCTTCGACTTCCCCCGCGTGGAGGCCCCCTTCGCGTACTCGGTCCGGGCCGGGGACGCCGCCAGCGACACCTTCCGCGTCGCCGTGATCCGGCGCGCCCGCCTGGAGCGGCTCCGCGTGGAGTACCGATACCCCGACTACCTCGGCCTGCCCCCCCGGGTGGAGGACCCGGCCCCCGGCCACCTCGCCGCGGTGGAAGGGACGCGCGTCGCCGTCTCCCTCAAGACCACCAAGCCCCTCCGGAAGGTCCAGTTCGTCCCCGCCCCCCTCCTCGAGTTCACCCGCGGCGGCGACCGGTGGGAGTTCGAGCTCGTCCGGAGCGGGCACTACCGCTTCGACTGGACCGACGCCGACGGGCTGGAGGGCCGGAGCCCCGCCTACACGATGACCGCCCTCAAGGACCAGCCGCCGGCGGTACGCCTCCTGGAACCCTCCCGCAGCCTTTCCGTCCGGCCCGACACGGAGCTCACCGCCGTCGTCCAGGCCGCCGACGACTTCGGCCTGGCCGCGGTCCGTCTCCTCCGCTCGGGGGCCGGCGAGGAGCGCACCCCGGTGGCCGAGATCCCCGTGACCGGGAAGGAGGTCCGGGCCTCGCGGCGCCTGCGGGTGGCGGACCTGGGGGTGGGCCCGGGCCGGAGCGTCTCCCTCTTCGCCGTGGCCCGCGACCTCAGGGGATCCGAGACCGCCTCCAACACGGTGGTCCTTCGCCTCCTCGACGAGGGGCAGGCCCGCGGGGAGCTCGCCCGGGAGCTCGCCGGGATCGCGGCCCGCCTGCGCCGGGTGATCGCCCGGCAGAAGGACGTCCGCGCCCGGACGGCCCGGCCGGACCCCGGGGGGGAGTCCCTCGTGCGGGAGCAACAGGGGATCCTCCAGGAGCTGGCGGAGATCCACGCCTCCTGGACCCACCCCGATCTCCGGCACCTGGCGGCGCGCGCCCGGCTCGAGAAGGTCGTCCGGGGCCCCGCCGCCCGGGCCGTGCAGGAGGTCCGCTCCGACCGCGCCGCCGCCGTCCGGACCCAGGACGAGATCGTCGCGGAGCTGGAGGCGATCGTGGCCGAGATCGAGGGGCTCCTGACGCGGATTCAGAAAAACGAGGGGGACCTGGACCGGGCGCTCCAGGAGGCCGCGGAGAAGACCCCGCGCCAGGAGGCCCGCGACCTCCTGGCGGGGCTCCGGGACTTCCTGAGCGAGCAGCGCCGCGTCCTCCAGGAGTCGATGGACCTCAAGGCCAGGGCCGCGGAGGACTTCAGCGACGAGGACCGCCGGCGGCTCGAGACCCTCCGCCAGACCGAGGAGCAGTGGGGCCGGTTCTTCCAGGAGAAGGCCACGGACCTCTCGAAGGTCCCCCCGCAGGACTTCTCCTCGGCGGCCCTCTGCAAGGAGCTCAACGAGGCCGCCAGCGAGGTGAAGCTCGCCGCCGACGCCCTCTCCCGCAAGGCCGTCGAGATGGCCATCCCCCACGAGGAATCCGGGCTGGAGCTGGCCAAGGAGATCACGGAGAACATCGAGCGCTGGCTGGCCGACGCGCCGGACAACCTCAAGTGGAACATGGAAGAGCCCACGAAGGAGGCCGACGTCCCCCTGGCGGACCTCCCGGAGGAGTTCGAGGACCTGATCGGAGACCTCCTGGACCGCGAGGACCGGCTGGCCGAGGAGTCCCAGGACGTCACCAGTTCCTGGATGGACTCCCTCAACAAGGGGGCCGGCTGGACCGCCATGGACGGGCCGATCTCCAACATGAGCGCCAAGGGGGTCACGGGGAACCTCCAGCCCAACGCCCAGGAGATCGCCGGCCGCTCCGGCGAGGGCCGCAGCGGGAAGAGCTCCGGCCAGTTCGTCGAGGAGTCCGCCACCGGCAAGGGCGGCCGGCAGACCCCCACCCGGTCCACCCCGGACCCCTACGAGGCGGGCCGCGTCCGGGACACCTCCAGGGATCCCTCCGGGGGATCCACCGGCGGGGGAAAGGTCGGCAGCGGAAACAAGGAGGGCCTGCGCGGCGTGCCCCCGCCGCCGGTCCGGCAGAAGATGGAGCGCCTGGCCGACCGGCAGGCCGACATCCGCAACACCTCCGAGAAGGCCAAGGTGGCCCTCCAGAAGCGGGGCTACGTCCCCGAGGACCTGGCGGCGGCGATCCGGAAGATGAAGGAGCTCGAGGACCGGCTCCGCCGCCACGAGGCGGCCGACTATCCCGCGGAGGCCCGGGCCGTCGCCGAACGGCTCGACGCCGCGCGCCGCGCGATCCAGGACCAGCTGGAGCTCCTGCGGGACCCCGCCTCCGCGGTCTCCCGGGAGCGGCGCGACGACCTGATGAACGCCCTCGACGAGGAGATCCCCGCCGAGTTCGGCGACTGGGTGCGCGAATACTACCGGTCCCTCTCCGGACGGTGACGATGAAGATCCTGGCCCTGGCGTGCCTGGTCCTCCAGGGGCGGAACCTGGTGAGGAACCCCGGCTTCGAGGAAGGGGACCGCCATCCCGCCCACTGGAGCCGGTGCGACGGCCTCACCCAGTTCTGGGAGAAGGACGAGCTCCGCGGAGGACGGTGCCTGCGGATCTTCACGCGCGTCTGCAACGAGGAATACCACCGGCGCCTCGAGGAGATGAAACAGGAGGATCCCCCGCCCCCCAAGCCCCCCCGCCCCATCCGGGGCGCCGGCTACGACACCGTGGGGGGGAACGACGGCGTGGCCTTCTGGTCCGACTGGATCGACGTCAAGCCGGCCATGCGCTACCGCCTTCAGGCGGACGTCCGCTCCGAAGGCGGCGTCCCCAAGGTCTTCGTCAAAGGGTACACGGAGATGCCCCTGGAGGTCGACGAGGGGGGAAGGTCCAAAAAGGTCCTGATCCCCCGGGTGACCTACAAGATCTACCTCGACTGCCCCGGCGGGCCCCGGTGGAGAACGAGCTCCCTCGAATTCTGCCCCACCGCGGCGCGGGAGGACGTCCGCCGGATGCGCGTGATGCTCTTCGCCTACTGGCCGCCGCAGAACTACTGGTTCGACAACATCGGGATCTTCGAGCTCGGGCCGGATCCCGAGGCCCCCCGTCGCTGGGCCTCGGCGAAGGAGAGGGAGCGGAAGGAACAGGAGGAGGAAGAGTCCGCCCGGCGGCGGGAGGCCCGGCACGTCCTGGACCATGTCCGCCGGGGGATCGAGCGATACCGGAAGGACCTGGGCGCCTGGCCGCCCGACCTCACGGCCCTCCTCCGGGACCCCGGCGACCCGCGCTGGCAGGGCCCGTACATCCTGGAGCCGGCCGAGGATCCCTGGGGGAACCCCTACAAGTACCGCCCTTCGGAGACGGGATTCACGCTGAAGTCCTACGGGCCGGATGCCGCCGAGGGGGGAGGCGACGATGTGGAGTGAGATCCTCCTCGCGGCCGCGGCCCTCCTGGTCCTCCAGGCGCGGGAGCCCGAGCGGACCCGCCGCGACCGGCCCCGGGAGCGGGCCTCTGCGGAGGCGGCCCCGGACCGGGGATGGTGGAACCCGAACTGGACCCACCGGCGGCCCCTCACGGTCACCGACCAGGTCCGCGGCGCCCCCCCCGCGGAGGCGGCCGTGGCCGAGGTCCCCACGCTGGGGATCGTCAACCCCGACGGTTCGGACCTGCGGGTCGTGGACCGGAACGGGAAGGAGATGAAGGTGCAGGTTCTCGCCTGCGGGGACGAGGACCGGGCCCTGGTGGCCTTCGAGGCGCCCACCCGGGGGTCCTACACCCTCTACTTCGGCAACCCCAACGCCAAGCCCGGCCCCCGGCTCGACTTCCGCGCCGGGCTGATCCTCGAGGTCCGGGAGCTGGGCCCCGGCGACCCGAAGGACTGGGCCGGGATGCAGAGGCTCCTGGAGAACAGTCCCCGGCGGACCGGCCGCTGGTGGTGGCCCCAGCCGGCCGTGGGGTTCAACCCCCTGGGCCCCTGGAGCAACGGCATTTTCCTCTTCACGGGCTATCTCGTCTGTCCCGACGACGGTCCCTACACGTTCGCGGTCAACTCGATCGACGCCTCCTTCGTCCTGGTGGACGGGCGGCCGGTGGCCGAGTGGCCCGGCTGGCACCCGCCCTCGGGAGGCAGCCGGGCCGGCCACCGGGGGACCGTGGAACTCAAGAAGGGAATCCACAAGTTCGAACTCGTCAACGCCTTCCGCCCCCACGGGGCCTGCACGGCGGGCTGGCAGAAGCCGGGGGCCCCCCAGATCGTCCCGATCGGCCCCGAGGCGTTCGCGGGCTACTCCGTCGCCCGCCCCGGGCCGGCCGAAGCCCGTTCGGGCCCCGTCGCCGATTTCGAATGGTCCTTCCTGGACGACCTGGGGTACGAGGGCCGCAGGGTCACGGCGGTCCGCTTCCAGCCCCTGGGGCGGCCGGCCTCCTGCGCCTGGGACTTCGGCGACGGGGTGAAGAGCCGGGACCCCGCGCCGGTCCATGTCTACCTCGAGGCGGGGACCTACACGGTGGTGGCCGAGATGGACGGCTCGAGGGTCTCCCAGCGGGTGCGGGTCCAGCCGGTCCGGGGCCACGGAGGGAAGCCCTACGAGCGCCGGATCGCCGAGTACGCCGGGCGGATCCAGGACTATCCCCCGGAGGGGCTCTCCGCGACGGCCTGTTTCGAGATGGGACTGATCTGCCACGAGGCCCGGAAGATGGAGGGGGCGGTGCGCGGCTTCCGGGCCGCCCTCGAAAAGGGCTTTCTCCCCCCCGCCCCGGAGGACCAGGAGTGGATCGTCCGTCTGTGGGAGATCTACCGCGACGGCGGCCGGTACGAGGACGCCCTCTGGGTCTGCGACGCCGTCGCCGGCCGCTCCCCGCCCCCCCCGCTGGCCGCCCGGATGCTCCTGATGAAGGCGGAGATCCTGTACGACTACCTGGACCGGGCCGCGGACGCGGAGGCCTGCTGCCGGGCGGTGCTGGACCGGCATCCCCCGGGCTCCACCGATTTCGTCCGCTGGGCGTACCTCCGCACCGGCGAGTTCGCCCTGCTGCGGGGGGACCGCGAGGGGGCCCGGAAGATCCTGGAGGACGCGGAGCGGTCCGA
>Ga0068707_1002394_pt1 | contig 13222 bp, 10 predicted proteins | sample YNPNPMetaG_FD_66600 | JGI IMG/M metagenome (GOLD analysis project Ga0068707, IMG submission 66600) | Anoxygenic and chlorotrophic microbial mat microbial communities from Yellowstone National Park, USA - YNP NP MetaG | ecosystem: Environmental > Aquatic > Thermal springs > Hot (42-90C) >... | reverse complement strand
CTACGGTACCGGTCAGGCAGCCTTGCAAAGCCCGCAGGACCAGCAATTGCTGCACATTTCGCACGAAACCCATGGCTCCCAACACCACTGCCCCGCTAAACATGGCCCGTTCTATCATCAATTTGCGCCCGTAGCGGTCGGCCACGCTCCCCCAGATGGGCGAGAAGATGGCCATGGCCACCGCCTGGGAAGCGAACAATAGCCCGGACCAGAACTCTACCTGCTCCAGTTCTGTCACTCCCAGCTCCTGCACATAGTAGGGCAGGAAAGGAGTAACCACTGTGAAGCCAGCGATAGCCAGCAACTCTGCTATCCAGATGGTGTACAGGTTACGCTGCCACGTTTGCATCGTTGTCCGTCCTCCTTGACAGCACCTCCGTTAATGTGCTATACTACCTCCAAGAACCCTTGCCAGGGTTTTCAACTTCGCAAGGTACTGCCCTATTCTAAGCGAAGGAGTCCCTCGTGTCAAACCAGAAGCAACTGGTGACTGCCCCCCTTCTCACCAGAGACTACCAATTGTTGTTAGACCGCCTGCTGCAACTGATGCACGAGCAGATGGGTGAGCGTCTGCTGGCCGTATGCCTCTATGGCTCGCTGGCCCGGGGGCAGGGCCAGCGGGGCAGCGATGTGGATTTGTTCATCAGACCACGATCCGGCCAGGGTTTTTGCCAGGGTTGCCCGCGAGCGGCGCCTGGGAGTGCCTGATGAGACACTGCCAGAGATTCAGACCCTCTCGGCCGAGCTGTCTCGCAAGCGGGCCCCGGCGTTCTATTTCGAGATAGACATCTCGCCAGAGGAGGCCCACCGGGCGGCTGAAGGAGCCGCCAGAGTATTGCGATGGGGCCTCGACTTGAGGGCCAGGCTGCTGCCAGGTGTTGGAAAGGAATCCCCACACCCTTGCGAAGGTTTGTAACCTTAGAGTCCGACAAGGAGTGAGCTATGATAACCCCAAAAACATTCATTACCGGCCCCACTTTTGAAGAAATGCTCCACCCAGACAAGATTGATCCCCGAATTCGTCAACAGGCTCTGGAGGCCAGAGATAAGGACCCCCTGGACCCGATCAATCTTTACAATATCACCTGGAAGAGCGCCGAGGGGAAAATCTACTACCAGGTGTTGCCCCAGCAATTCACCGGTGTTGAGGCCCCCATTGTATGCCTTTACTCCAGGGACTTTCCCACCGGCAGCCATAAGGTGGGGGCCGCCTATTCGGTGCTTATCGAAAAGGAACTCTTCGGCGAGGTGGACCCCAGCCAGCACACCCTGGTCTGGCCCTCCACCGGCAACTATGGCATCGGCGGGGCCTGGGTAGGCTGCCGCATGAACTTCGACTCCATCGTCATCCTGCCCGAAGAGATGAGCCAGGAGCGCTTCGACCTCATCCGTAGCTACGGCGCACGGGTGGTGCTGACCCCCGGCTGCGAAAGCAACGTCAAGGAGATTTACGACAAGTGCTGGGAGCTGAAACGGGCCAACCCGGAACGCATCCGCATCCTGAACCAGTTTGAGGTCTTTGGGAACTACCGCTTTCACTACTACGTCACCGGCAACACCATCATTGAACTGGCGCAGGAGCTGAAAGAGAGGGGCATAGGGAACGGCAGGGTGGCGGCCTTTGTGTCGGCTATGGGTTCGGCCGGCACCATTGCTGCCGGGGACCGCCTCAAACAGGAGTGGCCTGATCACCTCATTATCGGCCTGGAGCCCATCCAGTGCCCCACTCTTTATCGGAACGGCTACGGTGGCCACGACATCCAGGGCATCGGCGACAAGCACGTCACCTGGATCCACAACGTGATGAACATGGATGCCATCATGTGCATTGATGACCTCGAGTGCAAGCAGGGTCTGCAACTGCTGACCGAAGAGGCCGGCTGGAAGACGATGATCGTCCGCTATGGTGTGCCCGAAGAGAGCGTGCGGCTGATGGCCGAGACTTTTGGCCTTTCCGGGGTGTGCAATGTGTTGGGGGCCATCAAGACGGCCAAATATTACGGCCTGGGTTCCAAAGATGTGATCGTCACCATCCTGACTGACGCCATTGACCGCTACCGCTCGGTGATGCAGCAAATGACGGCCACCTGTGGTCCTATGGACGAGACCGAGGCGGCAATACGCCTGGTGAGCATTTTTCACAGGCAGAAGCTGGACTGGATCAAAGAAGCCACTCATGACCTTCGCCAGCAATGGCACAACTTGAAATATTTTACCTGGGTAGAGCAGCAAGGCAAGACCGTTGAGGAACTGAACGCTCAAAAAGACCCGGCCTATTGGCTGGCCCAACAGGCCAGAGTGGCTGAGGTGGATGAGAAATTGCGGGCTTACCGGGAGGGCTGGTGACTGGAGGTGACGGTCACTTCTGAAAGTGACCATCACCTTATATTGACAAAGTCCAAATTTTAAGGTATATTTACAGTAAATAGAGCACGTGGCAAAGCAGGGTGCTGATTTACGAAAGGAGTGGGAGGTATGTATCACAAAGTCATCATTGTGGGGAATCTGGGGCGCGATCCCGAGATGCGTTACACCCCTCAAGGCACACCAGTCACCACTTTCTCGGTGGCCGCCAACCGCCGGTGGACCAACGCCGATGGCACGCCAGGGGAGGAAACTACCTGGTTCCGGGTTTCCACCTGGGGCCGCATGGCTGAGGTCTGCAACCAATATCTGACCAAGGGGCGGCAGGTCCTGATCGAAGGACAGTTGAGGCCCGATCCTGAGACTGGTGGGCCGCGTATCTGGACGCGTCAGGATGGTACAGCAGGTGCATCTTTTGAGGTCAATGCCCGCACCGTCAAGTTCTTAGTAGGGCGTGGAGAAGGTGCGGAGGCGGAACCCGGCATCACCCTCGAAGAGCCGCCGCCTGGATTTGAGGAAGGAGAGGAAGAACTGCCTTTCTAAACAGGTGACAGTCACCTGTGAGGGGAGTCCGAACGCTGCCCTTGCCTTAAGGCAAAGGCAGCGTTCTTTATTGACAGATACGGCCTTTTGAGGTAGTATCATAACTACCTGCCCGGCTGTCTGCCGTCGTGCACCAATTGGAAATCGGCCTTCCTGGGCGCCTGTGGCGCCGGGCGTCGGCCCTCGGGCCGTGGCCCTACGCCGAGGCTGAAACAACGGTCGGCGAAGGCCGACCGCAGGCCGAGGGCCCGAAGCGGGGTACGGGCGAGGCACTGCCTCGCCCCTCCAGTCGGCATGGCAGGCAGGGGCGCAGGGGCCCTGCGCCCCTACTGCTTTGACACAGACTTGCCTGTACTCCTGGCACCAGATTCTCAAGCACTGAGGTATCCTTTGGATATGCCCGCCCTTATTCTGCTACTGGCCCTGGTCTTCGATCTGCTGCTGGGCGATCCACCGAATCGCTACCATCCGGTGGTCCTGATGGGCCATTTCATCCGAGGGATGGCGCGCCTGGCGCCGCGGCAGGGCCCTATCCGGCGTTTCATTCACGGGACCGTGCTGGTACTGAGCGGTATCGCTCTGTTCAGCCTGCCTGTGGCCTGGGCGCTGGCTGAAGTGCGTCGGCTGAACCCGCTGGCCTACGGCCTGGTGGCTGCCCTGTTGCTTAAGGCGACCTTTGCCTGCACCGGTTTGGTGAAAGCCGCCCGTCAGGTCAAAGCGGCGCTGGAGAGGAGCGACTTGCCTGAAGCCCGGCGGTTGGTAAGCTGGCATTTGGTCAGCCGTGACACCAGCCAACTGGATGCCAGCCTTGTGGCCGCAGCGACCGTAGAGTCGGTGGCCGAAAATATCACCGACGGCATCGTGGCTCCGCTCCTGTTTTTCGCTCTGGCTGGCCTGCCAGGAGCCTGGGCCTACCGCTTTGTCAACACCTGCGATGCCCTGCTGGGCTACCACGACCCCATCCATGAGCACCTGGGCAAGTTCGCCGCCCGCCTGGACGACGCACTTAATCTCATCCCTGCCCGCCTGACAGCTCTGCTGCTGGTAGCAGCGACCGGCCTGGTGGGTAAGGACGTGGCGGGAGCATGGCGGACGATGTGGCATCAACATGGCCGCACCGCCAGCCCCAACGCCGGTTGGACCATGAGCGCCATGGCCGGGGCACTGGGCGTCACCCTGGAGAAAGTGGGTCACTATCGGCTGGAAGGAGGTTCCGCTTCCCCAGAAGCTGAAACCATTGACCAGGCTCTGAGGATAGCGGTAGTGACAGTCAGCCTGTTCATCGCTCTGATGGGTATCCCTTTGCTTGTCTCAGGAGATTGCAGGTGATTCTCCAGTGAAACCTTCAGGCGGAACTCTCCGGCTAAAGCCTGTCCGAAAAAGGTGCAGGACAGCCTTTCCAGGCTGTCCAGGCAGGCTGGAAAGCCTGCCCTACAGTTTTTCGGATAGGCACTAAAGCCTCCAATCCGTGGCCTGATTGAGGAGGGATTACCAATGCCCATCCACCCTCGTCCCGAAGTCGAGAAACGGATCCCCGCCATCCACGGCGGACCGGACTATGCTGAGCTGGCTGCGTTGGGGCTGTCACCCGAGGGGATGATTGATTTCAGCGCCAACACCAATCCCTATGGCCCCTCACTCCAGGTGCGAGCGGCTCTGGCTGAGGTGCCCCTCGACCGCTATCCCGATGCCCAGGCCATCGCCCTGCGAGAACGGCTGGCCCAGGTTCACGGGTTGACCCCTGACCGCATCATCGTGGGTAATGGTACAACTGAGCTGATCTGGCTGCTGGGGATGGCTTATCTGCAACGGGGTGATCCGGCAGTCATTATCGGCCCCACCTTTGGTGAGTACCGGGCCGCTGTCGAGGTGATGGGAGCCAGGGTGAGCGAGTACCGCGCCCCGGCCGAAGCCGACTTTCGGCCCGACATGGCCGCCGTCGAGGCCCTTATCAAACGACGACGCCCCCGGCTGACTTTCCTGTGTAACCCCAATAACCCCACGGGGATCTACCTGGCGCAGGAGGCAGTGGAGGCCCTGGCAGCAGCCTGCGGCGAGGGGTTGCTGGTGGTGGACGAAGCCTACCGTGCTTTCGTGGCTGAACCCTGGCCCTCGGAACCGTTGATCGAGAGAGAAAACGTGGTGCTGCTGCGTTCCATGACCAAAGACCACGCTCTGGCTGGCCTGCGTTTGGGCTACGCCCTGGCTTCGCCAGAGGTGGTGGCCACTTTGAAGAAGGTCCAACCTTCGTGGAGTGTCAACGCCGCCGCCCAGGCGGCCGGCCTGGCTGCCCTGTCTGACGAAAAACACCTGCGGGAAACTCTACCCCAAATAACCGAAGCCAAAGCGTATCTGGTGAAGGAATTGACCCGCCTGGGCCTGCGGGTCATCCCCTCGGCAGCCAATTTTCTGCTGGTCGAGGTGGGCGATGGGCGAAATCTGCGCCGGCACCTGTTGTCCCATGGCCTCATGGTCCGCGACTGCACCTCCTTCGGCCTGCCGGAGTACGTGCGCATCGCCGTCCGGCGGATGGAGGAGTGCCGTCGGCTGATCGAGACCTTGCGCCAACTCCGTGAGGCGTGATGCGTATGACTGCCAAAACTCTCATGATCCAGGGCACGGCTTCGTCGGCCGGCAAGAGCCTGCTGGTGGCTGCTCTGTGTCGCATTTTCCATCAAGACGGAGTGCGGGTGGCTCCCTTCAAAGCCCAAAACATGGCCCTCAATTCTTTCGTCACCCGCGAAGGTCATGAAATAGGCCGGGCTCAAGGGATGCAGGCCCAGGCTGCCGGCCTGGAACCTCACGTAGATATGAATCCCATCCTGCTCAAACCGGAACAGGACGCCCGATCTCAGGTAGTGGTCATGGGCAGGCCCTGGGCTACCCTGGCTGCCGGAGAATATTACCGGTACAAGGGGGAGCTGTGGCCGTTGGTCACTGCCGCTCTGGACAGGCTGCGGGCCCAATACGAGCTGGTGATCATCGAAGGGGCAGGCAGCCCGGCCGAGATCAACCTGAGGGAAGGCGACATCGTCAACATGGCCGTGGCCAGATACGCCAGGGCGCCGGTGTTGTTGGTGGGTGACATAGACCGCGGCGGGGTGTTCGCCTCGCTGGTCGGGACAATGGTCCTCCTGGAGGAAGAGGAGCAACGCCTGATCAAAGGCTTCATCATCAACAAATTCCGGGGCGACGTGGCCCTGTTGCGGGGTGGCCTGACCATGCTGGAGAGGCGGACAGGAGTGCCGGTGCTGGGTGTGGTGCCCTTTATCCAGGGGTTACAAATTGCTGAGGAGGACGCGGTGGCCTTAGATAGTTTCTCGAAAGGGAGAAAAGGGCCAGGAAGCAGGGTGGACATCGCTGTCATCCGCTTACCTCGCATCTCCAACTTTGATGACTTTGATGCGCTGACTCTGGAGGAGGGGGTGCAGGTGCGCTTTGTGGATGACCCTGACCGGTTGGGCCGTCCCCGGGCCGTCATCCTGCCAGGCACCAAGAGCACCATCGCCGACTTGCTGTGGTTGCGGCGGGTAGGGCTGGCCGAAGCCATCCTTAGGCTGGCCCAAAACGGCGTCCCGGTGGTGGGCATCTGTGGCGGCTACCAGATGCTGGGCCACACCATCTCCGATCCGAACGGAGTAGAATCGGCCGTGGGACAGGTGAAGGGCCTGGGATTGTTGCCGGTGGAGACCACCTTTGAAACGGCGAAGGCTACCTGCCAGGTACGGGCGCGCATTGAAACCGATCGTGGCTTCTTCGCCGGGATAAAGGGTCAGGAGATAGAGGGCTACGAAATTCACATGGGGCGCAGTCAGGGAGGCGAGCCAGCCTTCCGGCTGTTGGCCCGGGGTAGCCAGCCGGTAGATGCCCTTGATGGGGCAGTAGATGCCAGGGGACAGGTGTTCGGTACCTATCTGCACGGTCTGTTGGATAACCCCCATTTGAGGCAGGCCTGGCTGCGCAGCCTGGGCTGGGAAGCGCCTTTCTCCGGTCTGAACATGGCCCAGGTCCGGGAACGAGAATATGATCGGCTGGCCCAACAGGTGCGGGAGAGCCTGAACATGGAACGGATTTATCAGATAGTGGGATTATAGTTAAGCCTTCAGTGAAGCCAGGAGTTCGTGATGGCCGATCAAGGTCCTCTGACCTGCAACTCTGCGCGTCCTGTAAGGACCAGGGCAGGGGTCAAGGGACGGGTGGCGGTGCCAGGGGCCTGCGGTGAATTGGTGCAGGGCACCCTGGATGGGGAGCAGCCCTTCCTCATCACCTGTCCCATTGACCGCTTCTCGGTGGCCGAAGTGGAGCTGACTTCTGAGGGAAGGGGCTGGTCATGCCCGCCAGATACGCCTAAATCGGTCGCAGCGTTGCGGGCGGCGCTGGCCCACCTGGGGCGCCCGGAAATGGGTGGGCAGTTGCGCATTTGCTCGGATCTCCCCCGGGCGAAGGGGATGGCCAGCAGCACAGCCGACATCGCCGCCACGGTCTATGCCCTGGCAGAGGCTCTGGGAGAGAGGGTGGAACCCTGCGAAGTAGCTCGCATCGCCATCAGCGTCGAGCCCAGCGACAGCCTCATGTTCCCCGGCCTGGCCCTGTTCGACCACCGGGGCGGACAGGTGTATGAAGACCTGGGGCCAGCGCCACCCCTGAAAGTGGTGGTGCTGGATTTCGGCGGCACGGTGGACACCCTGGCTTATAACCGTCGCTACCGGGCCGACCTGCTGCGAAAGATGGTGGCCGGGCACCAGGAGGCCCTGACAGCAGTGAAGACGGGGCTGCGACGAGGGAACCTGGCCGACATTGGCTATGGGGCTACCCTGAGCGCCCGCGTTCATCAGCGCATCCTCTACAAGCCTCAGTTGGAGACCGTCATCGGTCTGGCCAGGGAAGTGGAAGCTTTGGGGGTCAACGTGGCCCACAGCGGGACCGTCATCGGCGTGCTGCTTGACCCGGCTCATGCGAACGACTTGGCCACGGCAGCCTATCTGTTGGCCCACCTGCCTGGCCTGGAGTCCATCTCATTGCATCGGATAGTGGGCGGGGGGCCACGATTTTCAGAAAAGCCTCACTCCCGCTCCCACACTATCTGGCCACCCACGATGGTCATTTCCACCCGGATGTCTTTGATCTCTTCATCGGACACGGCGAAGTAGTCGCGATCCAGCACGGCCAGATCGGCCAGCTTGCCTGCCTCGATGGTACCCTTGAGAGGCTCCTCACGGGTCAGCCAGGTGCCGGATACCGTATAGGCACGCAACGCTTCCGCGCGGCTGAGGGCTTCTTGGGGAGCGATGAGCTGACCCAGCCTGTTCTTGCGTGTCACCAGCGCATACAAGGCCACGAAAGGATTGGCCGACACCGTGCTGGTCACGTCGGAACTGGCGGTTACCACGATGCCGTGATCCAGGTATTTGCGCGCTGGCTTGTAGTTCCGCGCCCGTCGTTCGCCTACGTCACGGAAGAGAAGCTCGCCTTCCCAATAGATGAAGGTGGGCTGAAGCACTGCGGCGATGTGGTATTCGGCCATCTGATTCAACGCCCTGGGCGTAGGAAAATAAGCGTGGATGATACTGTGACGGGCATCGGACCGGGGCTGTTCCCGAATCACCTGGGCCAGGGCATCCACCGCCAGATCCTGGGCATGATCGCCGCAGCAGTGAATGCCCACGTCCCAGCCCAACTCCTGAGCGGTGCGGAAATAGCGATGCAGCGCGTCTGGTCTGAGGCGGTGGAAAGCGAGCACCTCGGTCTCGCCCTCGTAAGGCTCATACATGTAGGCGGTGTGGGGGGTGGTGCCGCCATCAATGGCCATCTTTAAGGCGCCAATGCGCAGCCACTCGTCGCCAAACCCACTGGAAATGCCCGATTCCCTGGCGCGGCAGTCCAACTGTTCCTCATCCTCATCGTCATGGAAGCCGTGCCAACTGGGCATCAGGTTGACCCGCACCGACAACTCGCCGTCCTGATAAAGGGACTGATAGGCGCGAATATCCTCTGGACGCAGCCCCGGCTCGATGACGCTGGTAATGCCGAAGCGGTGCATCTCCTGGCAGGCCAGCCGCAACGACTGTTTCATCTGCTCCAGCGTTGGCCTGGGGATGAGGCAATCCACCAGAGCCTTGGCGCTGGCCCGCAGAAGGCCGTTGGGCTCGCCGTCAGGGTCGCGCTCGATTCTGCCACCCGCCGGGTCGGGCGTATGGCGGGTGATACCCGCCAGGCGGAGCGCATAACTGTTGACCACATCCACATTGAAAAAGCGTCTCAATACCACGGGATGCTCAGAAGTGGCGGGGTCAATGTCGTGACGGGTCGGCAGCCGTCCGCCGGGGAAATTGCCCTCATTCCATCCCTGGCCGATGATCCATTCTCCCGGAGGGGTGACTTTGGCCCGCTCTCGCACCAGTTCCACCATCTCCTCAGGAGACCGGCACTCGTCCAGGCGAATCTGAGACAGCTTGGCGCCGACTTCCAACAGGTGGTTGTGACTGTCAAAGAAGCCGGGGATGACAGCGCGCCCGCCAAGAGTAAGGCGCTGAGTGTGGGGACCAGCCAGGGCCTCGATCTCCGCATCCCCACCTACAGCCAGGATGCGGCCGTCTTTGACCGCTACAGCCTGAGCGACGGTGTTTTCAGTGTCCAGGGTGAAAACCTTGCCCTGGGACAGGATCAAATCCGGTGACAAATCTCTAACCCTCATCTTCATCGTCTGAACCTCTCTATGAGTTTGGTAGTGAGTATTACCCACTCTGCCGCATTGCTGAGGGCGTCGGAGACCCTATTTCTCTCCCTGATGAATTGCGTCAGCCAAAGATTGGTTTCTTCATGGTCTGGGCCCAGCTTTTTCATCTGCATAATGGGCACATACAGCCTGGGGATCGGCTTACCTGTCAAGTAATACCCGTAGGGGTCATGGTCGTATTTGTCGGCTTCTGTCCAGAGAAAAGAGAGCTCTCTGGATACCTTGATATACGCCTCATTGATAAGATGGACGGCTTCGTCCACGCCGCTCCCACCCCATAATGCTTCTTTGGCCCCATTTAAGGTTTGAATGGCTTCCTTAAGTTCTTCGACTTTGACGATCAGGCTATCCAACTCGATGGATGGGATGGTTTTGGATAGCTCCTTCAGGGTTTCGAGGTGGGCTTTTAACAACCCTACAGACTCGGACAGGTTATACGGGATGATCTCCGCATTGCAAAGGCGCAATGTCAGGGTGGCGAAGAAATGCAGATGCCTTTCGTAGAGTTCCAGGTCAATCTTGTCCAATGTATCCGCTTCGCTGTGAAGCCAGGGGCTTAGAGAAGCCCAATTCAGCCTTTCGAGTTCCTGGGGAGTATAGCCCGTTGCAAAATTGATGTAAGGCACGCCAACGCCGAAAAAGGACTGGTCACCACCCTTGTATGGCATTTTCCAGACGCCCTCATTGCCCCAAACTTCGCTGATGACTTTCAGCAGAAACTCCCTGACCTCAGGTGCACTCCTGGCATGGGGGACGCTCGTGCCCAGTATGCCAGGGTTGTCTATATTGACGTATGCCACACAGCGTCTGGTCAGGTCATCCCAGTGAGTGTCAACAAAATATGTGGATCCGGCCGCCTCGGCGATTTCGTGTCCGTCCCAAAAGGCGAAGACGATGTCCCTCTGGAGCCTGTCCCTGTGCCGGGCCAAAACCCTGGCCAACTCCAGCATCAACGCATTGCCCGAGGAGTTGCAAATGGCTGTCTTCCCCCAGCCTTCCAGGTGCCCACCTGCGAGCACAAACTCCCCGTAGTTCCCTGTGCCACGGAGGCGGCCTACCGGCTGATGGGCCAGGACCCACTCCCTTGTTGCCTCCGCCCGAAGCCAGACGACCACCTTCCCCCTCGCACAGAGTCCTTTCAAATATTCCCCCGAGGCCCTGGTAATGTTGATGGCCGGAATCTGAGGAATCTTTTTGAAACTCGCCGGCGTAGGATTGCCCCACACCGATTTGATGGCACCCCTTTGGATGACCGGATTATCCGGCGTCCCCCAGTTCAAGATAATGACAGCCCTGGCCCCCTTTTCCAGAGCAATCCTGGCCTTCTCCGGTCTTGGTGGGTCCCAGGTCATATCGGCCAGAACAATTTTGTCCCTCACTTCGGCGTTCTCGTAATCCTCGTACCCTCCCGCCCCGACATAGACCAACTCCCCGGTCAATCCCTCATCCAGGGTGGAAGGGATGTGACAACTGGGCAGAGCCTCTATGACCCGCTCCTCAGGGGAAATGACTCGCAGTGCGGCAGACCCAGGGTAGCTGTGATAGATGGGGAATCTATCAATCCTGGCTTCCAGGCCGCACTTTTCCAGTTCCTGACAGATATAGTTGGCTGCCTTTTCGAGGCTTTTTGTCCCGGCCAGTCTCTCGCCCACTTCTTCGACGAGGAACGTCATGTGTTTGCAGGCTTCGGCGACGGATAGCTCCGCCTTGATGGCTTTCTCAATTTCTATCATTTTCCTCTTCTCACCAGTTAAAATTCGCTAACAGCAGGACAGGACAGCCACAAGAAGTGGCTGCCCTGTCCGTGTCTCAGGCAGGCTGTTCAAGGGAGCTAAAACCTGGGGGTCGTGGAGCGGTAAATCAGGCTTTCCCTGGACGAGAAGCGGTGTCGCATCCACGTGATCTGGCCATCTTTGCCTGGTTCCAACATGGGGCCCTTGATGTCGGGCTTGACCAGAGCCACAAAGATGCCGTGATAGATGGGGACCAGGGCCACATCCTCGATGAGGATGCGCTCGGCCTGGTGGTAGAGCTCATTACGCCTGGCTTCGTTGCCCAGGATGGAACCGGCTTCGCACAGCAGTTCGTTGTACTTCTTGTTGTACCAGGTATGGCGGCCGGGCATCTCCGACAAATCGGCCCCTTCTCTCTCACAGCCACCCCATACGCTCAGCAGGTTGCTGCCATCTACAAAGTCGAATTCGTAAGGCACCAGGGCGAAGATAAAATCGCCGCCTTTTTCCCGCTTCTGTTTGCGAAGCGACTCCATGTAGATGCTGTACTCCAGGTTCTGGATTTCGACTTCGACGCCCAGGTTCTCCTTGAGCATGGCGGCTATAGCCTCAGCCGCATTGGTGAGGGCAGGATAGGCTTCACGGGTGTACATGGTCAGCTTGGGGAAGCCCTTGCCCCCAGGGTAGCCTGCCTCTTCCATCAATTTGGCGGCCAGTTGCGGATCATAGTTCTGGACGCTCTTGAGTTCTTCCACGCTCTCGCCGGGGAAGCCGGGCGGGTTCATGGTATAGGCAGCCACAGCCTGGTACTTGAGGGGGCCTTCGATCAGCGCATCGCGGTCAATGGCATGGCTGAAGGCCTGGCGTACTTTGAGGTTGTCGAAGGGCGGGTTCCAGGTGTCGAAGAACAGGTAGTAGGTGATAAAGTTGGGCCAGGCGATGAGCTCCTTCTTCAACTGGGGGTCGGCCATGATTTCAGCCATAGCCGATGGCGGCAGGTCATTCTCGTAGCCGCCGCCGATGGCATCCAACTCGTTGTTCTTGTAAGCATTGAAGCGGACCTCGGGCTTCATGAAGGTGACGATGATCTTATCCATCATGGGTGGGAAGGGGCCAGTGTACATCTCGTTGGCCACAAAGACCATCTCTTTGCCTTTGGTATAGCTTTCCAACTTGTACGGCCCGGCAAAGACCCAATTTTCCTTCTTGAAAGCCCAGGAGCCATCGTCCAGGCGGTCTTTGACGATGTGCTTGGGTACCACCCACAGGTCAGCAAAGATCTTGACCAGATAGGGGGTGGGTCTCTCGGTGGTCACGGTGAAGGTGTAGTCGTCCACCTTTTTGGCCCCCAATTCCTCCGGCGGCTTTTCGCCTTTGACGACCGCGTTCCAGTTGACGATGCCGGCCATGCTGTAAAACCACTCAAAGTCGTACTCAGGACGGGCATAGCGCTGCAGGGTGAATACCCAGTCGTCGGCGGTGATGGGTGTGCCATCGCTCCACTTCTTGTCCTTCTGCAAGTGGAAAGTCCAGGTCAGGCCATCCGCAGAGGTCTCCCAGCTTGTGCAGGCGTTGGGCTGCGGTTCGTAGAATTCATCAGGCCGCACACAGGAGTCGGACCAGGCGAACACGTCGCCCACGTTCTCGTCGTAGACGCTGGCATCCCAGGTCATCCAGGTGAGCTCCGTGTCGGCATAGCGCATCACCTGTTTCTCAATGGGTGCGGCATCGGGAGGGAGCTCCACACCGGCCCGGTTGACGACTTTGGCTGCTACCGGGACCGGAGTAGCGGTTGGCTTTTCGGGCACCTGGGTAGGCGCGGCCTCGGTCGGCTTTTCGGGTACTG
>Ga0068707_1002391_pt1 | contig 13227 bp, 7 predicted proteins | sample YNPNPMetaG_FD_66600 | JGI IMG/M metagenome (GOLD analysis project Ga0068707, IMG submission 66600) | Anoxygenic and chlorotrophic microbial mat microbial communities from Yellowstone National Park, USA - YNP NP MetaG | ecosystem: Environmental > Aquatic > Thermal springs > Hot (42-90C) >... | reverse complement strand
CGGCCCCCTGCTTGGGGGCGAGGAACTGGACGGTGGGGGCCTCCCCGGGGGCGGGGGTGGAGGCGGAGGCCTCGAGTAGGCCGAATCCCCTGCGGAATTGGTGGCCTTCACCCGGTAGAATAGGTGGTGGAGGCCGTAAGGCCCGTGTTCTGGTAGTTGGTCACGCCGGCGCCGACGGAGGCGATCTGGCTCCAGGAGCCGCTGGCGCCGGTCTTGCGCTCGATCTTGAATCCGGTCTCGTTGGAGGAGTTATCGGTCCAGGCGAGGTTGATCTGGCTGGAGGAGACGGCGGTGGCGTTCAGGCCGGAGGGAGCCGCCGGCTTCTTGCTGAGAGAGAAGGAATCCAGGACGGCCCCGTCTTCGTTGTAGATCGTGAGGGTAAGGATCGACGGCGAGACGTCGAACACCCCGTAGCAGTTGTCGCTGGCCGACTTGATCACGTACTCGGAGGTTCCCGGCGTGCGGGGGGGAGGCTCCCACGGGACTGATCACCAGGTGGTGGATGCCGTTGACCAGGCTGTGCTGGTAGAAGTGGTTGTGGCCGCCCAGGACCATGTCGACCCCCATGGGCTCGAAGATGTCGGTGGTCATCGCCTGCATGTCGGAATCGCTGCCGTGGCTGCCCCAGCTGTAGGCGGGGTAGTGGGCCGCCACGATCTTCCAGGTCTTCCGGGTGGCGGCCAGGTCGGATCGGGCGAAGTCGTACTGCGCGCTTCCGCGTGAGTCGTCGACCTGGTTGTTGAGGATGAGGAAGTGGACGTCCCCGTAATCGAAGGAGTAGTATGCCTGGGTCCCCGAGGCGGAGGCGGGGGCCTGGAAGAAGGCCTGCGGGTTCTGGCCCCAGCCGTCGTGATTCCCCATGCAGGCGAAGAAGGGGACGCGGGCGATCAGGGACAGTTCCTCGGCCGTGAAGAAGTCGCTCTTGTATTTGGCGTAGTCGGAGCCGTCCGAGGCAAGGTCCCCCCCGTAGATCGAGACCGAGGGCCGATCCACGTTCAAAACGCGGGTGGCGATCTTGGCGTGCGGGGTGCTTCCGGACGTCTGGAAGTCGGACAGGAAGGCGAAACGGAATCCCGTGCCGGCCGGCACGGCCGTCGTGAACGCGGCGTCGGCGGTCCAGGTCGCGCCGCCCTGCGAGGCGCGGTAGTGGTAAAGGGTGTTGGCCTGGAGCCCCGTCAGGCGGACGCGGTGGACATAGGTGCCGCCGGTGGTCTTGAGGGTGGAGGCCGTCGTCGCGGAAAAACCGTAGGAGGTGGTGGGGCCGTACTGCACGGTGACGGCGGAGGCGGAATCGCACTCCACCATCACGGTCGCCTCGTTCTCGCCGACCGCCTGGAGGTAGGGCTTCATCACGACCGACGCGGCGGAAGCCAGGGGGACGGCCGCGAGGGCGACCCCAGCGACAGGAAAGGGGCCGAAATCCGGCGGATTCGCCGCATGGTCGAGTCCCTCCAAGACGGGCGGGAGCGCGGCGCGCCGCGGGGATCGCCCCGGGGGGCGGCCTTCGGCCTTCCCCGCGTCCTGCGGCCGCCGGTCGTTCCCTCCCGGGGACCTTCCGCCGGGGGGGCTCCGGCTTGCGGGAATATCTGGGAAATGGGTGATGTTCCATCGCCCGCCGTCGGTCCTCCACCGCCGGTGGCTGGCGGTCGGAACCCGTCGGGAGCCGGGCCAGGCCGGGCGCGGACGACGGAAGGCGGGAGGCTTGCGCGGCGGGTTACCGGCGCTCGACGGCCCCGAGGTCCGGGGCGGGTCCGAGGAAGGAGTCCCGCGGGAGTTCCAGCACCCGGCGCCCGCCGCGGTCCCAGGACGCCACCCCGGCGTCGATGCAGGGACTCCCCTCGCGGGGCCGGAAGTCTTCGTCCAAGAGGGGATCGGCGAACCGGGTCGAATCGCGGTCGATCGCGGCGTCCTCGACGTCCGTCCCGTTCTTCCAGAAGAGGTTGTGGGCCGCGATGGAGTCGGCCCGGAGCCTCCTCAGGGCGACCTTCTTCGTCCCCGTGAAGACGTTGTTGACCGCCACGAGATTGTCCCCGCCCGTCAGGCCATAGAGGTTGTCCACGAACGTGTTGCCCACCACGAGGACCGGTTCCTGGAGGGGGGCGCCCCGGAAGTTTTCCCGCGTGTCCCCATCCTCCATGCAGCCCACACCGGCCATCGCGTTGGCCCGAAGGATGTTGCGCTCGATTTGGAAGCGCCGGTCCGAGGGGCCGGGATAGTCGATCAGCTGGATCCCGTCCTCGCGATTCCCGCAGATGCGGTTGTTCCGGATCGCCAGGGTCAGCCGGGGACCTTTGTACGGATGGAGCCGGATCTCGATGCCGTCGTCCCCGTTGTTCCGGATGGTGTTCTCCTCGATGAGGATCTCGGTGGGCCCGTCGCAGTCGATCCCGTCGTCGCCGTTGTCTTCGATGACGTTGGCCCGGCAGAGCCCGCCGCCGCCCTCGCTGCTCACGCCCTCCTTCCGGTTCCCCCGGATCCGGTTGTGGAGGATCTGGATCCTGGCCCCGTCGAGGCAGATGCCGTCCTCTCCGTTCTGGAGGGTGAGCCCCACGATCCGCGTCCCGGGTCCCGCGTCCTTCTCCACCGTGACGACGGTCCTGCGGCCCCCGTCGAGGACCGTCCCCTCGACGTCCCTCGGGTCCCGGCTCTGGAGGAACCGGGAGGCGAGCGTGATCGTCTTCCCCCGGATCCGGACGTTCTCGCGGTATAGACCGGGGGAGACGAGCACGGTGTCGCCGTCCCGGGCGGCGTTCACCGCCTCTTGGATGGTGGGGCGATCCTCCGGGACGCGGATCGGTCCGGCCGCCTGGGCGGCCAGGAGGAGAGTTCCCAGACCCGCGATCGTTCCCGTTCGGTTATCCCCCGGGGAGACCTTGCCGTCCCTCCCCTTGGATCCTGCGTAGCGGTCCGGATCCGCCTTTTCTATCATACCTTCTGCGCACTGGGCGGGGGCTTGCGGGGAATCGGGGAATTTTGCGGCCCGGTCCGGCGGCCGCGGGTGAGGGGAGGAAGGAGGACGGGTCATGGGGTTCTTCGCGGTATCCGCGGCGGCGCTCCTGGGGCTGGCGGCGCAGGAGGAACGGCTTCCCTTGGGGGAGTTCACCGCCACCCGCTTCGAACGGGCCCCCGTCGTGGACGGCACGGTCTCCGAGGGCGAGTGGGATCGCGCCTTCGCCACCTCGGGGCTCATCGCCCCCTTCGAGCACGAGCTCCACGAGTCCGTCACCGAGATGAGCCTCGGCCACGACGGCGAACGCCTCTATTTCCTCTTCCGCTGCCGGCGGGGGAACGCGGAGTGGAGGCTCGGCAAGAAGGCCCGCCTCAACGACGACTACGACTACGGCGACGCCTCCGTGGAGATCTGGGTCACGCCCCCCGCCCTTGTCCCGGAGACCTACCAGAACGTCATCAACACCTACCCGGCGGTCCTGGACATCAGGATGATCCCCTCGCGCGGCTACAGCGGGATGGGCTGGAAGGCGGACTGGAAGATCGGGGTGCGGGAGACGGAGGCCGACTACACGATCGAGGCGTCCGTCCCGATCCGGGACTTCGGCCGTCCGGCCCCGAGGGACGGCGAGGTCTGGCGGTTCCTCCTCTGCCGCACCTGCCACGGGGCCCGGCCCCGGGCCCAGGCCTCCTGGTCCGTCACCCAGGGGTTCGCCGAGATCCCCCGGCATCCCCCCGTGCGGTTCCGGGACGACGAGGCCGTCCTCCAGCTCCGCGGGGTCCACACCCTCTTCACCGGAAGGGCCGAGCTCGAGATCGGCGTCGTCGCCCCCCGCCGGGCGGCCGCCGAGGTGGACCTCGAGGTCCGTTTCCACGGGAAAAAGACCGAGGGATCGGGCGACCGGGTCGAGCGGCGCCGCGTCTCCCTCGGGGCCGGGGAGCGGCGGGTCGCCGTCTTCTCCGCCGACGTCTCGGCGATGAAGAAGGGACACCTTACCGTCCGGGGGACGAAGGCGGACGGGACCCTCCTCTTCCGCCAGAGCTTTCCCTTCGCCGTGACGGGCTGGACCCCGCAGGTCCCGAGGCGCCCCGCGGAGGCGAAGGTGGAGGAGCTCGCCCTGTCGGCCCAGTACGGCCCGGAGACGAACACGATCCTGGCGAAGGTCGACATCCTGGACCTGCCGGGACGGGAGCGGGTCGCCTCCGGGGAGGTCCGGGTGCGGGACGCCGCCTCGGGGAAGGATCTCGCCGCGGCCCCCCTGCGGCCGTTCCGGGAGTTCCTCTCGGGGGCGGAGGTCCGGCCGGCGGGGGTGGAGATCCCCGTGGACGATTTCCGCCTGGCCGCCCCGGCCCTGGCCGAGGCCCGAAGGATCCGGGCCCTCAACGAGGAGCGGAAGAAGCGGAAGGAGCCGCCGCTCCCCGTGCCCCCCATCCCGCGCCCCGCCGGCCGCACGGTGGAGGTCTCCGTCACGGTCCGCGACGCGGAGGGGCGCGAGATCCGCACCGCCTCCCGCCCCCTGGAGCTCCTGCGCTGCTCGGCCGAGTGGATGGACAACAGGATCGGCCGCACCGACAGGGTCCTTCCGCCGTGGACCCCGGTCCGGGTTTCCGGCGGCGGCGAGGTGCGGGTGTGGAACCGGGAGCTCTCGATGGACGGCCTGGGCCTCGCGCGTTCCGTGAAGAACGGGGGGGTGGAGCAGCTGGCGGGTCCCATGCGGCTCGTGGTGGTTCGGGAGGGGCGGGAGGAGGAGGTCCGTCCCGCGGGACCGCCGCGGACGGCCCGGGCGGTCGAGGCCGAGGCGGACCTGGAAGGCACCGCGGAGGCGGCCGGATTGAGGTTCTCCGCCCGCACCCGCGTCGAGTTCGACGGCTTCGTCCGGGTGGATCTCGGCGTGGCCCCGGCGGGCGCCGGCCCGGCGAACGTGGACGGGCTCTTCCTCGAGATCGCCCTCCCGGAGGCGGAGGCCACCCACTTCTGCACCACGGCGGGGGGCTGGAGCGCCGTCCACGATGTCCTCCCCGACCGCTGGACGAGCCAGGGCACGGCCTCCGGGATGCTCGTGGGCGATTTCGTCCCCTACCTCTGGCTCACCAACTCCGACCGCGCCTTCCTCTGGTTCGCCGACCACGACCGGGGGTGGAACCATGATCCGGACAAGGCGCTTCCGACGCAGGAGATCGTCCGGAAGGATGGAAAGGTCCTCCTCCGGGTGCGCTTCTTCGAGATCCCCACCGAGGTGCGGGAGCCGCGGACGATCACCTGGGGCTGGCAGACCTTCCCGTCCCGGCCCCTCCCGAGGGGCTGGCGGGCCACGTTCTGCACGAACACCCCCTCCGTGCCGCACGTCACGAACACCTATTTCTGGATCGACGCCGACTGGGCGGTGCTGTGGCCCTACTACTGCAGCCCGTTCCCCTGGAGCCTGGAGAAGTCGAAGCGGCACCTGGAGGGGGCGAAGCGCCGGCCGAACCACCGCCCCTGCGTGGGCTCGATCGCCCACTCGATCGGGCGCTACCGCGACTACGAGGGCAACGAATTCCCGGGCCTCGCGGTGGACTGGGGGGCCACGCCGGGGGTGATCGGAAACGCCGACGTGACGGCCTCCAAGGGGCCCAACGACTTCCGCCTGTGGCACTACCGGCGGTGGGTCCGCGAGGCGGGCCTCTGCGGTCTCTACGTGGACGAGAACTACCTGGGCCTGGAGGAGAACACCCTGACGGGGAACGCCTACTGGCGCCCCGACGGCCGCCTCCAGCGGGCCTACAACTACCTGGGGCTGCGGGAGTACTTCAAGCGCCTCAGGGTCATGTTCCACGAGGAGGGCGCGGCGCCCCCCAACCTCTGGCTGCACATCACGGGGGGGGCGGCGTATCACGCCTGGCTGGGCGATCTCTTCTTCGAGGGGGAGAACGTCGAGCCCACGGACCTGGAGGCCGACTACCTCGAGGTCCTCCCGGCGGGCCGCCTGCGGGCCATCGGCAGCGCCGCCTGCGCCGGGGGGGTGATGACCATGATGTGCCAGTCGGACCGGCACCGGACCCCGTGGCACTCGAAGCACACCCACCAGTTCGTGGGGTGGGTGATGGCCCACGACATCCTGCCCGAGCAGGTGCCCCTCTACCCGAAGCTCTGCGAGGCGGGGCATCTCTGGGAGGAGGACGTGCGGTTCCTGCCCTACTGGAAGCCGGGGCCGTTCGCGACGCGCCAGAAGGGGTGCCTCGTCTCGGCGCACGCGACGAAGGGCCGGGCGCTCCTCTGGGTGGTGAACACGTCCCGCGAGGACCTTGACGTGAAGGTGTCCGCCGACTGGAAGGCGATCGGCCTCGACGCCGCGTCCTCGGCCGGGTCCGACGCGGAGACGGGCGCGGCCGTCCCGCTCGGTCCGGACGGCTTCGTGGTGGCGGTTCCCCGGAGGGATTTCGTCCCGGTGCTGGTGGTCGGAAAGTGAGGGCGGTCATGAAGGGAATCCTGGCGCTGCTGGGGGCGTTTCTGGCGGCGGGCCCGGACGCCGCGGATCTCGAGGTCGCCTTCGGAGAAGGCGGCCTGAGCCGGCTCTCCTGGAGAGGCGCCGACCTTCTGAAGGAGGGCCGGCCGCAGGTGCGGCGCGTCGTTTTCGAGCGCGAGACGCCCGATGAGAAGGGGATCGTCTCGTATTCGTTCGACCGGGCGGGGACCGACAATCCCGCGGTCGGCTTCGACCGCGCCGGGCGAAAACTCTCCTATGGGTACCCTTGGGGGTCGGTTTCGTTCGCCTACGCGCCGGGCCCCGACCGGCTGGGGATCACCGTGACGATCGCCAACCGTTCCCGGCTGACGCTGGCCGATTTCGAGATCGCCCTCCTGGCCGTGCGGTTCCCCTCCGCCCCCTCCAAGCCGCAGCACGGACGGTGGATCGAGACGCCGCCGGATCGCCTTCCGGTGGTCGAGGCCGCCTGGGAGGGGCAGAAGCTCCTCCTGTGCGGCGAGGCGTTCGTGCCGTACCACCTCGGCCTGGCCGGCGGAGGCCGGCCCGAGTCGGAGGTCGTGCTTCGCGGCGGCGTGCCCATGATGGAACCCGGGGGCGTATCCTATCCGCTCCTGGGGCTCCCGCGCGTGCCGGCGGGGCAGGAGCTGGCGATTCCCCTCTCCCTGCGGTTCGCGTCCTCCGAGGCGTGCCGGCTCTGGCCGGTGGAGCCGCCCAACCGGAAGATGCTCTCCGATCTCTACGCCGCCTTCCGGAGGCATCATCAACCCGTGCTGAACTGGAAGGACCGCCGGCCGATCGGCACCGTCTTCGTGGGGAGGGGCAAGGGGCCTCCGAACAATGCCCGCAACTGGTTCGACCGGAAGGACCTCGACGTGCGGACGCCGGAGGGCAGGGCGGAGCTGCGGAGGCATTTCCTGGAACTGGCGGAGCGCTGCCTTTCCTCCCTCAAGAAGACCAACGCCCAGGGCGTCATCGTGTGGGATCCGGAGGGCTCGGAGCATCCGCACCCGGTCACCTACATCGGCGACCCACGGATGGTGAAGATCCTCGCCCCGGAGGTCGAGGACCTGTATCCCGATTTCTTCAGGAAATTCATCGACGCCGGCCTCCGGACCGGCTGCTGCATCCGCCCCACCCAGGTCTACTTCGACTCCACGACGGGTACAACGCGAAGATCCGGCAGCTGTACGACGAGGCCGGCCTCCCCGGCCGCGCGGGGGAACCCAGGGCCCCCTAGCTGGGGCAGACAGGGGGGATGGAGGTTCCGCCTCGCCGTCAGGGGATCGACCGCTCCGCGCCCCGCCGGGAACACCCCGGCGGGTGGCGGCGGGTCAATCGCGGCGGGTCCGGCGGAGGGCCTCCTGGATCTGCCCCCCTTTCCATCGCCGAGCGCCCGCAGGTCCTCCACCGCCCCCTTGAAGTCCCCCTGCATGGCCCGGCACCGCGACCCGATCCGGCGCAGGTCGTCCCAGTCCGGCCGGAGCGGCATCCCCTTCGCGCAGTCGGCGGCCGCCCCGGCGAACATCCCCTTTCGGAAGTGCGCCCCGGCCCGCTCGGCGTGAGGGAGGCCGGTCCCCTCGGGCATGGGACCGATCGCCCGGCCAGGGACCCGTAGGCCGTTGGATCCGGCCGCCGCCCCCGATGCAAGAGACCGCCGGCGCTCCGGGGGATTCCCCGCTCAGAGGGCGACCTCCCAGCCCTTGCGGAAGGGGGGATGCAGGAACTCCTCCGCCCGCGGATTTCCCCGCGCCTTCAGGTTCGCCGCATCCCAGTCGATCGGCTCCCCCAGCCGGTAGGCCGCGTTGCCCAGCAGCACCGCTTCCGTCAGCGGCCCCGAATAGTCGAACGAACAGCTCGGCGGCGGTCCCCCCTTGCAGGCGTCGATCCACTCCTTGTGAAAACCCGGCGAACGCGGGATCGACGGCGCCGGATACTCGTACCCCGCGAACCGCTCCTTCGGGAACAGGAGATGCTGCTCGTAGGCGCACAGGAGCATGCCCTTGGACCCGACCAGCAGCGTGTGCGGCTTCTTGTAATAGGAGGTCTCTCCCAGCGGCACTCCCAGCTCCTTGAGCGCCGCCGGACCCTCCTTCTCGTGGCTCCAGCGGACCTTCACCGGCGGCCGGTCCCCCCGCGCGGGGAACTCGAGCCGCACCACCATGCTCTTGGGCGAGGTCTGCGGGTGCGGCGGCGGCCCCGAGGCCTCCACCCGCAGGGGATGCCGCAGATCCAGCGCCCAGAAGGGGAAGTCCAGGATGTGACACCCCATGTTCCCGGTCTCCCCCGTCCCGAAGTCCCACCAGAAACGCCAATTGTAGGGACAGTAAGCCGGGCTGTAGGGACGCCAGGCCGCCGGGCCCAGCCAGAGGTCCCAGTCCAGGTGCTCCGGCACCGGCGGGAACTCCGTGGGGATCTCCGGCATCCCCCGGTCCCCGGTCTCCCACGAATAGACCTCCCGCACCTCGCCGATCGCCCCCGCCCGCACCAGCTCCACGATCCGGCGGATGTTCTCCCCCGCGTGGTGCTGCGTGCCCAGCTGCGTGGCGACCCCCTTGCGGCCCGCCAGCTCCGTCAGCATCCGCACCTCCCACACCGAGTGGGCCAGCGGCTTCTCGCAGTAGAGATGCTTCCCCGCCTGGAGGGCCCGCAGGGCGGGGTGGAAGTGCGTGTGGTCCGGCGTGCTGACGACGACGGCGTCGATCTCCTTCTCCTTCTCGTCGAACATCCGCCGGAAGTCCCGGTACTTCTTCACGCCGGGATACTTCTTGTAGGTCGCCGCGGCGCGCTTGTCGTCGCAGTCGCAAAGCGCCACGAGATTCTCCCCCGCCACGGCGTCCACGTTCGCGGCCCCCCGGCCGCCCACGCCGATGCAGGCGACGTTGAGCCGCTCGTTGGGGGACCGCCTCCGGGGCGCCGGGAGGGAGGAACCGCTCCCGGTGCGGCATCCCGCCCACGCCAGGGCCCCCGCCCCCAGAAGCTCCCGCCGCGTCAGACGCGTCTTCATCGACAAGCCCTCCGTCTTTTGCTTGCCGGCGGGGCGGACGCCCCGCCGCCCCCTTCCACTATACGGAAACCGGCCCTCGAGGGGCGCCGATTTCCCTCCACGCCCCCCCCCGCCCGTTTCGTTTAATCTACGGATCGGATCGGAGGGCCGCGATGCGCCGCACGCTTTTTGCCGCCGCCCTGGGGATCACCGCCTGCCTTCCGGCCCCCCCTGCCTCCGCCCAGGAATGGACCCGTTTCCGCGGACCCAACGGGACGGGCATCAGCCCCGCCCGCGGGATCCCCGTCTCGTGGACGGAACAGGACTTCCGCTGGCGCGTTCCCCTCCCGGGGAAGGGCCACTCCCAGCCCGTCCTCTGGGGCGACCGGCTCTTCCTCACCAGCGCCCTCGACGAGGGCCGGGAACGCCTCCTGATCTGCCTGGGCGCCGAGGATGGCCGCGAGCGGTGGACCGCCCGGGTCCCCCTCGAGACCCACCCGAAGCACAAGTTCAACGGCTTCGCCTCCGGCTCCCCCGCCGTCGACAAGGAGGTCGTCTGCGCCGCCTGGGCCACGCCGACGAAATACCTCGTCAAGGCCTGGAGCCACGAGGGGAAGGAACTCTGGAGCCGCGACCTGGGGCCGTTCGACTCGGAGCACGGCCACGGCTCCTCCCCCGTGCTCCACGAGGGGCGCCTCGTCGTGCCCAACGACCAGATCCAGAACGGCTTCCTCGTCGCGCTGGACGCCCGCACGGGCGAGATCGCCTGGAAGTGCCCCCGCCGGGGCTGCCCCAAGGCCTCCTTCGGGACGCCGTGCGTGCTGGAGACCCCCGGCGCCCCGCCCCAGATCCTCACCACCAGCATGGCCCACGGCATCTCCGGCGTGGACGCACGGACGGGGACGCTGCTGTGGGAGGCCCGCGTCTTCGACCGGCGGACCGTCTCCTCGCCCGTCGTGGCGGGGGATCTCGCGATCGGGACCTGCGGGGAGGGGGGGACCGGTTCCCTCTTCGCCGTCCGGCTGGGGGGGAAGGGAGACGTCACGGCGACCCACCTGGTCTACCGGATCGACAAGGCCGCCCCCTACGTCCCCACGCCGCTGGCGGCGGGAGGCCGCCTGTACCTGATGAGCGACAAGGGCATCGCCTCCGCCGTGGAGGCCTCCACGGGACGGGTCCTCTGGACGGGCCGCGCGGGAGGAAACTTCTTCGGCTCCTACGTCCTGGTGGAGAACCGTCTCTACATCCTGTCCTGGGAGGGGGAGTGCGTGGTCCTGGAGGCGGGGGATCGCTTCCACATCCTGGCCCGCAATCCTCTCGGGGAGGGGAGCTACTGCACGCCGTGCGTGGCGGGGGGGCGGCTCTACCTGCGGACGTTCACCCACCTGATCTGCATCGGGGGCGCGGGATGAAAAGGCTCCTCCTGGCGGGGGCGTGCGTCGTGGTGGGAGCGGCTCGTCCCGCGGGGGGGGCGGACGACTGGCCCCTGTGGGGAGGGCGGCCCGACCGGAACGCGGTCTCCAGCGAGAAGGGCCTCCCCGAGCGGTGGGACCCTGCGAAGGATGTCCTGTGGGCGGCCGACCTGGGGACGGAGACCTTCAGCAACCCGGTCGTCGCCGGGGGGCGGGTCTTCATCGGGACCAACAACGGCAAGCCCCGCGACCCCGCCGTCGGGGGCGACCGGGGGATCCTGATGTGCTTTGCGGCGGCCGACGGGAAGTTCCTCTGGCAGGCGGTCCACGACAAGCTCCCCACGGGGAGCGCCGAGGACTGGCCCAAGATCGGGATCTGCTCGACCCCCGGGGTCGCGGGGGACCGGGTGTACTACGTGAGCAACCGGGTGGAGCTCGTGTGCGCCGACGTCGAGGGCTTCGCGGACGGGGAGAACGACGGGCCCTTCCGGGACGAGGCGAGGACCGGCCCCGCCGACGCGGACTTCGTCTGGATCCTGGATATGCGGAAGGAGCTGGGGGTCTCCCCGCTCCACGCGGCGGCCTCCTCGCCCCTCGTCGTGGGCGACCTCGTGTTCGTCGTCACCGGGCAGGGCGTGGACGAGGAGAGGCGCGTGGTGCGGAACCCGGCGGCCCCGAGCTTCGTGGCGGTGGACCGGCGGACGGGGAAGGTCGTGTGGCAGGATGCCTCCCCGGGGGACCGGATCTTCTCGGGCCAGTGGGGCTCCCCCGCTCTGGGGATCGTGGAGGGGCGCCCTCAGGTGGCCTTCCCGGGGGGGGACGGCTGGCTCTACGCCTTCGAGCCGGAGACGGGGAGGCTGATCTGGAAGTTCAACGGCCGGGCCCACGAGAAGACGAAGCCGGACGGCAAGCCGGAGACCCAGAACAACTTCGTGGCCACGCCGGTCTACGCGGGCCACCGGGTTCTCATCGCCGTGGGGGACAATCCCGAGAACGGGGACAGCCCCGGCTGCCTGCGGGCGATCGATGCGCGGGGCCGGGGGGACGTGACGGGGACCCACGAGCTCTGGCGGCTGGCGGGGGCGGAGTTCGGCTGCAGCATCTCCAACGCGGCGGTCCACGAGGGGCTGGTCTACGCCGCCGAGTTGGGGGGCTTCCTCAGCGCCGTCGAGCTGGAGACGGGGAAGCGGCTGTGGCGGCACGACCTCTTGGCGACGGTGTGGGGTTCGCCCGTGGTGGCCGACGGCAAGGTCTACCTCCGCACCGAGGACGGCACCGTGGTCGTCTTCCGGGCCGGGCGGGAGGCGAAGGTCCTGGCGACGAACACCCTGCCGGGGCTCCTCAACGGGACGGTGACGCCCTCCGGGGGGCGGCTCTACATCGCGGGGCAGAAGCAGCTCTACGCGGTGGGGCGGCGATGAGGCGGATCCCGGCGGTGCTGGCGGTCTGGATGGGGCTGGGCGGGGCGGCCCGGGCGGGGGACCACTGGCCCCAGTGGCGGGGCCCCTTCCTGAACGGCACGACCGACTCCACGGGGCTCCCCGTGGAGTGGTCGGAGGAGAAGGGGGTGAAGTGGAAGGTCCCGCTCCCCTCCTGGAGCGGCTCGACCCCGGCGGTCTGGGGCGACCGGATCTTCGTGGCCTCCCCCTCGGGGGCCGGGAGCGGGCCGCCGGCGGGGCAGGGCAAGACCATGGCCCGGCTCAAGCCCGAGGGGCAGGACCTCTATCTCCTCTGTTTCTCCCGGCCGGACGGGAAGGAGCTCTGGCGGACCCGGCTGGGCGGGGGGAATTACCAGATCGGCAAGCAGAACATGTCCAGCCCCTCTCCGGTGACCGACGGGAAGATGGTCTGGGCGCTCACGGGGACGGGGATCCTCTCGGGGCTGGACGGGGAGGGGAGGATCGTCTGGCAGGAGGACCTCCAGAAGAAATACGGCAAGTTCGGGCTCCTGTGGGGCTACGGGGCCTCGCCGCTCCTGTGGGAGGACCGCCTGATCGTCTCCGTCCAGCACGGGATGCACACGGACGCCCCCTGCTACCTGGCGGCGTTCGAGCCGAGGACGGGGAAGCTCCTGTGGCGGGTGGAACGTCCGACGGACGCGCGGCAGGAGTCCCCGGACGCCTACACGACGCCCATCCCGATGAAGGTCGGCGACCGGACGGACCTCCTGGTCCTGGGGGGCGACTATCTGACGGGACACGATCCGAAGACGGGGAAGGAGCTGTGGCGCTGCGGGGGATTCAACCCGAAGAATTCGGAGTGGTGGAGGACGGTTTCTTCGCCGCTGCCGGCGGGGGACCTGGCCTTCGGCTGCTCCAAGCAGGGGCCGCTCGTGGCGGTGCGGGGGGGCGGCCGGGGGGTGGTGACGAAGACGCACCTGGCCTGGACGAGCGCGGAGGCGACCTGCGACGTGCCG
>Ga0068707_1002389_pt1 | contig 13230 bp, 9 predicted proteins | sample YNPNPMetaG_FD_66600 | JGI IMG/M metagenome (GOLD analysis project Ga0068707, IMG submission 66600) | Anoxygenic and chlorotrophic microbial mat microbial communities from Yellowstone National Park, USA - YNP NP MetaG | ecosystem: Environmental > Aquatic > Thermal springs > Hot (42-90C) >... | reverse complement strand
CAAAGGCCTCGGGAAGCGGTGGCATGGGCTCGCAGCTGCAATCGGCTCCGTCGATGCGGCATTCTTCTTCGTTCAGCGTTCCGCCCGGTTCGGGTTTTAGCTGCTGGCAGCGAGGGCACTCCACGCCCGGACAGGGATCAGGCGGATCCTCGCAGGCGCGAGTTTTCTGGCAGCAGTATTGCGGGGGGCTGCAGGGCGCGCCGCAGGGATGGGCGCAGACGCACTGACCCTGGCGGCACTTGGGCTGGTAATTGTTTTCGGTGCACTGGATGTAAAGAGGAAATTGAGGATCGCTGCATTCCTCGTCGTTCGAGCAGCGGACATAGTCGCAGCGGCGGCAACCCAGCTCGGGGTCGAAGGCCGAACAGTAACGGGGAAGATTGCCCTCGGGCGGACAGTCTGCGTCCGACTCACAGGCGAAGCTGGTGCAGCATTTGTTCACGCAGGCCATGCAAACGCCGGCGTTCTTGCAATCTTGATCGCGGGCGCAGGGGGTGGTGCAACTGGATCCACAATCGGTGGTACAGCGATTGTCCCGGCAGCATTCGCCGGCAGCCTGGTTGCAGTTTTTGTCTTCAAGGCACTCGGGCAAGCCTCCGCAGCAGCCGTCTTTGCAGGGAAGACCGCCGCTACAGTCTTCGTCTTTCTGGCACTTTTTCTCCGGAGGACATTGCAGCTTGGTGTATTCGCAGTCGCAGGACACGGACAAGAAAGCCATGGCTATCGAAAACAGCAGCAAAGTATATCTGTTCACGTCGCTTCTCCTTGCTACCACATCCTAGATTACGCTTTTCATTATGCTTCAAAGTTTGGCTTCTAAGCAAGCGCTTGCGAAGTTGACAACCACGGGCGCAGGCGTTTTTATATCTACCATATTCGGGAGGAATTTGATGGTACATCCACTGGCCGGAAAAAAAGCGCCGGACTCTATGCTGGTAGACGTAGCCAAACTTACTTCTAGTTATTATCAGAACAAGCCAGACTCCGCGGTGGCCGAGCAGCGGGTTTCTTTCGGCACTTCGGGACATCGGGGAAGCGCGCTGCGCAACAATTTCAACGAAGAACACGTGGCGGCCATTTGCCAGGCAGTGTGTGAGGTGCGTCGCGCCAGGAAGGTAGACGGCCCGATGTTTTTGGGCCGCGACACCCACGCCCTGAGCGAACCGTCGGAGAAGACGGCTATCGAGGTGCTTGCGGCCAACGATGTCGCGCTGGTTTTGCCTGCTGGCGGCAAGCCCTCTCCCACGCCGGTCATTTCCCAGGCCATACTGGACTACAACCGCGGTCGCAGTCAGGGACTGGCCGACGGCATAATTATCACCCCCTCGCACAATCCTCCCGAGGACGGAGGCATTAAATACAACCCTCCGCACGGAGGCCCGGCCGAGCCGCAAATCACCTCTGAAATCGAGAAACTGGCCAACCGTTTTCTGGAAAGCGGCGCAATGCGACGCCTGCCTTACTGGCAGGCGCTGGGATCGCCGCGGGTGCTGCGCCGCGATATCCACGCCGAATACCTGCGCGGCCTGGCTCAAGTGCTGGATCTGGAAAGCATCGCCCGCAGCGATTTGGTCCTGGCGGTGGATCCGCTGGGGGGCTCTTCGCTTTTTGTCTGGGAGCTGATAGCGGCGCAAGGATTGAAGATCGAAATCGTCAATAGTCGGCTGGACCCCACTTTTTCTTTCATTCCGGTGGATCACGACGGCCGCATTCGCATGGATTGTTCTTCTCCATACGCCATGGCCGCCTTGATGGAAAAACGTTCTCGCTATCGCCTGGCCTGCGGCAACGACCCTGATGCTGACCGCTTCGGCGTGGTCACCCCGGCCGGATTGCTAAATCCCAATCGTTATCTGGCGGCAGCCGCCTATTATCTTCTGCAACAGCGAGCGGTCTGGAAGCCCCACATGATGGTGGGAAAGACGTTGGTCTCGAGCACGCTCATCGACCGCGCGGTGGAGCTGTGTGGGCGGCGGGTGTTGGAAGTGCCGGTGGGCTTCAAGTGGTTCGTAGACGGACTGTACCGCTCGGCGCTATGCTTCGCCGGCGAAGAAAGCGCCGGCGCGACGCTACTGCGCCGCGACGGCACGGTCTGGACCACCGACAAAGACGGCATCGCCCTCTGCTTGCTGGCTGCGGAGATCACCGCGGTAACTGGAAAAGACCCGGGACAGCTGGCCGACGAGCTGGAAGAAAAGACCGGCCGCGTTTACTACCAACGCCGCGACGAACCCGCCGACCCGCGGTGCAAGCAGGCTTTGAAAAAAGTCACCGCTCGGGAAGTGAAGATTTCCGAGCTGGCCGGACAGCCCGTGACTCGGATCCTCGACCGCGCTCCGGGAAACGGCGAGCCCATAGGCGGATTGAAAATAATCACCGACGGTGGCTGGTGCGCCCTCAGGCCTTCGGGCACAGAAGACATTTTGAAAATCTACGCCGAAAGCTTCATCGGCCCGGAGCATCTGGAAAGCATCTTTGACCAGGCCAGAGATATAGTGCAAAGAATAACCCAAAGTTGTGGTCGTTAGTCGCAGTTTATTCCCGTACAGAGGCGGTTGGCGCAGGCGGTGCTTATGCACTCGAAGGCGCCAAGGTCGGGGCAGCAGCCGGTGAATTCTCCTTCCGGTGTGCCGTTTACGTCCAGCTCCAGGGGCCGCGCCCGATCCACCACTGGGCACTCCGGACTGAGGGGACGGTTGCCCTGCTGGTCCCATATGCCGGTAAGGTTACTTTCTTCCCAAAGGTAAGAAGGATCCACCGAACAGTCGCCGTTGCACCAGGGGCCATATCTGAGTTTGAAAATGTGGTCGAGAACGAGATTCTGCGCAGGCCCGCTGTATTCTACCACCGCCGCCGGAGAAGCCACGAACTCGCCCAGAAAGCTGTTGATTAGGGAAAATTTTCCGGTGGGTTCGTTTTGCACATTGAAAAGGGCCTTTTTTACGTGACCGAAAATCGACACATGTACAAAATCGACTGGCCCTTGGATAGCGCTTATCTCAACCAGATAGTTAGGATAAAAGGTTTCATCTTTGCCCAGTGACTGCAGCTGCGTTCCTCGAACCCAGATGCGGGATTTATTGGAAATGATTTTCATTGCCGGTGTGGTAGTGACGTGGACAAGATTGAGAGTCTCGGCGGCAAACCCCCGGGCACTGGCTGGAGGGCCGAAAAATATTTCACCGTCGTTTTCCTTGATTATAAGACCGGCTTCTCCGTTTTCGAAATAAGGCACCATATACGGCGTATGGCCCAGCAGGGCGCAGTGAAAGACCATATCCCCGCCGCCGCTAATCTCGACTCCGCCCCGGGCGTTTCTTCCCACCGCCAGGCAACCCGGCCGAAAATCCTTGCTGCCTTGGAGTTCTTCCGGGGTAAGATAACGAACCCCCAGATGGGCGTTGCGAACATCGATAAGTTTTATTCCCGCCCCGCCGTTGGCCAGATCGGGGCGGGGCGAGCCCAGCTGATCGCAATCGTTTTCCAGATCAAAGCCCACCCAGGTACCTTCGATGAGCAGGTTTTTTACTCCTTCGGCGCGAATGCCGTCGCCCCAGTTACTCACAATGACATTGACGTCCAGATCGGCCGTCTGACACTGGGAGCGCAGCGGAAATTCCTCGATCTGCAGACAGTGTTCGAAAAGACCAATTTCGCGCCCCCGGCCTAGGGAAATATCGAAAGCGCCGGGCTTGATGACGATACCGTCCTGATTGGGATTAGTTGCATCGCCTACCCTTAGCCGCAGCAGGTGAACATCCTGCGCCGAGCCCTCGACCGCTAGGGCAGCTTCGGGAAAGCCGGCGAATCTTATGTTTTTTATAACCACTCCTGATCCAACGATTTTCAGACCCACTTTTGCTCCCTGGCCACGAAACAGTATGGGACCGCTACGCCCCGCCCCTCCGTCGATCCAGACCAGAGAAGGCACTGGCGGCAGATCTTCCTCCAACACCATTTCCTGTAGACTCTGGTGGAAAATGATTCCGTAGGGATGAGCGGTGGTGGTGGCGTCCTCCAGCGCTTGTCGAAGCTGATCGACGTCGAATACGGTGTAACTTGGCCCCCGGCACAAAAGTTCCTGGTTGTTTGCGTCGTCTTTCTGACCGGCGCAATAGAGGTAGCTGATATCATCGGCCCGCGGCCAGCAGCGGCCCTGGCGGCACTCGCAGCCCACCCGACAATCGGTTTGTTCGAAGCAGGTGTTGTATCCGTGGCTGCAAAACTCGGGATCGGGTTCACCGGGGGGAGGAACACAAATGTTATTCTGGCAGGTGCAACCGAAGTTACAGTTGTTTCCCGCCTCGCAACTCGGAGAGGTCCGGCCGCAGAATTGCGGATCGTGCTCTTGCGCTGGCGTAAGACATATCCCACGCTGGCAGGTGCACTGAGGATTAGGACAATCGCGGTTGCTCTGGCACTCGGGACAGGAGGCAGCCTGACAGCAACGGGGATCGAAAGGTTCTTTTTCGGGAACGCAAACACTGCCCGCCAGACAGACGCAACCCGGTACGCAGGCTGGTTGGCAGAGGGGATAGTTTTTGAAATCGGGAAGATGGAATTCACATCCCGCAACCAGTAGCAGAAAAAAAAACTGCCAGTTTTTCATCAAAACTATACTAATGGATAATCAATTGTTTTGCCATGCCCTCTTCGGAAGGCTCTACCTGAGCATGTCGCCCACTATGCCCGGGGCCAGGGGAGGCTTGACCACGCCCCGGCTTGAAACTACACTCATAATCCGAGGAGGCTGCATGGGCCAAGAAAAGAATGGCAGTGAACGCCGGCGTTATCCACGCGCGCCGCTTACCCTGCTCATCCAGTACCGTTTCGATACGCTGGAGGATTTCCTCTCGGAGTATTCGACGGACATCAGCTTAGGTGGCATGTTCATTCGCACCGAGGATACCCGACCGGAAGGCTCCCTGGTATACCTTCAGTTTTACCTGCGCGACGGGGCAAAGCTGATCGAGGGGCTGGGTCGGGTGGTGCGGGTAAACCTTCCTGGAGGAAAGAACCCTGCCGGCATGGGCGTGGAATTCGTGAATTTCGATGAAGAATCGATGGAGCTCATCCGGCAGATCGTCGAGCAGAACCTGAAGCGAGCCGGCCGGATTTAGCCACCCAGCAGTTCTTTTATCTTCTGCCGGAAGGCAGCCAGATTGAAAGGTTTGGAGACAAAGCCATCGCAGCCTGCGGCCTGCGCCCGCTCCTTTTCACCGGCCATTACGTTGGCGGTAAGCACCAGAACCGGGACGCCAGCCAGTTTCTCGTCGCGCTTGATGCGCCGGGTGACCTCCACCCCGTCCAGGACGGGAAGCTGCAGGTCCACCAGCACCAACGCCGGCATAAGCTCTGCCGCCAGCTTCAACCCGCTTTCGCCGTCTGGGGCGTTGATTACCTCAATCCCGCCACCGGCTTCCAGCGCGCGTTTTACCAGCAGGAAGTTGGCAGGATCATCTTCTATGTATAGAATGCGCTTCATGGATGAAATTATAATACTCTGGAGCACGAATTTGTACTGCGCTGGAGAAAAAACAGGCAATGACTGCGGATAGGTCGGTAAAATCGCATACGGCAAAAAACAGGGTGTTGATTTTGCTGTTCTTTTTGTGGACCGCGTCCTGCCAGCCGCCGCCTGCCGATCCTTTCGAGGGCCTGCCGGTAGAAAGCGTCGAAGTCGATCCGGCCAGGCTTCCGGGCCAGCCGGCCGCTGATTCCGGGTGGGCGGCGGCGAGTCATATTCTGGTGCGCTGGCGCGGAGCTGAAGGCTGGTACAAGCGTATAAAGCTTGACCGCTCGGGGGCACGACGGCGCGCCGAGCGGCTGCTTGAGCTGGCCCGCGGTCGAGGACAGGATTTCGAAGCGCTGGCCCGGAAGTTTTCTGACGATTCGGCTACCGCGGCCAAAGGTGGCCACCTGGGCGTCTTTGCCCGGGGCGAGCTTCATCCGGCGCTAGAACGCGCGGTCTTTTCGGTACAGCCAGGACAGGTGGCCGACTTGGTGGAGAGCCCTGCCGGTTTTCATGTGCTTATGCGCACCGATGACCGCTACGCCCAGGCCGCAGAAATCGTCGTGGCTCACGACCAGGCGCTGCGCTATCGGCCTCGCCAGCCACGCAGCCGCCAGCAGGCTAAAGAGCTGGCCGCCGAACTGCACCGCCGGCTTTTGGCGGGCGAAGACTTTTTCGAGCTGGCCCGTAACTATTCGGATCTTTCAAGCGCCGAACGCGGTGGAGTGGTCGCGGTGTTTTCGGCGGGCGAGCAGCATCCAGATTTTGAAAAGATCGTCTGGGGCCTGAGCCCAGGACAGGTATCCGAGGTCATAGAGACTCCTACCGGCTTTCACATCGTAAAGCGCCTGGTCATAGAACGCATTCCACTGCGCCAGCTTTTTATCGAATACCAAGCGCTGGTAATGCCGGGCGAAAAGCGCAAAAAACCCACTCCCGAAGAAGCAGGTGAACTGGCCCAGCGCATCGTGAATGAAGCGCGAGGCGGGAAAGACTTCGCCTACCTGATATCCGCCTATTCCCATACCACTTCTCCGCAGGTGCGCTGGTACAGCAGGGGCGAGCTTCCCTACCTGCAGGAAAAAGCGGCTTTTTCTCTGCGTCCGGGAGAACTGGCCGGCCCCTTCGATACCGCAAATGGCTGGCTGATTCTTCAGCGGGCTAATTTTTAGAACACTGCCCGCCGGCTTTTCCAGGGCCGGCACGCGGAGATGGCGCCGCTAGCGCTACTCGCCCCGGCAGGGAATGTTATGCTTGCGGCACAGCTGGCGCAGGTAGTTGCGAGCCAGATCGGCGCGGCGAGAGGCAAGGGAGAGGTTGCCCTCGCATTCGTCGAGCAACAGGGAAACATACTGGCGTTCAAAGCGGTCAAGCAGCTTGGACTTGGCTTCCTTGAAGGTAAGGCGCGAGTCAGCCAGCAAAACTCCTTTTTCTTCGTTTTCGACAAGACACAGCTGCAGGTCTTCCGGCTTGATGAGCGGGCCTTCGCTCAGCTGAAAGGCCCGCTCCACGGTGTTTCGCAGCTGGCGTACGTTGCCCGGCCAGGTGTGGGACTGAAGCATCAACATGGCCTTGGGGTCGAAAGTCTTTTGCGGCAGATGCAGATGCTCGGCAAGCTCCTTGATGAACATCTCGGCCAGCAGGGGTATATCCTCCGGGCGCTGCCTCAGGGGTGGAACGGTTACCTCCACCGCCGAGAGCCGGTAAAACAGGTCTTCGCGAAATTGCCCCCGATCCACCATGCGACGCAGATCCCGGTTGGTGGCGGCCACGATACGGGTGTCGACTTGAATGGTGCGCACCCCACCGATACGCTGTATCTGCTGTTGTTCGATGGCCCGCAGCAACTTGGGTTGCAGGTCCAGAGGAAGCTCGCCGATTTCGTCGATGAATAGCGTACCTCCCGATGCCTCCTCGAAAACCCCGCGATGCACGCTCTCGGCGCCGGTGTAAGCTCCCTTCTCGTGGCCGAAGAGCATGTTTTCCACCAGACCGCGCGGGACGGTGCCGCAGTCGAGTACAATAAACGGTCGGTTCTTGCGCAGAGAATAGGAGTGGACGCCGGCCGCCAGCAGCTCCTTTCCGGTGCCGGTCTCGCCGTACAAAAGCACCGGCAGATTGCTGGGAGCAACCTTTTCCAGCAAGGCGAATACTTGGCGCATGGCGATGGAGCTGCCCCAGGCCAGCCCAAAGCGCTCGTTTAGACTGAGCGGAATTTTAACCATGGTGGCCAGTGGTTCGTAACGCAACAGGTTGTTGCCGATTTGAAACTCGCTTCCCGGCCTTAGGTATACTTCCTTAATCTGGTGGCCCAGCATATAAACACCGTTGGTGCTATCGAGGTCCCGCAGCAGATGTCCACGCCGGTCGGCCACCAGTTCGCAGTGCAGTCCGGAGACGGCGGCGTCGGTGATCACCATATCGCATACTGAGGAACGGCCGATGGTAACCCGCTCTTTTTCCAGGACCATCTCCAGGCCGGTGTTTACGCCCTTTACCACCACCAGCCGGCAGGCGCGCAGAAACTTGAAGTCTTTCTTCTCGGACACAAAAACCGTTTGTCGAGTTACCTCGGAAGGCAGACGGGGAAAGTCACAGGTTTTATCATCCATGGCGGACGGCTCCGCGTCTTCAGTGTATGAGTTTAAGGTTGGCACCGGGCGGGAAGTTTACCTTCCAGCGCCTGATGGTACCGCCGTTGCTGTTCTTGAGCTCTATGACATGACGGCCGGCGCTTATTTGATAATTTATCAACGGACTTTCGCCCACCATTTTTCCATCGATGTAAACTTTGGCCCAGCCCTGGGTGTCGTTGACGCTGACGTTAGCCGTGGCGCCAGAAGAAGCCTCTTCTTCCGAAGTGGCAACCGGCCGGCGCACCTTGCGCTTGGGGGCTTTTTTCCTGGGCTCGGTCCTGCGCTCTTCCTCGGGGGGGGATTCTTTGGCTTCCGTTTTGACGGAGGCCGGTTGAGGCGGTTTCTCGAGAGCCGCAGTGGGTGGCGTAACCGGCTCTGGCAGTTTTTCTTGAGCAGCAACCGGTGGCGAAGACGGTTCGTTGGGAGATGCGGCTTTGGTGGCCTGCGGTGGTGTTTCCTCCTTGGGGACCGGCGGTTTTACCGCACTTGGCTGAGCCAGTGGTTCGACCCGGCTTTGATCAATCGGCCGGCGAGGCGGCAGAGTTTCTGCCTGGCTCTTTTCCTCTGCCGGGTGGGAGAAAATCAAGAGCGAAAGCACCAGGACAGTGACCACCCCCAGAAGAATGAATACCAGGGTGGAAAAGGAAAACTTCTTTTCCTTGGTTTTCAGAAATTCGGCTTCTTTCTGGGTGGCCGGGGCATGGAGTTCCACCTGAGCCTTTTGTTTCAGAGTCGAGGCGTTTAGTTTGAAATCATCGCCTAGCAGCGGATTAGCCCCAGAATATGAAGGCTCCTGGATTACCGGCAGCTCAATGGCCGCCGGCGGCGGCTGGCGTTCGGTGGTGGTAATGCTTTCGTCGAGTGTGTCGTCGTCGAACACTTCTTTTATCGCCGGCTGCTCAGGTGTTGATTTTTTTATCTGAATCTTGCCTACCACCTGCTGGAAAAGCTGGGGATCGGGCCTTTCCAGTTTTTCGGTGGGCATGAACTCTTCCTGGTTTTCATCCGGTAGTTCGAGCTTCTCCAGGGGCATTATCTGATTGTCTTCCACGATTTCCACTACCGGCGAGGAGGGCTGCTTTTGCGCGTTTGAGGTTTGATTGCTGATTTTCTTCTGCGCCGGCTGGACCTCGCGCGTCTCCATCATGGTATCTTCAGCTTCGTCCTCGTCGTCTGCTTCGGTGGTCACGCTGCCGCGATGCAGAACCACGGTGTCCGGCCCACCTTCCTGTTCCGCAATGCGGGCCAGACGGCGGGCTTCGGAACGGAGCTTCATCGCCACTTCGGCTTCCTTGACGAATTCGGCGCTTTCTTTGGCCAATTCTTCCCGGAATATTTCTCGCATGAATCCGGAAAGCCAGGAGGTGGAGTAATGCAGGTGACGCTGGAAAAGGAACTGTTCTAGCGCGTCTCGAAAATGTGCGGCGCTTTCGAAGCGATCTTCCGGATTCTTTTCCAGGGCGTGAAGAATGATTTCTTCCAGCTCTTCGGGGATGAGCGGGTTTAGCTGGCGGGGGGGCGCGAAGTCGGTTTCCCGCACTTTTTCCAGTACGCCCAGGTCACTGTCCGCCTGGAACATCTTAGTGAGAGTCAGTAACTCATAAAAGCAAATGGCCGCCGAAAAAATGTCCGAGCGATGGTCCAGGGTCAGGCCGTGGGCCTGTTCGGGCGACATGTAGCTGTATTTACCCTTTAGCACACCCCTGGTGGTATGCACGGTGCTGGAGGTGGCTTTGGCAATGCCGAAGTCGACCAGTTTGACCTCGCCCTCGTAAGATACCAGGATATTGTGTGGCGAGACGTCGCGATGAATCAGACCCAAGGGATTGCCAAAGGAATCGCAAAAACGATGGGCGTAATCCAGGCCGTTTAGTACTTCGATCATTAGAAAACAGGCCATCTCCAGTGGGCAGGTCAGGTTGCGATCGCGCAACATGCGGATGATGTCGGCGATATCCTTGCCGTAGATGTATTCCATGGAGATAAAGTAAAGCTTGTCGATGCAGCCGAAATCGTAGATCTGGGCGATATTGACGTGGTTCAGAAGCGCTGCCAGCTTGGCTTCGTTGATGAACATCTCCACAAACTGGTTGTCCGAGGACAGGTGGGGTAACATGCGCTTTAGGGCCACCAGTTTTTCGAATCCTTCGGCCCCGCAGGCCTTGGCCCGGAACACCTCGGCCATTCCGCCTATGGCAATACGTTTTAGCAGGATGTACTTTCCGAAAGTGGATGGCTTGAAAACCATTGTTTTATAGTCGCCTCTAAGCCGCTTTACATTGTATGGCCCAGGCTGCAGGCGGTCAACTTTATATCTAGACGGATAGTGCTGAAGCTGAGGTGTCTGGGCCAGATTTTATGGGTTAGCGGGAATATGACAGCGGCAACTAAACCCGGGGAAAACTACTTCACGCAGTCGTAATAGCCCTTAGAGGAGTTATAGCCGCATTTATATCCGTAGTTGGCGCAGTTGATGGATTTGACCTGGTTGTTCTCACACCAGATGACCGTGTTGCCGTCGCAGCGGCCGGTGTAGGTCTCGCCGTTGCAGGGGTCGGTGGCCGGAGCCCGGCAGGCGTAATACTGCTTGGCGGTGTCGAACACGCAGACCTTGCCTTCGGCGGCGCAGTCCTGAGTGTAGACCTGGTTGTTTTCACACCAAACAACGGTCTGACCGTTGCAGCGGCCGGTGTAGGTCTCGCCGTTGCAGGGGTCGGTGCTGCCGCCGGAAGAACCGCCGGAGCCTCCCGAGGAGCCGCCGTTTACATCCGAGCCGCTTACTCCCAGATAGCTCAGGTAAGCGTCCACGCGGGTGTCCACGCCGTACTGGTTGCAGTAATAATCGCCGTAGGAGGTAACGCCGGCCACTAGATAGTTGCCCGCCGCATCCTGGGCGAAAGCCGGGCCGCCCGAATCGCCGTTACAGGTGTTCTTGCCGGGATCCTCGTAGCTGAAAGTGGTGCTAGCTACTTCGCTAATGTTCATCCACACCGCACGCTTGGTGCCGGCGCCGGTCTGATTGTAGCCGCTGTTTACGCCGTAACCGACGAAGAACAGGCTCTTGCCCACCCAGCTAGAGTCCATTTTGGCTACCACGCCCATGGGAGCCACTGGCGCGTCGGCGCTGAGTGTCAGGTAGGCGATGTCGTTAGTAATGGAAGAGCTATTGTAATTCGGGTTGTAGGATGTTGCCGACACCGAAAGGGTGTACTGCGCCTGGCTGATGCTGGGGCCGATGACGAACTTGAATTTGGAGGCGCTGTAGCCCTTGACACAGTGGGCGGCGGTCAGCACCTTCCTCGGCCCGATCAGGGTGCCGGTGCAGTGCATGCTGCCGTTATAAGTGATGGCGCCTACCGCCGGCAGACCCGTGTAAGTGGAGCCACCAACTATATAATTGGCGTTATCGCGGGTAACATCGATGCCATTGAGATCACCCGGTTCAATGGTGCCCGGTCCACAAGCCACCAACAACCCAGCCACTACCAGGATCGTCCACGCTACTCTTTTCATTTCTTTCCTCCTTTTTCCCGAGCCGCACAACACACAATGCAAAATTCATACCATAAACGTTTGTTTTTGGTCATTTAGCTATTTATTTGATTAATAAACCTTTTTTTTCATAAATTGACCGGTCTGCAAAACTCTGTGGTAAATTTTTGTGACAAATAGTAACGAAGTAGCATTGATAAACACCGATTTATTGATTTTTAACTTGATTATTCAATGGGTTATCTACAAAAGGAGAAATTTTTTAGGGGCTGGAAACTGAAGTTACCAGTAGCGCTGCAAAGCCTTTTACTAAAGACTGCCAAGCCTTTTTGTGACAAAAGTAGCCAGTTCAAAAAAAGCCTTGCTAAAGGGACTGTCCCCAAAAGTCTCTAAGGTTTTACCAAGTTCTTTTAAATAGTTATCTGCAAAGTCTTTTGCTCGGCCAAAAGCCCGGCTATTTCTCACCCGCTGGATGATTTCGGTAAGTAGCTCCGCTGAGGGTTGGGCCATGGTGGCATGTTCTACCAAAGCCAGTAGCTGGTGGTCATCTTCGCAGGCCATTAGTAAGGGTAGGGTTACCTTACCTTGTTCTAAGTCATTGGCCAGATCTTTTCCACTTTGTTCGACCGGAGCGGTGTAATCCAGAATGTCATCGGTTATCTGGAAGATCATGCCAAAAAGTCTTCCCGCTGCTGCCGCCGCATCCAGCAATTTTTTCTCGGTAGTACCCAGCGATGCTCCTGCTAGCGCGCACCAGGAGAACAGGCCAGCGGTTTTACCGGAAATGACTTCCAGGTAATTTTCCAGAGCCAGGGTGACCCGACCGGAGCGGACCAGCTGCAAGACTTCCCCTTCCGCCATCTGTAGCATTATTTCGCTAAGCGCTTCAGTAAGTTCCTGGTTGCCGTGCCTTACCACCAAACCCAGCGCTCGGGCTAGTAGAAAGTCCCCCACCAGAACTGATGCGGAGTTCCCGTAAACCCTCGGCGCGGCGGCCACCCCACGCCGAAAATGTCCACGGTCCACTACGTCATCGTGCAGCAGTGAGGCGTTGTGAAAAAGCTCGGTAGCCGCCGCCAGATTCACCCCGGTTGCTGGGTCGGCGCCGGTCATGCGAGCGGTAAGCAACAGCAGCGCTGGCCGGATGCGCTTTCCACCCGAGCCCACCAGATGCCCAGCGACCTGCCGCACCAGCTCCACCGCAGACTGCAGCATCTGTTGCAAGCGCTTTTCCACCAGCTCCAGCTCGGCGCCCACCAGTTTATAGGCCGTTATGGCGGGTTTTGTAACATCGGTTCTGACGGCGGCTCGTTCCATTTGCCCGGTCCAGCTACCCTCGCCTGGCGAAAGGTTGCAGCCCCGCTTTTACCTTTATAGATGAAGGCTGTCAACAGGCTTGCTTCCTGAGGTATCCCCGGAAAATTTTGCGAAGTTGCGCGGCCCTGCTTAACGCCTCGCCGCCCGCCGCTTTCGGGCCTGCACTGGTTGAATGGTCGCAACCTCAAACCGAAAAACTCTGCCCTCAAGCTCTGGACGGCTTCGGCTGCGCGGGCCGCGCTCCATCTTGCTCGTAGTTCCGGGGATACCTCA
>Ga0068707_1002387_pt1 | contig 13231 bp, 7 predicted proteins | sample YNPNPMetaG_FD_66600 | JGI IMG/M metagenome (GOLD analysis project Ga0068707, IMG submission 66600) | Anoxygenic and chlorotrophic microbial mat microbial communities from Yellowstone National Park, USA - YNP NP MetaG | ecosystem: Environmental > Aquatic > Thermal springs > Hot (42-90C) >... | reverse complement strand
CGCAATTCCAAAAGATTTTCGAAGAATTTGAAACGGATCTGCCTGTTCCAACGCAGATTCTGATCACGGTTTCCCAAACTGTGATCCATTGGTGGTTCCTCCTTCCAGGTATCCCGTTGGGAATTTGGCTGTTCGTCAAACTGACGACGATGTTTCCCTATGCCAAGTTTGGTCTGGACCTGTTTAAACTTAAGTTGCCTATCTTTGGACAACTGGTGGAAAAGAACATCTTGGCTCGGACGACGCGGACTCTGGGGACCCTGGTGGCCAGCGGTGTGCCCATTTTGGAGGCCCTGACCATCACCCGTGATACCTCGACCAACGCCGTGTTTGAGCGGCTTTATCAGCGGGTGCTGGATGCGATTCGGGAAGGTGAAACGATTGCCAAACCGCTAAAAGATAACTCCCGACCAGGATTCCACCCCATCACCGCATGGTGGTTTTTCTTCTTTTTGGGCGGCCCCATCGGTCTGCTCTTATATCTGACGCGGTGGAATAATCCAATTATCGAAGATATCGCCATCAACATGGTGGATGTCGGTGAGGAAACCGGTGAATTGGATACCATGTTATACAAGATCGCCGACAACTACGATGAAGAGGTGGCTATCATCACAGAAAGCCTTTTGAGCTTGTTTGAGCCGATCTTGATTATTGTGTTGGGTGTGATGGTCGGCTTCATCGTGATCGCCCTGTTCCTCCCGCTGATCGCCCTGATTCAGAAATTGTCCGGGTAAAAGGGTGGTGAGCACTGTTGGGCGTTTGGCGAGACTAATCTCAACACGGGCCGGCAAAGGCGTCCTTGGGCAAGAGGGACGCCAAGACAGACGGACAGAAGGATGGTCATGCCCTGGCGGGAAGATGGTTTCCACGGTTGGACAAAGGGAACCTCGGCCGGTCCACCAAACATGGGGCCAGTTAGGGGTCTTGCCGTGCCCGGTTTCCTCTCCCTGGTCATAACTGACTCGGCAGGGCGCCGATTGCGTGGAAAAACCGGGCATGACGAAACAAGAGCAGTAGAATTTAGTTGGCTGAAGAAAAAAGAGTGTCGATATGGGGGACGCCCTATGAAACGCGATCAAATCATGGGAAACCGTCACCGGATGAGAATAGCAGGTGATCGGGTTGGTTTTACTCTGGTGGAAATGCTGACGGTGATTGTGATCATCGGGATTCTGGCAGCCCTCATTTCAGCAGCCACTATTTACGCTCGTGCCCGGGCCAGGGAAGCCGCCATCTATGCCCAAATCAAGCAGATGGAAGCGGCCCTTATGGAATACAAGAACCAATACGGCGAATTTCCGCCGGATTTCTGGGGACTTCATTCGAACGACGCCAATATCCGTGCTCAGGCGGAGCAGGAACTGCGACGTCATCTCCGCAAGCGCTGGCCGCGTTATGCAGCAGGAACAGATCCCGTGACGCAATTTGGTGCCGATCTGGCGGCCCTTGGCATGGATGCTACGAAGTTCGATGCGGCCACGGCCCTCGTGTTTTGGCTCGGTGGATTACCGGAAGAACCTTTGGTGCCAGGGGGTACGTACAAACCGGCTGGCTTCTTCGCCGACGAGGAACATCCGTTTCAGCTTGGCCGCCCGCGAACCGGTCCACTATTCGAATTCGATCCGAAGAGAATCGGCTACGGTGATTCGGACAACAACAATTCGGTCGATTTTATCCGCTATTATCCGGAAGGACCTGCTGCGCCGCCCGTGGTTTATTTCCGATCCAAGAAAGACCCCGCCACAGGGCGCTCGGGCTACGCCGTTAATGGCGTCATCGCGCATTTCGAACACACTGTTGACGACGTTGCCGTGGCCTATCTGGACGGTGGCACCGTGAGTGCGACGCCAGCCTGGCGGAATCCCGATACGTTTCAGATCGTGCATCCCGGATTAGATGGTATGTTTGGCGGCCCGCGGACCATAAATGACCCGACGACATGGCCCGTTACCATTACGGGTGCTCGCTTTACCCAAGGCGACTACGACAACATCACCAATTTTGCTGCCAGGTTGGAGAGTGAAATCGAATGATCCGGCAGATTTGGGTTAAACAGACGATGGCGGGTCTGACGACAAAACGTCGCTCCTTTACGCTCACCGAGCTTTTGGTCACAATCGCCATCATTGCGATCTTGATGGGGATCGCCTGGGGGGCGATTGGCCGGGTTCGGGAGCAGGGCCGTGTGGCCAAGACGAAATCGACCATCAGTAAAATCAACCAGATCGTGATGTCTCAATATGATAGCTACCGCACCCGCCGCGTCCCCATTGATACCCGAGGACTGCCTCCCCCCATCGCGGCCCGATTTCGCCTGTGGGCGATTCGCTGCATCATGGCCTGGGAAATGCCAGATCGCTTGAGCGATGTGGTGCATCCGGCGAACGATCCGAACAATCCGGTGGCTGCCGACGAGAATCTGCCGATCACGCTGCAATTGACGCTGCCGAATGGTCAACAGGTCACGCGGACGTTGCGTCGGACCTCGCTTGCTCGCCGCTACTTCCGGCGCTTTGTGCAAGCGATGCCAACCGGGGAGCAGTCCCCCGCTGAGTTGCTGTATCTGATCGTGACAGAGGGCACGCCGGGAAGTCGCGAGCTTTTCGCGGACAATGAGATCGCCGATACTGATGGTGATGGGTATCTTGAATTCATCGATGGCTGGGGCCGACCCATTTATTTCATCCGATGTCCCGTGGCCTTTCCCGATTCCGATATTCAGTTACCCCCCAATGCGAGTGCCGAACTCAAGGCCGAGGACCATGATCCATTCGATCCTCTGCGTGTCGATCCGGCAGCATGGCGGGTGGTTCCCCTGATCTACTCAGCCGGCCCGGATGACCGGTTTGGCCTCGATTTGCAGGGGCAACTGGGTTACTTTGCCAACTGGGATCAATGGTATTCGACGCTGGTCGGTGCTCCGGTCGCTGCTAGTCACGACGAATTCAACACGCATCTCGACAACATCCACAACCATCGTGCGGAGACGATGCCATGACGAAGGGATGGTTTCAAGCGATAGCGAAGCCCGTCCGGCAGCCCGCTCGAAAAGGCGTGACCCTGCTGGAAGTGCTCGTTGTCGTGACCATCATGTTGATCCTGTTGGCGGTGATGGTCCCACGTCTCCGCCCGATGATGGAACAGCGCCGCATCCGCGAGGCATCTCGCACGGTTTCCGGCTTCTTTTATGCCGCCCGTAGCCGCGCGATGGAGACAGGTCGTCCAGTTGGCGTGGCCCTGGAACGCCTTGCTTCCCAACCCGAAGCCTGTATCGCCTTGAAGATCGTCGAAGAGCCACCCCCTTATGCCGGCGACACCTTGAATGCCAAGGCTCGGGTGCGGCAACTGGGAACATCGCTGCGGTACCAGGTCCAGTTCAATGTCAGTGAAGTCGTCACCATGTTGACGCAGACGTTGCCTGTCACGGTGGGTGATTTCATAACATTCGAATCCCAGGGTATCCGCTACCGCGTATTGGGCCTCGATCAAAATGGCGATGGTCAGCCCGACGCAGATTCGGACAACAAGATCGGTGATCCCGGTTTTCCCGTGGGAAGCAGCCCTGTCGCCGTCTTGCTTGTGGAATTAGCGGACCCCGCCGAGACGCCGTGGCCGGTCACGGCAAATCCCAGTGCACCATTCCCGCCCACGGCCAACGGCATTGGGTCACGTCCCGTATCGTTTCAAATCCACCGGCGTCCTGAACCCTCCGGCGCGATGCCCGTCCGATTACCGTCGGGCACGGTGATCGATCTTGCCTCGTCGGGCACTGACAGCATGGCCCTTCAAGGGACACCGACGGCATTCATTCCTGTAGATCACAACCCGGCCACGGCAGACGTCATCGAAGATCCAACACCCGTCATTATCCTTTTTTCCCCAGACGGGCGAGTGTCCCGGGTCATTTATGAGCGGGACCAGGCGGCTGTTACGGAACCCATTTATTTCCTCATCGGTCGCTGGGAACGAATGCCAGCGGTGGCTTCCACTCCGCGGGGACAACCGCTGGCCGACGATGGCCTCTACAACTGGCAGGACCTGACGAACTTCTGGCTTGTCGTCAATCCCAATACCGGCCTGGCCCTGGTGGCTCCGTTGAGCGGCGACGGGGTATTGCCCGGGACGAACGTCAAGGTCCCGTCCGATCTGTATATTTCCCGCAATGATGCCCGTCAGATGAAAGGCGTAGGAGGACGTTGAGGTGAACAGTCCGACCCGCCCACTTCCCTTGCGAGTTGGTTTGCTGCCCACCGGAACATCGGGCAAGCGAGCGGCCTTCAGCTTGCTCGAAGTGCTGATCGCCATGTTCATCCTCACGGTGGGCATGCTGGGCATTGCTGCTGTGGTGGTGATTGGCAACGCCTCGGCCCTCCGCGCCATGGTGGCCGATAGGGTGGCCAGTGTGGGACGCAACGCCCTGGCAGAAGTTCGCACCCGCGAGATGCTGGATGCCGCCCGGTGGCTGAACGTTGATGGCTCGCCGGTGATTGCAAATCGGGATCTGCCTTTTCCGGTAGCTGAGAGCTTTTGCATTGATCCGCTTTACATTTCCGCCGTCATCGGGCAGACCGGTACAGTCCCGCCTGATTTGGGCCGTTTCCCCTACAACAGCACAGTTTTGACCATGCGCCGCGTGTCTTTGCACATCGCTGCCAACCCAATTCAGCCACAATTGGTCCTCGGCAATCGAAAGCTTTGGGAAAGGGTCTTTGTCGCCGAAGATGACCTGGTTTTCGATGCGGCGGCTTTATCCCGGCCCCGATTGTTGTTCCGCACAGACACGGGGCTGACGCTCCCGGTCCCAGCAGTGCCAGGCGACACCGGGGGAGGTAACCCCCTCTATCCGGATTATCAGGGTATGTATTCGTGGATGGTCACCGTTGTGCCCCAGGTGCCGGGTGCCCCGGCCAGTGCCCAAAAGTACCTTGTCTCCGTGGTTGTATTCCGCAACCGCAACCTTTTGTGGCGAGATGATCCGACGGCTGATTTGCCAGGTGAACGGGTAGCCGTGGCCAATTTCCTGGGTGGTGGTGACGTGCGGCTATCTGTCCCTACGACTGCCGTCGGAATTGCTGATGCTGATGACTACCTTAACGTTCCGGCGGGTCAATATCTCCTTTTGGGAGGAAGGGCAACGGTGGGTACTAATCCCCCGCGGTTTCAAAATGTTTTCCTCTGGTATCGGGTCATTGCATCCGGGGAATTGAGCCAGGTCGGCAACTACTATCAGCGGGAATTCACGCTGGCCGGTCCGGATTGGAACCCCGCCTGGTGTGCCCAGGCCGATACCGACGGTGATGGGATCGCCCAGGAAGCCCAGGCCATTTTGTGCACTAATGTGTATGGCGTTTATACCCAGGTCGTCGAACCGGACGTATTGAGCCGCTGGTCCGCATCCAGCCCCTGAAACTGCGAACGCTGGTCGTGCCAGGTGTTTGGCCAGCACGCAGATGGTAAATGTTCCAGATTAACAAGAGAGCCATCATGCCGTCGTTGCATTGGGCAAGGCAACGATGGCACACGATATGAGGTGCTATGATGAGGACAGGAAGACACGCAGCATCACGAAAAGGTGTGGTCTTACTGTTGACGCTGGCCCTGCTGGCCGTCTTCGGTCTAATCGTCCTTGCCTACGTGGTTTTGACGGGTCATACTCGACGTGGGGCCGAGGCGGCGAAACGCTTCCAGGAGCAGTACGACCCGCCGGAACAAACCGTCATTCAGGCGGCGCTCGAGGTCATCCGCGGCTCGAATAATCCCCGCTCCTCCATCTGGTGTCACAGCCTGCTGGAAGATATCTACGGTGAACGATTCGCCACGGGGGTCATTCCGAACAACGTTCCGGTGCAGCCATTGGCAGGCGGACAAATCTGGGCATTCGCTCCAACCGGTGGTAATCCGCAGAATTGGGTCGGTTCAGTCATTACATTTCTCCAGCCACCTTTGGCCGGCATCAGTAGCCGCGTCGTTGGTTACGACGCAGCGACGAACCTTCTCCATGTGGTCGCTCCTGAATCGGTCCCCCTCGCTACGGTCAATGCGGCGATAAGCAGCGGACAAACGATCCAATACGTCTTGAATGGACAACCTTTTTCAGGTACAGGGATTGGCTTTGATGACAGCACTCATCTGGGTGCGACCGATTCGCAGGGACGTCCCTTGGCCCTGCTTCCTAACCCCGTCAGCTTCGACTTTTTGAATCACTTTGCCGGGAATGATCGGATTCCAGGGACGGCGGATGATCCGCCCAATCGCCCTTTACTTGCCAACGAGGATTATGACGCTCCCGACTATCAAAACATGGCGATGGCGATGGTGGTTCAGGACCCCACGACGGGCGAGGTCGGCGTGCCGGAACCGTCGTACCACCGCGTGGCTTTGATTGCCTATTGGTTCAACCAGGCAATCTTCGGCAACGTGATTAACTGGAGAGGCGTGAGTGATCCCGCTCAACGGTTCCAGTTCCTGCTTCAGCCTGACCTGATTCCCGATCCCCAACTAAAACGCGACGTGGCGCTATTCGAACGGAAATTCATCCTGCGGCCACTTAAAGTCCTGCATCCGTTATTTGACGGGAGTAATCCGCTTTATCAACCAGGTCTGGCGTTTTTGGATAGCAACAATGACGGTCAGCCAGATCGGTTGGCTAGCGAAAATCCTAATCTGTGGGCGTGGGATGTGGATAACGATGGCGATGGCGTGCCCGACAGCATCTGGGTGGACGTGGGATTGCCTGTGCGGCAACTTCCCGATGGACGACGTTACAAACCGCTGGCAGCCATTTTATGCGTGGACCTCGATGGGCGATGGAACCTCAATGCGCACGGATCGCTTTTGCAAACTGATGTCCGTTACTACCAACCGGATGCGACGCCGACCGACGGTGTCCCACCGGGTACGAATTGGCTGTTGGCGGCGGCCAACGATACGACAGGCGACACGTTTCCTGATGGGGATCATGTACTGTTTCCTTCGGTCCCTGCGGACGCCATTCGTCACTGGTTCCGGGGACTGGGATTTGGGCCTGCCGAAGTCAACCTCGGGCCGTTGTTTCAGATCTTGACGGGCAGTGCCGGGTCTCCCGGTGTTTGGCAGCAGCGCTATGCCCAGTTGTTGATCGGTCGAAATGATCCGGCGCTCGGGCCACTGGCAGGACGTTATGGCGAGCGGTTTCGCTGGCTGGCCCCTCCGCCGCCGTTTCCTGCCCCTGGATTGGCTCAAACGCCCGATCCATTGTTCGTCAATAAATTCTTCACGTATCCGGTGGATTGGCGGGCCAATTTGCCGCAGCCCTTCGGACCCGGCAACCCCACAATTTACGGGAGTCCACCTGACATGATGGGTGCCATGTCGGTTGGGCTTGACCTGCGGGGACGGCCGATATGGCTTCAGCCCCAGGCGCTATGGGGAGCCGCAGCAACAGACAGCCCCTACAAGATTGACCTGACACGACGGCGGACCAGGCATTTTGTGCAGGCGGGTCGTCAGGATGCTGTTGATGAGCCATTTTCCCCAGCAGAGCTGGAGGTAGCCCTCCGTCCCTTTGACGCAAACACAAAGGATTTGCCGCAACATCTGAAGTTGCTCATCCCGGAAGTCGCTCGCGTCAGACATCTGATCACCACAGAAAGCTGGGACGTGCCGGCCCCATCCCTGGCCGGCAGCAAACGTTGGCGCAACGGTGGAGGCGGCCTAATCAATCACATTGCGCAACGATTCTCCGTGACAAATCCGCAGGAATGGCGATTGCTTTTTTCTCCAGACGTTGCCGCGGGTTTGCGACTGGACATCAATCGACCGTTGGGCGATGGACTGGATAACAACGGGAATCGCGTTGTCGATGATCCGGCAGAGGCAATCGCCGCGAATGATGCGTGGCCATATCAGACGGCAACGGGGCCCGGCCCTGCGGTTGTCTTCGACCACGATTCGGACGGGGTCGCTGGTGCAACGGAAGATCCTCGCCAGACATTGGCCAGACACCTGTACGTGTTAGCTATGGCGACTGTTGATCTCAGTTACCTTGACAGTCTGACGCAGAGTCGCCTGGCCACCGCGCGGATGCTCGCGCAATGGGCCGTCAACGTGGTCGATTTTCGCGACCGTGATTCGATCATGACGCGGTTTGTCTTCGATGAAAACCCCTTTGATGGCTGGAACCCCACGCCTGATCCGCAGCACACCGTCTGGGGCTGCGAACGCCCGGAACTGTTAATCAGCGAGACCCTGGCCTTTCATGACCGCCGGACAGAGGATTTGGCGGATTTCGGTTATGCCTATCCCACTGGCAATGAACCAAAAGAGGAAGAACAGGGTGACAAGATTAAGGACCTTGATCAGCGCTATCGGCCGCAGGGTTCGCTCTTTGTGGAACTTTACAACCCGTGGTTTGAAAACGAACCGGCAGCAGAGGAATTCGACAACCCGACCAAGCAGCAGCCGGAAGCGCGACCAGGAGTGGACCTGGCGAAAACAAACCCTCAGGGGCAGCCGGTCTGGAGAATGGTCATAACCCGTTTTGAGCCTGTGGATCCTACTAACCAACCTGGTTTGATCAAGGACCCAGATGATCCTGACCCGACAAAACGACCGGCGATCGAGCGGGCAGTGTACTTCACCCCGCGCCCGGCGAACGGCTTTCCTGAAGAAGCTAATATTTCCGTAAGTTACTACCCAAACAACACCTACGCAGGGGAGATCGGGAAGATTCTCCCCGGCTGTTATGCGGTGATTGGTCCGGCAGGTCAACCGGATGGTGACAGCACGTACATCGGTTTTCAGGGAGAGCAGGGGGATCCAAATACGGACCGGTACATTCGAGTCTTGCCTGATCAGGTGATCGTGGACAAGAACTTGGATACCCCGCCTGCCGGTATTAAAGGTCCGGTCGGAATTCGTATCGATCGCGCGTTTGTGACTGTCGGTGGAACACCCGGAGACAAAGAGATGCGATTGAGCGTCTCAGAGCCGCCGAGCGGGTACGATGCCTTGGAAGCGGGAAAGACAGACGCTGGCGGTAATAACATTGTTTACAATCCAGCAACGGGACGATACGAGAATCCCCCGGGATCACCGCAGGCCATCGATCAACCTCTGGATGCCCAGCGAACGGATCTTCAGTTGGGCGAAACCTGGGATGAGCTTTTTGGACGAAACATCACCAAGACCAACTACCGCGTGGTTCATTTACAACGCTTGGCCGATCCGACGCAGCCGTACGATCCGCTCCTCAATCCGTATCGTACCATTGATTCAGCTCCCGTTGATCTGACATGCTTCAACAGCCGAACCAATGACAAGGACTTTTCAGCGGATGGTTCGGCACAGCTTGACCCCGGAGACATCATGTTCCACACGCGGCAGCGCGGCGAACGCAACGACGATGTGCTCGATACAAATAGTAATACAATCCCGGAGACCAATCGGGATTACATCTTGTGGAAACAGGAACCTGCCAACAAACCGGTGACCAATGATGGCACGACAGTCACAGTGGGGCTATTCAATCGTAAGCTCAAACACACGCTGGGTTATCTCGGTGAATACTTTGGCACACCGCGGCCGGGTCCTGTGCCTTACAACGGCGATCCGCCGCGGCCGTTCCCGTGGTTGACCTGGCTGAATCGACCGTTCAGCAATCCGCTCGAGGTCTTGTTGGTCCCCGCTCTGCCGTCGTCTCGACTGTTGGCTTATGACCAGGACAATTACTACAAGTTTTATCGTGTGCCGCGGGATGGGACGAATCCTGCTACGAACCTGAATCCCTATCAGCCGAAACCTAATGCAGGTCCGAATGACCCGGAGGTGGCAAATGACCCCTATCCCCATTTGCTTAACTTCTTCTGGTCAGTTGGAGCGGGAACGGGAGGCTCCAATCCTCTGGCGCCGGAGTTCCACCGGATTCTGGAGTTCATTCGGGTGCCCTCTCCATTTATTAGCGCCGAATTTCAAATGAATCCTGTGACCTCCGCCGCGCCGGGGCACCGGTTTACGCCGCCAAATCACATGATCCCCTACTGGAGGGAGCCGGGCCGGATCAATCTCAATACGGTTTATTCGCCCGAGATCTTCCGCTCGATCCTCAACGACCCCGCTTCCCTGCTCGTTCCGCCTGCTAATTGGAACGACACAACGACCGATCCAGTTGCTCGATTGTGGAACGAATTTCTCGATAGCCGCCGGGGCTATTCAATCACGAGCAACACATGGATATCCCGTATGCTGGAGCTTAATCCGGACTATCCCACACGGTTCGGTAATCCATTCCGAAGTTTTGGCGGCATCAGCAATGTTCCGCCAACTACGCCAGTCAATCCCAATAATACAAATTTGCAGGATCTTATCGGCCGCGAAGTGAACGCCACACTGCTTCGTGCCAAGGTAACGTTCGATGCCAATAACCGCCCGACGTTGACCACGGTGCCCCTCTTCCAGTCTGAGCCGACGGATCCAGCCGATCCGAACATCAACCACGAATACGAGTATTGCGATATCAACCGTAACCCGTACTTCCGCTACCAACGGCTGATGCGATTGGGCAACCTGGTGACCACCCGCTCCAACGTGTACGCGATTTGGGTGACGATCGGCTATTTCGAGGTCCAACCCGTCTCTGAGGTCATGCAACCGGATCCCAACGTGGGCGGGAATTTCCTGATCAACGGTGTCAGCCTTTCGCCCGCCGAAATTGCCGAGATTTATCCCGACGGCTATATGCTCGGCCAGGAGCTGGGTAGCGACAATGGCGACATCAAGCGGCATCGGGGGTTCTTCATCTTCGATCGTACGATTCCCGTGGGATTCCGTCGCGGATATGATTTCAATGTGGATCAAGCCCTGTTAATCAAGCGGATCATTGACTGAGGGAGCGATCAGGATCCTGCGACCGACGTGGGAAAGGAGGCCGACGGCCATGTCTCAAGAGGACGACCTGAGTCTTGCTGGCGACGAGCTTCCGGGGGACGCCCTCTCTTTGGAAGACCTTGCCCGAGCCTTTGCTGAGGCCACGGGCCAGCCCATCTCTGAAACCCCTGTGGACGAGGAGATTGCTGGGGATAAATCGACGTCCGAGGAGCCAGAATCGGCCCCCATTCCCGAGGCCGTGTGTAGCCCTGAGGAGCACGAGGTAGCGGCGACGCCAAAAAGCATTCTGGAAGCCCTTCTCTTTGTGGGACATCCTCACAATCAGCCGCTTTCACCTGCCCAGGCGTGCGAGATCATGCGGGGAGTCCAGCCCGAGGAAATCGCCCATCTCGTGACGGAACTCAATGCTGGATATGCAGCCTCCGGTCGTCCCTACCGGATTGTCTTCGAGCGCGGCGGCTACAGAATGAAACTTCTGCCGGAGTTTGACCAGCTACGGGAGGGTTTCTTCGGAAAGGTTCGTTCGGTTCGGCTTTCCCGGCAGGCCCTGGAGGTCCTGGCCATTGTTGCCTACAAACAACCTGTCACTGTCAAGGAAGTCAATCGGATGCGAGGCCGTCCCAGTGGTGCCTTCCTCGCCCAGCTTGTGCGGCGAGATCTTCTGGCGGTCTCTACGCCGGAGTCCGCCGAAGGGACAAAAGGCACACCGTGTTATCGCACAACCCAGCGATTTCTGGAAGTTTTTGGCTTACGAAGCCTGGAAGACCTCCCTCAACTCGGCGAATCATTGCTCGTCACGCCGCCCGAGGATTCGTCGTCATAAATGGCACTTTGGTCACGAAAAGAGACTTGTGATCTTTTAGTCTGCTGCTTTTGATCCGTCCTCATCCTTATGAACCGCTGTTTCCCCGGCGGCGATCAAAGTCGCGACGGAGCTGGTCAAATTGGGCCGAGAGAGAATCGAGGAAGGCATCGCCCGTCCCTGTTCGCCGACCTTCCATCGGCTCGTAAGGAATCACACGCGGTGGACCATTGCCATCGTGTTCTTCCCGTTGTTCCGGCGACATTTCCACGTGATGGTCGAGAAGGACTTCCACCAACCGGCGGAATTGCCGGAGTTCGCCAGACCAGCGATTCCGTTCATCGAGAAGTTGCCGACGCTGGTCGGCTAGCATTTCCAGCCATTCCATGGCCCGGTGGCGCAAGACCTCGATTTCCGTCTCCAAAATCTCACGCTGCCGTTGCGACTCGTTCAATTCCTTTTCAAGCTGGCGGACGCGTTCCTCCCATTGGGCTATTTCCTGAGGTTCAGCAACTGATGTCGATGGTTGCGGCGCCGAAGGTACGGTCGCCAAAGATCGGAGTTGCGAAACCACCTCCCGCAATGATTCCCACTCCTCTGGCGGGCGGTGCATTTCTGCTGTGCGACGTTCAAACTCCTCAGCCCGTGTCTGAAGGGCCTGAATCTGCCGATCCAGTTCGGCAGAGCGTGCCTCCAGTTGTTGGCGGAGCTGGACGAGTTGTTCTTGCAGTTGTCGCTGTTCCGCCAGCGATTGCTCCAGCGAGGCCTCGCGCTGGGCTAACTCCGTTTCACGCTGCCGAAGATGAGCTTCCTGGGCAGCCTGTGTCTTCGTCCATGCCTCCAAGGCCGCGATCACCTCCCCAAACATCCCATCCAGGACACTGGCAAGTTCCCGTTGGCCGGCCGACAAGTCGTTCAGCCAGCGTTCCAGGACCTGCTGGGGATTGTGACCTTCGCTCGCTGCCGCGTGAGATAATGCGTCCATGGCTTGAAAAACAGGCTAACCGTTTGAAAGCCCTCTGGCCCTCCTCATCAAGTCTGCGCCGTCACATCTAAAGTCGCGAGAACAACAGTTGTCTTTATATCTTGTTTATAGGTCCGTCGTTCAACATTAGTGCGATTACCCCTCGGAGGGACCTGCTTGTCAGGTCCGCCTTTCGGAGGGACGCGCTTGTCGCGTCCGCTGCCCTATGTTCGATCATCTATCCCGCATCACCGGGCACGACAAGCGTGCCCCTCCGATTCCACCTACTTGTCGGGTCCGTGGAACACCCGGGGACTTCTTCAGTGGCATGATCGTGCCGCGTCGCAGAACCGGAAAAACCGGTACAAAACATGCCTGTGGACCGTATTCCGGCGCCGATCATTCGGACAAGCGATTCTTCGGGACCGCGTCACACCTAACCTCGGCTAGTTAAACTCTAGCTTATGCCATGCCAATCGGCAAATGAGAAGCTTATTCTCTTGGACAAGCAAACGGTAAATCAGACCGGGACAAAGACCTTCTTCTTTGCCGAGAGGTAGGCCGCTTCGACCAACCGGGCCATGCGAAGGGCCTCTGCC
>Ga0068707_1002386_pt1 | contig 13233 bp, 10 predicted proteins | sample YNPNPMetaG_FD_66600 | JGI IMG/M metagenome (GOLD analysis project Ga0068707, IMG submission 66600) | Anoxygenic and chlorotrophic microbial mat microbial communities from Yellowstone National Park, USA - YNP NP MetaG | ecosystem: Environmental > Aquatic > Thermal springs > Hot (42-90C) >... | reverse complement strand
GGGCAGGGGGAGGTGGGGATCCTTACAGGGGACCGCAAGGAAAACCCCTCTGCGCGGGTCATCGTCGGGACGACCGAGATCCTGAGAAACCAACTCTACGACGCAATGGTCGAGGGCCCTGCGCCAGGCTTCGAGTTCGGCCTCGTCGTGCTCGACGAGGCCCATTACCTCGGGGAGCCGGACCGGGGGGTGGTGTGGGAAGAGACGCTGATCTATCTGCCGGCCTCCACCCGCATCCTCATGCTTTCCGCAACCATCCGCAACACCGAGGAGATCGCTTCTTGGCTCGAGTCGATCCGCGGGGCGCCCTGTACGGTCATATCGTCCGAAGGGAGGCCCGTGCCTCTCCACGCACTGTTCCTCTACCCTGACGGCACCATTTCCCTGCTGTCCGGCCGCAAGGGATTGAGACCCGAGGTGGCCCGCTACCTGAGGCGAGCTTCCCGCACGCGGCGGCGAGGATCCTCGAGGCCGTTTGCCATGGATTACGGCTACATCCTCGAGTGTCTGAGAACCTGGAATCTTCTGCCTGCGATATTTTTTCTCAAGTCGCGGGTGGAGTGCGACCGGGCCCTTCTCCGCTGTCCGGTCGTCGCGAGGGACGCGGAGGACGAGGCGCGGTTCAGAGAAGCCTTGGGAAAGTGGCTGGAGCGTTTCCCCTATCTCAGGCACCACAGGGGCCTGGCCTTTCTGGAGAACTGCCGGGTGGCGGCCCATCATGCCGGACACCTGCCGTTCTGGAAGGTCCTCGTCGAGCGGATGATGTTCGAGGGGTATCTGGATGCGATCTTTGCGACATCGACAGTGGCCGGTGGCGTGAACTTCCCTGCCAGAACGGTCGTCCTCGTCCAGAGCGATCGGTACGACGGAGCGGGGTTCAAGGATCTCACCGCCACCGAGCTCCAGCAGATGATCGGAAGGGCCGGTAGACGGGGCAAGGACAAGGTCGGGTTTGCCGTAATCGTCCCAGGCCCGTATCAGGACCCGGAGCTTATCCACGAGCGCCTGGCCTCCCCCCCGGACCCGATCGAGAGCCGGCTCCGTATCAACTTCAGCATGGTCTTGAACCTCCTCCAGTCGATGCGACCGCCTGAGGCAAGGCGGTTGCTCGACAAGTCCCTGGCGGCATTCCAGCAGGAACGCCGGGCCTGCCTCGGCGAGGAAAGAGGGAGGAAGGAGGAGGCCCGGACAAGAAGGGCTCCACCGTACGATGTCAGGGAGGGCCTGTGGAGGGAGTTCACGAGGAACCTCGAGTTTCTCAAAGAGACAGGCTTCGTGCAGCCTTCGGATGAACTCACTCAAGAGGGCCGATGGGCAGCCAGGCTCCGTCTCGACCACCCGTTGCTCGTTGCCGAGGCAATAAGAAAAGGGTGTTTCCGCACTGTATCCCCCGAAGTGCTCGCAGGCCTCATCGCCCCTTTTGTCCTGGACAACCCGAGGGATATGGACGTCGCAGAGCAGTACGTGGGACAGGTGAGGGAAATCGAGAGGAAGCTCAAGCGACTCAAGAAGGATCTCAAAAACCTCGACAGGAGGCTCAGGCTCAGGGGATTCGAGTCGGCGGAGATCCTTTTGTGGCCGGCCGCCGCACTGTACCTCTGGGCACGTGGGTTCTCATGGCGGGCGATCCTCAGAGCAGTGGCTATCGAGGAAGGGGACATGGCCATGCTCATCACCCGCACGGCAGATCATCTGAGACAACTTGCAGGGCTCGGCCTCACCCACCCCGATCTTGCAGAGACGGCACAAAAGGCGATCGAGCTGATCTACAGGGAGCCTGTCTGGATGTGAGAAGGGGTGCGGCCTGAGGTTGGGTGCATGCAGGGACAGTGGTATATTACTCATGCAGGCGACCCGATCGGAGGACTCCTTTACGGCTCTGATCATGACTACCGCCCGCCGGGCATACAGATCGCGCCGCTCCGCTGGGTGCCTGCCGTGGAATGACCGCACCTATGCCGCGTGGCGCACTACGGGGAGACGAGTCATGAAAACGAAGCGCTCCCTCTTGGGTCACGGCGTGCTCGTGACGGCAGGTCTCGCTTTTGGGGCCGGCTGCCCGACCATCGATATGAACGGGGCCTACGAGTACCTGGACTTCCCCTTCAGCGGCTGGCCCAGGATCGAAATCACCACCGTGTTCCCTTCGCCGGTCTTCACCGGCACCTTCATGACAGGGTTTTTCGGGTGGTATGAAATCCCGATTTACGGGACCATCAGCGCGGAGAACGACGTGAGCTTTATGCTGCGCGGTGACGAGGCACCCTACGAGGGGCTGTGCGTGTGCCGCGGGTACGACGACGGTTCGTCGATATTCCCGGGATCGGGACAGATCGCAGGGGACCAAAAGGCGGACCGCCTAGCCTGCAGAACCCTCTATGGACAGCCCATCGAGCCGCCGGGCGACCTCTGGAAAACCGACCGGGAAGGGTTCTCTGTCCCCTCTTTTTGAGAAGACTCGATCGCTCCTTTCCCCAGCAAGGTCACCTGCACTCTTGGGTCTTGTCACCACAGTACATGGGGTCGCACCATCCCATCCACTTCCAGAGACAGGTCGCCCACGCGCACGTCTCGCCGCAGGCAGGCCACCCTCCCTGGGGGTCGTAGCACACCGGATGCCATCCCTCAGTCGTGTCACAACGCAAGTCGGGGTACCACACGCACTGCACTTCTTGGACGTACCTCTTCTGCTCGACCCCGTCACAGTTGTAATCGAAAGAGCCGTCCCCCCGGTCGACCGAGCCCCAGTACGCACTTCCCGGATAGGCGTTCGGGTTCTGGTCGTAACAGTCCGTCCCGCCGCAGGCGGCACTGATGTACCCATCGCCGTCCGCATCCAGGGGGAGGCCCGAACAAAGCCCACCTGAACAGACGTCGTTCATGGTACATGCATCCCCATCGTCGCAGGGTGCCGTATTGTTCGTGTGGACACATCCACTCGACGGATCGCAGGAGTCATCGGTACACGGGTTTGCGTCGTCGCAGGAAATCGACCCGAAGGTGCAGCCGGTCGCCGGATCGCACGCATCGGTGGTGCAGGCGTTCCCGTCGTAGCAGATCACCGGGGTATGGACGCAGCCAGTAGCCGGATCGCACGAGTCGCTCGTGCACGCGTCCCCATCGTCGCAATCGAGGGGCGGCCCGCCGACGCAGGCACCGTTCGAGCACGTATCGGCGGTCGTGCACGCGTCCCCGTCGTCGCAAGGCGCTGTGTTGGGTATGTGGCTGCACGCCCCCTCAATGCACGCGTCGTCCGTACACGGATTGCCGTCGTCACACTCCCCGTGCGTGCTGCACTCCCGGCATCCTGCATCGTGCATGTCAATCAACCCGTTGCAGTTATTGTCCAGACCGTCGCTGCATGTGGGGTCGCCGTAAGGGCCTTCGGCAGCACCTGGATTGACCTCCGGGTTGAAATCATCGCAATCCGCCTCTGGATGGGCGCATGCCGGGGAAGAGGGATTCCCGTACCCATCCCCATCGAGGTCGGTACACTGGGGCGGCCAGGTATCCTGACCCAAAAGAAACATGCCCGAGAGGGCGATCAGCGCGACCCAGACCGGAACGAACTCTTTCCTGAACATTGTCTCCCCCTCCTCACGTGGTTCGAGGCGCCGAGGGTGCCGAAATCGGCCCCGGGACGGTATTATAATTCTTGCATAATCGTTCGTTCATGTCAAGAAATATCTGCCTCGGAGGGGAGGGCCTCCCACGCGACGGGGCTTCCGTGGATCGACGCTTCTCCGGTCTTCCCTTTGCCGATGTTTCCTGGTAGTTTTACGGGCGTTCGGTCGGTAGCAGGGGTTTTGGTCAAAGGGCGGCCGTCGCGCCGGGCAGCGCCAAGCGCACATGCAGGGAGAACATCATGTCGGGACCAGAAGCGGCATACAGGGACAAGGTCGCGATCGTGACCGGGGCCGCATCAGGCATCGGGCGTGCACTCGCAGAGGAGCTCAGCCGGCGAGGGGCGATTGTCGTCGCCTCGGACCGCAACAGCGCACCACTCGAGGAGACCGTCAGCGCGTGCGCCGCGAGTCCCTGCCGCCCGAGCGCCTCTCCTCTGGACGTAACAGACCTCGAGGGCTTCAAGGCCCTGGTCGAGGAGACATCGGCGCGCCACGGGCGGCTCGACTACCTCTTCAACAATGCCGGCGTGGCAGTGGGAGGCGAGGCCAGGGATCTTGCGGTTTCCGACTGGAAGGAGGTCCTGGATGTCAACCTCATGGGCGTCATCAACGGCGTCCTCGCAGCCTACCCTGTCATGGTGCGCCAGAGGTCGGGACACATCGTCAATACGGCATCGGTCGCGGGGCTTGTCCCACTCCCCTGTGAGGTCTCCTACGTCGCGAGCAAGTACGGCGTCGTGGGGCTTTCGCATGCCCTTCGTGCCGAGGCTGCAGACCTGGGCGTAAAGGTGACGGTCGTCTGTCCGGGCAAGATCGAAACCCCTATGTGGCGGACCAGCAAAATCGTAGCCTTCGACCGGGACCGGCTTCTCTCCCTCGTGCCGAAGGGGATCGAGCCGCGCAAATGCGCGGCGGCCATCCTCGCCGGGGTCGCCCGCAACAGGTCCACTGTGGTCGTGCCCGGCCATGCGAGGCTCATGTGGTATGCAGGCCGCCTGAGTTCCGACCTGGCTATCCTCTTGGCCCGGCGCTTCATGAGAAGGGTGCGCGCCTTCAGGGTGGAGAAGTGAGAGGGGGCTTCGACCCGCGCGGTCACGGCCGAAGCGGCGGGCCTCGCGGCAGTTATACGATCCCCGAACTTCTGGCCGATCTGGGCGATCCGGAAAGCGTGCGGCTTACGCGGTATCCCGGGGTCAGCCGCATCTTGAAGCCTCTCGTACTGTCAGCCGCCCGGCTGTTTCCCGAAGTGAGGGTCCCCCTTTCCCTCTACCTCGACCTGGACGCCGAGCCGGTCAGGTTCCTCGGTACCGCAAGAGCAGTGGCCGGTCAGGCTCCCCTTTTTGTACCCTACATTAGGCTCAAGGGTCTGGCGTCGCTAGCGAGCTGCCCCTTGCCGCGACCCGTGGAGGAGATCCGCACTCCTGTCATGATCCTCCACGGCGAGAGGGACACTATCTTCCCATCGAGCTATGTGGAAGGCATCTACCGAAGACTTACCTGTCACAAGAGGCTTCAGGTGCACCCAGGTCTGCCTCACTACTTGATCGTGGATTACCTGGCAGAGATCCTGCCCGGCGTCCTCCAATGGCTCGAGGAAACCTGCGCAGTCGGGACATCTTGACCTTCACCGTGCGTCGTCCTCCTGCACTCTTTCCTGAACCTCATTGCCCCTCTATCCGCGTGGCCCCTGACCAGTGGACATTGGGGGCACCGCACTCCTGAGCGACTTCGCGCAACCGCTCCATGGCCTCCTTGCTCATGAGGGGGGCATGCTCCAGGGGATAGGGCATCCTCAGGCGTTTGTACTGGGCCACACAGAGGTTGTTGAAGGCAAGGAGGTCGTATCTCTCGACACACGGCGCAAGATCGGCGGCTATGAAGCGGGCGATCGCCGCGATGTTTTCTTCCGAGTCCGTATAGCCCGGGATGACGGGCGTACGGATCCACATCCGCGCGCCTTCCTCGCAGAAACGTCTCGCATTGCCAACAATGGGTTCCAGCGGCACGCCGGTGATGGCCGCGTGTCGGCGCGGGTCCAGGTGCTTGAGATCGAGCAAGACCAGATCGACCCACGGGAGCATCTTTGCATACTGCTTCCAGGAGATATAGCCCGAGGTGTCCAGGGCGACATGGATTCCCTTTTCTCTCAACCTGCGAACGAACGCCGCGACAAAATCCGCCTGCAGGGCCGGCTCCCCCCCACCCAGCGTGATCCCGCCGCCGCTGGTGCGGAAAAAGGCCTCGTCCTTGAGGACCTCCTCGACCAGCTGGTCGAGCCCCCATGTCTTTCCGACGACCTCGAGTGCGGCTGCCGGGCAGGCCTTTTCGCATTCCCCGCAGGCAGTGCACCTGGTCCGGTCGATCTCCATCCCTGCCCGGGTGAGGGTCAGGGCGCCCTCCGGACAGGCGGCAAGGCAGTCACGAGCGCCGATGCACCTCTGCTCGTACCACACGAGCTGGGGGTGCGGGGAGAGGCCTTCAGGGTTGTGACACCATGCGCACGAAAGGGGGCACCCCTTGAAAAACACCGTGGTACGGATCCCGGGGCCGTCCTCGGTCGAGAAGCGCTGGATGTTGAAGATCATGGCGTCCATGTCCTTATCGAGTCTACCGGCCAGGCTGTGGCAGGTCAACGAAGGGAGAAGGATGCCTTGCCGCATTGACCTCACAATCCCGCACGTCATACTATTGCCGCGGTTTTTTCTCGGCGGTCTTTCTCCTTCAGTCTCTTTGATCTCGATGGCCCAGAAGCCAAAAGGAACCCCTTTTCTCCGGTGCGTCTCGCAATTGTAAGTATAAAGGGAGACAGGACATATCATGAAGATGCTCGTTGCGGCCGCCATCATGTCCGCTCTGTGCGCGGCCGCAGAGGCACAGGAGCGCGCCGGAGCAGACGCACAGGATCGAGACCGAGCCGGCGAGACACTGCCTCCAATCCTCGTCACGGCCAGGAAGGCCGAGGAAGATCCTTTTGTCGTCCCTCACTTCGTCAGCGTCATCCCCCGACAGGAAATCGAGGAGCGCATCCCCTGGACAACCCCTGATCTCCTCGACCGGTCTGCCGGCGTGCTTGTCCAGAAGACCAACCTGGGTGGCGGTTCCATCTTCCTTCGGGGCCTCACAGGCAAGCACATTCTCCTGCTCGTCGACGGCATACGGATGAACAACTCCCTTTACAGGTACGGTCCCCACCAGTATCTCAATACGATCGACCCGAACATCATCGAGAGGATCGAGATCGTCAGGGGACCCATGTCGGTACTCTATGGGTCGGACGCGATGGGCGGGACGATCAACGTGATTACGAGAAAACCCGGCCTTCCCACAGACCGCGGCCCTTCGTATGGAGGGCTGCTTTCCGGCACATACGGAAGTGCGGCAAGGGAAAGGAGCGGCAGGGTCGAGTTCGAGACCGGCGTGCGCGCGAGCGGGGTCCTCGGAGGCGCCACGTACAAGGGGTTCAGCGACCCCGTCGGGGGCCGTGGCGTCGGGGTGCAGAAGCCGACAGGGTACGAGGAGGTGGATGCGGACGCAAAGATGACGTTGATAGGTTCAGGCGATCACCGGCTATGGGCGGCGACCCAATTCACCCGCCAATTCGACGTACCAAAGACAAGCGAAGTGACCCTGGACAACAAGATCAAATACAATTACGAGCCCCAGGTCCGCTCGCTGAGTTACCTCCAGTACGAAGGAAGGCGCCTGGTGGCTCATTGGCCCGATTTTGTAAGGGTAAGCCTCTCCTACCAGGTGCAGGAGGAGGGGGAGGAGGTAATAAAGGACGACCCCAGCCTGGAGACCAAAGAGAGGAACGGCGCGAGAACCCTGGGCGCCGGGGTGCACCTTCGCTCGAGCCTCGGGCCTCTGGGGCTCTTGAGCTATGGCGCCGAGTTCTCCCAGGACTGGATCGCAAGCTCCAAGACCGAGTTCAATCGCGCGACCGGTACGAGCAGACCGGTCCGGAGCGCCTTTCCTGACGACGCCGTCTACCGGTCAGTGGGGGTCTACGTCCAAGAGGAGGTCGGGCTCCTGGACAGGGTCACAGTGGTGGCCGGCGGCAGGTACAGTTACGTGAGGACGCACGGCACCTTGGTGGATCCCGCAAGCGGGGCGGAAAATGCGCTCTCGCTCGAAACCGACAACCTCTCCGGCATGGGGCAGCTGCGGGTCGAGATCGTGCCGTGGCTCTGCGGGGTCTTGAGCATTGCACAGGCCTTTCGGGCCCCGAACATGGAGGACTTCTTCGGCAAGGTGGATTTTACCGAGGAGATCCCCAATACCGACCTCGATCCCGAGCGCTCGCTCAACTACGAGGCAGGGCTCAAGGCCCAGCACCAACGGTTCAGCGCCAACCTTTTCTACTTTCTTTCAGAATACCGGGACCTCATAAGCCGCACCGAGGTGGGATTCGAGGACAAGAACGGGAACAGCGCCCAGGACCCGGACGAGCACTCCATTTTCCAGCGCACCAATGTGGGAAGGGCGAGGCTGCAGGGGGTGGAATTCGACTTTCGGGTCAGGCTCCCCTCCTCGTTTACGCTGTTCGGGACGTACTCGTGGATGCGGGGCACCAACCGCATAACGGGGGAGCCGCTGAGGCGCGTACCGCCCATGCAGGGTACGGTCGGGATCCGCTACCAGCCGACCGATCGATATTGGGTGGAGGGGTGGGCCCTTCTCGCGGCGCGGCAGGACCGGCTCTCCCCGGAGGATCTCAAGGACAAAAGGATACCCGAAGGCGGCACGCCGGGCTACGAGGTCTTCAATCTCGCCGGAGGGCTCGTCCTGCGCGAGGGCCTCGACCTCACCCTGGTGCTCGAGAATCTGGGGAATGAAAAATACAAGGCGCACGGCTCGGGGATATACGAACCGGGGACCAACATCATGATCGGGTGCAGGTATAGGTTTTGAGGGCTCGGGTGGGACTCGAGTCGACCAATCGACCATTACGCCTGGCACGCGGGTCACGCGTCAGCGATCGGCCGGCTGTCACGGCTTTGGTCCTTGTTCGGAGATGATGCCCCTATAGTATTTGTCTCTAAGATAGTGCCTCCAGTATTTGTTCCTGTATCGTTCTTTCCCGGTAATCCGTGCCAGGAAGTTATAGACACGGACCTTCGTCCTCCGGCCGCGTGGGGCACTTCGGACAGCCCTGACGAAGTACGCTACGCCTTGGCGGGCGAGTCTCGCTTCGGTCCTCCCCATTTCGTACATCCGCTCGCCATACCGTTCCAAGGTGATGGGATGAAAATGGTAGGAAACGGCTTGCGGCAAATAGTAAAAAAGAAACCCCGTACGGAAGAGCGCCCGCGCCCACATGAAGTTTTCGTAGTACCGCAACGTCTCGTCAAAGGGGACACGGGCCGCGTGTTTTCTCGGTATGGAAAGGTGAGCCGCCTCGATGCGCACAGGAGAAACGTATCCTTCCTCCGCGAGCACGGAAAAATCGTCCCGCAAGCCGCTCCGATGAAGCCAAGAGATGAAGGGATCTGCGGCAAGCCGGGGGTCCATCTCTATTTTTCCGAACACGGCGACGTTGTCGTATATCGCCCGGCGATGAAAGGCGAGGTGCTGTTCGAGCACGTCGGGCCGGAGCAGGATGTCGTCTCCAAGAAAAAAGACCAGCTCGGCGTGTGCGACCGATACCCCTCGGTTGCGTGCCTTTGACTGCCCCTCGTTTTTTTGGGCGAGGTAGTGCAAAGAAAGGAAGGAGCTCTCGAAGGCGGAGACGAGCCGTTCGGTCTCATCGGAATCCGCGTCGTCGATGACGATGACTTCGATAGCCTTCCCGCCGATGGTCTGATCAGCTATGCGCGAGAGGGTCTCGGGCAGGATATCGTTTCGATCGAAGGTTGGCAGTAGTACGGAAATCAGAGGCGTCTCCATCATTGTCGCTTCTCTGGCTCAGTCCCTCTATCCAGTCCCTGTGCTGTCATGGCGGTCCGTTGGACATTATCTTTCCACCCTTGTCTTCTTGGCTGGCGTACCTTTTGGGGATCATCGGCACAGGCTGGCTCCCGCCCCGTGGCCAGGCTCTGATCCCTTTGTGCACTACCGGTCTTTCAAGGGCACTCGTACATCGAGCGGTATGCACGGTGAGTGTGCTCCAGCGTGCATCCGGCCCTTACAACCTCGTAACATTTCTTTGCGCGGTCCAGCGCAGCTGGGTAATCGAGCATCACCTCTTCCATGCGCTGTGCTGCAGATACGCTGTCGCCGGATCTCACGAGATAGGCCAGCGTCTCCCGGCCCATGATTTCACATATCCCAGCGTTGCTTGTCACAATAATAGGAAGCCCAGAGGCCGCGGCTTCCAGAGCGGAGATGCCGAAACCTTCTTTCTGCGAGAGCAAGATGAAACAGTGGGATCGGTACAAAAAAGGCCTTACATTGCTCACGCTCCCCGTGAAATCGATCCTAGCTGCGCAGCGCAACCCCCGTACCAGTGTATCCTTGTAGGTCGGGTCGAAATATCCGACACAGACGAGCCGCGCATGTGGATGCTTGGCGCACACCGTGTCGAAGGCGGGCAGCAGTACCTCGTACCCCTTCCCCAAAGGAACAAGGTTGGCCACGCACACAAAGGTAAATGGTCCCGACGGTCCAGGATCTCTCTGCGTAAAGGGGAACGCTTCCAGGTCCACTCCATTATGAATGACCTCGACCCTTTGCGGAAACGTCACAGTGTTCTTTACCGCCTCCGACACCACGGTGAGCCTGTCGATTCTCTTGCCGAAACGGTACTCGTTCCAGAAGAGACGAGGATGAGTTGCAGGGTGAGGCTTCTCATAAAGCCTATGAAGCGTGGAGACGAGTCGCGCTCCGCAGTATCTCTTGATTGCGCCGATAAGATAGAAATACGGATAGATATGATTGTGGACGATGTCGAACTGCTCGATCCCACGGAAGGATTCGGGGGGATGGGGTCCAATGAGCCGACGCCTCGAAGGCGGATCTATTCTTTGTACCGCACGTGCACCGTTGGCCTTGAATGCCTCCTCCAAGGTAGGACAGCCGGGCACCTCCCCTGTATACCACACGGTAACGTCATAATGCCGGGACTGAAGCTCGGTCAAACCCAGGACCAGCGTCTCGATGCCGCCTCGGTTGATGGAAGGTATGATGTGGAGCAGTCGAGGTTTCCCCATGACGACAGAGATCGGTGTTCAGGTCGAGCCCCCTCGGGTCGTACCAATAGCATAGTGCCTCATGGACGCGCCATGACGACGAAACTCCTCCTTCCCGAACAATCAATGCGCGGCCAATCTATGAGCATCGATAACAGCAAAAAGCCGTTCGCGAAATAGACGCGGTTCGTATCCGGTAAGATCATACTGAACGCTCTCGGGGCCTGAAAAGTCGTTGATCGTTCTTATAAGCTCTTCTGCCGACCTGTAAGTACGTATCTGGTCTCGGTACTCCTTTGCAATGCCCACCGGTCTCGAGATCACGGGTCTGCCGTGAACCATTGCCTCGAACACAGACCACCCGAACCCTTCGGACTGAGAAAAGCTCACATATGCTCTGCAATTCTTCATAAGGGCCAGGACAAGGTTCCTGCTGCACGACACCCTGTGGAGTCGTGGGTGATCCCGGCCCCGGCCCTGGGAGTCCTGGGAACACCACACGAACGTCGCATCGGTACGGTCGAGAACCTCGTAGAGCATCTCGGTGCCTTTGAGCGCGTCGTTATAGGGATTGAACACAGTGAAAAAGTACGGTCCCGCCGCAGCCAGAGGGAGCGGAGGTGCCAGGTTGTTCGCATGCAGTGCGGGCGGCCTGAGGACCACGTTCTTCGGATGAGCGCCCAAACCGAAATCGTCGGCATTGTCGGCCTGCCAAAAAATGTAGTCGAAATGGTCTACCACTCTGGACACATCGTTGCCTGCCGGAACGACCGCCTTGGGAAATCGCATCGACCGGAGGAGTCTGAAAATCTTTTTTTCCCCATCGAAAGGGTCAGGGGATATCCGTATGAATATGCCGATGCGCTCTGCATGGTTCTCTATGAACCGGATGAGTGTCTTGGGACGGTACACTTCGATGGAAAGATCTTCGCGGGGCTCGGGGAGCATCCCATACCTGTAGAGCGTCTTCTGGACAAACACCTTGGTAGGTACCCCCTTCAAGGCGTCGACAGTGCACGCCATGTTATTCTCTTCCCCCCCGTACCCGCCCACGTGACGGCAAAATATGACAATCGTGGGTGACGGATCGGCCATGCCTTGTCGGCATCGAGCAAAAAGGTTTCTCATATTGCAACCCTTCCGTCGCAACGCCGAAAAAGGCCTGTGCTCGCAGCCTCATTGCCCAAGAGCTGGTTTGCCAGAAGGCGTCTGCCTCGTATCCTGCCCGCTGTCATTCCCCACATCCTTCCCTGACGATGACGCAGCGGTCGCCTCTATGACTTGAGCAGATGCGCAGGGCAATCCCCGAAGCGCCTGATCAGATAGTGGCACCACCCGAGGACCGCAGCATAGTTCAACCGCACTCTCCTGCCATAATACTCGAGCTTGCTGCGACGGCGGGCGAGAAAAAAGAGCCCATAGGCGAGGCAGCGCCGGAGCAACCTGGCAAGGAGCTTCACCTTCGGGGGGATCTCCTTTCGCGCCACAAGCCTCCATCTCTGGAGGCCACTGAAGTTCTTTTCTATCCAGAGCAACCGGTTTCGTTCGAGAAAATAGACCATCTGGGCGCTCGACGAAAAGGACGACGAGATCTTGTGCCAGACCGTGGCATCGGGGATCACAAAAAGGGGTATGCCGGCCCGTGCGGCCCGAAAGCACCAGTCGGTCTCCTCGTAGTTGAGGAAGAACCGCTCGTCGAACATGCCGACCTTCTCCAGGGCCCTCCGCGGGATCCACATGGCGCACCCGATGATATGATCCACCCTGAGACGCTGCACCCACGTCTCCGAAGACTCGTTGCGGGCGACAGCGGTCAGTTCCAGCGCCTTCTGGTCCCAGCGACTCCCGAAGTGCCATACCGTTTCGGGCCGGTCGTAATAGAGGATCTTGGGGCCCAAGACACTCTCCCTCGGGAGTTCACGGGCTGCCCGTGCGAGGTTCATCAGGCAGTCCGGGGCGACCGTGGTGTCGTTATTGAGAAGAAAGACGACCTCTGCGCCTTGGCGCAAGGCGACCTCGATCCCCCTATTGTTCCCTGCGGCGAAGCCGACGTTGGTCTCGAGTGCCAAAAGCGCTGCCGAAGCATAGCGCCGCCGCAGGAGATCGACAGAGCCGTCGGTCGAGCCATTGTCAACGACCACGATCTTGTACGAGGGATACGCGCTCTCGAAAAGCGAGTCGAGGCACTCGCAGGTATCTTCCTTGCGATTCCAGTTGAGTACGACAACAGTCACACGCGGAAATTCCACCGGCCAGGGTTCCTTCCTGAATCCGTCCTCTTGCCCATTACCAGTGCCCTGCCCACCTCGAGGCGGCTTGCTCGAACCTCCTGCGGCGAGGCGGCAGCCCATGATCGGCCGGGCTCAAGCTGCCTGCAAGAGCCCCTCCAGCTCTCCCAATCTCCGCCACCCCAGGAGCTTGTTGAAGAACAGCGACGGCCACTCTTCACTGATGTTCCTGCTCCCTCCCTCTGCGTCACA
>Ga0068707_1002383_pt1 | contig 13240 bp, 9 predicted proteins | sample YNPNPMetaG_FD_66600 | JGI IMG/M metagenome (GOLD analysis project Ga0068707, IMG submission 66600) | Anoxygenic and chlorotrophic microbial mat microbial communities from Yellowstone National Park, USA - YNP NP MetaG | ecosystem: Environmental > Aquatic > Thermal springs > Hot (42-90C) >... | reverse complement strand
CGACGCCCGTGCACTCCGGCGGGGTCTGGACGGAGCCCTGCGACCGATCGCGGCGGCCGGACTCCTCTGGCGCGGTGCCGCCGTTGCACGCGAGGCATCCGAGGACCACGGACGCGATCAGGCGTGCGGGCCGACGGGAGTCGTGATGTTCCCCTCGCGCGTGCATGCGTCCCTCGACGCGGCCGTGGCCCCCGTTCGAGAGTCTCCAGTCCGATTATCGTCCGAAACCTCTCCGGTCCATAGGTCTTCTCGCGAAAACGCATCGAACCCGACCGGTCGGGTCCGGACCGCGGGACCAAACCGGACAAATCGGAACGGAATTATGATCGATCATGGACATCTTCCGGAAGTTTCTTGTAGCATCGGGATGACTTCGGACGGAGTCGGACCATGCGGTTGACCCGAGCCGGTGAGTACGCGATCCGGGCGCTGCGCTTCCTCGCGTCGAGGAGGGAATCGCGATGGTTCTCGATCCAGGAGATCGCGGAGGCCGAGGATATCCCGCCTCAGTTTCTCGCGAAGGTCATGCAGCGCCTCACGCAGGTCGCGCTCGTGCAGTCCGCGTGCGGCAAGACGGGCGGGTACCGGCTCGCGAGTCCCGCGGAGCAGGTGGTTCTTGCGGATGCGATCCAGGCGATGGAAGGCCCGATCACCCTGAACAACTGCCTGATGTATCCGAAGGAGTGCCGCTTCAGCGATGGATGCCGGATGCACCCGATCTGGGCCGAGGCGCAGGAGGCGATGCTCTCGGTGCTCCGGAAGTACCGTCTCAGCGACATCATCCCGCAGACGCCGGACTCGCAGCCGTCGAGGCGCCGCGCGCCGAAGAGTCCATCGAAGCGCGCCGAGGCCACCGCACGACGGTCGGCCTGAGCGCGGACCCGCCGGCGCTACCCGTCCCGGCGGGCCTTCACGATCTCGAAGAACGGCGCGAGCCGGCTCTTGAGATGTTCGAAGTCCACGAACCCGGGGTCCGCCATGTCGGCCTCGATCACCACACCGGCGGCGCCGGTCCGCTGCGAGACCTCCCTCGAGACCCGATACTGCCCGAGCGAGAACCGCTTGCAGGAGCGGTTCGAATGCAGGATGAACCCCGACGCGTTGAAATCCGTGACGAGACGGGACAGGACCTGCACGCGATGCTCGGCGCCGTGGTTCAACAGGATATCGCAGTACGCCTGCGCAAGCCCCCCGATCGGGTCCGTCTCGTCCACGATCCGCGAGACGCTCCAGGCCCCGGTGTAGGTGTCCGCGACGAGGGCCACCCGTTCCTGCGCGAACAAGGCCTTCAACGCGCGGTGCTCCGGCCAGATCGCGATGTTGTCCCAGACCACGCGCGCCTGTTCAGGTTCGATCGCCGCAATCCCGTTCGCGATGCGGTCCCGCAACTCGTCGAGCAGCCTCCGGTAGTACCGGACCGCGCGCCGCGTGCCGCGCAGGCTGACAATCGGCGCCATCTGCACGAACGCATCGAACGAGGTGAACGGAGCAGGCCGATGGCGGGCGGTGTGCAAGACCTCGGTCCACAGGCGGATCGCTTCCATGGAGCGCCGCGCGACCGCGAGGACGCGGCGCTCGTCGTACCGGCGCCCGGCGATCCGCGCGGCGTCGCGCGCGATCTCCTCGAGTTGCGCGCGCACGTATTCCACGTCCGCCGGCGCGGGCGGTCCCTCCGAGTAGGGCGTATCGAGGAACAAGAACGGCACCCGGTATCGCTCCGCGGTGACCCGGAACCAGTTCTGCACCGTGCCGCAGATGTTGTTGCAGACCAGAACGAGGTCCGGCGGCGTCAGCGTCCCGAGCGGCGTGCGTCCGGTCTCCTGGCTCGCGAGGTCCACGCGGAAATAGGAGCACAGGTCCCCGGACCAGCCGGCCTCCGACGTGTGGGCCGCGAGGTCGCGGCTCAGGTTTCGCGCCGCGCAGATCGCCGCGTGATTCTCTGGATAGAACGGGATGATCCCGTGCGCGAGCAGGACCTCGACCGGCGCGCCCGAGGTGACCCACGCGACCGGCCGCCGCAGCCATCGCCGCGCGACCCTCATCCACAGCACCTGGTTGCGGATCAGGCTTGCGAGGCGGCGATTCGCACGAAGGCTCCTGTTCACGCACAGCCCTCCAGGAGCGCCTGCACGCGCATCCGGTCCCGCGCCGCGAGGCCGGGTTCCCGGTCGGCCTCGACCACGACCGACGGGATTCCGTCCCGCTGCAGCGCCGCGCGGAGGCCCGGGATCTCGAACGCATGCGGGTCGCAGAACTTGTAGCAAAAGAACACGACCGCCTGCACGCGCCGGGAGCGCGCGAGCGACGTGAGGTGCGCCGCGCGCAGGTGCGGCTCCTGCACCAGGACCGGCCCATGAACAGGCCGCTCGAGAACGCTCCGAGCGATCGCGTTCAGGAGGTCGTCCCCGCGCGGATGGACCCGGCGGCAAGCGCCGCGAACGCCGGTGCAGGTATCGTCCGCCGCGATCACGGCCCCGAGGGACTCGATGTCCGCGATGAACTGAAGCGACGGGATGGACGAACCGCTCAGCAGGATGCGCGGGCCGCTTCGCATGGCGCCGGACTCGCCCGGATCGTCCAGGAGTTCGAGAATCTGCGACGGGGACATCACCTGGGACGCGAGCGCGGCCGCATAGGCGTGCATCGCGGATGTGCGTTCCCCGAGGCCTTCGAAGAGGTCCGTGAGCCGGACCCGCACGGCCTCCCGCTGCGTGCAGGCCTGCGCGAGCCGATCCGGGTCCAGCGCGCGGCCCAGCGCCGCCTCCGCGTCCCGGCAAAACGCGGCCAGCGCCGCTTCCGCCTGACGCAAGGCCGCGGCGGAACCCACCTTCACCGGCAGCCGAAGCGTCACCACCGGAGCGGAGCAGCGGGCACCGAGGACGCCGCCGATTGCGAGGCGCGCATCGCAGCCGGTCGTGGTCGCGATCAGCCCGACCGGAAGCCCTGCGGACAGGACCGTGTCCACCGCCGCGCGAACCGGATTGCAGACGAAGGTCTGAAGTTCCGCCTCCGCGGCCGGGTAGTCCGGGGCCGGACGGTTCGGCATGGAGGCCCCTTCGAGGCCCATCGCGTCGAGGACCTCGATCGGGAAATAGGAGGAGAACGCGAGACCCAGCGGGGTGTTGCGCGCGCGTTCGCGCAGCGCCTCGATCGGGTTCTGCGCGGCTGGCCTGAGCCGGTCGGTCATCGGCGTTCCCGGCGAGAACCGCACCCGCGTCGCGGGTTCCAGAACCGGAGGGTCACGGACAGGTACAGGTCGCTCCAATGCCGCCGAGGCGCTCGGCCTTCGCGCGCGCGCCCGCCTCGGTCTCGTCCTCGTCGAGACGGCACACGTCGCCGCCGTGAACGGTCTTCAACTCCTCGATGCGGCGTTCATCGAGCGTCAGATGGCCGCGAACGCAGAAGACCCCGTAGTTCGTGTAGCGAAGCGGCTCCGAACTCCCGGAGCCCATGGGAAACAGACCGATCAGCGCGGCGGCAATCACCCATCTCATGGTTCGTCGTTCGCGTTTCAACAGTTCGAGTCGGGCGGAACCCACACGCCGCCCCGGAAGCAATCGGATTCTTGCACACCCCCTCGGGTCCGTCAACAGCCCGAAGCCCTTCCGTGGTGGCCGGTGGCTATTCGTTCGCCTTGGCCTTCGCCTGGTCGAGGAGTTTCTTCACCAGCGCGTTGTTCGGATCCAGCGCGAGGGCCTGGTTGTACGAGCGGATCGCGGCCGCGTAGTCCCCGCTGTTGTAGGCGTTGCGACCCTCGCGGATGTGGCGCTTGATCTGTTCCTGGGCCGCCTCGTCCGGCGCGGCGGGCGGCGCCGGGGCCTGGGCGGGCTTCTTCAGTTGCAGCGTATCCGGACCGCCACCGGGCGCCGGTCGCGGGGTCGTTCGTCGAGGCGCCGGCGCGGGTCGCGGCGCGGCGGCACGCTCGGCCTTGCGGATGTCCGCGAGTAGCGCGCGTGCGGTCGCGTTCCGGCGGTCCAGTTTCAGCGCTTCCTCCAGATTCTTGCGGGCCTCCTCGAGATGTCCGGCCTCGAACGCCGATCGGCCGGCCTCGAGAAACTGTTCGAGTTGACGCGCCTGGATCTGTTCCGGGGTCTCCTCGCGCGCCGGGGGGGCCGGCTGCGGAGTGGGTCCCGGGTCCTGCGCAGCCGCGCTTGCGGGTCCCGCATCCGGCGCGGCCGCGACCGCAGGCCCCGGATCAGGCATCGGCGGCGTCACCACCGGAACCGGAGGGGCCGCTGCGGGCGCCGGCACCGGCGGCGCGAGGACCACCGGCGGCGGGGGCTCCGGCGGTGGAGGGCGCGAACCCTCGAAATAGACGACGGTTCCGACGATCAGCAGGACCGCGACCGCCGCCACGATCACCCAGAACATCCGGGATTCTTTGCTCTCTTCTTCCTCCGGCGGGAAGACGGATTCCGGCAGCGCCTGCGACCCGTCCACGAACCACTCGGAGGCCTTCCGCGCCGCCTCCTGTTCCGCCGGGACCCCCGCGGCCTCCGGCGGGCCCTCCGCGGGCTGTTCCGACCCCGGAGCAGCGGCCGGGATCACCGCGGTCGCCGCATCGGAATCCGCTTCGGCCGGCGCCGCGGCGGCAACCTCCTGCGCGGCGGCCTCCTGCTTCAGCGCAGCCTCCACGAGCGAGGGGTCGAAGGCCTCCGTGGGTCGCGAGGCCTCCGCGGGGCGTTCCGCGACCACCGCGGAAGCCCCGCGCGCCTGAAGAGCCTGAGCCGGTTGCTGGGCAACCTGCTCCGCGAGACCCGTGAACACGCGGGTCTCCCGCGATTCGGGTGTCGCGGCCGGTGGCTCCACCGGGACCTTGGGCTCGGCCTGCAAGAGACAGACCACCTCGACCGGCGCGTCCCGCAACGCCTCCTGCTGGAAATCCGCGCCCGGGAAAACGCCCTTCAGCGCCTCCATCTCGGCCATCGCCTCCGCGGCATCCGCGGGGCGCATCTTCGGGTCCTTCGACAGGAGCCGCAGGATCAGGCGCTCGACCATGTCAATCCCGGGGATGCCGGGCTTTGCGACGCGCAGCGGCAGCGGCTTCTCGTACACCTGGCGCTTCAAGGTCGTCGAGGGGCTCGAGGAGACGAACGGGGGCTTCCCCGCGACCATCTCGTACATCAGGATGCCGAGCGCGTACAGGTCCGCGCTCGCGTCCCCGGGCTTTCCGGAACACACCTCCGGCGCGAGGTATTCGGCCGTGCCGTGAAATGGCTCGTTCCGGCGCGCCGGCGAATAGGAAGGCAGCAGCCGGGAGAACCCGTAGCGCCCGATCCGGATCGAGAGCGTCTCGGGGTCCACGAAGATGTTCTGGGAGGTCAGATCGAGGTGGTGGATGCCGGCGCCGGAGACCGCTCGCAAGACCCCCGCAATCCGCCAGCCCACGCCGAGGACCTGTTCGATCGGTAGCCCGTTGCGGGCGCGGATCATCGCCTTCAGCGAGTCGAACGGCGCGGCCTCGCAGACGAGGTACAGATTTCCGCCCTCCGTGCGTCCGGCCTCGAGGCAGTGCAGGATGGATGCGAGTTTCAGGTCCGCGAGCCGGCGCGAGACCTCGGTCACCGCGACCACCTCGGCGACCCCGGCCCTCAACTGGGGGTCGAGCACCGACAGGACCACGGGCTTCCCGTCGGCCTTCCTGCGGCCGACGGTATGTCGCCCGTATTTGTCCTCCGTCACGAGTTCCGACGGCTCGTACTTCGACGCAAGTGGTTCACCAAGCATGTTCGTCTTCCTTCCGGCCCTTTCGGATTCGTCCATCCGGCGGTTCAGTCGCCCTGGCAATCCGCGAATGCATTGTAGATAATCCGAAAAGAGTTTGACAAGGGGTCTGGTCATGTCCAGTCGAACGGCGATGCCGCTGTTCGGGCTCGCGCAAGCGGTCGGGATCCCGGCCGGGTTCCCGCTCTTGCTGATCGCGTTCGTTGCGTGCGCACCTGGGAACTGGGGGGTCACGGGGCGGGATGCATCGGATGCGACCGCCGCCGAGAACGGCGGCACCGGTCCGGATCGGACGGGCGAGGCATCCGGGGAGGATCCGGGGATCGGGCCCCCCGATTCGATCCTGCGCGCGGAAGACCTCGGAACCCCGGAGACCCCCGTTCAAGACCCCGGAGCGGGTGCCGACGATGCGACGACCGCACCGGACCTCGGTCCGGACCTTACCCGGCCGCAGGTCGTCTCGGCCTTCTCCGCGGACGGCAAGGGGATCACGGTCCGGTTCTCGGAGGCCATCGAGCCTCAGAGCGTCGCGCCGGAGCGTTTCACGGTCCAGGGCAGCGACAACTCGATCCTGCCGGTCACCGCGGCGACCGCCTCGGGGGTCTTCGCGGCGCTGACGCTCGACCCGAAGGCGCAGATCAACCCCGCGCTGACCTACACGGTCTATGTGGTCGGGGTCAGGGACCTCGCCGGGAACGAGGTGGACCCGAAGGCGAAATCCGCGAAGGTGAAGCGCTCGGTCTATGTCGCGCTCGTCTGGCATCAGCACCAGCCGACCTATCTGGACGTGACGCGCGACCAGTTGTCCGGCCCGTGGGTGCGCAAGCACGCGACGAAGGACTATTACGACATGGCGGCGATCCTCGGCTCGTACGCGGAGACGCACGTCACGATGAACCTGACCGCGGTGCTGCTGACGCAACTCCTCGACTACTACGTGGCGCGGCTCGGACCGTATGTGGACACGAACGCGAACCGCGTGGACGAGGCCGCGTTCCTCGCGGCGTGGCGCGGGCGGACCGACCCGTGGATTGACCTGTTGCTCGACGACACGCCCGATCCGGAGGGCCTGGTCGCCGCGAAACCGACCGACCGGCAACTGGAACTGTTCTACAACGCGCCGTGGTCGTGCCTCTCGACGTCCGATGCGCTGATGGCGTTCTTCCCGGAATACAAGGCGCTGCGCGACCGCGCGCCGGTGACCTACACGCACGACGACCTTTTGCGGCTGAAGATCCTGTTCGAGATCGCGTGGTTCGACCCCGATTTCCTGAACGGTCCGGTCCAGATGCCGGACGGAAGCGTCGTGGACCTGTCCGACGTGGTCCGGAAGGACGCGGCGGGCCGATTCACGCTCGCGGTGCCGGCGTCCGAGGACCTCGCGAACCGCCTGGTCGCCGAGGAATACAAGGTGATGAAGAACGTCGTGGCCATCCACAAGGCGTTGAGGTTCGACCCGGCCGCGTGCGCGTCGAGCGGGGCCTGCGAGGGGCAGATCGAACTCACGACGACGCCGTTCTATCACCCGATCCTGCCGCTGATCTACGACTCGGACCTCGCGAAGAAGGTCCAGCCGTACGACACGATGCCGGAACGCTTCCACGAACCGGAGGACGCGCGCGCGCACGTGCTGAAAGGCGTCCGGTACTTCCAGGACCTGTTCGGCGCGCCCCCGCTCGGGATGTGGCCCGGAGAGGGCAGCGTCGCCGAGGAGGTGGTCTCGACCTTCGTGGATGCCGGCGTGCGATGGGTCGCGACCGACAAGGACGTGCTGCTGAACACGCTTCAGAAGATGGGGCAGCCCATCCCGCCGTGCGCGCACTGCCGCCCGTACCGGCTCGACGCGGACCTCGTGGGCGGCGACGGCGGGAACTCGTCGGACGAGATGGCGATCGTGTTCCGGGACACCGGCCTGTCGAACAAACTCGGCTGGACCTATCAGCCGATGTGGGGGCAGGTGGCCGCCTCGGACTTCCTCGCGGACCTGTTGAACATGGCGCCCGCGTTCGGAGGGCCGGACCGACTGGTCACGGTCGTGCTCGACGGCGAGAATGCGTGGGAATCCTACCTGAAGGAGCAGGACGGGAAGGGGTTCTTGCACGCGCTGTACCGCGCGCTGAACGACGCGGCGATCCTCGGCGAGGTCGTGCCGGTCACGGTCGCGGAATACCTGCTCGGGAACCCGACTCGCCAGATCCCGCCGCACCCGATCCATGACCTCCCGGAGCTCGAGCCGCTTCAGCCAGGGTCCTGGATCGGCGGGGATTTCGCGGTCTGGATCGGAGAACCCGAGGAGAACGCCGCCTGGGGGTATCTGTCTCAGGCGCGCAAGGCGCTCACGCAGAGCGGGCTCCCGCGGCCCGATCCGCTCGCGGCGGCGCCGGCGGACACGGCGTCTCTGGCCTATCAGACGTATCGAGCCTACGAGGAGATGTATGCGGCGGAGGGCAGCGACTGGTTCTGGTGGTACGGCGACGACATGACGAGCCCCGCGAACGACGACACCCCGTTCGACATCGCGTTTCGATCGCACCTGCACGGGATGTACGACGCGCTGAACCACGCGCTGACGATGCAAGGGAAGCCCGCGATCCTGGTGCCGGACTTCCCGCCGCTCGTGCAGGCGAAGGCGAAGGCGCCGACCGGACCGTTCACGATCCCGCCGGTGCTGGACGGGCAGATCTCGCCATCCGAGACCTGGACCTCGGAGGGTGGGCTGTTCTACGACAACGACTCCGGCAGCATCGCGAACCCGCTCGACGACATCGCGGCGGTCTATTACGGCTACACGGCGGACCGGTTCTACTGCGCGCTTCAGTTCAACCAGGACCTGAACCAGAAGGTCCAGACCCCGTTCGCGGTGTCGCTGTATTTCTCGCACAAGCACATCGTGAACGCGCAGACCGGGGAGTTCCAGCAGAACCCGATGAACACGAAGGACCGGTTCGGCGGAGACCTGCTGTTCCTGACCGGCGGAGCCGCGTGGGAGGTGCGGATGGACTTCTCGAAAAACCCGCCGGCCGTCAGCCTGTCGCGCGCGAACGGCACCGGCGGGTGGACCGCGGTCGGCACCGCGGGCGTGCAGGTCGGCGGACCGTCCGCGAGCGGCGCGAAGGTGCTCGAGTTCGCGATCCCGTTCGCGTCGCTTCAGTTGGCGCTCGGAGACCCGCTCGAGTTCCTCGCGACGACCGGCGATGGCGGCGGGGCCCGCGACCGCGCGCCGAACCTGAACGGCAAACTGGTGTTCGAGGACCCGACGAACCTCGTGTACGTGACGTTCGAGGTGGACGTGACCGGCCAGACCGTCGCGCTCGACACCTACGGCCCGATCAACAACCCGCCGCCGCCGAAAGGCAAAGGGATCGTGTATATCGCCGGGAATCAGGACAAACTGGGCCTCTGGATCCCGAACAAGATCGCGCTGAGGGACGACGGGGTCGCGCCGGATGCGAAGGCCGGCGATGGGGTCTGGTCCGCGACGTTCGGATTCATGCCGGGGACGCTGCTGCGCTACAAGTACACGATCGGGATCCCGACGGACGAGGGGAAGTGGTCCGGGACCGAGGAGTTCCCGCTGACCGAGCGCGGGTTCGAAGTCACGAAGGACCCGACCTGCAAGAAGATGAAGGTCCATGACCTGTTCGCGGACCGGCCGCAGCCGACCGGCACGCTCGGCCCGAAGAGCACTCTGGAGTCGTGCGTCCCATGAACGGGCGGTCCTTGAATCGGGTCGCGGCGTTTTTCGTGGACCTGATGCAGCGCTTCATGCCGGACCCGTTCCTGTTCGCGGCGGTGCTGACCTTCCTGACGTTCGCGGTCGCGATCGGCGTCGCGCAGGACGGAGCGGCCGCGGTGCTGTCCGCGTGGGCGGACGGGGTCTTCCGGCTGCTGCCGTTCGCGATGCAGATGGTCTTGATCCTCGTGACCGGCCATGCGCTTGCGAATGCGCCCTCGGTGAAGCGGGTGCTCGGCTGGATCGGGTCGCGGCCTCGGACGCCGGGCCAGGCGGTCGTCACGGTCTTTGCGGCGGCTGCGGCCGGGTCCCTGCTGAACTGGGGATTCGGGCTCGTGGTCGGAGCGATCCTCGCGCGGCAGGTCGGTGCACGGGTCCGGCGCGCCGATTTCGGCTTCCTGGTCGCGGCCGCGTATGCGGGGTTCATCGTCTGGGAATCGGGCCTGTCGTCCTCGATCGCGCTGATCTCGGCGACGCCCGGGAGCCCGATGAACTTCGCGGAGCGGATCGGCGGGGAGGTCCTGCCGCTGCACGCGACGCTCCTGTCGCCGCTGAACCTGATCCCGGTCGCGCTCACGCTGTTGCTGATGCCGCTTGCGTTCCTGTTCATGCAGCCCTCCGAGGAGGCGGTCGTGCCCGCGCCGGTCGAACCGGACGCCGCGCGGTCCGCGGAGCCGGATGAATCCTGGACCCCGGCGCGAAGACTCGAGGAGGCCACTTCGGTTTCCGCAGGTCTCGCGGCGCTGGTGCTCGCGGGTCTGACCGCGCGCGTTGCGGGCGGCGGGCCGGTGGACATCAATGCGGTGATCCTTTTGATGCTCGGGCTCGGGCTGCTCGCGCACCGCACGCCGATGCGGTACGTGCACGCGGTGAACGAGGCCGCGCGCACGGTCGGACCGCTGTTGATCCAGTACCCGCTGTACGGCGGGATCCAGGGGATGCTCGAACAAAGCGGCGCCGCGGCGCTCTTGTCGGGATTCTTCGTGGACCTGTCGAACCGCGAGAGCCTCCCGTTTTGGTCCTACGTAGCGTCCTGCCTGTTGAACTTCTTCGTGCCGTCCGGCGGAGGGCACTGGGTCGTGCAGGGGCCGATCGTCGCGGAGGCCGCGCGTGCGCTGCATGCCTCTCAGGCCGCGACCGCAATGGGGGTCGCTTTCGGGGATCAGGTCGCGAACATGGTCCAGCCGTTCTGGGCGCTCCCATTGCTCGCGGTGGCCGGCATCCCGGTGCGGCGGATCATGGGCTACTGCGTGATCGCGTTCGCCGTCGGATTCGTGGTGTTCGGCGCGGCGCTCTGGGTGTTCCCGGGCGGCGCGTAGGCGCGCGAGGATTCGGCCCGCCTGAACCTCAGCGCGATGCGGGTGGGCCCGAACCGGACCCCCATCGCAGCACCCACGGCATCCGCAGCGACTCCCAGAAGATCCCGGACGACAACTTCGACACGCCGCGCGAGCGGTCCGGGAACACGATCGGAACCTCGACGATCCGGAACCCGCGCCTCCAGGCGCGGTAGGTCATCTCCATCTGGAACGCGTACCCCTCCGCGCGCACGGTGTCGAGCGAGATCGCCTCGAGCACCGCGCGGCGGAAGCACTTGAAGCCGCCGGTCAGGTCGCGGATCGGGACCCCGAGGATCGTGCGCGCGTACAGGTTGCCAGCGCGGCTCAGGATCTTGCGCTTCAGACTCCAGTCCTCGGTGGCGCCGCCGGCCGTGTACCGCGACCCGAGGACCAGGTCCGCATGCTCGCTCTCGCGCAGCAGGTCGGCCAGGTAGCAGGGCTGATGCGAGAAGTCCGAATCCATCTGGCAGATCAAGCGATATCCGCGCGCGAGGCACTCCCGGAACCCGGCCAGATAGGCGGTCCCAAGACCTTGTTTCCGCGGCCGGCTCAGGAGCCTCACGCGCGGGTCCTTCGCGGCGAGGTCCGCCACCAGCGCGCCGGTCCCGTCCGGCGAGGCGTCGTCCACGACCAGCACGTGGAGGTCCGGGACGACCGCATGGATCTCGGCGATCAACGGGAGGATGTTCTCCGATTCGTTGTAGGTCGGGATCACGACGACCGCTCGCACGGGGTCGCGCATCAGCGCCCTCGAATTCCAGGCCACCTCGCGAAAGATAGCACAATCTTGACAACCTGTTCGAAGCCAAACTAGGGTTGCCGGTGGAATCGCGGGGCGGACCATGAAGACACGTGGGGTCGCGATCGGGTGTTTCTGCGCGTCGGTGCTGCTCGGGGTGTCGGTCGTGACGCCCGGCGAGGCGAGGACCCCCGGCGCGTCGGCGAGGGCGCTCGGGATCGGCGATGCGGTGCGCGCGATCGGGCTCGGGACCGCGGGGCTCTACTTCAATCCGGCGTGCATGTCGCAGGTCCGGCAGTACGCGATTGACACCGGCTACGGATATCAAGGCGAGGAGGGGGTCCACAACTATCACGCATCCGTCGTGGACTCCCAGACGAATCCGGAGGTCGCCGCCGGGTTCGGGTACACGTACAGCCAGTCGAATCGGACCGGGGTTCAACGGAAGGGGCACGACATCCGGGTCGCGCTCTCCGGTGGATTCGGGGACGAGGCGTTGCGATTCGCGGTCGGGGCCGGCTTCCGGTATCTGAGGGTCAGCGGGCAGAAGGCGCCGGTCACGATGGGGTCGTTCGACGTGGGGGCGCTGTTGTCGGTGCAGGGACTGTTTCACGTCGGGGTGTCCGGGCAGAACCTCGTCACGCGCAGTACGGTTCACGCGCCGAGGCTGCTCGGAGTCGGCGCGGCGGTCAGCGTCTCGGCGCTGCAAGTGTCCGCGGATGTGACCGTGGATTTCGACTCGCGACCGACGACGCAGGCGAGCCCCGCGTTCGGGGTCGAGTACGTCGCGCTCGGGGCGGTCGCGATTCGCGCCGGTTTCGCATGGGACCGGACCGCGTTTCCGGACCAGAAACGGGTGACCGGCGGGCTCGGGTACGTGTCGCAGTACGTGGGGGTCGAGGTCGGCTACGCGCACGACGTGGTGCACAAGGAAAACTGGCTGATCGAATCGGCCGTTCGCGTGTTCTTGCCGTGATGGCCGGTGGTTCGATAGAATAGGCTTGCATCTTCTCCGAGCAGGAGGCTGCGATGAGGAAATCGCTGGTCGGTGCGTGGGTGGGGCTCGTCGGGCTCCTGATCGCGTGCGGCGGCGGCGGGACGACGAACCGTCGGGACTATGGGCAGCCCGATGTCCCGCCGGACTCGTCCGGTGCCGACGGCCACGAGGTGATATCGGACCTCGATGGGGGGGTGGGACCGGACATCTCGGACCGGGCGGACGCCGGCGTGTCCGACGAGACGCCCGCCGCGAAGGACGATGGGATCTCCCCCGCGCAGGACGATGGGGGCGTGGACGAGACATCCGTGGACGTGGTGCCGGATTCCACGGAGGTCGAGACCGTCCAACCGGAATGCCCCTGCGACGAAACGGTCGAGTTCTGGGTCTGCGGGGTGGACGGGAAGGATTACAAGAATGACCAGTGCGCGAAGTGCGCGATCTGCAAGGACGACCCGTTCACCTGCGTCGGCTGCACCGGCGAGAAGGCCTGCAACCCGAAGGACCCGCTGGGTCCGGACGGGTGGATCAAGCAGAAGGACAAGTGCGAGGTGTGCATCTGCGACGACGCGGCGGAGTGCGAACGGCTGGTCCTTCAGTTCCCGTGCGGGCCGGTCTGCGACGGCCAGCAGACCTGGCAGACGCTGTGCGAGATGAAGAAGGCGTACGGCTGCAACCCCGATTACGACGAGAATATCGAAACGTTT
>Ga0068707_1002382_pt1 | contig 13243 bp, 13 predicted proteins | sample YNPNPMetaG_FD_66600 | JGI IMG/M metagenome (GOLD analysis project Ga0068707, IMG submission 66600) | Anoxygenic and chlorotrophic microbial mat microbial communities from Yellowstone National Park, USA - YNP NP MetaG | ecosystem: Environmental > Aquatic > Thermal springs > Hot (42-90C) >... | reverse complement strand
GCGCGCTTATGATCGCATTAAGGGCTACGATCCGGCCTACGAGCGCTGGTTTTTGAGCACGCCTTTGACCCGCGCTTTGCAGGCTATTCCGCGTCCCCTGGTGCTGGACGTGGGGACAGGGACGGGACGCCTGCCGCGTCTTTTGTTGAGCGAAGAGGGGTTTCGTGGGCGCGTGATCGGTATGGATTATGCGTTGCGCATGTTGCGCGAGGCGGCGCGCCAACAGCCGGCGGATGACCGTTGCCTGTGGCTCCACCAGGAGGCGAGCCGTCTGCCTTTTGCGGATGCGACCTTCACGGCGGTGACGTGTCTGGAGGTGCTGGAGTTTACCCCCCATCCCCGCCGGACGGTGCAGGAGCTGGTGCGGGTGTTGCAGCCGGGCGGCTTGTTGGTGGTGTCTAATCGGATTGGACGCGATGCGCGGTTTTTGCCCGGGCGCAGCTTTTCCCCGGAGGCTTTCGAGGCTTATCTGCGCAGCCTGGGCCTGGAGATGGTCTATACGCAGGCCTGGCAGGAAGATTATGATCTGGTGTGGGCGGTCAAGCCGGGGGTGCTGCAGGCGCGCGAACCTTTGCCGCTGACCGCTTATTTACGCTGCCCCGTCTGCCGGGAGGCCCTGACGGAAGGTGAGGACGGGCTGCGTTGTCCGCAGGGCCATCTGGCGGCGCGCTGGGACGAAGGAATTGTGCGCATGGCATGAGCTGGCAGACTTCCCGCTGGCAGCGTTTTGTGGCTCTGCTGCGTAAAGAGTACCTCCTGGTGCTGCGCGATCCACGCGGTCTGGCACTGGTTTTGTTGGCCCCGACGTTTCTCCTGTTTATTCTGGCTTATATTTTCCGGGTGGATGCGCAAGCGGGCCGCCTGGCGCTCTGGGATCAAGATCGCAGCCTTCTTTCACGGCGCTATGGGGAGGCGCTGGTGGCCGATGGTGAGATGCACCTGGTCGCCCTGGTGCAGAGCGAGGCAGAGCTGGAACGGCTGTTGCAGGCCGGGACGGTTGATGTCGGCCTGATTATCCCGGTGGGGTTTGGGGAACGGTTGCAGCGGGCTGAGAAGGCGCCGGTGCAGGTGCTGCTGGATGGGACGGACGCTATTCTGGCCCCGCAACTGGCCGCGCGCCTGATCGGGCGCTCGGCGGAATTCAGCGAGCAGGTGCTGCTGCGCGGCCTCACCCTGCAGGACGCTCCGGTCGCTTTGCGCAGCGTGGTCTGGTACAATCCCCGTCTGGACACGCTGGAGAGTATGGTCCCCGGTTTGATCGCTCTGGTGTTGACCATGCCGGCGCTGGCTTTTGCGCTGGCCCTGGCCCGCGAGCATGAAGCGGGGGTGTTTGAGGGCCTGATCAACACGCCGCTGCGCAGTCTGGAATATTGGGCGAGTAAAGCGCTGGTTTACGTCAGCCTGGGGACTTTGAGCGTGCTGGGCCTGTGGCTATTGAGTGTCGGGTACTTCCGGGTGCCTTTTCGCGGTTCAGGGGCGCTCTATCTGGGCCTGACGGCGCTGTATCTGGCCGCAATGGTCGGCCTGCTCATGGCGCTGGCTCCGCTCATGCACACGCAACAGGTAGCCTTCTTTGTGGCTTTGCTTTATTTTTTCGTCCCCGGTTTTTTTAATGCTGGCTTGTTTTCGCCAGTTCCGCCCTCAGGCCTGGGACACTGGGTGGCGGAGGCTTTGCCCGCCACGCATTTCATCGCGATCACGCGCGGGGTGTTTTTGAAAGGGGCTACGCTGGCCATGCTTCAGCATCAGGTCCAGGTGCTCCTGGGCATGGCGGGACTGGGCATCGGGGTGGCTATGGCGAGCTTCCGCAAGCAGTTGCTATGATCCTGGACCTGGCTACCGTTTGGGCGATTGCCCGCAAGGACCTGCAGCAGATTGTGCGCGATCGGACTTTGTTGTTCTTCATGCTGCTGGTGCCCGTGGCGCAGTTGCTGTTGCTGGCGCAGGCTACCGGGCGCGGCGTGCGCAATTTGCCGGTCGGCGTCCTGGACCTGGAGCACAGTGCGGCCAGCCGCACCCTGACTGCCTTGATTGACGCTTCCGAGGGCTTCGAGGTCGCGCTCTGGCCGGAGACGCTGGAAGCGGGGATAAAAGCGCTGGAGCGCGGGGAGATCGTGGGCCTGTTCATCCTTCCCACCGGGTTGGATGCGGCCAGCCGGGGCGCTGAGCAAACCGTGACGCTGCAGTTTATCGCGGATGGGAGCAACAGTGTCGCCGGCAGCGTGGCCCGCAGTCAGGCGCAGTTCGTCCTGCAGCGTTACCTGAGCCGCCTGCCAGCCCGGATAGCCCTCCAGGCCGGGGTGGAGGTGTACACGGTGATGCGGTATAACCCCGGCGGGCATTCCCGCCCGCCGATGATTGTGGCGCAACTGGGATTCATTACCTATCAGATTACCCTGGCTACCGCCGCTTTGGGCCTGACGCGCGAACGCGAAATGGGCACACTGGAGCAGTTGTTGGTGACGCCGCTGCGCCGTTGGGACCTTTTGGGCGGCAAGGTGGTCGCGCCGACGCTGGTCGGTGGGGTGGATTTCATCCTCATGCTCCTGCTGGTGCGCTACGGCTTTGGGATTGTGCTGCAGGGTAGCCTGGCCTTGTTGGCGGGCATCACGCTGCTGTTTGTGCTGATCGAGGTGGTGTGGGGGATTCTCCTTTCGGCCCTGGCCCGCACGCAGCAGCAGGCGATCCTGCTGGTGTTTATGCAGGCGATGGTGGATGTGGCGCTTTCCGGCTACCTGGCGCCGACGCATCAGATGCCCTGGCTGTTGCGCTCCCTGGCGCAGATCATCCCCTTTCAGCACTATCTGGTGATTCTGCGCAGCATCATCCTGAAAGGGGCCAATGCTGCCATCCTGATGCCGCACATCCTGACCCTGGGTGCCGTGCTGTTGGTGCTGGCTCCCCTCACGGTGACGTTTATCGCCCGGCATCTGGATTAGGACATGCCAGGGTCCCCATGGCCACCCCGGCGATTCTGAGCGTTCTCGCGCCGCGCTTTTTATTGACAGGGTTTTTCCGTGTGCTAAAATAATTTTGGCTGGCGGATGATTCCAGGGCTGATTACCGTTTGCTTTCATCAACCCAGGAGAAAACCTGTGACCGCATGGGGACCTGACAATCCCCCCGCTTTCTCGTGTAAAAGAGGTAACCGCTTAGCCATCCATCGTCTGGCGACTGAAGGTTCATTCCGTAACCAGCGCATCTCCATGCGCTGGCGGGGGGCACAGGGATGCTGCCTCTACAGGCGCTCGGAGGCAGAAAACGGCGCGGTTTCAACGGCCAGCCTGGGCCGTTACAACCTCTGGGCTTTTGGGGTTCTTTGGGGGTGAATATTTTCTCTCCGTGGTGAATATCTTTTACTGGAGGGCGCTTTGGAACATGGCGATCTTGAGCAGCAGGCGCTCAGCTTTATTGACCGCTTTCTGGCGGCCCATGATCAGACGCGCGACGCCATGCGGGCCGAGGACGCGACGCTGGCTGATCGGCTGCAAGCTGCGGCTTTTGCCTTGTCTATGGCACGGGCTACTGAATTCAGCCCCAACATCCCGCTGTACACTCTGCTGGCCGCCAAAGTCGCTCTCCTCGCTTACGGGCCAGATAGCACTGCTCTGAAAGGGGAATTTTCCACTGCGCCATCTTTCCCTCTACCCAACCCCTGGTGGAGGACTATCAGCGCTTCCGCGCAGCCTGTACCGGCAGCCGTGGGGTGATAGAAACGGATTGAGCTCCCGGTGCGCCCGCTTGCGGCCTGGCGGCCGGCCCTTGTGAGAAAGGAGCGAGCCATGTCACTTCCAAAAGCAGTCTTACTGTTGGTCCTGGCCCTGACCCTGACCAGTCAGCTCCATGGGGTAGGCGCGCTGCCGTCGGGCGCCACCCTCTACGTGTCCACCGCCGGCAGCGATACCAGTGGGAACGGTAGCCCCGCTGCCCCCTTCCGCACGATCGGGCACGCTTTGACGGTGGCGACGCCGGGCGCCACGATCGTCCTGCGCGGTGCGCCAACCGTGACGGCCAATGTTTACGCCGAAGCCATCCGCATCCAGCAGCCCGCTATCACCATCCGCTCGCAGACTGGCGAGTGGGCGGTTATCCAATGTCCGACGAACGATGAGGCCATAGGCCAGTGCGTGCGCTTTGACGTGGATAGCGACGGCAGCCGCCTGCAGCGCGTCGAGGTGATCGGCGGCTACTACTACGGCATCAAGCTGGAAACCCGCTGGGATTGGGGGGACCCAAACGACCGCAGCGGCGCGTCGAACATCCTGCTTGAGGAGGTCAAGGTGCACGATACCGGCCGCGACGCCATTAAAATCACGCCCGGCTGTGACGATGTCACCATCCGCCGCGCCGAAATCTTTAACACCGGCGTCCGCGACAGTTCGAACGCCGAGGGCATTGATAACGTCAACGGCGATCGCATGATCGTTCAGGAGAGTTATCTGCACGATATTGCCACCAATGGGATTTACTTCAAAGGCGGGGCGACCGATTGCCTGGTGGAGCGCACCCGCATCGAGCGCACCGGCGGCGCGGGCATCCTGGTGGGCTTCGACACCAGCCCGGATTACTTCGACCTGACCGTCAACCCCGACTACTACGAAAGCATCCGCGGCGTGGTGCGCAACACCATCATTCGCGACACGCAGGGGGCCGGCATCGGCCTCTACGCTGCTAAAGATGCGCAGCTCTGGAACAACACTCTCATAGACACGGCGCAGGTCTATCACAGCCCGCTCTATTTTGGCATCGCTTATCAGGACTGGGACCCGCAGGCCGGGCGCCCGCCTTCCATCAACCCGGTCATACACAATACCCTGATCTCCCAGTCCGCCGGCCTGCCGACAGACTGCGTGTCCATCCGTTATTCCAACGATTTGGGCGGCCTTTCCGCGCTGACCGGGATGCCCGACATGGATTACGCTCTGTATTTTCACGCGGGGACCGCCTGTCGCTTCACCGATCGCCGGCCTGCTAGCCCTCTGGACGGGGGAACTCTGTCCCAATGGCAGGGGCATAGTGGCGCGGATGCGCATAGCCTGACCAGTGCCCCGCAACTGACCGCCGACGGGCACCTGTCCGCCGGCAGTCCGGCGGTGGATGCCGGCACCTGCGCGGGCGCACCGGGCGATGACTTCGATAGCGAGCGCCGTCCGCAAGGCGCCGCCTGCGACATCGGGGCGGATGAGGTCCCGGCGGGCAGCCCGTTCGATCATTTTATCTATCTGCCCATGGTCTACCGGAGAGCGCTTACCCTGGCCCTGCGCCTGGGGTAGAGCGAGACCGTTCGCCAGTCATGCCTCAGGGGGCTAAGAAGCAGCACGCTCTGGTCCATCCGGTGGGAAGGCTGGCCACGCCTGCCAGAGGGAGTTGCAGCCGACGCGCTTCGCCCGGCGGCTTAAACACATTTCCCGGACATGGGGGAGAGGGAGGAACAGGAGACTATGCATACCTTTGCCGCTTTAAGTCTGGCCTGGGCGGACTTCATTCCCAGCATCATTTTTGCCACGGGCGCGTATTTCCTGGTCAAACTGATGCTGCGGGAGTGTGGCCGACCTTGCGCTGCTCTGACGCTTGTTGGAAGTTCACTGGTTTTTCTGGCCGGATTTTTCAAAGCCATGTGGAAATGGCTCTATCTGGCCCATGGGGCCGATCTCCAGGCCTTGAGCGTGATACAATTCCCTCTGTTAGCGCCGGGATTTTTGCTGATGTTCATCGGGGCGCTGGGGTTCAGCCGACGCTCCGGCCAGACCGCCTCTTCCCCGGTGTTGGCCATAGCTACCTGGAAAATTCCTTTTCTGGTCGTCATGGTTCTGAGCAGTCTGGGCGTGCAGGGTATGCTCGCCTTCGTGGCTTTGCGGCGCCGGCTAAAACTTGCTGCGTTGGGATTCATGCTCGCCTTTATCGTGATTCTGGCCATGGGGAGACTGGCGGGCGTTGAGCAAACCGTGAACATACAATGGATTGAGGAGGGCATCAATACCATGGGCCAGATGGGCTTCAGTGCAGGCTGTTATCTTCTCCATCGTCAGACCGCGCGGACCGACCCGCGCAGCTCCTGACCGGTTTTAACGAGCCGATTTTCTCCAGAGACCCTGAAGGCATGAGCTGGGACCTGACAAACCCCGTTGGCCAGGTTATGGCCCAATTGGAGACGCTGGAGGTGGCCCTGGTCGCCGGAGAGCGCCTGGTGATTGTCTATCGGCACGCGCGTTGGCATCTGCTGACCCTCGATGAGCATGGCATCCGCTCGCTGCACTTCCTCTCGCTCCCCCGTGCCGAGATGCTGATCACCGACTGGCTGCCTCACGGTGTGCTGCTGCCCTTTGAGCAGGTCAGCCCCATCTTTCGCGAGGAGCTGGCCTGTAAGGTCCTGCCGACGGCGGAGGCTTATCGGCCCCTGTTGCTGAATGGCTGGGCGCGGATGGCCGTGGGCTATACGACAGACACCTTGCGCACCCTGCCGGTTGCCGAAGAGCTGGTGGCCGCCCAGGTGGCCTGCATCGAGGAGTGGATGAAGCAAGGCCCTGGCGGGCCTTTTTTGAGCTTCACCGCTTCGTGCCGGAGGATGCGGGGCCAGTAAGAGGCCGGCTGCCACCGGACAAGCGGCTTGACATCAGCCGCCTTCGCATTACACTCCAGGTATGCAACGGCGCATTGAAGTTCTGCGATTCAAAGAGGGTCAACGGATCGCTTCTCCGCCGCCAGAGGTGTTCTGGGAACCGACCCCTGAGGGCGTTCCCGCCGAGGCGGGAGAGGCGCTGTTGATCCTGGTGGACCTGGAGCCGTACATCCCCCACCGGGCGCGCGAAGTGCGGACCCTGGCGGAGGAGGCCTATTGGACGGCCTCGGGGAGCATCACCGCGCGTATGCGCCGGGCCATCACTCAGGCTAACCGCTATCTGGTGCAGCACAACAGCGAAGCGCCCCCGGACTTGCGCGCCCTGGGCAGCCTGTCCCTCATCAGCTTCTGGCAGGACGAAGTCTTTATCGGTCAGGTTGGGCCAGGCAACACGCTGATCCATTATCCGCAGCAGCGCCTGTTGGAACTTTTCCCCAAGGCCGAGCGCACGCTCACGCCTTTAGGGGTCGCCGTGCCCCCCATCATTCACATCGGTTACGCCACGCTGGAGCCGGGGTGCCAGGTGGTGTTGCTGATCAATGCCATTATGAAGACCCGCCTCATCCCCGATTGGGAGAAGCTGTTGAACGAACAGGCGGCGGCTCCGGATAAGGAGCTTTTTGCCGCCGCTCTGGCCCAGAAGTCGGTCAGTGGTGGGGCCATCCATGTTTTTTGTCTGGCTGATGAGGAGGAGCCGGCCGCGCCGGTCCGGCCTCGTAAAGCGCGCTTCTTCCTGTGGCCCTGGGCGCAGGGGGAGAGCGCGCCGCCGGACGTTAAAGCGCCGCCTGCTCACGCGGTCCGGACGGCGGCGAGCGCCCCTCAGGCCAGCACGCCCGCCAGTGAGAGAAGCGCTCCGGCGCGCCCCGCTCATGCCGTCCGCCCGGTCGGGGCTGCGGAGGAAGCGGAGCCTCAGGCGCAAGCGGCCCCCGTCACCCTGCCCGCTGTGGCCGCACAGGAACCCGCAACCCCGCCCCGGCGTTTCTCGTTGCCGGAACTGGGCCGGCAGATGTGGGCCAGCCTGTGGCCGCGGTCGCCTGAAGCGCTGGATGAGGAGAGGGCTCAGCCGGACGTTTTGCGACAGGCTACGCCTGCCACGGGCACGGCGCCGGCAGTGCTGCCCGCCCCGTCCCAGCCGGCGGCTCAGATGACGTCGCCCGCCTCTGCTGCGGCTGCGGCTGAAGAAGCGGCGGAGGAAGTAGAAGCGCCGCGACCAGCGGGCTGGCGTGAGGTCTGGTCCAGGGTGAAGGCGCGCTTGCCATCTCCGCGTTCCGCTGAAGAAGGCGCGGTGGGGAAAAGTCAGCTGCGCGCCAGGCGTTTCACCCTGCGCTGGCAACTGCGGCGCGGGGCGAGTCGGCGGGCTGCGCGCCGGCTGAACCGCTTCGTCCAAAATGCTTTGCACCCCCTGCTGCCGGGGAAGAGCGCCGTGCCTGCGGAACCCGTGCTGCGGCCTGTCCCGGCGGAGACGAGGTGGCTTCCCTGGCTGGCGCTGCTGCTGGTGCTGGGAGCGCTGTTGGTGACCGGGCTGGCTTATGCGAACATGGGCGGGGCCCAGCGGGTCGCGTCCCTGCTGAGCAAGGCGGAAGAGGCCCGCGCGTTGGCTTACAAAGAGCAGACGCCGGAGAACTGGCGTAAGGTCGAGTCCCTGGCGAGTAAGGTGTTGGTGTTGGATGCGGAAAATGCTCAAGCGCGCGCGCTGCGGGATGAGGCTGCCCTGGCATTGGATGCGCTGCAAAAGGCGGCCTTGCTGGCGCTCACCCCCCTGCGCGAATTGGGAACCTCACCGCAGCCGCGCCGTCTCCTGGTCACGGAGTCGGCCATCTACCTGCTGAATCCACTGACGGATGAGGTGCTGGTCCTGGATCCGCGCGAGCCGGGCGCGGCTCACTCCCTGCTCAAGCGCGGTCAGGTGGTGAATGGGCATCCGGTTCCCCATCTGGTGGATATAGCCTGGATGGAACCGGCGCCGGGCTTCCTGGATGGGGCTTTGTTTGTTTACGGCGATGGTGGCTATCTGTACACTTACGAGCCGACCCTGGGGGCGGAAAGCATCACCGTGCAGGTATTGCCGGGGGACCTGCCGCCGGGCGCGGTGACGATGATCGGGCTGTGGGGCACGCGCCTGTACCTGGTTCAGCGGCAGGCGAACACGCTCCTGCACTATCAGCCGCTGAACGGGCTTTACGATGCGCCGCCCCGGCCCTACTTCGCCCCGACGATGACGCCGCCCTTGCAGAATGTGCTGGCGATGGCGCTGGATGGCCGGGTGTATCTGTTGTTCGGCGATGGCTCGCTCCGGGCTTACTATGAGGGGGCGGAGGACCCGGCCTTTGCGGTAAAGGGGCTGATTGAACCGTCCTTCCAGGCCAGGCTGATGGCGTTGGACCCTGAGCCTGACGGCCTGATCTACCTGGCCGACCCGGGTCAGGACCTGATCGTGATGCTGGAGCGCAAGGGCACTTTCCGCCATCAGTTCCGCCTGCCCGGCCATTTGGGCCGCAGTCTGGAGACGCTGGCGGTGTCTCCCGATGGGAAGCGGCTCTATCTGGTGGCGGGAAACAATCTGTACGTGGCGCCGTTGCCCGATTTTGTGCAATAGGATGGGCGCGCCGGCCTCTTCACGCCAGAGACTTATAGCCCACGGATAAACACGGCTGAGACAGAGCCGCACGGAGCCATGACCGAAAAAAATCTGTGTTCACCCGCTGCTCCAGGCGCACCCGTGTCCTGTGAGGCCGGGCCATGAACTCAAGGTAGGGTAGGAATGGAAACGTATCGCACCTTCGTAGCTTTGCCTTTAAGCACGACGCTCAAGCGGGAGTTGGAAGGGGTGCAGCTCAGGCTGCAACGGGCCTGCCCGCCACAAAGTGTGCGCTGGGTTCAGCCCGCCGGGATGCATGTGACGCTGTTTTTTTTGGGCGACGTGGAAGTGCGGCGTCTGCCGGAAATCCAGGCGGCTTTGACGGCGGTCGCACGCTCCGGACGTGCCATCACGTGCCGGGTGGGCGGTTTGGGCGCCTTCCCCAATCTGCGCCGACCGCGAGTGGTGTGGGTAGGGCTGGAGGAGCCGGAAGGCCGACTGGTCGCGCTGGCTCAGGCGGTGAGCGCGGCGCTGGAGGCGCTGGGCTTTACCCCGGAAGAGCGCGAGTTTAAGCCCCATCTTACCCTGGGGCGGGTGGCCAAACAGGCGACGCCGGCCGAGCTGGAGGCGTTGGGCAAAGCCCTGGCTGACACGACGACTCCCGTGTGGCGGGAAGTGATGACGGAGATGGTCTTCTATCGCAGCGAGCTGAAGCCTGCCGGCGCGGTTTACACGCCCCTGGCGCAGTGGACTCTGGCTTGAGGGCGACCAGGCCGCGGACGGCGCGCTCTACAGGGCATCGCCGAGCAGAATGCCCAACAGACCGATGATGACCCCCAGGTGCAGGAAAAAGTCATCCTGCACCAGGAACACGATGAAAGGCCATTCGGGCAGCCAGCGCAGGATGAGGTTGAACAACACCAGCCCCGCGCCGATAAACACCGGCAGCCCCTTGCGATGGGCCAGAAAATTCCCTACGTTGCTGATGATCTCAACCAAACGGTTGGTCTGTTTGGTGGCAGGACTCATGCCATCACCTCCCCATTGTTCAGGTAAACCAACAGCCAGCGCACCCCCATCTCGATGAGGTTCAGGGCCATGCTGGGAACGGGCTTAGCCTGTGTGCAGACCTGACTGGGCAAGGCCGGGACGTGGACGAAGCCGACGCGCGTCTCCGGCGCATGCGTAGCCGCCCAATGGCAGGCCAGGTAGAAGGCCTGATTGCACAGATAGGTCCCGGCGTGATAGGAAAGCTCGGCGGGCAGGCCGGTAGCGCGCAGATGTTCAAGCAGCTCACGGGTCGGCAGGGTGGCGAAGTAGGCGGCGGGGCCATCGGGAAGAATGGGTTGATCCTGAACCCGGCGCCCGCTGTTATCGGGAATGCGGTAGTCCAGCCAGTTCAGGGCCACCCGTTCGATGGAGAAGGCGGCGCGGCCTGTCGCCTGCCCCAGCATGAGCACGACAGCCGGGCGCAGCTCTTCCAGCCGGGGGAGCAGGACCTGGGGCAGCTTATCCCCATCCACGGGCAGGAGGGCGGTGTGCAAGTCGGTCCCCAGCGGGGGATTGGCCTGGAGCAGCGCCAATACCTCTTCGGTTGGGTTGACCTCCGCCCCGTCAAAAGGTTCAAAACCAGTCACCAGAATGCGCATGGCCACCTCTTTATGCTTGCTACCGCTCAATTTTGAAGCACAGGCTGATAAGGATTGGTAACTGCTCAGCCACCCACTGTCTGGCGACCGAAGTTTTATTCCATAGCCAGCGCATCCCTATGCGCTGGCGGGGCGGCATAGGGATGCCGCCCTACAGGCGCTCGGAGGCAGAAAGCGGCGCGGTTTCAACCGCCAGCCTGAGCAGTTACAGGCATTGTATCCGAATTCCTTAAAACGCAAAGCTCCCCGTGTTGGACACGGGGAGCTTGCCGGCAGAGACACGCTCAGCGCACGACCTGCCAGGTCATAAAGACGCCGTAAGCGACCAACAGGACGCCCAGGACGGTGAGGCCGCGCTTGAGCCAGGTGTCTGTCTGTTCGCTGATGGACAGGTCGAGGATGATGGAACGTACCCCCATCAGCGCGTGCGCCACGACGACGATGAGCATGGCCGTTTCCAGGGCAAAGACGCCGGGGTTGGAAAGGTAAGCGACGACATCTTCGTAGTAGCGCAGCCCTTCGGGAGCGATAAAGTGCTGCGTGACCATGTGCACGCCGAGCAGGATAATGAGCAGAGCACCGGTGATGGCTTGCCAAATCCACATGTTTCTCCTCCTTACCCTATCGCCACAATCGCCGTCACCATGACGGCGGTGAGGAGCACGCTGAGCACAAAAGCGCCCCAGAAGAGTGCGGCCTGATGGTCACCGCCCCAGCCCAGGCCGAGCACCGTCACCCGAATTCCATTGATGGCATGATAAACCAGGCCGAAAATGAGCAGGGTATCCCCTACCATGAAGATGGGCAGTTTGACGAGCTTGATGAAGCTATCCCAGGCCTCCGGGCCACGGGCCAGATTGCTGATCATGGTCAGGTGGAGGGCTAAGTAGACAACCAGCCCGATGGCGGTCAGGCGCATGAGGATGAAACCGATGCCGCCTTCGCGCCGACCGCGCAGGTCAATCCAGGTCCAGATTTTTTGCCAGGTAGATTGCGTTTCCATGCTTGCCTCCCTATTTGCCGGTGATGAAACGTCGTCGCAGCCAGCCGATGGCGCGTGAGGGGTCTACGTTGGAAGGGCAGACCTCGCTGCATTCCATGGCGGAGTGACAGCGCCAGACGCCGTGGGGACCGCGGGCAATCTCACAGGCGCCGGTGGGGTCTACATCACGCGGCTCCTCAAGCACGCGGGCCAGCGCCGCCAGGGGGGCTGGACCCAGGTATTTGAGGTTGCTGACGACCGGACAGGCCGACATGCACAGCCCGCATTCGATACAGTCCTCGAAGCGATTGCCCGGCTCCGGTCCGGGGGCCAGTTCATCGCTGCGGGAGTAGGGTAGGCCCATCTGATCCATCTTCTGCAGGAAGGGTTTCACGTCTACGGCCAGATCGCCTACCCAGGGGAGGTTGCGCAGCGGTTCCAGCGTCACGGTGGCCCCCTCTGGGAACTCCGCGATGGGGGTGATGCACATCAGCCGCTCGCGGCCGTTGATGCGCGCCCCGCACAGGCCGCAGGAAGCATGATGGCAGGCGTGTCGGAACATCAGGCTGTGATCCTGTTCGCCAAAGACCTGCGCGACGCCGTCAATGATATTGGCCTCGTCGTGAAGGTGGACGGTAAAAATCTGATAGTAGCGGCGCCGGGTTGGGCTACCGCGCAGAATACGAAGCTTCAAGGTGCGCATGCTATCCTCCCTACGAGCGGTAATAAGCGCGATAGGACGCTAAGGGGACTTCCTTGGTGCGACAGGGGGTGGTGATGCCTGTCACGCCAGCCAGAATGTCACCCAGCTTTTCGGCCATGGCGCGGGCCGTAGTGGTCTTACCGCCAAGGATGGAGAAAAGACCTTCAGCGCCGTCGGGGGCGTGATTGAAACAATCGAACCCGCGCGTCAGCTCGCGGCCTTCGACCTTGCCACCGCCGACAGTCTTATCCAGCAGCGGACGGGCCGCGGCGGAAATCCCGCGCAAGGGGGCGGTGGAGAAGCCCGGCACCAGCATCTCCCCACAATCCAGCATCTGCTTGATCTGCTCCGGCGGAATGGGGATATTATCCGGGTCCTGAATCACCCACGAGGTGGTGCCGATCACCGCATTACGTCGTTGCGGCACGATGATGTCCCCATCGCCGGGGCGATTGAGGCGATTGATGACCCGCTGCGTCCAGCGCTTGTGGACCGCGACCATGATGCCCGCCGTGGGCACCATCGCCACGTGTTTGACCCCGGCCATCTGGGCAATTTTCGCGCCCCACGGCCCGGCGGCGTTGATGAAAATATCCGCTCCCAGCACCTTCTCCTTTCCCGTTGAGCGTTCGAGGACTTTGACGCCGGTGATGGTGCGGCCCGACCAGACAAACTCGCGCACTTCGGTGTAGGGATAGACCACGGCGCCGTT
>Ga0068707_1002379_pt1 | contig 13255 bp, 10 predicted proteins | sample YNPNPMetaG_FD_66600 | JGI IMG/M metagenome (GOLD analysis project Ga0068707, IMG submission 66600) | Anoxygenic and chlorotrophic microbial mat microbial communities from Yellowstone National Park, USA - YNP NP MetaG | ecosystem: Environmental > Aquatic > Thermal springs > Hot (42-90C) >... | reverse complement strand
TCGGTGTCGGCCGGCGGCGTATCGAGGTCGTCATCACCGGCCTCGATGACGTCCGAGACCCCGTCCTCGTCGCTGTCGAGGTCCAGGGCGTCGGGCAGGGTGTCGGCGTCGGTGTCGCGGTCGATCGTCGCGCCCGCCCCGTCGAAGACTCCCTCATCGCGATCCCAGATTCCGTCGCTGTCCTCGTCGTGCCAGGCCAGCATGTTGATCACCAGCTCGTAGTCCGAGAGGGGTCGTCCGGGGTTCCCGTACAGGATGCACTCCAGGGCGCAGGTCACGTCCAGCGCGGTCGCCACGATCGCGCCTCGGCCGTGTCGGGCGGCGACGATCGCCGGGCCGCTGGCCCGATGCACCCCGCCGACGCTCTGGCCGCTCACCACGGTCGTGTAGGCGGGCGCCAGGGCATAGAACGGGGTGAACCACTGCGCCTCGTGCAGCCCGGGGTCGTTGCGCAGGAACGACGTGTCGATCGTGAACACACCGCGCATCAACGGATGGTCCGGCTCGTGAATCGTGAAGTACCCGTCGTAGCATTGCCCCCACGCCCCCCAGACGTCGCCCCCGAAATCGATTTCGAAGCCGAACGGCAAGTTATCGACCTCGACGTTGCCGCAGTCGTCAAGCCAAAGGATTCCGCCGTCATCGACGAACCGTTCGAGGATGATCCGTTCATCGTCGAGCAAGGCGTAGTAGACGTGACCCGTGAGGATGGCCAGGTCGACGTCGGAGATGTCCTGTTCGCCCGAGACCAGGCGGTCCAGGTCGACGGCTTCGTGCAGGACCGACCAGTCATCGGGCACCGCCGGGTGGGCGACGAAGCATTCCATGCACTCTGGATAGTCGCTGTGCCAGTCCAGGCGCTGAAGGTAGGCGATGTGGATCTCCCGCGGATAGGCGACGGCCCTCGATGGGCCGAGGCATCCCAGGACCAGAACGGCCAGAAGTGATTTTCCACGCATCGGATCCTCCCCCGCCTCGCAGGCGGCGTCGCAACAGGCCATATTCTACGGTGGGCGGCCGGCCTTGCCACCCCAAGGCGGTGGGCGCCTTGCGCGCGCCCTCCGTCGCGGTACCATGCGGGCGACGGAAGGGGGATGCGATTCGAACGCACCGCTTTGCTGTGCCGGTGCAGGACGCCCCTCGGCGGATGCGTCGAGGGCGGCGCGGACGGCGGCACCGACGGTGCGTCCGACGTCGCCGGCCCCGGGGTCCGACGAGGTGGCCGGCCGGAGCTGCGGGCCGGTCGATTTCGCCGGTCAGGCCGAGCAGCACGGCGCGGTGGTCGACCCGTTGTTGGCGGTGAGCCACGAGTTCCTGGCGGAGGGTGGTCCGAACGACGGGCTGGTGCCGGTGGCCTCGGTGGAGTGGGGGGGTTCCTCGGGACGATTCCGGCGGACCCCTGGGACGAGATCGGGCAGTTGGCGGATCCGGGTCCCGGAGGGCCGCTCGACCCTCTCGCCTTCTACGCCGACCGGGCGGCGCGATTGCACGCGGCGGGGCTGTGAGGTAGGGATCGCGGGTGCGATGCGGGCGCGGTCTCGGCGGTTTCGAGGGTATTTCCCGCTGGCGGCGGGACTGACGCTCGCCTCCTGCAGCGCGCTGACCGATTTCTCGCCGATCGAGCGCGACGCCGCGATGCCGCCCGACACCGCGCCCCCCGATGATGCCGGCGCTGCCGACGAGGCCGGGATGTTCTGCCACGACGGGTCCAACCCGTGCCCTCCGGGCACCGTGCTCGTCCCCTGCGGCCCCGTCGTCCTCGGCAGCGACCCGGGGGAGGGCGACACCGACGAGGAGCCGGAACATACGGTGGACGTGTCGGCGTTCTGCATCGATGTCGCCGAGGTGACCAATGCCGCGTACAAGGCCTGTGTCGACCGCGGCGACTGCGAACCGCCCGCCGCGACCGGTTCGGCAACGAGAAGTTCCTACTACGGCAACCCGACGTACGACAGTTTTGCGATGGTGAACGTCACCTGGTTCCAGGCCGACAACTACTGCCGCAAGAGCGGCAAGCGGCTGCCCACCGAGGCGGAGTGGGAGAAGGCGGCGCGGGGGGGGTGCGAGGTGCATGCGCCGACGACGTGCGGTCCCGAGGACGAGCTGGTCTATCCGTGGGGTTCGGACGAGCCGTCGTGCGAGCAGGCCAACTTCGTCGGCTGCGTGGGCGACGTCGACCGCGTGCAGTCGCGCCCGGCGGGTGCGAGTCCCTACGGGGTGCAGGACATGACGGGCAACGTCCAGGAGTGGGTTTCCGACTGGTATCTCGCGTCGGCCTACGAGACGTGCATGGCCGGCGGCTGCATCGACCCGGTGGGACCGGCGATGGGCAGCGACAAGGTGTTGCGGGGCGGTCACTGGGAGTCCGTGGCGGCGTACTTGCGTGTGGCGAACCGGTTTCGCCAGCCGCCGGGGTTCTACGCCTGGCACACCGGCTTCCGCTGCGTGGCCCCGATCCGGTAGGGCCCGCGGCGCGGGTCGAGGGGAGACCTCCGCACGCTCGCCGGGCGGCCCGAGGGACCGGACGTCGGCAAGCCCCGGGGATCGGGTCGCCGGCGTGCGAGGCATCTGCCGGGGGCGCGCCTCCGCGACGAGTCCCCGCCGGCGGGGAGGCGCCCGCAACGACCCCGCCGGCCCTCGGCGGTTGCGCGCCGGCGGGCCGACCGCGCGGGTGGCCCGGCGTGTGTCGATCATTGCCGCCGGCACGACTCTTCGGGTATGCTGCGCGTGGCGGACGCGTGCGGATGATTCGCGCGGGGACCATCCTCGACGGTCGATACAAGCTGCTCCAGCCGATCGGGGCGGGCGGGATGGGGTCCGTTTGGCTCGTCGAGAAGATGGCGACCTACGAGAAATTCGCGATCAAGTTCATTCACGAGCACGCGCTGGGCGACGAATCGTACTATGCGCGGTTCACGCGCGAGGTCCAGGTGCTGCGGGGCCTGCGGCATCCGAACATCGTCGATGTCTTCGACTGGAGCATTCCCGAACCGGGGAAGAAGTCGCAGGCGTACGTGGTGATGGAGCTGCTGGAAGGGGTGACGTTGCAGGACGTGATCCGGCAGCATCGGCGCCTTCCCGTGGCTTTCATGGACCGGGTGATGCTGCAGGTGCTGGACGGGCTGGCGGCGGTCCACGCGATGGGCATCATCCATCGCGACATGAGTCCCTCCAACATCTACCTGGTCGGGCAGCCGAACGCGTTCCCCCGCGTGAAGATCCTGGACTTCGGTCTGGCCAAGGGGATCGGGGGCAGCCATGCGGACAGCGCCGTCACCCAGCCGGGCTCCGTTCTCGGGCGAGCCGCCTATGCCGCCCCGGAGATCTTCCTCGATCAGGAGCTCGACGTCCGCGCCGACCTGTTCGCCTGCGGGATGATCTTCTACCGCGCGGTGGTCGGTCGCTTTCCGTACCGGGAAACGAAGGTTGATCTGATGTGGGCCGAGCGGTACGCGGAGCGGAATCAGACGACGGACTACCCGCCGCCTTCGCGGTATGTCTCGGACGTGCCGCAGCCGATCGAGCGGATCATCATGCGGGCGTTGCGGCGGCGTCCGTCCGGGCGCTACGGTTCCGCGGCGGAGATGCAGCAGGAGCTGTTGCGGGCCGACGCGATGCTGGCACCCGCGCAGCGCGAGGCGGGAAACCGTTTCTTGCTGCTGATGCGGTATGCCGACGCGGCGGCGTCGTCCGACGGCGGAACCCCGCATCCCGGACCGATCGCCGGCCGTTCGTCGGCCGGGCCCCGGCCGATTCCCGCCTCGTCCACTCCCTCGGCGTCCGCCGCGCCTCCGCTGGCGCCCGGGCCTTCGGTGCTGTCCACGGCCCTCGATTCGATCGCCCCGGTGCTGTCCGCGCCGGCCTCCGTGCATCCGGTGACGATGACGGCGGTGGCGATCCCGTCGGGTTCTTCGGAGGCCGAGGTCGGCACGCTGGCGACGGGGCCCGTGGTCTTCCCGCCCGGTTCCGCGGAACCGGTCGTGGTGGATGCCGAGTCCGGTTTGGCGGCCGCCTCTTCCGCGCCCCGGCCGGCGGCGGTGGGTGCCGCCGGCCCGGCCGACGTCGCGGCGGTGCCGGGACCCGTGCCGTTGTCCGATCGGGTCGAGGTCGCCGCGGGTTCGGCGCCATCGGCCGCCGCTCCGCTGACCGGCGACATCTCCAGCTCGATTGGCGCTTACCGTCCGGCGCGCCGGCGTCTGGCGATGCTCTGGAGGCGTCCGGCGGTCCTGGCGGCGGCCAGCGTGGGTCTGGCGTTGTTGACCGTGGGCACCCTGGTCATCCTGCGCGGGCGCGGTGCGGGGAAGCGCGGCGAGGCGGCGGCCACCGCCGACGAGCGTGTCGTCGAGGCCGGGGGATCCGTCGGTGTCGCGCTCCCGGCGGACGCCTTGGTCCGAAGCGCCGCCCCGGCGGGTGCGGACGCCGGAAAGGTCGCCGTTCCGGCGCCGGACGCCGGCGCCGTTCCGCCGGCCGACGTGGCCGGCAAGACGGTGGCGACGATCGACGTCCCGCCGCCAGCCGATGCTCCGCCGTCGCCGGAGGTCAAGGCCGACCTCGCGGCCGCTTCGGAAGATGCGGGGGCGAAGGAGGATGCGGCGGCCGACGGCGCCGTGGCGCTCGGGGTCAAACCGGCGGAGGACGCCGGTCTCGGGGCCGTTCCGGAGGCGCGCGCCGACGCGGCCTCGACCCGCGTCGACGCGGGCCTCGCCGCCGGCCGCGGCGACGCACTCCCCGCGCCCCGCAGCGACGTCTCCGTTGCGTCGCCGAGTGCGGATGGGGCGGTGAGGAGCCCGCCGGCCGAGGCCGGCCTTCGGCGGGAGGCCGGCGGCGGCGCGGGAGCGGACGATTTCATCACCGAGTATCCCGGCGGGCGCGCCGACGCCGGCAGGAGGAGGATGCCGGAGGCGGGCGCGAGCCGGCCGCCTTCCGACGACTTCGTCACCGACTACCCCGGGACGCGGCGGGACGCGGGTGCGCCTCGCCGGCCGGACGACGACTTCGTCACGACGTACGGGAGCGGGTCCACGCCATGAACATCCATCGCCGTTTCTGCGTTTGGTTGCTGGCGGCCGCGTGGCTGCTGCCGGTTCGCGCGGCCGCGCAGACACCGGAGCAGGTGGCCGAGGCCGAGCGGCTGTTTCACGAGGGATTGGACGCCGTCCGGGCGAATGACTTCCGCCAGGCGCTCGAGCTGTTCCGCCAGTCCCGGCATCTCAATCCGACCGTGCCGATCGTGACGTTCAACATCGCCCTGTGCCATCGCAAGCTCGGGAACGCCCCCGATGCCGTCCGCGAGCTTCTCCGATTCCTCGCCGAGGGAGGCGCCGATCTGCCCCAGCGGGACCGGGCGCAGGAGCTGGTGACCGAGATGTCGTCGAGCGTGGGCGCGGTTCGGATTCAGGTTCCGGACGCGGGAGCCACGGTGCTGGTCGACGGCGAGGCGGTCGGCCCCTCGCCGCTGGACGAGGTGGTCTATGTCACGCCCGGAACGCACGGCATCGAGGTGCGCTGGGCGGGGCTTCCCGAACCCGATTTCCGGCAGGCGGACGTGCCGGCGGGGCTCGATCCGCCGGTGCTGGTGACCTGCGCGCGTCCGGAGGACCTGGTCGAGCCGCCGGGTGGGCCGGGGGGCGGGGGGGAGCCGGCCGGGTTGCTGCCGAGCTGGCCGTTCTGGACGATGGTGGGTGCGACGGGAGGGTTCGGTCTCGTCGGGGCGTTGACGCTGACGTTCGGCGATCTGACCTACCAGGACTACGTGGATGGCGGCCGCACGGACCAGGGTCTGGCCGACAAGGGCAAGGCGCTGGACCTGTCGGGCTACGTTTTTCTCGGTCTCACCGGCGCGGCGTTGGTCGCGGGCACGGTCCTGTTCGTCTTCACCGACTTCTCGGCCGAGGCCGGGGACGACGAGGCGGCGGGCGAAGCCGGCGGGGGGTCTCCGGTCGAGGTTTCATTCTTGCCCGGCTCGCTGGTCCTGCGCTGGTAGAAGCCGGTGTACGGGGTCGGTCCGGGGCCCGCGTTGAACGGGCAGACGTCCTGGCACACGTCGCAGCCTCGGGTGTAGGGGCCGCGGGGCAGCGTCGCCGGCGGCGGCCGTCCCGCGGTGCTCCACCGGCTAAGGCAGCGGCCGGCGTCGAGCACGCCGGGGAGGGACAGCGCGCCGGTCGGACAGGCCTCGATGCAGCGGCGGCAGTCGCCGCAGGCGGAGGGTCGCGGTGCGGCGGACGGCAGGGGGCGGTCGATCAGCAGGCCGCCGAGCACGAAGGTCGATCCGGCGTCCGGATGAATCACCAGGGTGTTACGGCCCTGCCAGCCGAGCCCGGCGCGGACGGCCAGCGCCTTCTCCAACACGGGCAGGACGTCGCAGAACGGGCGCATCGCGAGACCGGGCGAGCTCTGCTGCAGTCGGGCGGCGAGCCGTCGTAGCACGCCCCGAACCACGCGATGGTAGTCACGGCCCCGGAGGCAGGCGGCCGTGACCCGCGCTGCGGGCGGGGTGTCGGGGCCGGTGCGGGCGTATGAGAGGCCGAACACGACGGCGCCGCGGGCTCCGGCGCGCAGCACATCCGGCCGGGTCGGGTCGCCGCGCAACGCGGCGGTGGCGCCCAGGTACGACAGTCCGCCGTCCAGCCCTCGCGCCAGCCACTCCGCCAGCCGCCGAGCCTCGGGTTCCAGCGGCGTGACGGCGGTCGTGCCCCACAGCGGAATCCGCTCGGAGGCGAAGAACGACTGGAGCACCTCCAAGAGCATCCCGAACCCCGGCAGCAGCCGATACCATAGCAGGCTCTCGTCCCGGGCGCCGCCCGGTCTCTGCGGGGGCGGAGTGGCGGTGGACGAGGGTCCGGAGGAGGTCGAGGGGCGGTTGCCAAGATGGTCGATGCGAAGGGCGGGGCGCTCGACGCGCTCAACCGCTGACCCGGCCGCTGGCGGGGTGCGAGGCGGGTTGGTCGAATGTCTCGCTGTTTCGCAGGGGGCGGGAGCGGGCCGTCAGCACCTCGCAGCCCGTTTCCGTGACGGCGACGGTGTGCTCAAACTGGGCCGACAGGCTGCGGTCCTTGGTGACGGCGGTCCAGCCGTCCTGGAGGATTTCCAGTTCCCAGCCGCCCAGGTTGATCATCGGCTCGATCGTGAACGTCATGCCGGGTTCCATCCGCGGGCCGCGGCCGGCGTCGCCGAAGTGGGGGACCTGCGGACCCTCGTGAAAGTCGCGACCGATGCCGTGGCCGACGAAGTCGCGGACGACGGAGCAGCCCTGGGCGACGGCGTAGGCCTCGATCGCGCGGCCGATGTCCCCGATGCGGGCGCCGGGACGCACCTGCTCGATGCCGATCTGGAGGCAGCGGCGGGTGACCTCCACGAGGTGGCGCGCCTCGGGCGAGGGCGTCCCGACGTAGAAGGTGGCCGACGTGTCGCCGTGGAAGCCGTCGAGCTTGCAAGTGACATCGATGTTGATGATGTCACCGTCCCGCAAGCGGCGGCGGGACGGAATCCCGTGGCACACCACCTCGTTGACCGAGGTGCAGACCGACTTGGGGAAGCCGTGGTAGTGGAGCGGCGACGGGTAGGCGCCGTGGGCGACGAAGAACTTGTGGATCAGATCGTCGATTTCGAGCGTGGTCATGCCGACGCGCAGGCGATCCCCGGCAAGGAGGAGCGCCTCGGCGGCGAGGCGGCAGCTGCGCCGCAGGGCCTCGAGGTCACGGGCGCTCTTGATCCGGATCGGCGCCTTGCCGGCGAACATCGGGGCGCAGTTACCGCGTGGGGACTCGTCTGTCAACGCGAGGGTGGCGCCGGCGGGCGAGGGGATCGCGGGCGCGGAGCTTGCTGCGGGCGACCGCGGGCGCTAGGCTTGCGGTGTCATGCCGGGCGCGCGGTGGGTCTGGATGGTGCTGGGGCTGTGGAGCGCGGCCGCACCGGCCGTTGCCCAGCGGATGCCTTCCGACCGGGCGGCGCGGCTGGCGGAAGCCGAGCGGGCGTTGGCGGAGGAGCGGTACGACGAGGCCCAGGCGACGCTCGACGCGCTGGCCGCGGGGCTCGAAGTCGAGGAGCCGGTGCTGGCGGCGCGACTGGAGCTGGAGCTCCGACGGGCCGGGCTGCTCGGGGCGACGGGCGCCGCGGCGTCGGTTCCCGCGGCGGTCGAGTCCGCCGCGGCGGCGCTCGAACGGCGCACGGACCTCGGCCACCGCGGCTGCCTGCTGCTGGCGGACGAGGCGGTGGCGGCGGGACGCATCGAGGCGGCGGTCGGCTGGCTCCGGCGGGCGCTGGAACGGCGACCGGACGACGACCGCGCGCGCCTGCGGCTCGCGCTCCTGGAAATGGGCCGCGGCCGGACCGGCGAGGCCGCCCGTCTCGCCTTGGAGCTGCTCGAACGCCACGGGGGCTGCCCGGGGATCCTCCAGCTCGCGGGACAGGCGCTGCTGGCCGAGGGCCGTGCGCAGGCGGCGCTCGACCCGCTGCAGCGCCTCGTGCGCCTCGCGCCGGATCGCGCGGAAGGGCGCACGCTGCTGGCGACCGCCTTGCTGGTCGAGCGGCGGTTCGACGAGGCGGTGGCGGAGTACGAGCGGGCGGTGGCGCTGGAGCCGACGCCGGCCCGCCGCGCCGCCCTCGGCCTCGCCCTGGCGCTCGCCGGCCGGACCGTCGAGGCGGTCTCGCTGCTGGAGCGTCTGGCGGAGGAGCATCCGGAGCACGTCGGGGCCTGGAACAACCTGGGGGTGGCGCTTGCCGCAGCGGGGCGCATCGAAGAGGCCCGGGCGGCGCTGCGGCGGGCGCTGGAGATCGCCCCCGACGACGCGCAGGTCCGCGCCAACCTCGCCGATCTCGACGCCCGGACGCCGAACCCCTGACTCAATCGGCCGGAAACTCCGTGTGCAGTCGCGTGTCGGCCCGAGCGCGGCCCACCACGCGCTCCCACCGCGTGCGAGCATCATCCTCGGAAAAGCGCAGCTCGACGCCGATCGAGGCGGTGTGCGGGCCGATCCCCGGCAGCGGCCGAACCCAGCTCACGAATCCGGCCAGCTCGATGCGACCCAGCAGCCGGTCGTCGAACCGGAGGAACGCGGGGTCGCCGACGGACGGCCGGTGGGCGACACGGATCGCGACGCCGCGGACGCTGACGTCGGAAACCTCTCCCGTGGCCTCCACCGGGCGGCGGTGACCGAAAGTGCAGGCGACGAGAAACCGGGCCGGAAAGCGTTCCTCGGAACGGCCGGCCAGTCCGTGGCGTCCTTCTGCCTGTTCCACCAGACGCCGGAAGGCAGGGAGGGAAGAGGAGCGCAGCAGCAGGCCCACCCCGGGCCGGGTCGCCCGGTCGGTTCCGCCCCGGAGGCGCCGCCACAGCACGCGGGCGTTGAGGCGCACGGCGTCGGCGTCTCCCGGCAAGGTGCAGTGCGCGATGACCTCCTCGCCGACTTCGACGTCGAACTTCCCGGCGAGGAACAGGCCGGCGGGCTGGACGTCGAGCCGTGATTCGAGGAACTCTTCGTAGCTGGAGAAAGGGGCGTCGAGTCGTCGCGCGTTTCGCCCCCCGCCCTGCGATCCGCCCACAGCCGGACGTCCGTCGCTCACCCTGCCTCCCCGAGCCGCGCTGATTCTAGTGCGGTCCCGCGCTGCGTCAAGCGCGGAAGCTGCGTCGCGGGGTGGACGAGCCGGGACATCGTCCCCGGGGGGAGGATTTTTCGCGGACCCGTTCGGGGGACATTCTCGTGGACCCCGGATCGGTGCCTTCCCGACCGTTGACCCGCTGGCCGGCGGCGCGGTAGCGTCCGCCGTCCCGGGACGACGGTGGGGACGGGAGGAGGGATGGGATGGACGCCGACCGGCTGCAGGAGGAGGCACTGCGGGCGATCCGCGACGGGCGGGTCGAGGCGATCTGGCTCTGGTTCTCCGACATCCTCGGACAGCTCAAGGGGGTGGCGGTGACGCCGCGCGAGTTCGAGGACGCGCTGCGCGACGGGATGGGATTCGACGGTTCCTCGATCGAAGGTTTCGCCCGCATCCACGAGTCCGACCTGATGGCGCGCCCCGACGCCTCGACGCTGCGCATCTTCGTCGGGCGCGACGGGGCGCCGAGCCGATTCGCGCGGGTCTTCTGCGACCTGGAGACACCGGACGGGCGGCCCTACGAGGGCGACCCGCGGGGCGTGCTGCGCCGCGTGCTGCGCGAGCTTCACCAGGACGGGCTCGAGTTCTACGTCGGGCCCGAGATGGAATACTTCTACTTCCGCTCGCCCCGGACGCGTGAGCTGTTCGACGAAACCGGCTACTTCGACGCTTCGCTGGTCAGCGAGGGGACCGAGTTGCGGCGCCGCACCGTGCAGGCGCTCGAGGGGATCGGGATCCAGGCGGAGTATGCGCATCACGAGGTGGCGCCGAGCCAGCACGAGATCGACGTGCGCTACGCCGACGCGCTGACGATGGCCGACAACGTGATGACGATCCGGTTTCTCGCCCGCGAGATCGCCCGGGAGAGCGGCGCCTACGCGACCTTCATGCCCAAGCCGATCTTCGGCGTGAACGGGTCGGGAATGCACGTCCACCAGTCGGTGTTCCGGGGCGAGACGAACCTGTTCTTCGACGCGAGCGACCCCTACCACCTGTCGGCGTTCGCCCGCCGCTACGTCGCCGGCCTGCTGCGCCACATCCGGGAGATCACGCTGGTGCTCAACCAGTGGGTGAACAGCTACAAGCGGTTGACGCCGGGCTACGAGGCTCCGGTTTACATCTCGTGGGGCCAGCGCAACCGATCGGCGCTCGTCCGCGTGCCCCGCTACCGCCTGGGACGGGAGAAGTCGGCGCGGATCGAGTTGCGGAGTCCCGACCCGACCTGCAACCCTTACCTCGCCTTCAGCGTGATTCTCGCCGCCGGCCTGCGGGGCGTCCGGGGGAACTACGAGCTGCCGCCGCCGGTCGAGGAGAACATCTATGAGATGACCGGCGTGCAGCGGATCGATCGTCGAATCGAGGTACTGCCGGGCAGCCTGGCCGAGGCGGTCGCGCTGGCCGAGCAGAGCGATCTGCTGCGGGAGGTGCTGGGCCGCCACATCTTCGAGAAGCTGATCGAGAACAAGCACATCGAGTGGGACCGGTACCGGACACAGGTGACGCAGTACGAGCTGGAGCACTACCTGCCCGTGATGTGACGCCGGGGGACGACGGGGTCCCGGACCTACGGCCCGTCCCGGCCCAGGTCGTCGGGAGGTCCGCGCCGACCCGGCCGCCGACCCGCTTCCCTTTCCGGCTTGCCCTCCCCTCCGCCCGCGCCGAGCACGAACGTCACCCCGCCGCCCGCCTCGACCAGCAGCCCGAAAATCGCGTCGTCGCGCGCGACGTAGGGGCCCAGGCCGACGTCCATGCCGACGTGCAGGGCGAACCAGGGGCCCAGCGGCAGTTCGAGCCACGCGCCGGCGCGGAAGGGCACGAGGTCGTGCGCCTCGAACGCGACTCGTCCCGCTTCAAGGTGGTCCGAGGCGGCGGGTGCCTCGGGCAACAGCTCCGGGGCGTGGGGTTCCTCGACGGCGTCCTCCGGCCGGGCGGCCGTCGGCGACGGGACGAGGCAGACGGGGGCGACCCCAAGGAAGGCGGCGGCGAGGGGGAGAGCCGGTCGGCGCATCGGGGCGGTGGGTCACGGGTCAGGGGGAGGTCGGGGGTGCGGAGGGCGGGGAGGTCGGTCGGGCGAGGACTTCGAGGACGCCGGGGGCTGCGACCGGCGGCCGGGCGCGGGTCGCGCCGGCGGCGACGGGGGCGGCCGGTGCCGCGCCGGATTCCGGCGTCCCCTCGCTCGCGTCGTCCGGGGCGGCGGGGTCGCCGGGCGGCGGTTCGACCGGGGTCGCGGGGCCGGGCGGAGGCGGCGGGGCCGGTTCCGCCGCCGGTCCGCCGAAGGTGAGTTCGCCGAAGCGGCGGTATTCGTGGAAGTCCGGCTTCCGCGGGGCAGACCAGGCGAACCCGGCCTGGGGGGGGGCTTGCGCGCCGGGGTGCGGGAGATCGGGGAGGTCGAGCACGTAGAAGTTCGCGCGCCAGGTCGACCCGGCGCGGGGCGGGCGTTGCTTGAACTTGGCGAGAGCGAGGAAGGGGATCTGGAGCTCGACGGTGTAGCCTCGGTCGGGGACGTCGTCGTTGACGGTGCCGTCGGGAACAACGGCGGCGCGGAAGTCGGCGGCGTTGAACGCGGAGGCCTCGCCCTTGCGCGGCTCGGACAGCGCCACGTCGAACAGCACGCCGTTGGGCGAAACTTCGAACTCGTAGTAATTCTTCCCGTCGCCTTCCTCGTCGAGAAACACCTCGACGGCGTCCTGGGTGTAGATCGGGTCGTCGCGTTGCGTGAACTGGGAGACGAGCCGGTGGTCCTGGACCTCGAAGGCGACATAAAGGTACTGGCGGGACCAGAGGGCGCGGGCCCGGACGCGGTCACCCGCCGGCGGACCGTCCGGGGCCTGGACGAAAGGGGAGAGCTTCGCGGCGACCTGCCAGGCCGGCTCGTCGAGGCGGCCATCGATGGTCAGGAAGGAGGAGGTCTGGGGGACGGTGGTGGAGGGGAGGTCGTAGTGCACGGGGAACGGGCCGATGCGGACGCGGCCTGTGCCGTCGTTCGGGGCGTCGTTGCGGATCGGGAGGCGATGCGGTCCGAACCAGGCGCCGACATAGAGCGTGAGGTTCTTGGAGTTGAAGTCGGCGGGGATGAGGAGTTGCTGCTGGTCCGCAATGACCTCGCCGGCCCGCCACAGGCTAGGGGGGTAGTGCTGGCGGACGAGGCCGACGTCGTCGCCGGGGACGCGGTTGGTGCCGGTGTCATCGGCGACGTGGGTGAACAGCCGCCATCCGTCTTCGAGGGGTTGTTTGCATTTCCAGTACCAGGTGACGGTGAGGGTGCGGCCCGGGAGGATGCGGCCCTGGGCGTCGCGTTCCGCTTCGAGGTCGTAGCCGATGAGTTCGAGGCGGCCGTCGAGGTCGGCCCCGACGCGGTGTTGGAGGCTAGCGGGCGGTTCGGTGAGGATCTGCGTCCGCAGTTTCGCGCGTTCGTCGTCGGTCATGCGGCGCGGTCGTTCGACGCAGATGCACGATCCGGCGCCGAGGGTGGCGAACAGGGCCAGGAGGACGGACTTGCGTGGCGTCATCGTTGCACTCCCCATCACTTGCGGCGGCTCTTCTTGCGGGCCTTCCGCTCCTGCTTACGTTTCTGCCGGCGCTCCCGGGGGTTGACGCGGGTGCCGAAGTTGCGGGTGCCGCCGGGGCTCCCGCCTCCCTGGGCCGCGACGGCGGCTTC
>Ga0068707_1002377_pt1 | contig 13256 bp, 10 predicted proteins | sample YNPNPMetaG_FD_66600 | JGI IMG/M metagenome (GOLD analysis project Ga0068707, IMG submission 66600) | Anoxygenic and chlorotrophic microbial mat microbial communities from Yellowstone National Park, USA - YNP NP MetaG | ecosystem: Environmental > Aquatic > Thermal springs > Hot (42-90C) >... | reverse complement strand
GCTCGTAGCCGAACAGTTCCGCCTCCACCAGGGTGTCGGGTACGGCGGCGCAGTTGAACGGCACGAACGGCCCCTCCCGCCGCGGCGACAGACGGTGCAACGCGCGGGCAAAGAGCTCCTTGCCACTCCCCGAGGGACCGATCAAGAGCACCGAAACGTCGGTGGGGGCCACGCGGCGCAGGGCCTGGATCGCCACCGTGAAGGCGGGGGCCGATCCCACCAGGTCGGGCAACCCATCCGTGGCCAAGGGAGATGCCAACAGGGTCCGGCGGGGTCCCGCTGCGGCCCGCAGGGCAGCGAGCACCCGCTCCATGTCCAGCGGCTTGGGGAAGTAGTCGTGGGCCCCCCGCTTCACGGCCGCCACCGCCGTCTCGATGCTGGCGTAGGCGGTGATGAGGAACACGGGCAGGAGGGGGTCGGCGCGCCGGGCCGCCCCCAGCACCTCCAGACCGTCGGCCCCGGGGAGCCTGAGATCGGTGAGCACTGCCAACAGCGGCGGCTCACGGCTGACCCTCGCCACCGCCTCGTCGCCGCGGTGCAGCACCTCCACCTCGAACCCTTCCCGCTGCAGTGTTTCCGCCAGCATGGCCGCCAGGGAGCGGCGATCCTCCACCACCAGCACCGGGGCGCTCATGCGTCCCCCCCCGCAGGCAACTCCAGCACGAAGCGGGCCCCACCCCCCTCCCGCGGTGCGTAGTGGACCTCGCCGCCGTGGAGTCGGGCAAGGCGGCGGGCGAGGGCCAACCCCAGCCCGCCCGAGGGCTTGGTCGAGGCAAAGGGCAGGAAGAGCCGCTCCGCCACCTCGGCGCTCACCCCCGGCCCTCGGTCCTCCACGGCAAGGTGAACCCTCGTCCCCTCCTGCTCGATCCGCACCGCCACCGGCGCTGCGCTCGCCGCTGAGGCTTCCGCTGCGTTGCGCAGGAGGTTTTCCACCACCACCGCGAGCGCCATAGGGTCGGCGGAGAGCTCGCCGGCCGCCCCACTCACGGTGAAGGTCACGTCAGGGAAGCTCACGCGCAGCCGCCGAATCGCCTCTTCCACCAGGTCGGCGAGCCGCACGGACGTGCGGCGCAAGGTGTGGGGCTGGGTGAGGGTGAGGAACCGCTCCAACAGCTCGCTCAATCCAGCCGCCTCCTCCTGGGCCACGGCCATGTACTCCCGCTGTTTCTCCTCCCCTGCCGCCGGCAGCAGGCGCAGGTAACCTGTGATGGTGGCGAGGGCGTTACGGGTCTCGTGGGCGAGACCGGCGGAGAGAACCGCCAGCTCCTCGGCTTCCTGCCGCAGGGCCTGCTCCGAGGCCTCCAGCCGCCGCACGGTGGTGCGGAACGCTTCCACCAGGTAGCGGTCCTCCGCCTGTCCTGGGGGTTTTCCCACCACGCGGGCTGCCTCGGCTAAGAGCTCTCGGTAGGGGGCGAGGGCGCGGGCGATCAACAGCCACGCCAGCACCCCGCCCCCACCCGCCACCAGCACCACCAGGGCACCCCCCAACCAGCGCCACCGCCGCGCCGTCGCCACGGCCGGGGCGGTGACCACCGTGCGCTCCACCCGCCCACCAGTTGCGGGTCGGTACGCCACAAACACCGATTGCCCCGCCCAGAGTACCGGGCCGGCCACGGCGCGGCCCGAGCGCTCCCAGGCCTCCCGGGATGCCCAGGGCCACCACGGGTCCCCCTCGGGACCGCTCATCCCCCAGGAACTCGCCACCCGCCCCTCCTGGAAGAGCGCCGCCCCCACCACCCCACTCGTGGCCGGGGGAAAAAAGCCAAAACGCGGCCCCGACTGCACCTCCGCCGCCAGCACCGCCCGCCGACGCGCCTCCTCCAGCAACCCCTCGCTGAGGCTCGACAACCCCTCCAGCAGCGCCACCGACACCGCCACGAGGACCACCAGGGAGGTGCCGATGAGGAGCTGCGCCTCGCGGAAGCGCCGGGAGGGGAGGAAGCCGCTCACGGGCCCAGCCACCCCAGCTTCGCCATGGCCGCCTCGCCGAAGAACAGCACCAGCGCCGCGGCCCCGGCCAGGAAGGTCCCGAAGGGCAACTCTGTGTCGGCCCGGCCCCGACCGGTCGCCATCAGCGCCACTCCCACCACCGCCCCGGCACACGCTCCGAAGCAGAGCGAAAGCAGCACCCCGCGCCACCCCAGGAAAGCACCAATCATAGCCAGCAGCTTCACGTCGCCCAGCCCCATCCCCTCCACCCCCCGGACTAGCCGGTACACCCACATCACCGCCAGCGGCACCGCCGCGCCCACCACGCTACCCACCACTGCCTCCCCAACCGTCACCAGCCCCCCCGCGGCGGAGGCCACCAGCCCGGCGCCCAGGCCGGTGAGGGTGAGCCAGTCCGGCAGGAGGTGGTGTTCCAGGTCGATGAGGGCAAGCGGTACCAACAGCAGGAGGAACACTGCCGCCTCCACCCCCCACACCCCCAGGCCAAAACGGGCCACGGCAGCCACCAGCAGGGCGGCCGTCCCCCCCTCCACGAGAGGATAGCGAACGGGGATCCGCACCTTGCACTGCCGGCAGCGCCCGGCGAGCACGAGGTAGGAAAGGACGGGCACGTTGTCGTACCACGCCACGGTAGCCCCGCAGTTCGGGCAGTGGGAGCGCGGACGCAGCAGCGACATGCCCCGGGGCAGCCGGTGGATCACCACGTTGAGGAAGCTGCCCAGCACCAGCCCGTAGGCTGCCACGGCGCTCAGCACAAACCACGACGGCATGCCAGCTCCAGGTACAACGCCTCCTGCTGCGCCACCATCACCTCCCGGTCGAACGCCTCCAACCCCTCCCCCGCCCGCCGCGCCAGCGCCTCCCGCAGCTGGGGGTCGGTGAGGATGGCCGCCACCCGGGTCGCCTGCGTTTCCACGTCCCCCTCCGCCACGAGAAAGCCGTTGATCCCGTCCCGCACCACTTCCCCCACCCCGTCCACCGCCATGGCCACCACGGGCACCCCGGCCGCCAGGGCCTCCACCACCGCCCGCGGCAACCCCTCGAAGCGCGAGGTGAGGGTGAGGACGGTGGCGGCAGCCAGGAGCGCGGGGATGTCGCGCCGCCAGCCGGGGAGCAGCAGCCGCCCCGAAAGGCCAGCCGCATCCCGCTGGCGTTCCAGAATGGGGCGCCGCTCCCCGTCGCCCACCAGGAGGAAGTAGGCCGAGGGCACCCGCTCCACCACCCGCCGCGCCAGTTCGACGAAGCGTTCCGGGGCCTTCTGGGGTTTGAAGCAGGCCACCTGGACCACCAGGGGCGCTGTGGCGGGGATGCCGAGTTCTGCCCGTACCGCCTCGCCACCCGCTGCCTGTCGAAACGCCGCGAGGTCGATGCCGGAACGGATGAGGTGCACCTTCTCGCGGGTGAACAGGCCGAGGCCCAACCCCTCCTCCAGGTTGGCGCGCGACACGGCAATGAACGCCGTAGTCCACGCGGCCGCCCGCCGCTCGGTGGCCTGGAACGCCCGCCGCACGAGGGGGTGCTGATGGGGTCCAAAGCCAAAGCCGTGGATGGAGTGCACCACTAGCGGCACCCCCTCGGCCCGGGCCGCCGCCCGGCCCAGGATCCCGGCCTTGGAGGAGTGGGTGTGGACCAGGTGGGGTTGGAAGGTACGGATCGCTCGCCGCAGCTCCCACCACGCCAAGAGGTCGGCAGGGGGGTTCACCTCCCGGCGCAGGTGACGCAGGGGGAAGAGCGAGGTGGCCGGGAGAGCCCGCGCCTCCTCGAGGAGTTCCCCCCGATCCGCACAGGCCAGCGCCACCTCGAAGCGACGGCGGTCGAGGCGAGCCACGGTATCCAGGGTGTTGCGCTGGGCCCCGCCCAGCTCCAGCATGGTGATGGCGTGGAACACCCGCAACCGACTCATGGTGCGATCCGACGGGCCACCGCCGCTCCGTCCAGCAGGGCATCCTCCATGGTCGAGTACTTCCACTCCGCCCAGCGCCCAGCCAGGATCACACCGGCCCTGCGGTAGTGGCTGCGCAGCGCCGCCACGGCCGCGGGACGTGCAGCATCGAACACCACGTAGGCAGGATCGATGCGCGCGCGGACGCGGACCACCTCGTCCCCCCGGTTGCGCAGCAAGCCCAGCTCCTCCAGCCCCTCCAGGCAGCGCTCCTCCAGGTCGGTGGGGGGAGCCGTCCCTGCCGGCATGCTCACCTCCACGGAGAGGGTGTGGTGGCCGGCCGGGGCGGTGGAGCCGTGGTTGGAGGGGATCCCCACCCGGTAGAAGGGGAAGCGGGGCTCCGGCACGTACAGCCAGTGTTCGCGGCGGGGGGCGGTGCCGCGCACGCCCAGGTTGAGGTTCTCCACGGCCACCGCGCGCAGCGTCCCGCTCGCCGCGCGGAGAGCGGGTGGCAGATCCACGGTACGGGCAGCCAGGTGGGTGAGCGGCACGGTGGAAACCAGCACGTCCCAGGGCACCTCTTCCCCCGAGGCCAGCCGCACCCTTCGCCCCCCCAAGTCCACCGCCACTACCTCCTCGCCCAGGCGCAGGGAGGGGAGGCGAGCCGCCAGGGCGTGGGCAAGCAGGGCGATGCCGCCGCGACGGGGGTAGAGGAAGGTGGCGTTGTACCCCACCTCGCCGCGGAACAGCCCCAGGGCGCCCTCGATCACTTCCGCCAGGAGCGGCCGCGGCACGTAGCGCCCCACCCACTCGGTGGTGAGTTCCTCCGGCTCGCAGCAGAACAGCTTGCGGTTGTACGGGAAGAAGAAGTGCGCGGCGAACCCCTTTCCAAAGCGGTGCAGCACCCAGCGGGCAAAGTTCTTCTCCTCGGCATCCTCCGCCGGCTGGGCCAGCAGTGCCTCCACGAATCCCAGCAGGCAGTCGCGCCGCACCGTGGCCGGCAGACGGTGGGTGTGGATCTGGAGGGGGTAGGGGGTCACCCTCCCCGCCAGCGCCACCCCGGCTCGCCGGCGGTGGCGGCGCAGGCTCCTCCCCACCCCCAGCTCCTGCAAGAGCGCCCAGCTCTCCGGCCGCGCCAGGTGCAGGAGGTGGCCGGTGAGATCGAAGGCAAACCCCTCCACCTCGAGGGTCCGGCAGGCACCCCCCACCGTTTCCTCCTTCTCAATCACCGGCGCAACCACACCCCAGCGCACCAGGAGGTGGTAGGCGGCCGACAGGCCCGTGAGGCCGCCCCCCAGCACCACCACCCGCCTCACGGTGGTCCCTCCATGGGCACGCGCGAGAGACGCAGGAGCAGCCCCACCAGCATGCTGCCGTAGATGGCCACGGCCCCCACGGTGGCCTGCCAGCTCCCCCACACCACCGAGGCAGCGCCGAGCAGCGCGCCGGCGGCGCTCACGGCGTAGCAGGCGAGGGTGGTCCGGCGCACGTTCCCGCCCAAGAGGCGCAGCCAACGCAAGGGGAAGTGATCGGGGCTCCCGTGCCAGAAGGGGCGCCCGGCCCGCGCCCGCAACATCGTGACGTTGGCGGTGTCCGCCAGGGGCACGGCAAAGATCAACAGTGGGGCCAAGAACCCGGCCGGGTTGGTGTCGCTCCAGCGAATGGCCAGGGCCAGTGCCCCCAGGGTCAGCCCCACCGACAGCGACCCGGCGTCGCCCAGGTAGATGCGCGCGGGGTGGAAGTTGAACACCACGAAGCCCAAGAGCGCCCCGGCCAGGGCCACGGCCGCCATGGCGAGGGGAGCCTGTCCCGAGGCCATCGCCGCAGCCGCCAGGGCGAGCGCCGTGATCGCCCCCACACCGGCTGCAAGACCATCCATGATGTCGATGATGTTGAAGGCGTTGCACACCGCCAGCAGCCACGCCGCGGCCACTGGCCAGTGGAGCGCCGGGGGCAGCTCCGCCAGTTCGATGACCGCGCCGCCGCGGAGCAGGGCAAACACCGCCACCCCCTGCCCGGCCAACTTGGCAAAGGGGGCGAGCACCCCGAAGTCGTCCACCAGCCCCACCAGGAGCGTCACCGTACCCGCCAGCAGGATGCCCAAGAGCGTGCGGTCGAACTCGATGACCATACCCAGTGCCAGCAAATAGGCCAGGAACACGGCAAGCCCCCCCAGGTACGGCGTGGCCTCGGCTTGCCGTTTGAGCCGGCCGTCGGGTCGGTCCACGATGCCGAACCGCAGCGCCGCAGCCCGCGCCAGGGGGGTGAAGTACACGCCCAACAGCAGGGAGAGGGCAAAGGCCAGGGCGAGCAGGACTGGACTCACCGCAACTCCTTGAGCCGTCGCTGCACGAGCCGCCGGCGGACCCGCACCGCGTGCCGCAACCGCGGCACCCCCCGCACCAGGGCGGGGAGGAGGCGCGGCTGGCGCACGGCCACCGCCGCGGTAAGCCCCACATCCGCCGCGAGGAGGAGCGGCAGCCGTAGCGCCAGGTCAATCCAGTGGGCGTTGCGCACCAGCGTCCCCCACCGGTTCAGGATGACACAGGCTGCAAGCTCGGGGGGCCGCCGGAAGATGAGCCGGCCGCTCCCGGGCCCCGCCGTCCCTCCGCGGCGGTGCACCGCCACCGCTTCGGGCTCGTAGCGCACCTGCCAGCCGGCGTTGCCCAGGCGCCAACCCAGGTCCACATCCTCCCAGAAGGCGAAGAACTCCTCCGGGAACACCCGCCCTTCCACCGCCACCTCTTCCAGGGCACGTCGGCGGAACACGGCGGCAGCGCCGCAGGCGGCCAGCACCCGATCGGCCACCAGGAACGCCCCCGCGGCAGGGCGGCCGTACCCCCGGTCGCGCACCCGCAGGAGCAGGGGCGTGAGGGTTTGACCGCAGGAATCCAGGAGCTCGCCGCCAGGCCGCACCAGCCGGCCAGCCACACCCCCCACCCGAGGGTTGTGGGCCAGCACCTCCAGGCAGACGCGAAAGTACTGGGGGGAGGGGAAGCAGTCGGGGTTGAAGAACCCCACCACGTCACAGTCGGCTCCCAGCGCCTCAAGCCCGCGGTTGCACCCCCCCGCGAACCCCACGTTTTCCTGCAACAGCACGGCCCGCACCCCCGGCGGAGGGGAAGCGGCCACCGCTTGGGAGGAGTCGGTGGAGGCGCAGTCCACCACTACCACCGCCACCGGCGGCTCCTGGGCCAGAAGCGCAGCGAGGCACTGGGTGAGGTCGGTGCCGCTGTTGTAGTTGACCACCACGGCGCCGGCCTTCACCCCCCCACCTCCCGCCACACCGCCACGTGGGCGCGGGCTGAGTCGCACCAGCGGAACCGGCTGGCCAGCTCGAGGCCACTGGCGCGGAGGGAGGCGGCGAGGCTGGAGTCCTCCAGGACGCGACGCGTGGCGGCCGTCAGGCTCTCGGCATCGCCGCTGGAGAAGAACTGCACCCCCCCGGCAAAGTGCTCCCGGTGCGGGGGGATGTCCGAGGCCACCACCAGCGCGCCGCAGGCCAACGCCTCCAGCACCGGCAAGTCGAACCCCTCGGCGCGGGACGGTGCCAGGACCGCAGCGGCTCCTGCCACCAGTGGGCCCAGCTCCTCGTCGGCCACGTGACCCAAGCGACGCACCCAGGGGGGGGCTGCCTTGAGGCACGGCACGGGTGCGCGCAGGGGGCCAACGAGCACCAGCTCCAGCTCCCCCCACACCTGCCGGAGTGCGTGCACCGCCGCCACCGCCAGGTCGACGCCCCGCCGGGGCTCCACCGCCCCCAGGCAGGCCAGGTACGGGCGCGACAAGCCCCAGCGTGCCACCACCGCCGCAATCTCGTCGGCACCAGGCACCCGGAAGAGGTGCCGATCCACCCCGTGGGGGATGACGCGTAGACGACTGGGTTCGAGGTGCAGCCGCTCGGCGATGGCCTCGGCCACGGCCGTGGCAAAGGTCACGACGGCCGCGGCCCGGCGGGCGCTCGCCGGCAGGAGCAGGCGGATGGGGTGGAGACGGGCCGGGCGAAACCACTCGGGGTGCTCGAGCACGAGGAGGTCGTGCACCACCAGCACGGTGGGGCAGCGCGGCGCCCATGGCCCGTAGTAGAAGGGCAGGTGGAGCACGGAAAAGCCCCGGCGGCTGGCCGCTTGAAGATCCCAGAGGGTCCACAGCACCGTGGACCGCGGCGCGGGGGGGCGCAGCACCTCGACGGCCAGATCCTCCAGCGCTAGCTCCTCCAGCCCACCCAGGAGCCCCGCCAGGTAGCGCCCCACCCCGGTGCGGGGCGGCAGGAGGCTCTTGCCGTCGATGCCCACCCGCAGGGTGTTCACGCCACCACCCGGACCAGGGCACCCCGTGCCGCTCGGTCCCCCATCCGCCGCAGCAGCGAAGCCACCCCGAAGTGGCGCAGGCGAGCCGCGTGGGAGCCGAGGCGGTGGCGCAGCAACCCCACCCGCCCCCGCGGCCACAGCCGCCGGCCGTAGCGGGCTTCTAGTAATGCCCGCTCGTGCTGGCTCTCGGGCTCCTGGGACCCCCCCACGGTCTTGCCCCCGGCATGCTTGCGGAACGCTCCCAGGGGAACGTCCAGGTACGCCACCACCGGCCGCCGCGCCGCAAGCCGAGCGAGGAAGTCGGTGTCCATGTGCAGCCGCAGCGCCACGTCGAAGGGCCCCACCGCCTCCAGCACCCGTCGCTGGAGGAAAACCCCCTGGTTGTACGGCCAGAACCCTTGCAACCAGCGCGCCGATGGTACCGGCGTCACGCCCACACTGCCCAGGGACACGCCGCCCTCGTCCACCAGCACCACGTCGCCCACCACCACCTCCACCTCGGGGTGCGCCGCAATCACCCGCGCTGCTCGCCAGAGGGCGCCGGGCAGGTAGAAATCGTCGGCGTTTTGCCAGCCGATCCACTCGCCCTGCGCCTGCCCCACCGCCCAGTTGAGGGCGTCGCTCTGGCCCCCATCCGGCGCGCTGCGCCAGCGGGACACCCGCCCCGGCAACCTCGCCAGGTAAGCGGGGGTGCCGTCACGGGAGCCGCCGTCGGCCACGATCTGCTCCACCTCCGGGTACCCCTGGGCCGCCACGCTGGCCACGCACACCTCAAGGTAGGGGAGGTGGTCCAAGGAGGGCGTGAGGATGGAGAAGGAGGGGAGCTTTTCACCCCCCGGCCGGGGCGTCACCACCGCCGGACCCTCGCACCGTGCCGCGTCGCTGGCCAAGCGGTGCAGTACCATGGCCGCACGCCATGATGGTCGGCTTCGATGCCCGCGCCGCGTTTCTCGACCCGCACCGGGGGTTCGGCCGCGTCACAGCGTCGTTGGCGGCAGCGCTGCTGCGAGCTGCGCCCGGCACGGTAGTCGTGTTCGTTCCCCACGGCGCGCGCGTCCCCCCCGAATGGTACCCGCTCGCTGCCCGCATCGTCCAACTCCGCAGGCCGCGACGCGCCGCCTTCCTCGCCGACCCCCTCGCCTGGCGCTGGACCCTCGGGCGCAGGCGCGTGGAGGTGCTCCACCTGCCCGCCTGGGGCGTGCCGCCGGGTCTCTCCGGTCCAGTGGTGGCCACCTTCCACGACGCCACCCCCTTCCGCTTCCCCTCCCCCCCTTCCCGCTGGCAGCGGCTCCGGGCTCGCCTCGGCATCCGCTCCCTGCGGCGCGCCACGCTGGTGCACGCCTGCTCCCACCACGCCGCCGGCGAACTCGCCACCTATGCGGGCGTTCCCGCGGCAAGGGTCCGGGTGGTGTACTGGGGCGTGGGCGCCCCCTTCCGCCCCAGCCCCACGCCCCTGCCCCCCCGCCACCTGCTCTTCGTGGGGGGTGACGAGCCGCACAAGAACCTGGCGCTCGTCGTAGAGGCGCTCACTGGCGTCGCGGCACCACCGCTGCTGGCGGTGGTCCCGGCTGGTGCCAACTCGCGGGTGGCCTCCCTCCTCCAGCCGCTCACCTCGGCGGGGCGGGCCGCCGTGGCCGTGGCCGTTGGCGATGACGAGATGGTGGCGCTTTACCAGCAGGCGGTGGCCACGCTGGTCCCGTCCCGCAACGAGGGGTTCGGCCTCCCCGCCCTGGAGGCGATGGCCTGTGGGAGTCCAGTGCTCGCGGCCAACTGCGGGGCGTTGCCCGAGGTGTGCGGCAACGCCGCCCTGCTCCTGGACCCCGACGACCCGGCCCCCTGGCGGGAGGCAATCGCTGCCCTGGGACAGGACGCGAGTCGGCGGGCGGCCCTGGCCGAGGCCGGCCTGGCCCGCGCCGCCACCTTCACCTGGGAGCGCTGCGCCGCCGCCCTCCTGGAGGTTTACCGCGAGGCGATTCGCCTCGCAAGCTCCTGATCGTGCGCAGCAAGTGCCCGGTCGCGAATCGCCACGGCCGCCTGCCAGTCGCCGGGGAACGCCGCAAAGGGGTTGACCCGGACCCGGGCCCGCAGGAGGAGCTGGAAGTTGGCCCGCCAACTCCGCTCCCGGTCCAGGATGCGGCCGGATCGGTACTCCACTTCCGGGAAATCGTCCACGTGGGGAGCGACCCCCGCCACCAGTGCCGCCACCTCGTGGGGTGAGAGGAGGAGCATGGCGGCCAGCGCCTCGGGGGTCGAGGCGCCGGCTTCGGCCAGCGTCGAGAGCAGCGCCCGATTCGCCAGTTCCTGCCAGCGGAGATGGACCGCACCGCTGCGGCGCGTTCCCGTGACCACCGTGAACTCGTTGGGCACCACCGGGTCGTACCACACGCAGGTGGAGGGAAACACCTCGGAGAAGGCCCGCAGGATGGAGAGGAAGGAGGTGGGAGAGAGGGAGTACATGGGCAGCCACATGGACACCACCCCGTCGTCGGCGAGACGGTTCGCACACTGGCGGAAGTACTCGCGGGTGTAGAGGGTGGAGTTCCCGGCGTAGACGGGGTGGATGGAATCGGAGAGGATGACGTCGAAGCGCTCCGTGCCAGCGAGGAGCACGTTGCGGCCGTCGTTGAGCACCACTTCGACCCGCGGATCGCTCAGCACGCCGTGGTTCACATCCGCAAAGAAGCGGCGGGCGACCGCCAGCACCTCGGGGGAGATTTCCGCAATCTGGATGCGCTGGACGGGGTGCTGGGCCACGGCCCAGGCGGTTCCGCCCGACCCGAAACCGATGTGGAGCACCGAGCGGGGGTGGGGGTGCAGGAGCAGGGGGAGGTGCCCCTGCAGCCGCTGGATCGCCCACAACTCGGGCGAGGTCCCGGCCACGTTCACGCCGTTGAGCTCCAGCGAGCGCCAGCTGCCGCGCGCGTCTTCCACCCGCCGCACCATCACCGTGGCCGATGCGCTCTCCCACAGTGCCTCGGTTTCCCCTTCATCCACCACCGCAGCCCCCCGCAACACCAGGTGCGGGGGGAGCAGCACGAACCCCCCACCCAGCAGGGGCACGATGAGGAGCGCCAGGCGGCGGAGGCGGCCAGGCGAGGCGAGCCGTGCTGCCGCCCCGGCGCACCCTGCGGCCAGCAGCAGGAGGGTGCGCTGGCTGCCCAGCAGCGGGACGAGCAGGAGGGGAGCCATGACCGTGCCCAGGATGCCCCCCAGCGTGTTGGCGGCCGCCACGGCGCCGGTGCGGGAGCCTTCCGGGCCAGCCGCCGGAAAGGCCCCCACTGCCAAGGGGAAGGAGGCTCCAAACGCAACGGTGGGCAGCAGCAGCACTGCTGCCACAGCAACCGCCAGGGCCAACTGCAGTCCAGCGAAACCCGCCGGGCGCAGCACCGTGGCCACCGCCTCCAGCACGTCACCAAAACGGGCCAGCAGCAGCGGCTGCAGGGCAAGTACGGCGGCCAGCCCCACCTGCCAGCGCGCCAAGCTTCGCTGGGGGGCGGCTGTCCCCCCCTTGGCCAGCGCAGCACCCAGGGCAATGCCGGTGAGGTACACGGCCAGGATGAGGGCAAAGGTGTAGACACGGGACCCCAGGTGCAGGAGCAGGAGGCGCGTCCACACCAGCTCGCAGGCGAGGGCCACGAAACCGAAGAGGGCAGGGAACACGAGCCAGCCCCGCCCGGTGAGCCGGAACCGTTGGGGGGCCAGGGTGACGCCAGGAAGTCGCGTTTCGGCCCACCAGGCGGCCGCCGCCACGCCCAGGCCCAGGAGAGCGGCCGCGCTCAGGGTGGCCCGTTCGCCCAGGGTTGGAAGGGCGAAGAAGGCGGTCAGCACGATCCCCACCACCGCTCCAAAGGTGTTCACCGCATAGAGCGAGGCCACGCGGGGAACGAGCCCACCGAGCCCCTGCACCCGCTCCACCAAGAGCGGCAGCGTCGCCCCCATGGCCACGGTGGGGAGGGCCAGGAAGCACCAGGACACGCCGAGACGCCCGAGCAGTGGCAAACCCCACCCCGCCAGTGGCTCGGCGCCCAGGTGGGCAACGAGGCGCGACAGGAGAGCGGCGGCTGGGGTGGTGAAGAGAGCGGCCAGGGCCGCCACCCCTTCGGCGGCAGCGTAGAGGCGCAGGTGGTGTTGCAGCCGCCCCGCCAGGGCGGCGACCAGCGCCGAGCCCACGGCCATGCCCCCCATGTAGGCGGCCACCACCCCCACCGTGGCCCACAGGGAGTTCCCCACCACCAGCCCCAGCACCCGCACCCACACGATCTGGTAGGCCAGGGCCACCAACCCCGACAGGAAGAACAGGAACGTCACCAGCGCCGCCATCGTCCCCCCAGGAGTACGCCCACCGCCAGCGCGCTCACCGCTGCCCCGAGGGCGAGGCCCGGCGGTCGGTACCAGGCGCGGACCACGTGCTGGCCTGGCGGGAGCGGCACGCCGTGGACGATCCCCGGCCCCTCCACGGCCTTCACCCGCCTGCCGTCCACGGAAAACTGCCAGCCAGGATCGGGGGTGACGAGGCGAACGAGCACACCCCCGCCAGCTCCCACCGCCACCTCCCACACCGCGCCGTCCTCACCCCCCTGGGTGCGGCGCACCTCACCGTGGCGTGGCGGCTCTCGCCCCCCCTCCGGCAGCGCGGCCGCCACGAACACTTGCGGCCAGGCGTGGGGATTGCCCACCGCCCACAACCCCCCCTCGGCACAGGCAGGGGGCAGGCCGGGGATGGGGTGCTGCGCCACCAGGAGGTCGGCACCCAGTGCCTCGAGCCACCACCGCCCCGCCGGCCCCTGGTCCGCCGCCTCCAGGTGACGCGCGAGCCGCCTGGACTGGAGGGGGGCGAAGGTCCGGGCCGTGCGGCGACCGTCCAGGAGCGGTGCGTACCCCCACCCCAGGGCCACCGCTCGCTCGGGCCAGCGCTCCGCCACCCACGCCACCTGCGCTTCGCTGGGCGCCACGGCGTAGATGCGGGCTGCAGCCTGTTGCACGGCAAAGCAGGGAATGGCAGGCCTCGTGGGAAGCTGGCGCAGGTGCAGCTCCGCCACCGCGCCGGGGACGAGCGCGAGGCTCCCCACCAGCACCCCCCCCGCAGGCGCGACGCCGCTCAGCACCGCCACTGC